>WNFY01018571.1_pt1 | contig 10309 bp, 14 predicted proteins | sample 5400091 | NCBI WGS metagenome assembly WNFY01 (sample SAMN13153364, study PRJNA577476) | soil metagenome | isolation source: 60 cm soil or saprolite under grassland replicate 1 | place: USA:California | collected 2016-06-15
GGACGACGGCGGTTTCAGCATCCCGAAACTCCGCGACGGGGTCAGCCATGCCGGCGGAAATATACCCGCGAGCTTCGTCCTCCGACATTTCTATAACTGAACCCCTTTTGGGCCAGTCAACGCCATTGCGAGTACCCGAAACATCAACCTTCATACGAACCTTCATCGTTCACTCTCCTAGCCAGGCTTGCTCCCAGCGCTGCCAGTTCTTCTGGATCGTAAAATCGACAGCACGTTCTTTAGCGTTCGCACCCATTTGCTTACGCAGAGTTTCGTTACTCGTTAACGTGGTAATATGCTCGATCCATTCACGCGAATCTTTCGCCAAGAACCCGGTTTCACCGTGAACCACAAAATCTCGATAAGGCTCCATATCCGAAGCGATTACCGGAATACCCAAAGCCGCAAACTCCAGCGCCTTAATATGAGACTTTGAGTGGTTAAATTCAGTCACCGCAAGTGGGGCGATTCCGATATCAAAATCAATCGAACGGTAGTAGTCGAAGATGTTGTAATTCCAGGGCGTCCAGCGTGCGGGAAGACCGAACTCCTCCGCATAGTTTTTTCCAACAACGTGAATCTCTGCGTCAAGGTTTTTCAGCACCGGGGCAATCATCTGCCAATCCCGAAAGTGCGAATCACCGCCGGTCCATCCAACGACAAGACCATCCCGCTGCGGTCGCTGAACGTCAAGCAGTTTCTCGTCAATGTAGTTCGGCAATACGTGAATCAGCTTATCGCCTACATGCTGGCGCATCACACCAGCTAAGTGTTCTGTCGAAACCGTTAACGCTGAAGATACAAGCATCGCCTGTTCCATCTGATCCAACAACTCTGGCGTATGCTGTACTTTCGCCGCGTTCAATGGATCAACGTTAAATACGTCGTCGTCGATTTCGTAGATCAACTTCCGCCCTGGCATGAGTTGTCGCCACATTGAGAGCGTGCTATCAACGCGCTGCCCAACGATAACAGGAAATTCGTTGCACTGAGCACTCAACCAATGGCTTGACAACTGCGCTTGGTGTCCCGCTTCCGCAAGCATGATGAATGGCAACTGCATCCGATAATATCCGCTTGCGGAATTATCGTGGAAGCCGAAAACCTTCATTAGATACAGACCGCGTACAGCGTCACGTCAATATCGTAATAGGTAATAGTTAACATCGGGGCCAGGAATAGAAGCGTATGCAATACCGCCCAATACCATTGCCAAAATTATTCCCATAATTACAAACACACGCTTCATTAAATCACTCTCCTAGCCACACCTGTTCCCAATCTTTCCACCGACGCTGAATCGTCCAATCGGCCGCGAGATCCTTTGCTTTTTTCCCCATCTCTTTTCTTAAGTCTTCGTCATCTGTAAGGAGTTTGAGGTATCGTCCCCATTCGTAGTCATGCTTTACGAGGTATCCGGTCTCACCGTGAACAACAAAGTCTCGATAGGGTTCCATGTCGGTCGCAACAACCGGAATACCAAGAGCCGCATACTCCAACGCCTTGATGTGTGACTTACTGCGGTTGAACTCGATTGGGGCTAGCGGAGCAATGCCAATGTCAAAGTCAATCGCGTAATAATACTTCCAAACATGAGAAATCCATTGCGTGTTGCGAACGTTCATGCCAAACGTTCTGCCGGCAAAGTTTGTGCCGATAACATGAAAATCCAACTTTGGATTTCTTTGCATGAATTTACCAATATGTTTAGCCGAAACTTCCCAATCGGTAAAGTGCGAAGTCCCACCCGCCCAGCCAATCGTCAGTCGTTCCCGCTTCGGTCGTTCAACGTCCAGCAACTTTCCGTCAATACAATTGGGAAGCACATGAACATCAGGGTTATACCTGCGAGCTATTTCAGCCAACACCGAAGTAGATACGGTAACTGTATGGGCCGTGGTCATCGCTTGCTCAATGGAATCGAGCACTTCCGGCTTATGTTCCACTGAGGAAAAGACGTTCATGGGGTCGATGTTGAATACGTCATCATCAATTTCAAAGATGAGTCGGCGGCCAGGCCGCAGCCGCCTCCACACCTTCATCGCACCCTCTTTGCCGATACGCTGTCCAATGATAATTGGATACTTAAGCGCTTCCTCATTCCAACCATATGAGGTTTGGATATCATGCTTTCCGTAGAAGGCAACAGCATCGAGCGGCAAAGAGATGCGATAATACCCACACGCAGAACTGTCATGGAACCCGAAGATTTTCAAGGCTCACTTACTCCTGGGCGTCACGACATTTCCTTGACCTGCACCAGTGGATTGCTGAATCCCGGTCACTGAATCAACCAGCGAAAGTGCATCGTTCATAACACCAACCGCACTACCCTCAGAGGCCACGTCATTCAAGGCGACTACCTCAGCAGAGTCCACGGGAGTCGCATCTTCGCGCACTTCAGTTGCCGGCTGCGTACTGCCGGCTTTCGTCATCACCATGTTGATCCACCCCCACCCTCACCCACGCCTCGGAGTTGTCACTGTCCCTTGACCCGCGCCCGTTCCTTTGGGAAGCGGGGTGTTCGTAATCGAATGCACCGAAGGAACACCCGCAGCGCCAGTTGACGCATCATTACCCGGCGACTCCGCATGCTCGGCAGCAACCGCGTTCGGGTCCGCGCCCTCGTCGAGAGTCGTGCTATGCGACGGAGCAATGCCACCGCTACCCTGGCCGTGCGGATTACCGCCGCCCTGGTCGCGGGTTTCAGCAGCCGGCTGCGTGCTTCCGCTCTTAGTCATCACCATTTTCACTTACCGCCTTTCATTCCAGCAGCTTTCGCCGCAATAGCTGAGAGGCCGCTATTCTTTGCTTTTACCGAAGCGTTCTCGGCGCTATCTGTTTGTGTCGCTTTCGCGGGTGCTTCAGCACCGAGCCCAAGTTGCTTCATCTCTTTCGACGTGTCGGCCTCGGTGTCAGTTCCGTAAGCACTCGTCGTTGTGAGCACCATTTTTTTCACACCTTCATGTAGTAATCGGCAGTAATTTCCTCGACGAATGACCATGTAGCCCCAGCCTGCAACCATCGGTCAATGAGATCCCAATCGGGAGCCCCATAGACGGGATAGTCAACACGCCATGTTCCCTTCTCAAGCAACTCCTTACGATGAAGAATCATCGACGTATCAATCATCCCGTAAAGCGGCTCGCTAGCTCCGAGAATATCCGAATGCCCGTTCGTGTAATGACGTAACATTTGGCTATAAGAAAAGTCCCTATCCCCTAGCGCATTTACCAATCGCTCAATGTGCTGCGGCCGATACGCATTATCGTCGTCCAGATACGCAATCAGTTCACCTTGAGCCAACTCAAGCCCTCGAAGCCGAGGCAACTCCCCGAGCCCAGAGTCTCGCTCCGTAAACTCCAGGTGGAATGGCCGCGTCGGTAATCTCTTAGAAATCTTCGCGGCCACGTCAGGATCGGGGCCATCGCTCACAATAATGTGTTCAATATCGGGGTACGTTTGCGCTTCGACTGAGGGAATGCAGCGATTCAATAATAAGTCGTGTCGATTCCACGTCGGCGTAATCACGCTAACTAACATAGGCCACCGTATCCCGAACCTGCTGAGCGGCAAGCGGCGCACCGTCGATCTTGCCTGCCAATACGTGAAGGATGTTTTCTTCCTGAAAGAACATCGTTGGCCGCTTATCGGTTGCGTCTACATTCGGGGGGACGGCACGAATCGAGTAAAGCGACCCGGCCCAACGGCCCTCATCTAGATACTTAAAGAACTTCTGCAAATCGTTTAGCATCAGGTCTACGTTTGTCGTCGCACCCGACTGCAATCCCCGGTCGACGAGCTTGGGGTAATTTACGTAAGGTTCTAATCCTACGTTCGAGAAATGTACGCTATGCTTTACGTGATAAAGGAAATGCCCCTGCGAAGTGGGTAGTGGATCGACGCCGCCGAATGGCCCATCAAGAACAACGAAACTTTTGAAACTGTACGCATAGAGCCCCTTTATCACTGGGACTTCGCACAACTCCCACTGCAAGGGTTGCGGCCACCCCTGCCCGTACGTCGCCATTACCACAACATCATGATCGAGCTGTTTCGGATCAACGGCCACGTCTCGGTGGAACCTCACGCCAGCCTTACGAAGTTCCGTGCGCAATTGTTCACGCAGTGCAACAATGTTGACGATGGCCTCGGGAACTCGTACCATAAGATCGACATTTTGCAAGTGTGTCGCCGTAGGCTTAACAATCTTATGACTCTCGCCGATCTCATCGCAAAACTTCAGGTATCCATCAACACTCGTCAGGCTCCCTTCGGAAGCAATTGCGTAGTGCTGAGAGTTGCGGCGGTTGATTGTTTTGGGGAATCGTTTAATAAATCGCTCAGCGTTGTCTCGCGCCGCAATAGCCGTCGACATACTGCGCGGGTAGTGGTAGCCAAGATGCAGTCGCGCTTGATTTGCGCGAGTCGCGCCGTGGAGTAAATCCCAGTTCCGCTCGTAAAGATTGACCTCGTAACCGGCCCGAGCAAGCTCTACCGCAATCGTGCATCCATACACTCCCGCGCCTACGACCGCGACCCTCATTGCTGCACCACGAACAATGTATCCACCAATCGGTCAGGCCCCTTGGGGTACAACGTATCTAGTGTTGGCTGAATCTCAGGACACGTATCTTCGCCGTAATCGTGACAGGCAATATATCCGCCCTTTTTCACAAGGCGCTGAGCCCATTTCACGTCATGCCACACACCGGGACCAGTATGGTCCCCGTCAATGAATGCCAGGTCGAACGATTCCAGCTCTAATTGAGGACACCACTCCTGGCTTGTGCCAACCTTAATATCCACGCGATCTTCAACCGCATGTGTTTGGTGAGGGTCTATTGTCACAACCTTTTTTGCAACCGACGCCATTGCGACAGTCGAGTATCCATATGCCGTCCCGATCTCCAGTACGCGCATGTTCGTTGCGAGGAAACGCAACGTCGTTGTGTTCGCCTCCGTCAGCGAGGTCTCAATGGGGGGACCAAGGGAGTTGGGTAAGGGTCGCACTGGACGCCAAGGTAGAAGCATTAACCCCGCCTTTATCGAGAAAGAAGAAGCCCCGTTCTTTTTGTTCAGGGAACGGGACAAAGACCTGACAGCTAGGCTATTATTAGCCCTGCTTTTGAATCGAGCTAGCAGCATTCCACGAAGCGGAAACTTCAACCGCTCCACCCACAGCGCCATTCACGCTGAAGTCTGGGAAAATGGTTCCCCAGAAATACTGACCGGTACCAGGGGAACCGGAAGTATTCGGATACAGATAGAAGTTTCGAGGAAGGCCGTCAGTCGCCGCAGTGTATGTCTGGACGGTCGCGTCATCGAAGAACCCCGAGAATTCACCCGAGGCATCCGGCAGACCGGCGACATAAATTTTGTTCGTGTCGCCGAGTGCGGTAACCTCTTCTTTGTCCGTCTCGAATTTAATCGACCAGGACGCGAAGAACTGGAGAGGGACCGCCACGGCAGTCTGGGACGCAAGCCCCATGTAAACTCGGCCGTTACGGCCGTGAATGCGTGACATAATAAATCACCCCTTCCAGGTCAGTTGACGAAGTGTTTGATCGCGCCCGTCTGGTCAACCAGAATCGAGTCGCCACGAAGCACCGCGCGGAACGTCACGAGGTCATTAGCGAAAGCGTATTCGTCGGAGCGCTCGAACCGAACACCACCAGCGAACCGAACGAAGAACTGCGACCAGTCACCGAAGATCACGGACTTCGCACCAGACGCAATCGCCGGCACAAACGGGTCCGTGTAAATCGGCTTCGACACCAGCATGTCCGGCGTACCTGCAACAAGCGCAGGCTGGAACACGTAGTTGCCGGTCGAGTCCTTCAGCTTCCGAATGGCACCCATCGTCGAGTCCTTCACCAGCCACGCACACGAGTTAGAAGCACGGTACGGCGCGATAACGGAGTAGAACAGGTCGATCAAGAGGTCACCGCCAGCGCCAGCACCAGACTGCGCGCCGAAACCACCGGTACCACCAGTCGGACCCTGCACGCCCAGCGTCGAGTTATTCAGCACGCCGGTCGGCGTCCCAGACCCAGTACCGGTCACCATTGCAGCACCGAACGCATTACCAAGAGCACGACCAGCCTGCATCGCCAGGTAGCCCTCAAGGTCAACGCCAGTGTCGTCAATCAACTCACGAGAGATTTGCAGAAGGTGACCGTATTTGTAGGCCGACAGTGCAGCCTGCGAAAAGACGGGGTCGGAAGCGGAAAGTGAGGCCGCTTCAGCGGTTAGCACAGCACTCGAATGCGCCGTAGTTTTAGGCACCTGAATTTGCTCCCCACTGTCCGTGCGGAGCACAGTAGGACCGGCTTGAAGAATACCCGACACTTCAATAAGGTGCGCCATCAAACGGTCGTAGAAAGAAGTTGGCACGGTCGCTGAAGCACCCGAACCAGCCGCCAGCTTCGACAGCGTACGAATGTCAGTCGAGACATAACCATGCGGCCGAACCTCGTAATAGCGAGAACCAGACTGACCCTTCAACCACTTACGGATCTCAGTATTCTCACCATAGACAACGTCGTCCTCGGTACGCTGTTCCGTTTTCTTACCAACCAGCCGGTCAAACGCTTGATCGGCATCCTTACCGCGCTGCTCAGTATCCATCGCGCTTTTAATGCGCTTGTCAAGGGTATCCAGTTCCTCGTTGAGTGCGTCCCACTGCCCTTGCTCTTCAGCGGTAAACGCCCGATTCTCGTCAGCCGCCCGATCCGCCAGCCCTTTCGCGTCCTCCCAGACGCTCATCCGACGATCACGCAGCCGCTTAACAATGTCGCTCATAGCGACTACACCTCCCTTTGGAAGGTCGAAATGAAATACACATTCCCGTGACGTGGTTGCGTTGCCGGCGTCACCAATTCTAAATAGGGACTCGAAGCGTGGGTGCGTTTCCGGCGCTTCAATGTCGAACGGTGGAAATACGGGAAAGGTGGGTGCGTTCCCGGCCTCTCCTAATTCCGCGAGTACAGCATCGGGCGTTTAGCGCCCTGAACCCTTTGCTTGCGTCCAAGCGGGTTCTTTTTTTCCTCAGCGGCCCGCCATATGACCGCATGAAAAACTTACGGACAGTTTTCTTTCGCCATGAGTGCGCGGCGCAAGTGCGTTACTTCAACCCAGCCCTTGTAGTTCTTATCAGCGCCCGTTTCATTCTCAACGTAGCGCTCGCGCTCCCACAAGTCCATTTTCTCTGCCAAATACTCCTGGCAATCTTTTGGATCAGCCATGTGGGAGCCTCCTTACGCCCAGGGATCTTCTTTACGCGCGAGCAGCGCGATCTTGGCTTTGGCCCCGAAGGTTCCCGACTTCGGCTTCGGCTTCGGCAATCCGTTACCGTTACCATCTGTCGTCCGCTTGAAAAACTTCCGAACCTCGTCCTGCTCTATCGCCTGACGAACTTCGTCCTCCTCAACTTCGAGGAAATTGGCCAACGAGCGAACACCAACGCTCGTGTCAAGATACGCAGGAGAAACAACCGGCGACACGTCAACCAATTGCCCCTCATGCAGACGGCGCAAGGGATAACCCTGATCCGTCATCGTCCACTCGTCCCCGCCACCATGCACGCGGAATGCAAAAGAACTATGGCGAACGTCACCGCGTTCGACAAGTTCCAGAATGTCGGTACGACTCTGCGGAGGATCGACCTCATAGAACAGACCGGTCTCGTCCAGCCGCAGGTCAAGCGTCTGCGCACCAGTCGTACCAAGTAACATATTGTCATCATGGTTGTACCGAGCAATAACACCCGGCCAACCATCCGCTCGTGACTTATTGAAAAACGACCTTTCAACAACCTCCACAAAGCCGCCGAGATTGCGGGAGAGGCGATCGAACGTCGCGGCATACCCGCCAATGCGATGACGATCACTCGTCATACGAAGCTCAACGACCGTGGGCGTATACCGCCGCTCGATCTCCATTCCTTCACTCCTTGATCCTCGGATTGCTGACATATGAGCTTCCAAATGACTGCGCGCAGCCGACGCATTGGAAAGCCCCTGCGTCCCTGAGAGACGCGCGAGCGCTGCACGGACTCCGGCCGCATTCGGAGGTCCGCCCGCATTCTTGTGATGCGGTAGCGCCCAGGAAGACTGCTTGCTCGGATCACCTGCCCTACGGCCAGCACAAATCGAGCTGTAGCACGATGCCGGCTTCTCCGACTTCGCACAACCGCTCATCGCCGCGTTCCCGTCCCACGGCGAATTGTCAACGGAGCCGCGAGTGTCTACGTGGTCACCGCAGTCACCGCATCCTCCCACGTAATCACCCACGACATACCCTCTTCCTTTTTGATTTGGCCACTTGCCCGTTGCGCCCTTATGTCGGTTAGCGCAAAACCCTTTTGCTCGCTCCGGGGTAAAGTGTGCTTCCTCAACTGCAAGACGCACGCAACGGTCGAAGGCGCCTTCTGTACCCCATCGAATTTTGGCAGCGCCCGCGCCTTTTTCCCACCAGGATTTAAGTTGATGCGGGAGCACACCCGGAGTACCGCGATCCTCATCCGACACTCTCACGCCCCCTTCAAGTAATCCAACGACGCGGGCACGCCGTCTTCGGTATCCGTCACCACCAGCAACCACCGGCCGCCAATCCAAACGTACGGCTTGTTTTTGTCAGGAGGCGGCGACGTAGGCTTTTCGCCGTTCATGCTGCCTCCCTTCGCGCGCGCGTACGCCCGGGGCGCTTCCTTATGCGGACCTGAAACTGTTTCGGCAATCCGTAGCAAGTTGTCGATATCCGTATTTGCTTTCAACACGGTCGGTTGCACATTCTTGGCGCCCATCATCGCCGCAACAGATGCACCAGCCCAGCGGTGATGGCCATCAAGAATATCCCAATCCTTACTGGCGAAAAGAACTGAGTCAGGTTTCCAACCCTTTTCGTACATGAGTTGCGCCAGCTTGGCAACCTTTTGAGAGTCAAGCTGATTCTGTGTCATGTGCATGATTCGAGGATCAGGATGCTCCAGGCTAAACGACACACCCTCTTTTGTAAGCGCGTCAGTGAATGCAGTCAGCTCACCGGTCGTCCCTGGAAGCTGCGGCATATTCGAGCGCGGGATCTCGCGCGCATGCCGAGTGAACGTATTCGGGCTACCCTCAACCTCAAGGTGCCCGAGGTTCAACGCGGGCGGTGGAGGCGGCGGCCCCATGTCACGGATGAGGCCCGCGATATCGCTTTGCGAAACCTTCACGTTATGCCCGGCCGCAAGCGCATCCTCAATGCCCTTCGTGCTCATCTTGACGCCAGGACCACCACCGACCTTAACTGGCTTGTTCGGTAGCTTCACGCCAGGGCCGTGCGTGAACTCGCCGCCATGCGGACCGCGCGGAACGTGATGAGGATTGAACCGCTTGATGATCTTCATCGCGCCGAGTTCGGTCATGTGGTTTGGCAGTTTGCCCTCAAGCAACTTCCACGCATCACGGTTCTCGTGCGCCTTCTTCCCGTTTAGCCATGCGGATTCCGGCGGGCCGTAATCAGTTCCACCACCACGCATCTTGGCTTCGAGGTATTCGAGGATGAGCTGTGCATCAACCTCATCGTTACTCAGGTCTTCGGCCGGCTCGACTCCAGGTTTACCGGTAAGGACTTTCACCGACCCTCACCGCCAATCCTGATCCACACCGCCGACTGGATCGTGTCAGGGGATTCACCATAGAGCCCCGCAACGATCCTGGTCGCATCCGCAAGCACGTAATACCCAGCACCCACGTCGTTCATGTTTGCCGTGTGTGCGCTCGCACTGAGGAGTTCCTGCGCCGCCGCAAGTCCAGGGTCGTGTCCCTTTCCGTCTGGCCTCGGCGTCAACGGTTTCTTTGCCTTACGGGCATGCCGAGCCCCAGCCTTTTGCAACACCTGGGCCATACGCCCATCAATCGTCACGTCGTTTGTCCGGCCGGGAAACATGATGTTGTTATAGAAGCTGCGGCGCTTCGCACCCGTCAGCGTCTCCGGGCTGGCGCCCTTCGCGAGTTGCGCACCCTGCAACTTGAACGAGTTCATGATGAGGCCGTGAATGTCGCCGGCAATACCCTCAGCGGAATCAAACTTATCCTTACGCTCAAAGATTGCATCGGTGGCTTGCTGGTTTGTCACGTACCGACAACGCGGTGAGGTCGCCGACTCCACAGCAGCCGCAGTCGAAGCGGAAACCTTGTACTTCGCTGCACGACGATGCGCCGTCACGTTCTCATCCCGATACCACGCACGCGCGCGATCCACCAATGTCGGCCGGCCGTCGAGCATCGCGTACATCTCACGAACGCACTCATCAATGGCTTGC
>WNFY01014053.1_pt1 | contig 10307 bp, 10 predicted proteins | sample 5400091 | NCBI WGS metagenome assembly WNFY01 (sample SAMN13153364, study PRJNA577476) | soil metagenome | isolation source: 60 cm soil or saprolite under grassland replicate 1 | place: USA:California | collected 2016-06-15
TTTCCTGCGGCTGCGCCCCGGCGGCCAGCCGGCCAGCGACGGCGCTGGCATCGCCGCGGCGGCAGTCCCGGATGACGCGGCCGTGACCCGTCCCGCCGTCACTGCCCCGGCCGCTGCCGCCGCCGTCACCGCCCGGGCTGACGACACCGGGCGGTCAGCAATCGTCCGCGCCCCCGGCCCGGCCATCGCCATCACCTCGATCGGCACCGGCACAGCCAGGATCGCGCTCATCTGACTCCCCCTGACCACTCGGCGAGCCAGGGGTCTGACCAGCGCACTGACATAAAGATGACCGAACCACTGACAACAAGCTGCGGCCTCTCAGAATTGATAGCACAGGGTCTTGGCTCGCATGGCGGGCTGACACCGGGGCGGAGATGCCCCTGTAACGTTGCCCGCTCCGGGAAGGCGTTGGCGAGGCCCGGCTTGCGCTTATGCTGCATCAGAGCGCGAACGTAGCTTCGATCACGAGCCGACGCGCTGCGTTGGTTGCGCTAGGGGATTTGATCAAACCCCCTATAGACCCCCCGGGCCACCCAGGAGCCCCAATCCACCCACTAAGGAACCGGATATAGTTTGATAAAAGGGGCCAAACGGATCGCCGGTCAGCGCAGGTGGCTACTTGACCGGTGCTCCAGAGAGGCTGCGCCTCGCCCGTCCCGCCGCCGCCCGCATCCGGCGAGCCGTCCCGGGCCCATTGCCCAGTGCGTGCCTGGCATCAGGTCTGGGCGCATCAGTGCGTGCCAGGCGTCACATCCGGCCGCAGGCGTCACTTGGCTTTGACCCGCCTAGTAGGTCCGGCCCGAGAGGCCGCCCGGCGTGGCCTGCTCATCAACGCGGCCTGCCCGGGCCTGAGCGACACCGACGCGTCGCGGCCGTGGTTCAGCGACATGTCGCAGGCCCAGTCGGCTGTCGACGTGCTCCGGCTCGGCACCCTGCCCGCGGCCGCGACCGAACCCTACGGGCAACTCGTCCAGCACCGCGTCACGCTGCCGTTCTGCGGCAGCCCGCTCACCCCGCGGAACCGCACCGACGCCTAGCGCGCCGCCCAGACGTCGGCGAACACGCCCTCGCGGCGCTCGTAGTCGTACCGGTAGATTTCGCGGCCGTCCTGGTAGGCCCGCTCCGCCCGGCTCATCACGTCCAGCGGGTCGCCGGACCACAGGACGACGTCAGCGTCCTTGCCGACCTCCAGCGAGCCGATCCGGCCGGCGCAGCCGATGATCCTGGCCGGGTGGATCGTCACCGCGCGCAGCGCGGTCACCGGGTCAAGGCCCTCCTTGACCGCCAGCGTGGCCTGGTGGATGAGGAAATGGATCGGCACCACCGGGTGATCGGTGGTGATGGCGATCGTGACCCCGGCCGCCGCCAGGCGGCCGGGGTTGGCCAGCGAGCGGCTGCGCAGCTCGACCTTGGACCGGCTGGTGAACAGCGGGCCGATGATCACCGGGATGGACGCGGCGGCGATCTGGTCGGCCAGCAGGTACGCCTCGGTGCCGTGGTCGATCACCAGGTCGTAGCCGAACTCCCTGGCCATCCGCATCGCGGTCGCGATGTCGTCGGCGCGGTGGCAGTGCTGCCGCCACGGGATCTCCCGGCGCAGCACCCGGCCCAGCGCCTCGAGCTTGAGGTCGCGGTCCGCCGGATCGGAGCCGTCCGTGGCCGCGGCAAGCTTGGCCTGGTAGTTCTGCGCCGCGACGAACGCGCTGCGGATCAACGCGGCGGTGCCGAGCCGGGTCGACGGGGTCTCGTTCCGCTCGCCGTAGACGCGCTTGGGATTCTCGCCGAGCGCGGACTTCAGCCCGGCCGGCTCGCGCAGGACCATCTCGTCCACGGTGCGGCCCCAGCACTTGATCGCGACGGTCTGCCCGCCGATCGGGTTGGCCGAGCCCGGGTTGACGTTGACCGCGAGCACGCCGCCGGTGATGGCGTCACGCAGGCCCCGATCGGCCGGGTTGATCGCGTCGAGCGCACGGACCTGGGGGGTGACCGGATCGGTCCGCTCGTTGGTGTCCTGGCCCGCCCAGCCCTCGGCCTCCTCGGCCAGGCCGACGTGGGCGTGCGCGTCGATGAAGCCGGGCAGCACCCACTTCCCGGTCGCGTCGACGACGTCCGCGCCGTCCGGCACCGCGAAACCGGGACCCTCGACCGCTGCGATCTTCCCGTAATCGCGATCGTCTGCGCCACGCTCTGCCTCCGCACCCCAGCCGATGTCCGGCTTGTCCCGAAGTAAGGATAAAGCGCCGAGCGCGGAGGAACCGGCCCGGAGACCCCGTGGATCCCGTGCTTCCCTTGACGCCCTGATGGACCCTAAGGCTCCGGGCCCGGCGCGATCTAACGAACCGGCACCGAGAAAGAAATCCGTCAGCACCGGCGCGATCACCTCGGGCGGGGCGCCGTGGTCCTGGCCGTCGAGCATGGCCAGCCGCGCGCCGGGGATGGCGCCGGTGGTCGCCTCCACCGTGCGGTGGAACCAGTCCGGGCTGTTCGCGCCGCCCAGCACGAGCACCGGCACGGTGATCTTCGCCAGGTAGTCCACCGGGATGCCCTGGTCGCCAGCCAGGGCGAGGTCGTAGGGAAGCGTGTGGGTGAGCGCCTGCAGGCCCGCCCACATCGGCGAGTTCTCCATCATCGGGAGCATCTCGGCCGGCGCCCGGACGACGTCGGTCATCCAGAACCGCACCGCGTCCGCCCGGCGCCCGGCCGCTACCAGCGCCGTGATCCGGCCCGACGGGTCCTCGGCGAGCTCCCGGGTCCCGGGGATCATATACGGCGCCTCGTAGGCCACGATCGCGGCCACCGGCACGCCGTGCGCGGCGGCGCGCAGCGCCAGCGCGGCACCCGACGAGTGCCCGAAGGCGAACGCCCCGGCCCCGGCGCCGGGCGCCCCTGGGCCGCTGATCGCCTCGATCACCGCGGCCAGGTCGGCGACCTCCAGGGCGGGGGAGTAGGGCGGGGTGTCCCCGCTGTCGCCGCGCCCGCGCCGGTCGTAGGTGCAGACGGTGAAGCGGCTGGTTAGGCTAGCGGGCGGGACGAACGTCTTCCGGTCGCAGAACGCGCCGAGGACGACGACCAGCGGCGGCCCGTCGCCGCTGCGGTCGTAGGCGATGACGGTGCCGTCCGCGGACTTCGTGGTTTGCATCACTCACTCCATGTGCTCGTCAGCCGGTGCGCTAACCAGATGACGGCGGAGCCAGCCGGAAATCATCGTCCGGGGGCGGTCTGGTAACGCGCCCTTGCTGATCGCGTCGGCCTCCTCCGGGCTCAGCTCGACGGCTGCGGCGGCGATGTTCTCCTCCGCGTGCTGGGGCGAGCCGGTGCCCGGGATGGGCAGGATCTGCGGTGAGGTGGCCAGCAGCCAGGCCAGCACGACCTGGTGCTGGGTCACGCCGTGCCGTTTGGCGGCCGCCGCCACGGCGGGGTTCTTGCCGGCTTCCTGTACCGGCGCCCACGGCAGGAACACCAGCTGCTCCTGCTCGCACAGGTCGATCAGCGACTCGGACCTGCGGTCGGACGCGTTGTACCTGTTCTGCACCGACACGATCGGGACGACCTGCTGCGCCTCGCGCAGCTGGGACTCCGACACGTTGGAGATCCCGACGTGCCGAATCTTGCCCTCGCTCTTCAGCTCGGCGATCGCGCCGATCGATTCGGCCAGCGGCACCGCCGGGTCGGGGCGGTGGAACTGGTACAGCGGGATCTGCTCGAGCCTGAGCCGCCGCAGGCTGCCCTCGCAGACCTCGCGGAGGTGCTCCGGCCGCCCGTCGGCCTCCCAGCGGTTCGGACCCGGCCGGATCAGGCCGCCCTTGGTCGCGATGACCAGGTCCTCCGGGTACGGGTAGAGCGCCTCGGCGATCAGGGTCTCGCCGACCCCGGGGCCGTAGGAGTCAGCGGTATCGATGAAGTTCACGCCAAGCTCCACCACCCGCCGGAGCGTGGCGATGGCCTGGTCCCGGCTAGGCGGGTCGCCCCAGATGCCCGGCCCGGTGACCCGCATGGCCCCGAACCCCATGCGGTTGACGGTCAGGTCGCCGCCCACGTCGATGGTCCCGGCCGCCGCGGCGGTTGGCTGCGCACTCACGCGATATCTCCTCCTCGTCCTCCCCGCCAGCCTCTCATGTCCTCCCCCGGGTGCGGGGGGCGGACCGGATACCGCCGCCGGGAGGAACGGCGGTCCCCGCGTGGCGCGGCAGAGGACCAGCAGCTTACGCGCCACGCGGGGAGGATCGGCCAGCCGGCGCAGGGCCGGGTGGCGGGCCGGCCTGGCTCAGTGCCCCTTTTTCTTCTTGTGGTGCTTCTTCGCCCGGGCGGGCGGCCCGCTGGACACGGTCACGGTCGGCTTGAAATGCTCCGGCAAGGGCGGCGGGGCCGGCTGGTAGAAATCGCCGATGACCTTCAGGATCCGGACCGATGCCATGTCGGCCGCGTCGGCCTGCTGGTGCTTTCCGACGCAGAGCAGCATGATCGTGTATTTCCCGGGATGCGTCTTATTGGTGACCTTGATAAGGAGGTTGCCGGTCTTGCGCAGAGGCACCTGGCGGGGCAGCATCTTGGAGGTGATGACCCGGTGGTCGGCCGGGTTCGAGCAGGCGGCGATGACCGCGAGCTTCCCGCCGCCCTGGTAGGTCCACTTCGGCACCACGCGCAGCGTCGCGCTCAGCTGCGGCGGCTGGGTCCTGGCCGTGGCCGCCTCCGGGCCGGCCAGCCACATCGAGGTGCCTGCCGTCACGGCCGCGACGACGGCCGCGCAGGTCCGCTTCATTATCCCCCCGCATTAATAATCCGCTGGTTTCCAGGCTGGCGCAGTAACAGGCTGGCGCAGTAACAGGTTGGCACAATAACCGGCCGGAGTCCGGTAAGCGACTCCGTTAAGGCGTGTCGCCGAATTCAGGCGCTGATTTTCGCCCGGGCCAGGGCGAGTTTCACCGCTTTTTTCAGTGTTTCTATATCATAGGCGCCATAATGCCGCCTGCCGTTGACGAAAAACGTCGGAGTGCCGGAAACGCCGGATAGGTCGGCGGATTCCAGGTCCTCGTTGACGTGCGCCCGCCCCACGTGCTTGCGCAGGTCGGTGGCGAACTGCTGGGCGTCCAGGCCGAGCGAGGCCGCGTACCCGATCAGGTCACGCGGGTGCAGCGCGTCCTGGCGGTCCAGGAGCAGGTCGTGCATCTCCCAGAACGCGCCCTGCCGGCCGGCGGCCTCGGCGGCCTCGGCGGCGAGCTGCGCGTTGGGGTGCACGTCGTTCAGCGGCAGGTGCCGCCACACGTACCGGATCTCGCCGAAATCCCGCAGCAGTTCCCGCACCGCCGGCTCGGCCATGCCGCAGTACGGGCACTCGAAGTCCCCGTACTCGACCACGGTGACATGCGATTCCTCCGGGCCGCGGATGTGGTCCCTGTCCGGGTCCACCGGCACCACCAGGTCGGTGATGACCTCGGCCGTGCCCAGCAGCGCGCGCAGCCGGGCCCGGACCGGCAGCCGGTTCACCAGGCGGAAGGTGATCCAGGTCAGGACGGTGGCGGCCGCCGCGGCCGACAGGATGCCGAGCTTCGCCTCAGCCAGAGTGGTGCCATGCAGCGCGAGCGAGGCGATCAGCAGGGACACGGTGAAGCCGATCCCGGCCACCGCCCCGGCGCCCGCCACCGCACCCCAGCCGACCGGCGGCCGCATCCGGCCGTGGCTGAGCTTGGTGACCAGCCACGCGCACCCGGCCGTGCCGAGCGGCTTGCCCACCAGGTAGCCGACCACGATGCCGAGCGTGACCGGCGAGGTGTAGGCCTTGGCCAGGAACTTGGCGTCCAGCACGATTCCCGCGTTGGCCAGCGCGAACAGCGGCACGATGACGTAACTGGTCCACGGGTGGAAGAGCTCCGCCAGCCGGTCGTTCGGCGAGATCGCGGTGCGCACCACGTCGCGTGCCGACTGGGCCAGTGCGGCGGTGGGCTGCTCGCGGAAGTTCCGGAACGCCTCGGAGGCCTGCTCCAGCGACTCCCGGGTCGCCGAGTACGCGTAGGTCAGCAGGCCGAGGATCAGCCCGACCACGATCGGGTCCACCCCCGACTTGAAGAACGCCACCCAGGCCGCGATCCCGATGAGCAGGTACAGGGGGCCGGACCGGCTGCCGCGCGCCCGTACCACCAGGACCACCGCGATGAACCCGAACCCCCAGGCCAGCGGCACCACCTCGATGTGCCCGCTGTACGCGACCCCGATCACCACCAGCCCGACCAGGTCGTCGACGACGGAGAAGGTGAGCAGGTAGGTGCGGACGCGGTCCGGCAGCCTGCGGCCGACCAGGGCGAGCGCGCCGAGCGCGAAGGCGGTGTCGGTCGACATCGACATGCCCCAGGCGTGCTCGGCGGGCCGCCCGGCGTTAAAGAGCAGGTAGACGGCGATCGGCACGGCCATGCCGCCCAGCCCGACGAGCAGCGGCAGCGTGAGCCTGCTCCGGATCCGCAGCTCGCCCACGTCGAACTCGCGCCGCGCCTCCAGCCCGACGACCAGGAAGAAGAAGGCCATCAGCCCGGAGTTCACGAACTCGCGCAGGTCAAGCGCCATGCCCGAATGGCCGACGAACACGGCGATCCGGGTCGCCCAGAACGTGTCATAACTGGAGACGCTTATGTTCGCCCAGATCAGGGCCAGCACGGTGGCGGCGGCCAGCACCGAGGCGCTGCCCGTCTCGGTGCGCAGGAACGTGCGCAGCGGCGTCTCCATCCGCCGCGCCCAGGCCGTCCGCCCGGAAAACGGCCTCCCGGCCGCCTCCGCGGCCGCCTCCGCAGCCGCCGCGGCCTCAGGGTCCTGAACGCTCTCAAGCTCCTCGGCCGAAACCTCAGCAGCATCAGAAGCCCCGATTACCTCAGACGCCTCTGACGATGACTCGCTCAAAGCCGTTCGCTCCTTGTCTCACGGCGTTTTCCCGCTCGCCTCACAGGCGCCCGGCGTCGGTGATGCGCCGCAGGAAGCGCCGGGTACGTTCGTCCGACGGCTCGCTAAACAACCGCGCGGGTGGCGCCTGTTCCACGATCTGCCCGTCGGCGAGGAAGCACACCCGGCTGGCGATGTCGCGGGCGAACCCCATCTCGTGCGTGGCGATCAGCATCGTCATCCCGCCTTCGGCCAGTTCCCTGATCACGTCGAGCACGTCCGCCACGAGTTCCGGGTCGAGCGCACTCGTCACCTCGTCGAGCAGCAGGAGCCGTGGCCGCATGGCCAGCGCCCGGACGATCGCGACCCGCTGCTGCTGCCCGCCGGACAGCCGGTCCGGGTAGTCTGCCCGCTTTTCGCCCAGACCGAACCGGCCGAGCAGCTCGGCCGCCCGCGCCGCCGCTTCGGCCCGGGACAGGCCGAGCACCTTCACCGGCGCCAGCGTCACGTTCCGCTCCACCGTCATGTGCGGCAACAGTTGAATGACGGGAACACGATACCGATATGCCGCCGGAGCAGGTTCTGGCCCACCCAGCACGGTGATGGGCACTGCGATCGGCTGGCCCCTCGACCGTTCGGGCCGCAACTGACCAGCCCTAGCGAGACCGCTCGCCCGGTCGCGGCGGATCAGAGTGAACCGGGTCACCGGAATGGTCGGGATCAGGATAAAGATCGCCGCCACCACATAGCTGGGGTAGTTGAACAGTTGAACACGGTGCCGTTGCGCAGGTCCGCTGACTTGTTCGCCTCAATCGAGCCATGCCGGCCGACCTGTGCAGTTTCCTTCTGTAGGCTGATGAAGTCGTTGAGCAGCGGCAAGATAATGTTGCGGATGGCCTGCGGCAAGATCACGTGCCGCATCGAGGTCCACTGCGACAGGTTGAGCGAGCGGGCCGCCGCGACTTGGCTGCGGAAGGTGGTGACCCGCTCTCGTACATGTCCCACGTACACGCCGTCCGCCAGGGTGACCGCATACGGGGCGGTCTGCAGCGCAATCGATTCGGTGTGCCGCTGCGCGTCAGGGCATCACGGGCTGATCCGGCGCATCCATCGATGATGGCCATTCCTAGTTATTAGGATTGAGGGAACGACTATAACTGCTGGGGGGGAAATGTACGTTCTTCGGGAAGGCGCGCAACATGATGCCGTCGAAGTAGAGGCCATTGTGCGCCGCAGCGCCGTACGCGCGTACCGAGACATTTTCCCCGGCCGATGCGCCGATGCCTGGGGTTTCCGAGGCGATGGCGGAGTGGCGGCTCACCCTAAATCCTGAAGGTGGCGAGGCCGACAAGAGGCGCACAATTGTAGCCGAAAATAACGGAGCCATCGTGGGAGTGGTGGTGGTAAACATTAATGCGTCCGAGCCCGAGTCGGGACACTTGTCCCGTCTCTATGTCGACCCTTCGGCATGGGGTCAGGGCATCGGCACCTTGCTGTACTTCGCGGCCATTCGCCATCTCCTGGCATCGGGGTGTAAACGTGCTACTCTATGGACCCTGGAGAAGAATACCCAAGCACGACAATGGTATGAGCGTCTCGGCTGGAAAGCTACCGGTGAGCGTATAGCGGTTTATCCTGCCGGAGAGGTCTATGATATTGTCTATTCCCTCGACCTGTGAAGATCCCTTCTCATTACGGCCGCAGGCGATTGCCGCGCAGCGTTCGTGTCATGTCCAGAGATCTTCAATGGCCAGGGTTACTGCCCCGGCGTCGCGCCCTCATGAGCCTCGCTAGCCTCTGGCGTCACGCGCTCATGGACTCGGTGTCCCCCCGGGTACCCTCTTGCGTACTCTGTGCGCCACCCACTCCCGCCTCAGTTCTGTCGATGGGAATACAGGTTCCTTAACTCGGGGGTGGCAAGGAACCCGAGATGGCGAGGAGACGTCCGGCAACTGCCGCGTGTGACGCCTAGTGCTGACGTTGACTAGAGGTGATCATTAGGTTGTGATGGCCCAAAGTATGGCCGGAAGCGAGGCGTCGGCGGATTGATCAACGAGTACCGGAGGGCCGCTTAGCGATCAGCAAAGATCACCGAGAGCCGCAGAGCTACTGCCTCCTGGCCAAGGTCGAAACCTGTTGCAGTTTCGTATCAGCGCTGCCGGGAACATGCCTCACGCATAGAGCCGCCGGACATTGGCCGGCTGGCTGTGCTACTAGACCGCCCTATGAGGTCACATGCCTGGCTCGGGCTCCGAACGGGCCACGGCGCGTGCCCTTGTTCCGGTATCTCGCACTATCGTGGACCCAAATTCCACCGAGGGAGGCGCGGATGGCCCTGATGTTTCTCAATGGGGACGGGATGCGCGGCGGGCGCGCGCACTACACGATCGAGGGCGTGCCGCTGGTGGGGGAGCGGCGTACCGCGCCGCGGTACCGGTTCTTCTCGGTCCGCGACGAGTTTCCCGCCCTGTGCCCGGCCGCCGAGGGCGGCCAGCCGGTCCTCGGTGAGCTGTACGACATGCCCATGGGCCCGCTCAGCGCGCTGCTGGCCACCGAACCCCCCGAGCTCGAGCTTTCCGTCATCGAGCTCGACGACGGCGAGTTGTCCTTCGCCATGGTGCTCCGCGAGGCCGAGCACGCCCTCGGCCTCCACAAGGACATCACCAGCCACGGCGGCTGGCGGGCCTACCGCGCCAGCCTGGCTCAGCCCTAAGTGAGGCATTGCCTCGCCCAGCCAGCAATGCCCTGCCCCAGCCGGTCGCACCAGCGTGCCACGCCTCTCCGCCCTCGAATCCCGACAAACCCAAACCCGCGCCGGTGCCGCGGAACTGGATTCCATGGTTGTGGCAACGTATTGAATCTATTCAGCAGGTTGCCACAACCATGGAAAACTCGGGCCTGGGGCTAGGGAACAGGGACGCGCTCGCCGCGGATCCACACGCCGGCCACGTCGGCCGGGGTGGCCAGGGCGAAGATCCTGGCCAGCGCGTCGGTGGTGTCGCGGGCGTGGCGCAGGTTGACGGCCAGCGTGCTGCCCTCGGGCGGGCGCAGCCAGACCGCGTCGAAGTCCTTGCCCACCGCGAGGTCGCCGATCCGGTCGTCCAGGCCGAGCGCCCGGGCGCCGGCCCGGGTGGCCAGGTACAGCAGGTGCGCCGGCGTCAGGCTCAGCCCGGCCGGGCCGAGCAGCTGCTGCATGAAGTAGGCCTGCAGGGCCTCCTTGGGCAGGAACAGGCCCGCGCCCGCGCCGACGTCGGAGCCGAGCGCGACGTGCACCCCGTGCTCGACGTGGCGGCGCAGCGGGAACAGGCCGCTGCCCAGCGCGCTGTTGCTGGTCGGGCAGTGCGCGACCGACGCGCCGTGCTCGGCCAGCACGGTGAGCTCGGCGTCGCCGGGGTGGACGTTGTGCGCGAACACGCTGCGCGCGGTGACCAGGCCGTGCC
>WNFY01006615.1_pt1 | contig 10305 bp, 10 predicted proteins | sample 5400091 | NCBI WGS metagenome assembly WNFY01 (sample SAMN13153364, study PRJNA577476) | soil metagenome | isolation source: 60 cm soil or saprolite under grassland replicate 1 | place: USA:California | collected 2016-06-15
CTCGTAGATCTTGCCGTTGGACATGAGGAGTATGCGCATCCCCGGCCGCACGCGCCCGTCGATGAGGCGGAGGTAGACGACCACGCCCTGGTACGAGTCGTAGAAGGAGTCGAAGACGAGCGCCTTGAGCGGCGCCTCCGCGTCTCCCGTGGGCGGCGGAATGCGGCTGACGATGGCTTCGAGCACCTCGGGTACGCCGGTGCCGTGCTTGGCGGAGATCGTGAGCGCGGCGTCGCCGTCGAGGCCCAGGATCTCGGTGATCTGCGCCCTCGTGCCTTCGACGTCGGCCGCGGGCAGGTCGATCTTGTTGATGACCGGCACGATCTCGAGCCCGCCGTCCGCCGCCAGGTAGAAGTTGGCGAGGGTCTGCGCCTCGACGCCCTGGCCCGCGTCCACGATCAGAACGGCGCCCTCGCACGCGGCGAGCGAGCGCGACACTTCGTAGGAGAAGTCGACGTGACCGGGCGTGTCGATCAGGTTGAGCGTGTACTCGTGGCCGTCGCGCGCCGCGTAGAGGAGGCGCACGGTGTGGGCCTTGATGGTGATGCCGCGCTCCTTCTCGAGGTCCATCGAGTCGAGGACCTGCCCCACGGCCTTCTTGGCGTCCATCGTGCCGGTGAGCGAAAGCAGCCGGTCCGCCAGGGTGGACTTGCCGTGGTCGATGTGGGCGACGATGGAGAAGTTGCGAATGCGGGCGGTGGTCATCGCTCTCAGGATATCACGCGCTGAGTCGCGTTGCGTCAGGGGGCGACGCGGGCGCGCGAGGCCACCACCGCGCCGTCCTCGAGCACGACACCGGGGCCGACATGGGCGTGCGGGCCAACGCGGACGCCGGCGCCGATGATGCAGTCCCGGAGCACGGCGCCGGCTCCCACCGAGACGCGCTCCCAGAGCACCGAGCCCTCGATGGTTGCCGCCGTCCCCACGACGCACCCCGGGCCCAGGACGGCCGAGGGCCCGACGCGGCAGTCGTCCTCGAGCCGGCAACCCGCGCCGATCACGAGGGGCGCCACGGCCGAGACGCGGGCGCCCAGAATCGCGTCGGCGGCGATCGAGCGCCCGCCGCCGACCGCGTTCCCCGGACCCACGTCTGCCGCCACCCGGCCCGCCATCAGGTCGAGCTGGGCCTGGCGATATTTTTCAGGGCTGCCGATGTCGATCCAGTAGCCGTCGCCGACCCAACCGAAGAACGGCAGCCCGTCTCCCAGGAGCCCGGGGAAGAACTCGCGCTCCATGGACGCCACGCGACCGGGCGGGATGCGTGCGAGCAGGGCGGCGTCCAGCACGTAGATCCCGGCGTTGATCGTGTCGGCCGTGAGCTGCGACGGGTCGGGCTTCTCGACGAAACGAATCACGCGTCCGTCACGCCCCAGCTCGACGAGGCCGTAGGGGCTGGGGTCCGCCACGCGCGTCAGGTATATCGTCGCCCGCGCCCCGCGCTCGGAGTGGAATCGAAGCATCGCGGAGAGATCGACGTCGGTCAGGACGTCGCCGTTGAGCACGACGACGAGGCCGGCCCCGGGGTCGCCCGAGGGGTCTCCCAGAAGGTCGGCGGCGTTCCGGACCCCTCCCGCTGTCCCCAGCGGCTCCGTCTCGATGGCGTAGCCGAGGCTGACGCTCCAACCGGTGCCGTCGCCCATGGTGCGCCGGACCTCGTCCACGAGATAGGAGCACGACAGCACGACGCGCCCGATCCCGTGACGGCGCAGCAAAGCGAGCTGGTAGGCCAGGAACGGGATATTGAGCAACGGGACGACAGGCTTGGGGCGGGAGCTCGTCAGAGGGCGCAGTCGCGTGCCCTGGCCCCCGGCCAGGATGACCGCGGTTATGTGCCCGGTGTCCAGGGCTGCGCCTCGCTGATGAGCATCACCGGGATGCCGTCGCGGATCGGGTAGGCCTTCTGGCACCGCTGGCAGATGATGCGCGTCTCCTCGAAGATGAGGGTACCCTTGCAGGCCGGGCAGGCCAGGATGGCCCGCAGCTCCTCGTCGATCATCGTCCGCTCTCCTTCCTGAAGTGGTCCAGTGTCTGGGCCAGGCCGTCGTCAAGGTGCACGGTCGGGCTCCAGCCGAGCAGGCGCTCGGCGAGCTTGGGAGAGAGGCAGCTGCGCCGCTGCTCGCCGGGTCGCTCGGGAGCGTGGACGGCTTTGACGCCTGAGCCTGCCGCTTTGGTCAGCGCATCGCAGATGGCATTCACGGAGGTCTCGACTCCCGTTCCGATGTTCACCTGTCCGGCGATGTCCGTGTGCTCGAGGGCGAGCAGGTTGGCCGTCGCCACGTCGCTCACGTGGACGAAGTCGCGCGTCTGGTGACCGTCGCCGTTGATCACCAACGGCTCGCCGGCCAGCAGGCGGCTGCAGAAGATGGCGACCACACCGGCCTCGCCGTGGGGATTCTGGCGCGGGCCGTACACGTTGGCGTAGCGAAGAGAGATGCCGCTCACACCCCACAGGGCACCCCACACGGCAACGTATTGTTCCATCGCGACCTTGGTGATCCCGTAGGGCGACGCCGGCCTGGTCGGGTGCTCCTCGGACGTTGGGATCAGGTCCGTGTCGCCATAGCCGGCGCCCCCGCTCGAGGAGTAGATCATCCGCCGCACTCCGAAGCGCCGGCAGCAGTCGAGCAGGTTGAGCCCGCCGCCGATGTTGACCGACGCGTCGAAGGCGGGATCGGTGACGGAACGGCCGACCGAGGCCTGAGCGGCGAGGTGGGCCACCGCGTCGGGCTTCTCGGCCGCGAAGACTTCGCTGAGCCGCTCGCTCCGGATGTCCAGCGCGTGGAAGCCGGCCTTCCGGGGCAGCCACGCGCGGTTGCCGGTGGAGAGGTCGTCCACGATGGTGACCGCGTGCCCCGCGCGGATGAACGCGTCGGAGACGTGGGAGCCGATGAAGCCCGCTCCGCCCGTGACGAGCACCTTCACGCGGTGGGCCCGGGCTTGCAGTACCACTCGAGCGTGCGCGCGAGCCCCTCTTCGATCTCGACGGCCGGCTCCCACCCGAGCAGCCGCCGCGCCCGGCCGATATCGGGCTGGCGGACCTTCGGGTCGTCGACGGGCAGCGGGCGGAAGACGATCTCGCTCGTGGAGCCGGCCGCCTGGATGACGAGCTTCGCCAGCTCGAGGAGGGTCATCTCGCGCGGGTTGCCGATATTGACCGGGTCGTTGACGGGCGAGTGCATGAGCCGCCAGATACCGTCCACGAGGTCGGAGACGTACGTGAAGGAACGCGTCTGGGAGCCGTCGCCGTAGACGGTCAGGGGCTCGTTGCGCAGCGCCTGCCGGAGGAACGTCGGGATCGCGCGCCCGTCCGTGAGGCGCATCCGGCTGCCGTAGGTGTTGAAGATCCTGACGATGCGCGTATCGAGCCCGTGGACGCGGTGGTAGGCCATGGTCATGGCCTCCGCGAAGCGCTTGGCCTCGTCGTAGACGCCGCGCGGCCCCACGGGATTGACGTTGCCCCAGTAGTCTTCGCGCTGCGGATGCACCAGGGGGTCGCCGTAGACCTCCGAGGTCGAGGCGAGGAGGAACCTGGCGCGGCGAGCCTTCGCGAGCCCGAGCGCACGGTGGGTGCCGAGCGAGCCCACCTTGAGCGTCTGGATGGGCAGCTCGAGGTAGTCGATGGGCGAGGCGGGGCTTGCGAAGTGGAGCACGTAGTCCACTCCGCCCTTGATCGAGATGAAGTTGGTCACGTCGTACTCGACGAAGACGAAGCGCGCGTCCTGGATGTGCGCGATGTTGTCCAGCGAGCCCGTCAGGAGGTTGTCCATGCAGACCACCTCGCAGCCCTTTCCCAGCAGGAAGTCGCAGAGGTGGGAGCCGAGGAAGCCGGCGCCGCCCGTGACGAGGACCTTCACGAGGGCGCTCTCAGACCGGCAGGACGGGCTTCCGTCCGACCGAGTAGTACTCGAAGCCGAGGCGTCGCATGCGCTCCGGCTCCCAGAGGTTGCGCCCGTCGACGATCACGGGGCGCTTGAGCTGGCCGCGCAGCCGCTCGAGATTGAGGTATTTGAACTCGTTCCACTCCGTCACCAGCACCACCGCGTGGGCGCCCTCGGCCGCTTCGTAGGGCGAGTCGCTGAACGTGACGGCGGCGGGCAGGAGCCGCTTCGCGTTGCCCATGGCCGCCGGGTCGTAGGCGCGGATCCTGGCCCCGGCCGCGTGGAGGAGCTGGACGACCTCCACGCTCTTCGCCTCGCGCATGTCGTCGGTGTTCGGCTTGAAGGCGAGGCCGAGGACGGCGACCGTCTTGTCGTCCAGGGGGCCGAGAGCCTTGACGATTGTCTCGACCAGGTGCGCGGCGCGCTCGCGGTTGATCTCCACGATGGAGCGCAGGAGCTTGAATTCGTAGCCGAGCCTCCCCGCCGTATGAATGAGCGAGTCCACGTCCTTGGGAAAGCAGGAGCCGCCGTAGCCCAGACCCGCCTGGAGGAACGCGCCGCCGATCCGCGGGTCGAGCCCCATGCCCTTCATGACCTGCGTCACGTCGGCGCCGGCGGCCTCGCAGATGTTGGCGATGGCATTCATGAAGGAAATCTTGGTGGCGAGAAAGGCGTTGGAGGCGTACTTGATGACCTCGGCCGACGGCAGGTCGGTGAGGATCATGGGCCGCTCGATCGGCGCGTAGAGCTCGACGAGCGTCATAGCGACCTGCTGGGTGGGCGCGCCGATGACGATGCGGTCCGGCCGGAGCGTGTCCTCGATGGCCGAGCCCTCGCGCAGGAACTCGGGGTTCGACACCACGTCGAACTCGACCGGGCGGGGCTGGTGGCGGACGATGACCTCGCGGACGAGCTCGCCCGTGCCGACCGGGACAGTGGACTTGTTGACGACGACCTTGTAGCGGTCCATGCACCGGCCGATCTCAGCCGCGACCGCCTCGACGTGCGACAGGTCGGTCTCGCCGCTATCCTTGGGCGGGGTGCCGACCGCGATGAAGATCACGTCTCCGTGCCGTACGCCCGCGCCCAGGTCCGTGGTGAATGTCAGCCGTTGGTCACCCGCGTTGCGCGCGACCATCTCCTCGAGGCCGGGCTCGTAGATCGGCATGCGCCCGGCCTTGAGGGCCTCGACCTTGGCGCGGTCGTTGTCCACGCACACCACGTCATTGCCCAGGTCGGCGAAGACCGCCCCGGTGACGAGCCCGACATAGCCTGTGCCGACCACGCAGATATTCATGGGTGTGTGCTCACGAGCATCCTAGGATACCAAATTTGGGGTCAGGTCTTACATTCCTACATTGGTCCTAGGCTGGCTTGTCTCAAAGCGCAGGCAATGTAGGAATGTAAGACCTGACCCCGCCCTTAGAGCAGGCGCAGGACGAGCCGCTCGGCCACCATGCCCGCGAAGAGGAGCAGCAGGTAGAAGTTCGAGAAGAGGAACAGCTTGAGCCATCCGCGCTGGTCGTGAGGCTCGCGGGCGAACTTGACGGCGAGCCACATGAGGCGCCCGCCGAGCAGCGCCGCGAGCACGAAGGTCACCGGCCCTCCGACGCCGAAGGTCGGGGCGGCCAACGACCAGGCGGTCAGTCCCGAGGCGTAGAGCAGGATCAGCCGTGCCGTGCCTTCGACGCCCACCACCTCGCTGACCATGGGGAAGCCGCCCGAGGCGTAGTCGGCGCGGTAGCGCAGCGCCAGCGCCCAGAAGTGGGGCATCTGCCAGAGGAAGAGGATGCCGAAGAGGATGATGGCGCCTGCGTCGGTGAGACTGCCGCCCGCCGCGCTCCAGCCGATGACGGGCGGAATCGACCCGGGAATAGCGCCCGGCACGGCGGCGAAGGGGGACGTTGGCTTGAGCCACGGCGTGTAGACGCCGTTGTAGAAGACCGCGGCGACGAGTCCGAGGACGCCGGCGGTGCGGCCGATGCCGAGCCAGAGTATGGCGGCCCCGCCCGCGGTGGCGACGGCGGCGAAGGCGAGACCCTGCGCGTGCGAGAGGCGTCCCGAGGGCAGCGGCCGGTTCGCGGTCCGGGCCATCAGCGCGTCGCGATCGCGCTCCTGGACCTGGTTGAGGGCCGACGCGCCCGAGGACAGCAGCATCACGCCGACCAGCACGATGAGGCCGTGCGCCCAGGGAAAGTCGGCGCCGAGCGGCGCGCGCAGCATGAAGCCGGCGGCGGCGGAGACGAGCACGAGCAGCACGATGCCGAACTTGGACAGCTCCGCGTAGGCGCCCACGCGCTCGCCCAAGCCCGTCGCTGCCCATGCGCGAGCGGTCGCGCTCTCAGCTCTGGGAGGCACGGGCGACCCCTCCGATGATCTTGCGCGGCACGGCGACTTCGCCCCGCGCGACGGCGCTCCAGCACTCGGCGCGCACGGACAGCCAGACGAGCACTGCCCACAAGCCGTACGCCACGACGGCGTGGGCCGCGCGGAGCGGCACCGCCAGCCCCCCGAGGACCGCGGCGATGCCGAGCGTCACCTGGAGCACGGCGAGCCCGGCTGCCAGCGCGGCGGCTCTCGCCAGCGCGGTGCGCCGTGCCGCCAGCGCCAGGTGAATGAAGAGCCCGAGCAGCGCCACGCCGAGCCAGCGGTGGATCCAGTGCACGACGCTTTCCCAGTGGTGAGGCAGGAGGCTGCCGCTGCAGAGCGGAAAATCCGGGCAGGCAAGACCGGCGCCCGCGTGGCGCACGTAGCCTCCGAGCGCCAGCTGGAAGAGGAGCGCCGCCAGTCCGGACATCGCGAGCCGCTTCAGCCGGGGCGGCACCGCGGGGTGCGCCGGCGTGCCTTCGGCCAGGATGATGAGGCCGGCCAGGATCAGGAGCGCGTTCACGAGATGCGCGGTGCTCACGAGACCGGGCAGCTTGAAGAGCACCGTCACTCCACCCAGTCCGATCTGCGCAAGGACGAGCGCGGCCAGGATGAGGGTCAGGCGCCTTGGCGCGCGCGCCGTCGTGCGCCGCCAGGTCAGGACGACGGTCACGAGCAGCAGCAGGGTGAAGGGGATGGCCTTGAGCCGGTGGCTGAATTCGATGAGCACCTGCGTCTCGGCGGGCGGCAGCAGGCGCCCGTGGCACAGGGGCCAGTCAGGGCAGCCGAGGCCCGAGCCCGTGGCGCTCACGATATTGCCCATGGTCATGAGCAGGAAGAGCGCGACGATGGCCGCCCATGTCCAGGCTCGCGGCGGGCAGCCGCGCGGTGGGCTACCTGCCATGCGAGGCTCCCGCGGGCGCCGCCGTGATGTCGTCGCCGCCCGCGGCCTGCCAGCGGAAGAAGACCACGCTGATGGCGATCAGGAAGACGAGGCCGCCGGGAATCCACATGATGAGGCCGCCCAGGTGCTGGTCGATGTGCGGCGTGAGCGCCTCCCATACCCGCGGCGACGCTTCGTAGTACGGGTAGAGCACGGTGTCGGCCATGGTGATGAAGATAGCGACGACGACCATGGGCAGTCCGACCACGAAGAGATAGAGCATCTGCACCGGATAGGGCGCCCGCGGCAGCTCGGGGGAAGGCGAGAGGATCGGCCACCAGAGGATCACCGCCACCACCATGATCATCAGGTGCTGCACGATGTGGACGCCGTGGTGTTCCATCGCCACGTTGTAGAGCGGCGGCAGGTGCCAGACCACGAGCACGAGGTTGAAGGTCGCAAAGGCGCCCGAGGGCCGCGTCAGGAGTCGGCCGAGCCGCAGCACGAGGGGGTGGCGCAGGAACGGCGACAGCATCCAGCCGGGCGTGCCGTAGAGCAGCAGCGGCGGCATCGCGAAGACCAGCAGGAGATGCTGGACCATGTGAGCGCTGAACAGGTAGTAGTCCGAGAGATCGTGGACCGGGCCCGTCAGCGACCCCAGCAGCAACGCCAGCCCCGCGAAGAACGAGACGACGTTGGCCGACTTCGCCCGCAAGCCCTGGGCGCGCCCGCGCCTCAGCGCCACCACGTACAGGCCGCCGAGCGCCAAGAGGCCCGCGACCACCGTGGGATCGGGATGCCATGCGGTCCACTCAAAGCCGTCGGGCCCGAGGGGCGGCGGCCCCGCGGGCCCGGGTCCAACGTGCGCCATGCTGCTACCCGCGCGCGAGCAGGAGGTAGGAGCCGAAGAGCGCCATGAGGGCCAGGATGATGATCATCGCAATGAGGAGCGGGCCGACGAAGAGCGCGGTCAGCAGTTTGCTGTCGTAGCGCAGGTGCATGAAGAAGGCGACCACCAGGGCGAACTTGAGGACGGAGAAAAAGAGGAGCAGGGTGACCAGAAGGTGGCTCGGGAGGCCCGGCACGTACAGCGCGCCGATCTCGATGGCCGTGAGAATGCCCAGGACCACCGCCACCCGGATGTAGGTCTGGACGGTGGCGTGGCCCTCGCCCGTGGCGTGTCCTGCTGCGGGGGCGGCGTGGCTCGAATCCATGGCCCTCGGCCTCCTACGGGATCAGGTAGATGAGGGTGAAGATGGCGATCCAGACGATGTCGACGAAGTGCCAGTACAGGCCGCAGATCTCGACCTTGAGCGAATCCTGCGGCCCCAGCTTGCCGCGCAGTGCCAACACCCAGAGCGAGAGCAGCCAGATGACGCCGCCCGTGACGTGGGCGCCGTGGAAGCCCGTCAGCACGAAGAACGTCGAGCCGAAGAGGTTGGTCTGGAGCGTCAGGCCCAGGTGCACGAAGTGCGTGAACTCGAAGCACTGGAATCCCACGAAACTGGCGCCGAAGAGCGCCGTCATGAAGAGCCAGATCTTGCCCCACTTCATGTCGTTGCGCTGCACCGCGGACAGCGCGAGCACCATGAGCAGCGAGGACATGAGGAGCACGAAGGCGCTGAGCGAGGTCAGCGGGATGTTCAGGATGTCGTGGGGGCCGGGCCCGTTGATGCTCTTGCCCTTGTAGGAGAGGTAGGTGCCGATCAGCGAGCCGAAGAACATGCACTCGGAGCCGAGGAAGGCCCACATGCCCATCTTGCGATGGTCGAGCCCGGTGGTTCCGATGTTCGGATTGTCGGCGACGGCGGCGTGCTCGGCGGCCATCAGTGGTGCCCCCCGGCGGGCGGGCGGTGGTACTCGAGCATGAATCGGATCATGCAGTACAGGGTCAGGAAGCCGCCGAGGACGACCTGGTAGATGCTCACGAGGGCGCCCGAGATCATGAACAGGAAGGCGGCCGCCAGCAGGATGGGCCAGTAGGAGGGCGGCGGCATGTGGATCGACGCCGGGTCCACCGGCGGCGTGGGGACCCGCTTCCGGGGTGGCGTGCCGTGGCCGTCGCCGTACTTCTGCACCCAGAAGTCGTCCCGGTCGTGCACGACGGGGACGACCGCGAAGTTGTACACGGGCGGGGGCGAGGGGATGGTCCACTCGAGCGTGCGCCCGTCCCACGGGTCGGCCGGGGCGAGGGCGCCGGACCGCGTGGTCTTGACCACGTTCCACAGGAAGACGAGCAAGGACAGCACGATGATCAGCGCGCCGACGGTGGCGACCAGGTTCCAGAAATTCCACCCGAGGTCGGGCGCGTAGGTGTAGATGCGCCGGGGCATGCCGATGAGCCCCAGGAAGTGCATCGGGAAGAACGTGACATTGAAGCCGATCATCATGAGCCAGAAGTGCACCTTGCCGAGACGCTCGTCGAGCATCTTGCCGAAGATCTTCGGCCACCAGTAGTAGATGCCGGAGAAGAGCCCGAAGATCGAGCCGCCGAAGAGGACGTAGTGGAAGTGGGCCACGATGAAATAGGAGTCGGTCTGCTGGAGGTCCACCGGCGGCGAGGCGTGCATCACGCCCGAGAGCCCGCCCAGCGTGAACATCGCGATGAAGCCCAGCGAGAAATAGAGCGGGGTCGCGAAGTAGATCCGGCCGCCCCAGAGCGTGGCGATCCAGTTGAGGATCTTCACCCCCGTCGGCACCGCGATCAGCATGGTCGAGATCGAGAAGGCCGCGTCGGCGACCGGGCCCATGCCCACGGAGAACATGTGGTGGCTCCACACCCCGAAGCCAAGGAAGCCGATCATGATGCCGGAGTAGATGACGACGGGCGCGCCGAAAAGCGGCTTGCGCGCGAAGGTCGGCAGGACCTCGGACACGATGCCCATGGCGGGCAGGATCAGGATGTAGACCTCGGGATGCCCAAAGATCCAGAAGAGGTGCTGCCAGAGGAGCGGGTCGGCGCCGCCGGCCGGGGCGTAGAAAAGCGTGCCGAAGAAGCGATCGAACATGAGGAGGATCAGCGCCACCGTGATGGCGGGGAAGGCCAGCACGACCAGGAACTGCACCACGAAGCTCATCCAGACGAAGAGCGGCATTCGCATCAGCGTCATGCCGGGGGCGCGCATGTTGATGATGGTCACGATGAAGTTGAAGCCGGCCATCAGCGACGAGATGCCG
>WNFY01012250.1_pt1 | contig 10305 bp, 9 predicted proteins | sample 5400091 | NCBI WGS metagenome assembly WNFY01 (sample SAMN13153364, study PRJNA577476) | soil metagenome | isolation source: 60 cm soil or saprolite under grassland replicate 1 | place: USA:California | collected 2016-06-15
ATTTTCCATGCGACTTTCATTGAGGTCAAGTGGCGCAAAGGGCAAACGCCTCTCTTACAAGAACTAGCGGAAGATATGATACTCCAGATGGACGGGTCAGCCCAGGCAATTCGCAGTCGCTTTTTTGATGAGGAACGCATTGATAGTGTACTACAACGTTCCTATCTCGCGAATATTATCAGATTCTATTTTGAGCGTTCGCGCCGCTATCAACTTTTTGATCCTTCGGCTGTGGCGACTTTCATTGAGCAACTCAGTAGACTGGAAAAATCTGGACTGGAATACCGACCCAGCTATGAAGGCTATGTTGTCAGCCTCGAAAGTGTCCAGCGTAAATCCTTAATGATAGATACGCAAACCGGGAAGGCAGTCATCAAGGTTCTTACCACGCAAGACCTTGAGGATGTCACATGGCTCTTACCTTTTCAGGCATCTTCCTTTGGTAGCGGGGATAGGGTCGCAGACCTTGAAGAAAAGTCACCATATGACGAATACACTGAGATTGATGATACATTATCTCCTGCTACATGGATACATGAGGAGAAGCTCGAATCTACTGAGTCAAAAGTTGACGATCAACCTGCTCAAGAAAACACACCAGTTGAACAAACGCTAACTGCTTCCGCCAAGGTTGTCGTATCATTAGGCGATGCTTCTGGCTCGCCAGTGGAATGGACACCCAGTACAGCGGGTAGCCCTCATCTTTTCATTGTGGGCATCCCTGGGCAAGGCAAATCATGGACGATCACACGCATTTTATGCGAACTTGGCAAACAAAAAGTGCCATCTTTAGTACTGGATTTTCATGGGCAGTATGCCGACCACAATGGACCGTTTGTGCGCTTGATTCACCCCTCAGTGATTGATGCTGCACAGGGCTTGCCCTTCTCACTCTTCGAATGCACACGAGAAAATGGGGTAGGTGGCTGGAAAGCGACCAGTTATGCATTGGCAGAAATTTTTGCTAATGTGACCGGTATGGGGCCAATGCAGCGTGATATTATCTATACTGCGATACAGGATGCCTATCGAGCGAATGGGTTTGAGGAAGATGATATACCAGATCCGGAGTACCCAACTTCTGAGGAAGTACTCAGACGTATCAGACAAGAGGAACAAGCACGTCATGTGAATAATGTTGCTGCCCGTTGTCGTCCTCTGCTTGAGATGGATCTTTTCCAACCTACGAAGAATGCGCCGGAAATGCTCTCCTCCATTCGCGGTGGAATAGTTATTGACCTGCACAACCTCTATGCCGAAGAACTCCAACTGGCTGCAGGGGCGTTTATACTACGCAAACTTTATAGGGATATGTTTACCAGGGGATATTCAGATCGTATTCGATTAGTTATAGTGCTGGATGAGGCGCACCGCCTAGCGCGAGATGTGACCTTACCTAAAATTATGAAGGAGAGTCGCAAGTTTGGGATAGCTGCGGTTGTAGCCAGCCAGGGCATCGGCGACTTCCATCAGGATATTCTAAGCAATGCGGGAACAAAAGTCATCTTCCGCATCAACTATCCTGACTCTAAGAAAGTTGCGGGCTTCATAAGAGAACGTCATGGCCAGGATATTGCTTCGCGAATTGAACAACTTTCAGTCGGAGCCGCTTATGTGCAGACGCCTGAAATGCTCTTTGGATCGGTTATTCATATGTATCCGTTAGAGTAATTATTCTGGGTGAAGAGAGAAGAACGATTAGTCGAGGGAAGGATTTTCTTGTCTTATTGGGGCTTGGTCATAAATCATCAAGCTTTTACTGTCTACTTCCTTCGTTACGTCGCATACTTCTACCGCTTGTACGTTTTCTATGCGATGTATCATCCTCTTCTCTGCCTCGCAGAGGCATCCCGCTTGGGGCTGTGGGTGGGGCGTCAAGTGGTTCATGGCGAAAAGCGTCCTATCCAGATCGGTTGTGAGTAACATGCTGCCCCCGCCCGCCATGTATATAACAAGGTGGCCAGGTTGCCTCAGCATCCGGGTTGTTTCGACGGCCCCATAGGGGATCGTCAAAGCCTTTTTGGATATCGATGAGAATGAGTGCTGCGTTTTGGGGCAAAGGTTTCATGAGCTCCTCCGTTGGTTTCAAGCTCGGTAATATTCCCCGGGACTATACGGCCACAATGTTCAAACGAGTGATTCATTGATTGAAAGCTAGTGAAACGTTACTAGCAAAGGCTGATGATCCGATACTTCTTCCTCCAGGACTTTGAAATCTTCTACGATCACTTCTGGAGAGACCAAAATATAGTCGGCGAATTTGTCCGGTTTTTTATAAAACTGGCTCCGCGTTGATGTGACTCTATACTCTTTGACGAGATTCCGCATTTCATGCTCTAACAGACCCAGACTTTGCGTGTCTGGTAGCAGATTGAAATCGCCACAGAGACTCTTTGCTCCGCCCATGCTCTCCAAGAATGTTTTTATTTTTCGCGACTGTTCAATTCTCTCAGGGCTATCTGTTTCCCCTTTCCCGTTCCAGAGTCCATGCAGGTTCACGGTCGTGAATTGCTTGCCATTTCGGCGAAACTGGACATATTGAAGATTTCTTCCTATCGTTGTATTATCTGTTCCCACCACACTATTTTTTGCCCTATACACGAAAAGATCACCCTCTGTCTCGACAAAAAGTGTTTTCTTGACAAACATCGCCAGACCAAACGATAAGGGATAATCCACAGGACTATGAATATCATAGTGATCTTGTGACGAATAGTAGTACCCATGAAATTCTGGCAAGCCTTGTTTCAGTTCCTGGTAGATATTCCCTCTTGCAGGGTAATCATTTGTAGGTTGTTGGAATCTTTCAAGCCCTATGACCTCTCCAGTGGAGATGCGACTCGATTGAGTGCTATACACTTCTTGAAAGCAGAAGATGTCGACCGTCTGCGCTTGTTTCTGCGCGTGTTCCAAGAGCGGTTGGTAGACTCTACCTCCCCAAATATTGACTGTTTCAAGCTTTAGACTGGCTGTCATGGCGGAGCCTCTTCTTTCTTGAGATGTCTCCTAACGAATTGACAGTGAACAGGTGATATATCTCGTTGAAGTCCGGCTAGAAATAACGAAGCCTGGCCTTACTAGCTGCTTGCGGGACTCCACTTATAGGTGCTTACCAGACAACATTTCTTTGTTTTCATTCATCACAACAGTAAACGATCACGGCTTCTCCCCTCCACTGAAATCCCAGAGGGCAGGGTAACATCGACCTGTCAGTAGATGCTCGAACGGCAAAAAAAGCGGCTCAGGCAAGGCATCCCAGCAGAACCAGTCTATGACTGACATTTCATGCCCTGTATGCATCGCGGGTTCGCCGGAGACATATCTCCCCGCCATCCAGATAGTGACATCATGCATTTCAGGCACTTCAAAAATGTCGTTGGTGATCGCGAGAAACGTGACATCGGTGATGATCACGCCGATCACTTCCTGCGTCTCACGGATGGCACATTCCCGTAGGGACTCTCTATATTCCAGGTGCCCGCCAACCGTTGACCATGTTCCGTCCTCATGCGCGCTCCTGCGCTTCATCAGCAGCACCTGGTCATCTTTCGTGATGAGGATGCCTATCCTAATTTGTGGTCGCTTCGGCATATGTGCACTTCCCTCCTGTCAATGGTCCTCCATGGAGATAGATTTCTCCCGGTGCTCATTTTTTCTCGCTCAGCCTTGCGTCTTTCACCACCAAAGTGGTGGCAGATTATGATTACCATTCATACCTGAAGTTGCCGCTGCCTTCCAACACATGCCAGAAGGAGCAGAGCCACTGCTACCATTCCATACACGAGCGGGATACGCATCGCAACCGCTGTACTGGTCGCCCCCATAAAATCCAGTACCGGGACATGACAAGCCAAACGATGCCCACGATTCTTGCCATGCCTGTCATGAGCAAGAGTGCAAACATTCCCAGCATCCATAAGCTAATGTCCGGTAAGAAGAGCAAGCCGACTACCCAGGACGCTCCTACCAGCTTTGGAATCCCAACGAAGAGTCCAATCGGCAGTGCTACTTCCCACAGCAACGGCAGGACAAGCCCCCGAAGCAGGCTGACTGGCGTCCGCTTGAGTGGTCGTTGCCACCTGCGCATCAACCTGATAAGAGACCACAGTGCAAGCAGTGATAGTACGAAGATCAACACATCGACAATCAGGACGATCGTGTTTAAACCGAGTCCAGAAGCATGTGGCTGCTGCCCCACAAGCAGATCGATAATCCCTGCGGGAATAGAGTACAGGTATGGCTGGGTGAGATCGGCCAGTTCGTTGTTCGCGTTTCTTAAGACCACCACGCCCCACTGACTCCGGGAAGAAGAGCCATATCCGCGTGAAAATTGGCGTCATCGCCGCTGTGAAAAAGAATCGACTCGTCATCAACCGGCAAGGTATACCAGCCCATCCCATACTGATTTGCAGAAGACTGCTGGATCACGACGGGGCGCACGTATTACTGACACTATATTCAAGATCAGCAGCATGCTTGAGGGCACGAAACTGCGATGTTTTGACGTTTCCCTCTGTCAACCCCATCCGTACAGCAGTTTCTCGTACTGAGAGACTGAGCAGAAAACGACAGGTCAGAACCTCTCGATCACGCTCAGGGAGTGCCTGGAGAATACGCTGCACGTGATCCGTTGAACTGCTGAACTCGAAAAGCTTGTCTTCATCTTCATTTTCAGCCGGACCCTCCCAACCAGCTTCTACCAGCGCATCTAACGAACTTGTCGCTGTACGATAGAAGGCCCGCCAGTAATCAGCGATCGTGTTGCGCGCGACTTTAAACAGCCAACTGCGTGTACTTTGTGGATTGCACGCATAATCGAGGCTACGAACGGCTTTGATAAAAATTTGTGATGTCAGATCCTCAGCTTCTTCTCGGTTTCCCACTTTGCTATACACGTAACGATAAATTGGGCCAAGGTTCTCTCGATACAACGATTGAAACGTCTGTTTATCCAGAGGAGCAAATTGTGCTGGTGAGGAGTGTTGCATAGATTCTTCTTCCTTAATACATTTCATCAAACGCTTCATTAGAGATATCATCAGAAATCCATGGTGTATCGCTATGGATTGTTTGGATCAATCAGTACCGGCACCAATTCTCCTTGCGTATAAAACGGACAGGAGTTCATGACCCATGTCCAATAAGGTATAGGTTCGTCTTGTGCGAGGATGAGTCCATCTGGCTGTGACGTAGTAGTTATCACGTGAAAAGCCAGCCGAAGTCTTTCCCGTTTCATGTCGAATTGATGTCACCACAGCGACAATTGGTCTTCCATGCCGTTTCAACCACTCGATTTTTCGTATCTGATAAGCAATGAACGCCATGATAAGTGCCAGAGTACCTACAACGATCACCATCCCAAAGAATACCGGTTGGTTCATAGACGCCTCTCCTCTCCTAATGACACTTGATGAGAGCCTTGACCTGGAACGCAACGATCGAGCCATGCGGTAAGAAAGCTGACCAGACACTTCACCTGATGCTAAAAATATACACATTATGAGTCGCTCATATCATCGGAAGAACTTCTGAATCTAGAGAGTCTTTTTAGGTAAGTATGGTTTGCAGGAATGCGAAGAAATGCCCATTCAGCCTGAAGGATGGCCTGAAAGGTTGGAGGATGCAGTGCGGATGTCAGGCCAATTTATGGCGGATGGCAAATGCCGCAGCGGCAGCGCGGTTCTCACTCGTGGTCTTGTTGAAGATGTGGGTGAGGTGATGGGCGATCGTTTTCTCGCTCAGCCTCAACTCCTCGGCGATCTCGCTGTTGGTCAGCCCTCGTGCCACCAGGCGTAATACTCCTACTTCTCGTGCTGTCAGTCCAGCGGGATAGGTGGGTGATGGAGTGGCCACTGTCATGGTTGGTGCTGAGACCATCTCTTGCTCTTGCAGAGTGAGGGCCTGCTCAAGTGTCATGGTGCGTCCCTGTGCCCATGCGGCAACAAAGACCTTCTCCCCAAGTTGGGAGCGGACGGCAGCGACCCTATGCTCATAGTCGGCGCGCTCGATAGGTGCAATGTGCATACCGACCGATTCACGTAGAACTTCTGCAGCACCCCAAAGCCGTGCCGCCCGGACAAACTCACCCTGCCTTGCTCCCATACTTGCCAATCCATCCAGGCAAGGGACTATCAGCCACATATTGTTCAAGTCCCTACCAATCGCCAGGCTCTCCTCGTAAAGGGCACAGGCTGCTGTATGATCGCCATGAACGCTGACCACCCGAGCTAGTAGAGAGAGTGACTCAGCAGTGCTATGCCGAGACCCTACCTCTCTGCTGAGTCGCACACTCTCTTCAAGCAGCGAACGCGCTGTAGCGATATCGCCTCGGTTAAATACTATCTGTCCACGGAGTGCGTTTGCAGAGGCGAGGCTATCCTTGTCACTTAATTCTTTGGCGATTGCCAGGCCCTCTTCCAGCAAGGAGTGTACCCTTACCTGGTCTCCCTGGGAAACAAAGAGTACTTTTGCCAGTTGGATAAGCGAAAAGGCAATGCCTCGCTTATGCTCGTTCTTCCTATGCAGTGTTAGACTCTCCTCTAACAAGTCACACGCCCAGGTATACTCCCCCTGGCCAATGTCAAATAGTGCTTGTTGGTAGAGCAACCAGGCGATGGAGTCAGTTTGACCTAGCTTTCTGGAGAATGCCAGAGCTTCTCCTATCAGAGAGCTTCCCGCTGCCAAATCACCTCTTTGATAGAGAGCAGACCCCAAGAGTTGGAGGGAGAATACTGTTCCCTCCTGATCTTCGAGTTCTCGGAACAATACAAGGCTTTCTCGAGCCAAAACTTCCGTACAAGGATAATCGTTCTGGACAATGGCCAGATTCGCTGCTGCAATGAGGGCCTTCGCACGGATCGGTATGGCGACTCCTATGCCTGCTGCCAGTGCTCGCTCCAGGAAGGCCCGTCCTTCATTCACAAACGCACGCACCAGCCAGAACCGCCGTAGTGCGCCTCCCAGGCGCAGGCCTATCTCGATGCGCTGCTGAGTTGCGCCTGGCTCTATAGACCATTGTAACGCAGCACGCAGATTGTCATGCTCGCGCTCTAACCGTTCCAACCACACAACTTGCTGCGGTCCCCCATATTCTGGTTCCGCCTCTTCGGCCAGGGCCAGGTAGTAGGTGGCATGTGCCTGCCGGGTGATCTCCTCCTCCCCTTTAGCGGCGAGAACCTCCAGGCCATACTCTCGGATCGTCTCCAGCATCACGAGCCGTGGCTCCTCTCCCTCCCGCTCGATCTGTAGCAGTAAGCTCTTATCGATGAGCGATGCGACTCCATCCAGAATCTGTCCTGCTCCATCAGCAAATGCGCTACACAGCGCCTCAACTGCCTCTAACGTGTAGCTCCCGACGAAGACAGAGAGCCGCCGGAAGAGCTGCTGCTCCGTTTCATCTAGCAGGTTGTAGCTCCACGCAATCGTGTTGCGCAGCGTCCGATGGCGGGCCGGGACGCCCTGGACGCCACCCGTCAATACGTCCAGCCGGTGGGTCATCCTCTGGAGGAGGGCTCGTGGTGGAAACAGCTTACTACGGGCCGCCGCCAGTTCAATTGCCAGCGGCAAGCCGTCCAGGTGAACGCAGATGGCGGCGATCGCCTGGATGTTCGCTTCCGTCACGGCCATGTCAGGCTTGATCGCGAACGCCCGCTCCAGGAAGAGGGCAACCGCTGCATACTGGGCAAGGTCTTCATTAGCTCCAAGCTGCGTACGTTTGGGCAGCGCCAGCGGGGGTACCGGGAACTCGTGTTCTCCCTGGATGTGCAGCACGGCGCGGCTGGTCACCAGGATGTTCAGATGCGGGCAGGTGATCAGTAGTTCCGCCAGATCCGGTGCCGCTGCTATCACCTGCTCGAAGTTGTCCAGCAGCAGCAAGAGGTGTTTGTCGCGCAGGAAGGCTTTCAGATACTCCATATGTTCCGTTGGCACTCGTTGTCCGATGTGCTGATGTTCCAGGCCGAGCAAGTGGGCGATGGTGTCAATGACACTCACAGGATCTGTGACAGCAGCCAGTGGCACGAAATAGGTTCCATCTGCAAACGTATCAAGCAGTTCAGTTGCGACTTGTAGGCCCAGGCGTGTTTTGCCAATGCCGCCCATGCCTGTGAGGGTCACCAACCGTACATCAGGGCGTTGCAAGAGAGCGGAGACCTCCGTCACCTCCTGTTCGCGTCCAATCAGCGAACTAAGTTGCACAGACAGATTGTTCAACCGGACATCGAGCGTCCTCAGAGGCGGGAAATCAGCAGGCAGGTCCGCCATGACCACCTGGAAGAGACGTTTGGGATCACGAAAATCCTTGAGGTGATATAACCCCAAATCCCGCAGGCTCACGCCCTCGGGCAAGTCGTGTGCTACCAGTTCCTGGGTCGTCCGGGAGAGTAGCACCTGCCCACCATGCGCGGCACTTAAGAGCCGTGCCGCAAGGGAAACGTCCAGACCGACATAGCCCTCGGAGGAACGCTCCGGCTCACCTGTATGTACTCCCATACGCACACGCACCTCCACACCTTCGGGCCAGGGATGGGAGGTAAAACTGCGTTGGGCGGCTACTGCCGCCGAGACCGCATCGGTAGCGCGGGCAAAGGCGACGAAGAACGCATCTCCCTGGGTATCCACTTCGTGACCATTCCACTGCTGGAAAGCGGCACGCAGCAGTTGTCGGCATGTTGTGAGTACGCGCTCATAGCGGTCGCCCAACTGCTGGAGAAGCTGCGTTGATCCTGAGATATCGGTGAAGAGCAGCGTCACCGTCCCCTCTGGTAGATTGCGTGTGAGACTTGCCCCAGCTTTGACCGGGAACGCTGAAACGGAAGCAACATGAGTTCCTTCAGCCGTTGCTGCCCGGCTGGCCTCCTCCAGGGTCATCGCAAAGGCCTGCACACTCGCAAAGCGTTGCTGTGGGTCCTTTGCGAGCGCGATGACTACCGCCTGTTCAACCGCAGGTGGGATGGTTGGACCCTTTTCGCGTAAAGGAAGAGGAGGAAGAGAGGTGTGTTTGAGAGCGATCTCAGGAAATGCCCCATGAAAGGGACGGTCGCCACTCAGCCACTCGTAGACAATGATACCCAGCGCGTACTGATCGCTAGCTGGACTTGCTTGTGCCTGGAACTGCTCTGGTGCCGTGTAGGCGATAGTTCCTGCCGTTTCTTGAGTCTTCTGGGGGTGTAGACTTTGTGCCAGGATAGCGATGCCAAAATCGCTCAGTAAGATCTCGTGGTTACGTCCGAGGAGCATATTCTGCGGCTTGATGTCGCGATGGATCAGCCGTTCATCATGCGCGTACTGTAAGGCACTGGCGACTTGCTTCACGTAGGTGACGACGATATCGAGCGGGTGTCGTGTCCCTTTGGGGTGGCGCTGGCGCAGGTTCCCATGAGGGGCATAGTCCATCACCAGAAAAGGCGTCGCATTTTCCACACCGTAATCCAGGATCTGGATGATATGGGGATGTCGTAAATGGGCAATGGTGCGTGCCTCAGTAAGAAAGCGATCCACGTCAGAGCTTGTCAGCCGCTCATGAAGTACTTTTATGGCCGCCTGAGTCTGAAGATAGATATGCTGTCCGAGGAAAACATCAGCGAAGTTCCCCTGACCCAACAAGTGGTTAAGGCGATAATTACCAAGCTGCTCTCCTAGGCGGTCGACCACGGTCGCACCTCCTTTTGGGTGCCCGTCTTCTCGTTACGGCTTCTCGATCTCTTTCGGCTCCTCCATTATACGTGAAACTCGGATCTCTATCAACTTGCATGCCATCCTGGCGTTCATTGCGCGTTTAAAGTTTCCCGGTGATCTTTGCCATGATCAATTGCGCTCCCTTGTGGGATCAAGAGGACTTGCTGTAAACGCACTACGTATGTCTTTTTAAGTGGAACTCTCCCATGCCCTACAAAGTTTTGTCTTGTATTCACACACTATTGTCTGTAATTTTAGTAAACGAATGATAAAGATATATGCACTATTCTTGTCTGATAGCGCTGCTTAGGATGCTTGTCTCGACCGGCGTTGCATGCGGCCACAACATATGCGAAACCGCTTTTGATGTAGACCAGCGACGCCGCACGGGGTTCTCCAGATTTCCTTCCTGATTGTCGTGAGCATAAGGAGCCCGACTGGATCCTGCGCTCTGCCCATTGTGGATTCGCCCTCCCGTTAAGTTTCACCTGGTACAAAAGTAATAGTCAAATCGAAATCTGGAACGATTAACTGCAATTGAGAGTCTTAAATAAGAAGAACTTAAGGTATCTTCCATGAACTAAAAATGACCTGGCCCTTTCAGTTTATCATTGGCCTTGAAGTTGGTTT
>WNFY01012653.1_pt1 | contig 10301 bp, 3 predicted proteins | sample 5400091 | NCBI WGS metagenome assembly WNFY01 (sample SAMN13153364, study PRJNA577476) | soil metagenome | isolation source: 60 cm soil or saprolite under grassland replicate 1 | place: USA:California | collected 2016-06-15
TGCTTAACTGACAAGTTGACGCTGACAAATAATGGAGGACAAGTTGGGTGGTTTACCTGCCACGATCGAGCTTGACGACAGGCCGCTTCGAGAACAACCTGACCAACGGCCAAGATCTGACCCGTCTCTTCCGCTAGCGGGATAAAATCTAGCGGCGGCACAATGCCAAATTCCGGATGCCGCCAGCGTACGAGAGCTTCGAAACCGATCAACTGGCAGTTTTCCAGGGCCACAATGGGCTGGTAATCGACGAACAGTTGACCGCTTTCGCTCGCATGTCGCAGATCCATCTCCATCTTTAAACGACTCATCAGCTCGCCATGCATATCGCGACCGAAGATTTCATACCGTGCCTTGCCGAGCTGCTTGGCGCGATGCATTGCTGTCTCCGCGTCCCGCAGCATATCTGCCACCTGTTCGGAGTAGCTTGTGCTCAGGGCGATACCAATGCTCATGGTGGTATACACTTCCTGCCCAAACAGGTTGAATGATATGGCTAGTGCCTGTTGAATCCGATTCGCAACCGAACAAGCCTCTTCCTCTTGACTGATGTCGTTGAGCAAAACAGCAAATTCATCGCCGCCGACGCGCCCAACGATATCGCCTTGACGCATGCAGGCTTTGACCCGCTGAGCGATTTGGCTCAGCAATTCATCGCCGCTCAAATTGCCGAGACTGTCGTTTACGACTTTGAAGCGGTCAACATCTAAGAAGAGGACAGCAAATAGTTGCTCTCCATCTCCATTGTCCTGCGTACGAGCATCGCGCAACTTTAAAAAGTCACTAAACCGGGCACGGTTTGGCAGACCAGTAAGCGTATCCTGGGTCAACTTATCTTCTGCCGTCTTACGATCACTAATATCCTGAACCTGGAAGAAAAGCCGCTTCGTGCCAGTCTCAGTGTCGCTCAGGAGCGAGACGTTCCAAAGCACCCAGACCGTATGCCCTTGCTCATGAATGTACCGTTTCTCCTGCTGGTGCCCTTGAATGTAGCCCCCGAGCACCCGTTGGATGTGGGATTGCACTGGCCCAAGATCTTCTGGGTGTGTCAGGCGCTGAAAACTAGTGGCCCGTAACTCTTGCTCTGAGTAGCCGAGTAGCGTACAGAGTGCGTCGTTTACCTGGAGCCAACTCCCATCGACTGAGACCACTGCCATGCCGATCGCCGCCTGGTCAAAGGTGCCGGAGCCTTGGCTCTCTCCGCACAGTTGAGGATTAGTCGATAATGCGAATGGAATAACATTGTAAGAGCCTTGCGACCGGTCCGACTTCGTCGTCAAGCTGCTGTCGTGTCGTTGCTTTTCGTCAATTCTCTCTGACGCCCGACGCTTCTTAAATCGTTTCTGTTGGTACATCGCTTGATCGGCTTTTTCCAACAGCTCTTCGAAGCAGGTCATGCGCTCGGGTTCAAGAGGCGCCACACCGATACTGAATGACAGTTTATAGCCACACTTTTCCCTGACGTTGTAGGCCTCGAGATTCTTTTTGATTTGCGTAATAGCCTGTTCGCTGTTGGCGCTCGAATCGGTCACCAGAACCGTAAACTCATCGCCCCCAAGCCTGGCAATGATGTCCGTATCTCGAAAGCTGCTCCTTAGTATTGCGGCGGTATTAACTAAGGCGTTATCGCCTTCGTTATGCCCGAAATCATCATTGATCTGTTTCATTCCATCAAGATCGATGAAGAGCAGGAACAGCTTCTCCTTCTGGCCGCGCGCGAAATCAAAATAAGGAGCCGCGTGTTTGAGGAGACCCCGGCGGTTAAACAACTGTGTTAGGTCATCCTTGAGTGAGATGTTTTGCAGTATTTCCTCAGCGTGCCTTCGCCCGGTGATGTCGCGCACGACCTGCACCAGGCCTCCGCCGGCCACGCTGGAAATCGAAATCTCCAGCGGGAATGTGCCGCCATCCAGTCTCGTGCCTACCGCTTCGCCGCGCCATGATCCCTCTCGCCACACGGCGGGCATGGCCACATCCTTGAGCCGGCGTAACTCGTCGTCGAAATAGAATCTCTCCCAGCTGGCGCCGATAAGATCCTGCCGATCACCGTAACCGAAGACTTTCGCATAGGCGTCATTGAGGTAAACGCATCCCCCGAGGTGATCTATGATGGCCATACCATCCATCGAAGCCTTCATTGCCGCCGACTGCTGGGCCAAAGACTCCGCCGCCCGCTTACGTTCGGTGATGTCGCGAGCCACCACTGAAGCGCCGGTGATGCTGTTGTCGCGTTCTCTGATTGGAGAGATCGTCAGCGAGACGTCAATTGGCTTTCTGCCCTTTCTCTGGTGAATCATCTCATGTTGCGTGACATTCTCTCCCTGAGTAACCTTCTCAAATAATTTCGCTGCTTCCTCTGTTCTCTCAAACAAGACAGAGATGTTCGCGCCGAGGGCCTCCTTTGACGAATAGCCATAGATGTTTCGAGCGCCTTTATTCCAACTCATGATAATGCCGGAGGCGGTAACCCCGATGATCGCATCGCGCGAGACTTCGACAATGCCTTGCAGGGTCGATAATTGACTTTCAACACCCTTCAGCTGATCCTCGGCTTTACTTCGACGGTACCCCCAAAACCCGCAAATGAGGGTTTCCGCAAGGAATAGACCGGTGGCAATAGCGCCTGAGTGGGAGCCAAATAATGTGGGGACCATATAACAGACCGTGAAGGCAATTGGGGCAACAACCACGGGAAGGAACCACAACTGACGGCGCATGGATCGAACTTGGGTGCTGTTTATGGACATTTTCTGGCTACCGATTTTCTCTGAAAATCGCGTTTGAAACAGGATGGGATTGCAGCGCGTCTAATCACCTGATCACTGGAAGGGTTCGTCGGCGATACCGCTGCTACGACACGGACCCCCAATACTGTTAGCTAATCGCATGCCATTCAAACCTTTCCTCTGTAAAGTCTTCCTGATTGCCCGAAGCCTGTTTTATCTAGGGTTTCCGCGGCTGGATGTTCTAGCAGAATCGCGGTTAGGTCACTCATCCAGACGAGACTAGGCCATTTTGACCGGAAGCTACCATTCTGATGAAGGCTGAGAGTTATAAGAACAAAAGGAAGGTCAGTGTGATTTCCGATCAGTTGGCGGCAAACGAGATCGCGGCGGTATACGGCATTCGCTTGATTCGGGCGGACTCAACGCAAACCGAGATCGGGTTTAAGGATGCCTCACCTCTCTTAGGCATCGTGACACCGAGATGATCTCAACGTCTGACTTCCACAACTGCAAACTTGTTCACGCCGCTGCAAGCAAGGTAGAGAACGGGATTAGAGTTATGGGCATAGAGAATTTCATAACGGATGCTCTCTACAAACCGAACGACTACTTCGCGTATCACGTCGGGCGGAAGTTGGTGAACTGCATCCGGGAAAGGCAATGCTCGAAGGAGAAATCGGGTACTTTGACCTGGAGGCATTCGTACGCGCCGAAAAATGCTCCGTTGTCCATGAGACCTCGATCTTCAACCACATCAAGACAGATTGGGACGGACCCGGCAAGGACCAAAACTATCGATTGAGAACTCATGGCTCAACGTGCTTTGGCGCGGTCTACTTTCTGGATGTTGTTCTTGTACAAGCAGGAGATACAGAACGACTTCACTCAGTTCTTTCTCTCGCGTGAGGTTTATGAAAGATACCGCATTCCATGGAACCGCGGAGTTCTATTTATTGGTCCACCGGGGAATGGAAAGACTCATACGCTGAAGTCTCTGGTTAATCAACTCGGGCGGCCATGCTCTACGTGAAAGGATTCAAATCGGAGTACGCAACTGATCAGGAAAATATGCGGTTGGTTTTGCCAGAGCGCGAATGACAACGCCGTGCCTCGTAGTGTTGGAAGACCTCGACTCGATGATCGAGGACAGGACAAGAGCCGCGCCTTCTTCTTAAATGAACTCGACGGCTTTGAAACGAACACCAACTCTTCTGACCGCTCTTCAAAGTTTCTGGATATGCATTAGAATCTATCTGTACTATTCACGCTGACTCACCAGTGACGGTTCGGGTCGAATATGAAGAACAAAGAGCAGCAGATCCGTTTCTGCACATCATCTGATGGGGTCTCCCTGGCCTACGCTACCGTCGGCAGCGGTCCGCCTCTGGTCAAAGCAGCCAACTGGCTTAACCACCTTGAATACGACTGGAAAAGCCCTGTCTGGAACCACTGGATAAGCGAACTTTCACGTCACCACACATTGGTCCGTTATGACGAGCGTGGGTGCGGACTGTCCGACTGGAACGTAGAAGAATTCTCCCTGGAGGCCTGGGTGCGTGACCTCGAGGCCGTAATCGAAGCGTCTAAACTGGAGCGCTTTCCACTTCTGGGCTTATCCCAGGGTGGTCCCATTGCCATCAGATATGCCGCCCGCCATCCAGAGAAGGTTAGTCATCTCATACTCTATGGCAGTTACGCTGTCGGTCTTAAGCATCGCAGCCTTCCAAAAAAAGCTCTGGAAGAGGCGGAACTCTTCTCGCAACTCATCAGAGTTGGCTGGGGCAAAGATCATCCCGCTTTTCGGCAGGTGTTCACTTCACTCTTTATGCCGGAGGCAACAGCCGAAGAAGCCAGCTGGTTTAATGAACTTCAGCGGGTCTCGAGCTCGCCCGAAAACGCCGCGCGCATGTTGGCCGGTTTTCATGAACTCAATGTGGCCGAAACCGCTGCGCAGTTGAATGTACCCACGCTAGTGCTTCACGCTCACGGAGATCTCAGAATTCCTTTTGACGAAGGCCGGCGGTTGGCCGCGCTCATTCCCAACTCTCATTTTGTACCGCTGTATAGCAGGAACCACATCCTGCTGAAGACTGAGCCTGCCTGGCAGCGTTTCTTAAGCGAGGTTCGATCCTTTCTCGGAGTGGAACCTACAGACCAACACTCGACTTTGCTGAAGATGCCGCCGAAAGGAACCCAGTCTCCCCAAGTCGAAACGGAATCCCCCTGGAAAGAGATTAGCGCTCTGTTCGAGCAAGCTGCTGGTCTGGGGCTTAGAGAACGCGACTTACTGCTCAACCGCGTTGAGGATCCAGACGTGCGCCGTCAGGTTGAAACGCTGCTCGAGAATGACGACGCTGTGAGTTTTGCCCCGGAACTAACTGAAATAGTCAAGGGTTCTATTCTTTCCTTCAATCGCGTGGATGACCTCGAAGGCCGCACCATCTCCCACTATCGTGTGCTTGAAAAACTTGGCGAGGGTGGAATGGGAACAGTCTACAAGGCACGCGACGATCGACTTGACCGTTTCGTTGCTTTGAAGTTTTTGCCGGCATACCTCAGCGCCAAACCAGAGCTGAAGAATCGTTTCATACAGGAGGCCAAAGCGGCTGCCGCGCTCGACCATGCCAACATCTGCACCGTTTATGAAATCGGCGAAGGGCCGGATGGGCAGCTTTTCATTTCCATGGCTTGTTACGAAGGAGAGACACTCAGAGACAAAATTGACAGAGGACCGTTGCCGTTGGATTTAGCCCTCGCTTACGCAGTGCAGACAGCGCAGGGGTTGGCACAAGCGCATGCGGCCGGCATTGTGCACCGCGACATAAAGCCAGCCAACCTATTCATCACTACTCGTAGTCAGGTGAAGATTCTTGATTTCGGTATTGCCAAAGTAGCTGACGTTCACCTCACGAATGCGGGGATCCTGGTTGGAACGGTTGCTTACATGAGCCCCGAGCAAGGCGATGGGAGAGCTACGGATAATCGGACCGACATGTGGTCCCTGGGGGTTGTGCTCTACGAAATGCTGACCGGGAGGCACCCTTTTGCCGGGCAGTTAGGAGAGGTCTCACTCTATGCTATACAACACGAGGAGCCCCCCAGCGTTATTAGGCTGCGCCCGGAAGCGCCACCGGCCTTGGACGCCCTTCTCAAACGCCTACTGGCTAAGCTACCAGAGCAACGCTATAGCGGACTTGAAGAGTTCATTGTGGATCTGCAAGCGGTTGAAAGAGGCGCCACACCCAACATCGTAAAGGAAGAGGGAACAAAAGCTACCGCGACACCAACTACTCGAACCTATCTCGAGAGCAGGACCCTACGGGGCGGCGAGTTTACCAGCAATGCTGGAGCCGTGGCGTTTGTTGGCCGCGAGCAGGAAATGCGGCGTTTGGCATCCTCGCTGAAAAGTGCCTCTGGGGGTGTGGGTCGAATCGTCTTCATCACCGGCGAGGCGGGACTGGGAAAGACGTCTCTAGCCAGCGAGTTTTTTAAGCAAACAACCCAGACCCGGAATGGGATTCTGTGTTTAAGCGGGCATTGTGTTGAACAGTATGGCGCCAGTGAAGCTTACCTCCCGTTTCTGAACGCGTTCGGGGCGCTCCTCAATGGACCTGCGAAACAGTATGTCATGCCGGCGCTGCTGAGTTACGCACCCGCCTGGTCGATGCAATTCACGTCCGCTTTTGCTTCGACGGACGTGCGCGAGCAGTTGCGGCGGGAAACCATGGGGACAACTCAGGAACGAATGCTTCGTGAAATGGGCGATTGCCTGGGCGCACTGTCGGATCAATCGCCCCTGGTCCTGCTACTCGAGGACTTGCATTGGGCAGATCCCCCCAGCATTAATCTGATTCGCTACTTGAGCAAAATCATTGCCCGTATGCGCCTGCTCCTCATCGGAACCTTCCGGCCAGAGGATCTCGAGCTGATCAACCGCCCGCTCAGAGATTGCCGGCGGGAATTACAGGCCTCTGATCAATTTGAGGAGATCATGCTCGGAATGCTCGGGCGTGACGCAATCGCTGACCACCTGGACGCCCGATTTTCCCCCAACGACTTTTCGCATGAACTCGCCGCACTAATTGAGCAAAAGACCGGCGGGCACCCTCTGTTTACTACGCGACTGGCAAAGGACCTCGGCGAGCGCGGAGACATCATTAAGGTGAACTCACACTGGTCGCTGGCGCGGGACCTTCCCGAAGTAAGTCTGGAAATGCCCGAAAGCGTCCTGGGCATGATTCGCCACAGGGTTGACCTGCTCGGCGAGGAGGACGCGCGTGTTTTGCGTTACGCGAGCGTCCAGGGCGAGGAATTTCTTTCGCGGGTAACTGCCGAACTGTTGGTGAGGAGCGGCTTGAGCGACTCGCAACCTCGAGGCACTTAGTTCGCAATTGCGGCGAGGAGGAATTGCCGGATCGGTCGATGTCGACCCGATATCGTTTTGCCCATTCGCTGTACCAGAATGTCTTATACCAGGACCTGGTCGGCGAGCGACGCCGGCAACTGCACCGCCAGACCGGCCACCTGTTGGAAAAACACTACGGGGAAAGCGCCTTCCAGATTGCGGCGCAACTGGCGATGCACTTCGAGCGTGCGAGAGACTTCAGTCGCGCAATTCACTACCTCATCGAGGTTGGACAGAATTCTGCCAAAGTTCATGCCCCCGCCGAAGCCGTTGAACACTACAGCAACGCTATTAAACTGGTCGATAAGCTTGGACCAGGAGAGCCGGCCAATTCCTCGCTGCCTATCTACGTGAAACGCGGGACCGCTAAGATGACCTGCGGCAGGTTTGATGCGGCCATCGCAGACTTCGAGCTCGCCATTGACCTGGCGCGTGATCGCGGCGCAGTCCAAATGGAACATGCGGCCCTGAACGGACTAATCATCACCCTGTTTGTAGCACACCGTTTGGAAGAGATGGCCGAGCGCGCCCAGGAAGCGCTCCATTTGTCGGAGCGTTCGGGAAACAAAGCGCTAAAACTGGAAACCCTTGCGTATCTGGCGCAACAGAAGACCTGCCACGGCAATCTAACGGAAGCCATTAAGTTAAACGAGGAGATTATCGCCGAAGCCGACGCATTAGATGATCAAGGCGCCTTGGTTATGGCGCTATTGCAACGCGGAGAGTTGCACTTGCACCAGACCGAATATGCGCCAGCCGTCGACTCTCTCAGTAGGGGGCTCGACCTGGCGCTAACTTTAGGGGACGGCTTCAAATACCAGTACGGGCTTTTCATGCTCGGCATGGCCCAGGCGAACCTGGGAGAGATCACCGCGGCGCTGGCCGCTTTCAACGAAATGAAAGCCATTTCTGAGCGTAACGGCGAACAGTTTTGGCTGGTGCGTTACCCGAATTGTATCGGCTGGATTCGTCGGGAACTGCAAGACATTTCCGGGGCGGTCGCCCAGGACAAGCTGGGCGCAGATCTAACAAGCGATAGTGAACTGCATGAAGTCCTGGCTCACTCTCTAATCAATCTCAGCTATGACTATGTCCAACAGGGAGCGCTGGCAGAATCGCGCTCAGTTTTGACACAAGCGGAGGAGGCGCGCGACCGGGATGTCTGGATGCAATGGCGTCACAATATCAGGTTGCAAGCGGGCCAAGCGGAGTTCTGGCTCGCGCAGAAAGAACTTGAGCAGGCGGAGAAGTATGCCCGTGACTTGTTCGAGGCTGCGACGCGATACAGCTGTCGCAAGTACATAGCTACCGCTCACAAGCTGTTGGGTGAGATCGCCTCGTTACGCGGCCAGCCTGAAGAAGCTGAGGAGCAATTCGAAACAGCGATTGCACTGCTGGAACAGTACCCCGCCTTGCTATTAGCCTGGAAAATCCATGTTGCTCTGGGGCGTCTGCGCGCACAACAGGGGCGCAGTGAAGCGGCGCGCAGAGCCTTTGATTACGCAGCAAACATTATCAATGAGATCGCTGGGAATGTGGACGACGAAGGTTTGCGTAAGACTTTTCTGACCTCAGAGGCTGTCCACGAAGTGTTAGACAATGAATTCTAATACTCTGGTCAATGAGCAAAATCCAGCTCGCGGCGTAGCCAAGCCTGGGCCAGACGCATGTCGCGCTTCACGGTAGGCTCTGACACACCAAGGGCGCGGGCGGTATCTTCTACCGTCATCCCACCAAATGCGCGCATCTCAACGACACGCGACTTTCGCTCATCGAAGGAAGCCAGTTTCGTCAGAGCATCGTCCAGGATGAGCAAGCTCGTCGCATCTTCGTGTGTGAAAACAGGTGGAGCGTCCTCCAGAGAAACTCTCGGCTGCACGCCGCCACGCTTCGATGCGTCGCGCGTCCGGGCATGATCGACGAGGATTTGACGCATCAATCGCGCCGCCACACCAAAGAAATGCGCGCGGTTCTGCCACTCCGGCAGGTCCTGATCGACCATTTTCAGGTAGGCTTCGTGAATCAAGGCTGTGGGTTGAAGTGTATGGTTACGACGTTCGTCCCTGAGATAGCCCACCGCGAGCTTGCGTAGCTCGTGATATACCAAAGGCATCAGATCGTCTAACGCGGCTTTGTCGCCATGCTGCCAGTCGACTAACAGACGCGTGACTTGATTTGGCTGAGGTGCAGACATACTCCGAAAGATCTTTTGCGAACGTTGCCGACGGCGAAGTGGGCGCTTTCGTTCCACTGGTTACCAATGCCCTCCTAAATGGACAATGAGAAATGTCAAATGATATATGACCAATGATTGCGTTTTCACACATCCTCGGTAGCGGGTGCTCCTCCGCTCATTTGGCTCATCGTTTAGACTGCACAACGAACAAATTAACCGGCCACTGCTCCTGGAGCAGTGGCCGATACAGTGTGTGGAGGGCTGAGGTTTTTGTTGCGGCATTAGCAGAATGCCGATGAGATGCTCTCGATGCGTTGTCTTGCTTTCGGTGTCAGGCTCGCCAGCGTCTCAAGCACCTTTTCGTGCGTCATTCCGGTGCCAAGGTAGGTCCAGCGGTTAGCCTGGGTCAAACTCCACCTGCTGCGCCAGCCCCCCGTCGATGAAGCCGCCGATCTCGATGTACTCTTCGACGCCGCGCATGATCTCTTCCTCACTCCGCCCTGCGGCCAACGACTCGACCATCAAAGTATCGAGCTTGGCGTGTTGCACTTCTTCCATCCAGTGGTGCTTCAGCAAGCTCTTAAATTGCGGATCGAGTTCCTGATCGTCCTTGACGCTGTCGACATAGTGGCGTTGCACCATCCATTCGATGTGCAGGGTCGTGAGCGCCACGCCCAGCGGGTCGTGCGCCAGGATCGCGCTGGCAATGGCCTCGGGCGGTCCAATCACGGGACATTCGGTGCCAAAGCCGTCCTTGAACTCCTGCCGGAAACGCTTGAAGAGTTGGATGTGCTTCGCTTCTTCGCTGGCAAACTGGAGCAGCGCGCGGACGCGGTAGTCGTCGCCCTGGAGCTGGGGTCTCGCGTGATCGAGCACAAACGGCAGGATGACCTCTTCGACCAGGCCGAAGATACACAGGTAAGCGTTGCCCCTGATCTGATTGAGAATTTGCTTTTCGTCCGCCGTCAAGAACCCGAGCGGCTCAACGCGTGCG
>WNFY01006624.1_pt1 | contig 10298 bp, 9 predicted proteins | sample 5400091 | NCBI WGS metagenome assembly WNFY01 (sample SAMN13153364, study PRJNA577476) | soil metagenome | isolation source: 60 cm soil or saprolite under grassland replicate 1 | place: USA:California | collected 2016-06-15
GTCAAGGCCGCCCGCGACGAGCACGCCCGCCGCTGCCGTATCGAGGCCGGGGTTACCACGATCGACGCGCTCAACGCCAGGCTCGCCGGGCCGAAGACCCGCCTGAAGACCCGCGCCGCCGTCGACCAGGCAGCCGCGACAGCACTCGCCGACGCCGACGCGGCCCGGTGGCTCGATGTCACGGTCACCGAGACCGTCGAGGAGAGCTTCCGGCAGGAGAAACGCGGCCGGCCCGGCGCCGACACCCGCTACCGGCGCACCACCCGCACCCACTACACGCTGACCTACCAGACCCGTGACGACGTCATCGCCTACGACGCCGCCAGCGACGGCTGCTTCCCGCTGGTCACCAACACCCGGGACCTGTCCGAGACGGAGGTGCTCGTCGCGTACCGGTACCAGCCGCCGGGTAGCCCCGGTGCATTACTGCACCGGAGCCCCCTCAGGACCGTGCATGCCACTCATCGCGGCACACGGCCCAAGCAAGCCGCGAGAGCGGTTCAGATCGTTGGTTGTAGCACGGTGTTTCCCGCCGCCGGCCGGGCGTGTTTGCTCGTGCGGCTGCAGGTGGCGTGTACGAGGTGTGTCCGTTCATCACGTGGCGTGTTGGGCCTGGTGTGATGGACCAGATAATCCGCCTTGATCGCCTTCTTCGTCACCCACATGAACCACCATTCCCAGCCCTCGGGGGTCTGGGGTGGCTGGTCGGGGATCAGCAGGTTCTCCCCGCACAGGGTGCATCGTCCGTCCTGCTTGGACAGCAGGCGCACGGTGTAGGCATCCAGCGGGGGTTTGACCTTGCGGCGACGCTGCGCCCAGTATTCGGCCAGGTCGGGGTCGTCGGGAGACGCCCCGCCCTTGACCGGGGTGTGCCGCGTGATGTCGGTCCAGGCCGGCTTCGGTAGGTAGGCGCCGGTGTCCCGGTCGCCAAACACCCAACGGTCGTTCCTGAACTTGTTGAACTTTCCGAAGTACCGCTTGACGATCCAGCGTTTCGGCTTGTTCGGGTGGCTCCAGCATGCCCATTTGTAGGTGAGCTTCCACAGGTAGTCGGTCAGCGCGTTGAACACTCTGGTCGACACCACCGTGCGGTAGTAGGCGACCCAGCCCCGAACGATCGGGGTGATCTTCGCCAGTACCGCCGCGATATTGGCCCCGCGTAGTGCCCGGAACTCCCTGGCGAGCCGTTTCCGGAACCTCTTGATGGCCGTGACGCTCGGTTTGATCAGCAGCTTGCCGTTGGGGTAGCGACGCAGGTGGAACCCGAGAAACTCGAACCCCTCCTGGTCGAGGCGAACGATGCGGGTCTTGGACTCGTTGAAGGCCAACCCCCTGAGCGCCAGCCATGCGGCCAGCTTCGCCTTGACCTGCTCGGCCTGCTGCCTGGAATGGCAGCACACCACCAGGTCATCGGCGTACCGAGTAAGCGTCGGACTGGTGCCGGTCACCTCCTCGGCATGACTGCCGGTTCGGTAACGCACACCAGCGGCCTCCTCCAGCCCGTGCAGTGCGATATTCAACAACAAGGGGGAAATCACACCACCCTGCGGGGTCCCCACCTCGGTGGGTGAGAACCCCTGCCCGACCTCGAAAATCCCCGCCTTCAACCAACCAGCGACCATCCGCCTTCCGGGGAAGTCACCGATCGTCGTGAGCAGGTGCTCGTGGTCAATGTTGTCGAACGCGCCAGCCAAATCCGCGTCAAGAATCCACACCCGCTTGGACTTCCCGCACAGCGTGTTGAACAATGACTCTATCGCGTCGTGGCAGCCGCGGCCCGGCCGAAACCCATACGATCGGGGCTCGAACTGGGCCTCCCACTGCGGCTCCAGTGCGTTGCGGACCCGTGCCTGGTGACACCTGTCCATGATCACTGGGATGCCGAGTGTGCGCACCTTGGTAGTGTCACCGGCTTTCGGGATATACACCCGTCGGACCGGGACGGGTTGCCACGAGGCTTGGGTGGCGTGCACCTGCACCGCCACCTCAGCCCGGGCCTGGCTGGTCAACGCAACCTGCCCATCAACCCCCGCGGTCTTTCGGCCCGTGTTGCGTTGCGTAACCTGGCGTACGCTGACCAGCGTGTTCGACCAGGACCGCAGCATCAACCGCTGTAGGTTCCTGGCCGTGGCCAGGTCCCCATCCTGAACTGCCTGGAATATCCTGCACCGCAGCCGCCGTACCCGCTCCTCACAGCTTCGCCAGTCCACCTGTTCCCAGGCATCCCCGTCGAAGGTGGGGTGCAGGCCCGCAGGTCCATTCACCGAAGTGTCCAACTTATCCCTTGGTTGGGGTGTCTGCTTCTGCTTCGTTTCCAAGGCTCACCTGTCCACGTGGGCACCCCTTTCAGGGCCGGGCACCAGGCCCGGTATCCGGCCAGTTATCCACCGACCATCCGGCTGGAGTTCCCGATATTGCGGTCTGCGGTTTCCTGCTGCGTTTCCGCCGCCGGCGTTCGCTTCTTGGACACCCTGTCCTGCCAGACGGAATTCCGCCCCCATTACTGTCGGCCTACCGCAAGCACCGCGCATACCCGCGCATGTACTGCGGACCCTGGCAGGGTTTACACGTTTCCCACGTATGAGAATCGGACCGGGCCGGACGCTCTCTGTACCCCGAGGACAGCGGTGTTCAATCGACCATCGAGTTGTCCGTAGCCGCCGCCTGCCGCCTCTCAACGGCCGGTCCCTGCCACCCCGGCACCGTTTCCCAACCCGGGATGTCGTTCTGACGAGGCATCGGCAAGAGTTTCCTGGTAGTCGCCCCACCGGTCCTTCCCCTCACCTGTGACCGCCATGGTTGGGACAGCGGCCCTTGGGTTTTCCCGCAGGCTCCGCACCCGACCGATCAGGAACCGGCCACGCACGCTGCGGTGGGGACAGGTCGAACACCAACCCGTAGCTACGTCCTCGACATCAGTCGAACCTCCTCGACGAGCTCACTCACCACGTGCAACCTCGTGTCGCAACAACCTCGAACGCCGCCACCACCTGCTCAAGAGCGTCCAGGACGCCGACCCGATCTGGCTACGCGACCCCGCCCGCATCGAAGCGATCTTCTGCTGCCAGTTCCTCGCCCTACTCGTCGGCGCGCTCATCGAACGCCAGATCCGCACCGCCACGCACACCGCCGCCACCAACGACATCCCGCTCTACCCCGAACTACGCGCCTGCGAAGCACCATCCGCCGAACGGATCCTCGCCGTCTTCGCCGACCTGACCCGCCACGAACTGCACCGCGACGGTCACACCGTGCAGACCTTCGAAGCCGAACTCACCCCGCTACAGCAGCAGATCCTTGAACTTCTCGGCGTCCCCGCCAGCGCCTACAGCACAGCCTGACCGCCGCCAAGTGGGGGGCCATATCAGGCTCGAGAAGTGCGGAACGCCAGTTCGAACCGCTGTTCTTCAACAACATGGCTCTCGTGCTCGACCGCTATTTCGTGCACCGGCTTCGGACGGTGACGGGAAAGGACTGCAATGCACTGAACGAACTCGAGATGATCTGCGACTCGCTGATGAACAACGAAGGGGTCCTTCGGGGCTCCAATGTGATCAAGTATGTTCCCGAGCAATCCGTCGTCAAGCTCGACATTGGTGACGAGGTCAGGCTCACCGCGACCGACTTCGAACGGCTCTCGGCGGCGTTCTTCGCCGAGATAGAGCGCAAGTTCCTGTAGGGCCTGCACGCCAATGGTCTCGGTTCCCGCGTTCAGGTCCCGGTGTCGTCCAGGATCAGCACCGCGCCGGGGTCGCCCAACTGGTCAACCACGTACTGCCGTATGTGGTCGCGTACCTTGTCGGCGTCCCACACCGCCTCACCCAGCCGCCGCTGCATCCGGTGCGGCGTGCGGTCCCCGGCCTGCTCGGCCAGCTGTCAACGCGAGCGAGTGTCCACATCAGACAGCAGTCCTAACAGGAACGCCCGAGCCCTCCTACGCGGTTGCACCCGGGCGAACCGGCCCGCGATGCGTGCGAACGCGGCCTCGAATTCCTCCACCCAAATCCTCGGCCGCCACGCTGTCGGGAGCGGCCACCACAAGATCTTAGTTGTCTCCACAAGTCACTGACGATCATGTGCGTGGCCGTCTCTGCTCTCGCGACACGCCGACCGCGCAAGCCTCGATCCGGAGAGAAACTCGATGAACGGTCACCACGATTACCAGCGCGCACTCGATACCGCCGAGAAGATGCTCGGCCAGCCTCTGGTCCTCCCGCTTGGGCCCGGCGAACCGGCCTCGGGTGCCGACTTCCGGCGCCTGGCCACCGAACACACCTTCGGCGACTCCTGGAGCCGCGACGGCCTAGACGATCGCAGCAGGGCACTCGTTTCGGTCGCCATCGCGGCCACCCTGGGCACCCACGAACCGCTGCGCGGGCAACTCAGGATCGCCCTCAACAGCGGTGTCACCAAGGACGAGATCGTCGAGCTGTTCATCCACCTGGACGCCTACGCCGGCGCCGCACGTGCCTTCGACTCCCACCAGATCGCGCTGGCGGTCTTCGCCGAGAACAACAACGAGTGACGTGCCTGCAGCCGCCGGTACAATCGCGGCGCGGCAACGCGGTCGCGCTCTGCCAGCGCCCGTCAGGCTCATGTCCGAAGGCCCGGCCAAGGTCAGCGACTATTCGATGCCGCAGCGGGCCTAGTATCGACAGGTATCTACATAACGTCCCAGGCTGGAGTACTAGCTTGGCTGCCGGCTACCTAGCTCACCTACTGCCGGTGCAGTACAAGCTGCCTGGATCGCTGACCGGTGCGTCGGCCAGGTAGCGGCGCAGGATGGGCGCGCGGGCGCCAACCTCGTTCTCGTCGAGACGCACGGCCTCGCGGCGACCGTGCCGCAGCACCGCCCGCCCACCGGCCGCGCGTACATTGCGCACCCAGTTCGCATCCTGCCCGAGCATCGCCACCAGGTAACGCTCGCCCTGATAGTCCGCGACGACCAGCGGACATGAGATGAGCCGACGGTGCGCCGCCCGGGCACCTCCAGCGCCACCCAGCGACGCGGTGCGAATATCCCGATCGAGAACTGGAGGGACGAGATGCGGTCCATCAACCGCGCTAGGAGGTTCGGGTGACCCTCTCGATACATCCACCTCTTTAGCCGGTACGCCCATCCGGCGAAGTCTCGTGCCTCATTCACCCCGCGCATCAAGACCTTCCTCTACGCTCGTTGTGCGGTTTGGGCCCTCGGGCCTCAGCCATGTAGCGTCCTAGTCCCGATTGAGGCGGTAGGTCACGAAATAACCACTGTGGCTGCTGCCTTGAATCTCGGCACGAATTGTTGCTATTAGGTCCAGTGCAGCGTTATGCGCTTGGTCTCGTACACGTCCGTGATGAAGCGCCGGTGGTAGTGCTACGGTGGGCGCGCGGGCCGCGTGGCGTAGAGCTAGCTCGATCCGGCTGCGCCGTACGTCACGGGACTGAGGTCGGCGGGCAGGTGGCGCACCGCCAGCGACACTGCCTCCTCCGCCGTATCGGTCTCGCCGAGATCCTGCCCCATGTAGCCCATTGTGACGATGTAGTCCTTCCCACGCCCTGTGTGCAAGCACACCAAGACATCACAGGAGAGGCTGGGCCGGGTCCTGGTGGAGAACCGCAAGGACCAATGGCTGGTGAACGGGTAGAGGTGCCGTAGCCTCGGCTCGGTGTACGCGGCCTCGACCAGCGCCTGGTACTCGGGCCAGTTCACCTCCGCCGCTTCCTTACGCAGGTGTTGCCACTCGGACTCGACCAGCCGAGTGGGATCGCGGTCGGGCACCTCGAACCGTCCGGTCAACTCCACGAACGGCGCGACCTGGGGGATGTCGGTCAGGGTCACCCCGTCATGCCACGCCTGCGCGGCCCTGGCGACTTGAGCGAGATCCAGCGTGTCTCCTTCGATCAAGGCCAGACTTTGGTCACGCTCGCACCCCCTGACAAACCACCGCCGCTCTACGTAGCTGGCGGACACCTCCAACTCCTCACGGTGCGGGACAGTGGTCGGGACGAGAGCGCGGTACAACGAACTGGACTCCGTGACCGGCACAGGGACGGAGAGCCCTTGCGCGACAGCGACGGCCTGCAACGCCGCCGCAAGGCTGCCCTCAGCAGCAACCTCCGGATAAAGGACAGCAGGATCGGGGTACGTCGGCACGGTTCACGATTCTTCCTCATACACTCCCGTGGTGCCGCCGCAGCCGCGAGACCGTCTGGACCGCCCACAACACGCGCCCGAGATCCCGAAGTGTCACTGCCGTACTACACGTTTCCGCTGAAGAACTTCGTCGCCGGATCAACGCGCAGATCATGGTCCCGGACAATCCGCAGGCAGACGCCGAAGCCAGGGAGTTTCGATTGGACAGCATTGCCCGCTGTGTCGCAGCTCGGGCCGAGCTTCCATCGGACACCGTCGTGTTGCGCGGCGATCAGCACAGGCCCAGCGAGTTGGCTGACTTGGTATTGCAGGCCATCGAGAACTGATCAACGGCGATCTGCGCTGCACCGGCGGGCAGGTCGCGGTTGGCCGTCGCGGTCAGGTCTGCTGGCCGGTGTCGCCGGGGACAACAGGGTGGATCTCCAGATTGCTGCAACCGTCCCCGCTCCACGCCAACCGCACCGACCGCGTGTCGTCGGGCGGTGTCACCAGCAGCCCGGCGTACGGGGTGCAGGAGCCGCCGTCCGGCCCGAAGGCGAGGGCTTCGAGCAGCGCCGACGCGGACTGTCCTGGCGCGATGTCGACGATAGGAGCGCTGGCGCCCTGCTTCAGGCCACCGAGGTACCCAGACGGTGTGCGCCGCGCCTGTTGGATCTGCGTACCGTGGGCGTTCAGTGCGGCGACCCCGGGGTACCCGTGTAGCCGACACGTCACTGACCCGGTGTTTCGAAATATCAACGCCGCTGACCGGTGCCCCGAACCCGCATCACCTCCGCCGAGGTTGATGCTGAGGTGTGCCACAGTGCACTCGGCCGGCGTCGAGGAAACGGCCGACGAGGAGTTCGACGGGGCGGTGGGAGCGCTGCTCGCCGCGCTGGTGGTGCCGGTCGACGCGCTGGGCGCGCTGCCCGGCGGCGTTGCCGTCAAGCCCGCCCGGCATCCGGCAAGCGCCAGGGCGATCAGTACTGCCCCGCCCCCGACCACTGCGACCCTGCGGATCATTTTCGTCCTCCCCGTGTGCGTACGCGCCGGTGCCTAGCGCGACGAGATGTCTCCTAATGAGGTACCGCGACCAGCAAAGCTGCTGACGGGCCGAGCGGTGTGACGCAGGGCAGACCGTGGCACGAAACGGGGACCTACGGGCACCTGCAGTACCGGTGCATACGCCGTAGTCCGGGCGAGACGGTGAGGAGGGTTCTCATCCGTGCCCGGCACTCCACCAGCCACGCCGGGCGTGCGTCCGGGCGGTTGCCGCAACCGCCCGGACTCCCGATTGACGCCCGTTGGCTTCCGGTGCTGGTGTGGGAGCCGTGCCAGCGAATGACTCCCTGGCGCGGACACGGAAGGGGGCGGCGATGGTGCTGGCTCGAGGGGGCAGAAGGGGTATCACGCGGGTAGCGGCAGCGGCCGTCACCGCCGGGACGCTGATCGCCGGCGTGCCCTCGGCGGCGAACGCGGCCACCAGCCTCTCACCGGTGGTCGAGGGGCTCAATGGGCCGCGCGGTATTGCGGTCGGCCCGGCTGGGCGGATCGTGTACGCCGAAAATGACGGGTCATTTAGCGAGGTCATCACAAAGGGCAGCAACGCCGGGACGGTCACCCAGCTTGGCAAGGTCCCGCAGACCTTCATCGCCCCAGCTGTTGCTGTGCGCGGTCGCGGCGAGACCTTCGTACTCACCACCACGGATGGGCCTCCGGGCGCGCCTCCTGGCCCCGGCGCAGCCACGCTCTACCAGTGGACTCCTGGCGTTCAAGGGGTACGGGCGGTCGCCAACATCGCGACATACCAGCAGAGTGATCCGGACCCTTATAACATCGAGGGCCCTCCCGTGGAGACCAACCCGTTCGGTGTCGCTGCCCTGCCCGACGGCAGCGCACTGGTGTCGGATGCGGCCGGAAACGATCTACTGCGGGTCTACCCCGATGGTCACATCGTCACCGTGGCGCGCCTCAAGCCGCGCGTAGTGCAGGTCCCCCCGGGACTGCCTGACACGATCTTTGGCGAGCCGGTGCCGCCGGCCGGAACGCCGGTACCGGCCGAGGCCGTCGCAACCTCGGTGACAGTTGGTGCCGACGGCTACTACTACGTGGGCGAGTTGCGCGGCTTCCCGGCGACTCCGGGAACCTCGCAGGTGTGGCGGATCGCACCCGAATCGGTGAATGCGGTCTGTGACCCGGAGGCGCCGGACACCGGTGCCTGCCGGCGTTACGCCGACGGGTTCACCTCGATCGTCGACCTCGCCGCCGGACCCGACGGCAGCATCTACGTCATCGAGCTGGTACAGCAGAGCTGGCTGAAGTGGGAGCTGGGCCTCGTCAACCCACCGCTGGGCGGACTGTTCCGCATCCCGCCCGGTGGCGGCTCACCGGTGGAGGTTGCGGCTGGCGAGCTCGTGCTTCCCGGCGGGGCCGACGTTGATAAGAACGGAACGGTGTACGTCACGGCGCCCGTCTTCGGCCCAGGAATGGTCGCGCGTGTCGGCTGACAGGCCAGGATGATCCGACCTCCCCGGCCGGAAGAGATCCTTCCGGCCGGGGCCGGAGTAATAGCCGTGCGGGAGGTCTCACTTGCTCGCCGGGTTGGTCAGGTAGTCCGAGTTGCTGACCTGATCGCCCCAGTTCGCGTCCACCCCGTGCGCATAGGTCTGTTGGATCGCGAGGTGCGTCATGAAGGTGCCGGGCGCGGCACCGTGCCAGTGCCAGACGCCCGGCTCCGTGACAACCGCGTCGCCGTTTCGGATCTCTTCAACGGGGCCGCCTCGCTGCTGGACTCGCCCAACGCCATCCACGACGTGCAGCACCTGGCCAACCGGGTGGCTGGGTCTGTGGGCCTGGCTCCTGCCGGTGAGGGCTTCCCGTCGCGCAAGCCTCGCGCGGTCTGGTTGCCTCCGGTGCGCGATGGACGGCCACCGGGCGGCCGGGCATCCCGGAGCCGCCCGGGTCCAAGGGCAGGTAGCCCTGGCCGCCGGAGGCCGGACCCGGGTCGTAGGGCCGGAGGCCCTACCCGCCGGAGGCACGGCTCGTGGGGATGCTAGGCCGAGTCTTCAAAGTAGGCTTGAGCTCGTGGGAGGTTTCCTGGCGTTCCTGGTGGTCGCTGCTAGCTTGGCTGCGATTCTGGTGCCTTCGTGTGGCTAGGGCGCCGCGTTCGTCGAAGCGGTGTTGGGAGCGGAAGCCGCATTCCTCACCGGGCCAGACTCCACCGGAGGTGGAAGCGGCGATCTGCGAACTGCGCGGAACCCATCCGCGGTGGGGTGCCCGACGGCTGGTCTACGAACTCGGCCGTCGCGGCTGTCCCGGCCCGATCCCGTCACGGACCACCGTGCATCGGGTGCTGATCCGCCACGGGTCGTCTAGCCGGACGTATCACCCACGTCCAGAGACTGATCCGTTACGGACGTCCTGAGATCGGGCAAGCCGGAAGCCCGACTGTTGTACTCCGGTGATGCATTACACGGTGACTTCACTTCATGGGTTACACCACGCCCGAACTCACGGCTACGGACTGTGAACGGCGCGGCCGGGGGCCACCGACGTGGCGACTATCCGCTTCGCCGATGTGCGGACGGTCATCGAGGACAAGAACGACGAGGGTCACGCGCGAGGACGCGTGTGGACCCGGACCGAGTACGAACTGTGCCGGGCACCAAGCGAACACCCGCCGAGTCGCTCTCCTGAGTCAGCCCACCCGGTCGAGGAGCTCGCGCGAGCGCTGCACCACCAGCGCCGCCGCGTCTGCGTCGTACGACGGCAGCGAGCTGTCGGTGAACAGGTGCCGGTCGCCCGGGTATACGAACAGCTCGGCCAGCTCGGGCCCGACCGTCTCGACCAGCTCGCGAGCGGCGTCGATGTCGCCTTCCAGCGCGAAGAACGGGTCCTTGTCCATGCCATGGATCTGCACCGGTACCCCGTCGGGCCACGGCCCGAGAGCCCACTCGCCCGTGATCGGCATGCAGGCCTCGTAAAGCAGCGCGCCGCGCGCGCCGGACCGGGTCTGGGCGTACTGCTGCGCCGTGCCGGCACCCCATGAGAAGCCCGCATACACCAGGCCCTCGGGCAGGTCGGCCACGATCCGGTCGGCGCGCTCGCGGAGCACCTGGCCTCCGATGCTCTGCATGTGCGCGACGCCGTCGTCGATGGTCGCCGGTCTCTTGCCGTCGAA
>WNFY01008903.1_pt1 | contig 10297 bp, 10 predicted proteins | sample 5400091 | NCBI WGS metagenome assembly WNFY01 (sample SAMN13153364, study PRJNA577476) | soil metagenome | isolation source: 60 cm soil or saprolite under grassland replicate 1 | place: USA:California | collected 2016-06-15
GGGCTCCAAGCCAACGACGCCGTGTAGGCCGTGGTGCCCGTCACACGAAAGTTGCCGGGCATCGTCGGCGGTGTTCTGTCGGGTCGCACAGCCGAGGCGGTGGATGGACCGAGGACCATTATGAGGACCAGTGCCATTACAGCGGTATGGGCCGCGAACGATGAAATAAGCAGTCCGGCTCTGTTGTTTTCTGTGACTTCTTTAATCCTGAACATAAGGTGATTTCCTTTCTGCGGTTAATGTCTGCGTTGGGTTGCATACGAGGCGGTCCACTTGTCGTCCGGCGTCGCTCGATTTTTTCCGTCGCCGGAAGTCATTTCGGACCGTCACCGATGTTATCCGTCCCATTCCAAAGGAAAAAACTGTCCGGCATTGCAGAAAAATGCGGGAATTTTTCTTGGACCGCGGATCACGCGGATGTCACGGATTTAGGCAGATGACAAAACCAGGAGGCGGCTCGGTTCACCCGTGTTATGGGTATAAGCCGCAGTTAGTTAGATTTTGGTGCCAGCGAGGCGACGATTTTTTCAAAGCGCGGATCGCCGCGCAGCGGATCCCAAAACGGCAGCAGTTTCAATTGGCCATAGCTGAGGTCTCTCGATTGGCCGATGGCTTTGGAAAGCTGTTCGCATGCCAGATCTTTTTCGCCGGTCCACGCAGCGATCATGGCAAAATAGAAGACCATGCCACTGCCATTCAGCGCATCCTTTGTCATGGGGAGAAGCTCGATGGAGCGCCGACCTTCCCTTAGCGCCTCATCTTTCCGGCCAAGAGCAGCGTCGATTAAACCAAGCACGCACAGCGCTGGCGCGTAATCTGGCTGAGCCCGGACGACGTTCTCCTGCTCTGCTCGCGCAACAGTGAACGCCGCCGACGCTTTCTGCTCGTCGTTGATCGTCCGCGCAATTACACCTTCTACGAAAGGACGGCTGAATTTTACGATGTCATTGCCATATTTGTTTTCGCCGAGCGCAGCCAAGGCATCGGCAGCGCCGGCAGGGTCGCGCTCAGCCAGTGCGCACGTAAGCCAGTTATCGGCCACATTCTCAACATCAGCAGGATTGTTCGCACGGATTTCATCGATCAACTTACGCAAGGGCCGGGTGTCAGCTTTCCAATCGAATTCCACCGAAGCGCGCGCGACTTTAGCCTGTACGTCATTGGGCTGGACAGCCAGCGCGCGATCGAGGATAGCCTTTTCGTCGGCAAAACGCCGGAGATACTCGTAACTGAGTGCAACCTGCAGCAGCGTCGAAAAGTTGAGTGGGTCGAGCTCAGCCGCGCGCTCAAGATTCCGTAACGCCTCTTGTTGTTGGCCCTGGCGACGCAGAATGTAGCCCTTTAGCTCGAATACCTTGGGATCATTAGGCAGGCTCTGGCTCGCTGCGGCAAGTTCAGCTAGCGCGCCATCATAATCGAGGTACCCCATGTACAGATTTCCCGCGCGGGCGAGGTGGGCTTCGCCCGCGTCGGGACGAATGCGGAACGCGGCTTGGATCGACGCGCCCGCGAGCGCTAACCGCGCAGGCGTGCGATCGATCCCAAAAAGATAGAGCTGCTCGTGAGCTTGGGCGAGTTGGCAATACGCCTGGAAAAAAGCTGGATCATGCGCGACGGCTTGGTTCAGCAGATCAATCGCCCGCAAAAAGTTCGGTTTTGCGCCGGTCGTAAAATTTGTATCGAGAAGAAGAAGATCTTTGGCGCGGCTGTAGAGATCGAAAGCAGTGAGATCGGCAGTCGGCGGACGCTGGATGGCTAATCTCTCAGCGGGTGAAATTTTCGCGTGAAGCTGTTCAGCGACTCTTTGTGTCAGTGCGCGTGTCGATCAACTGAGCGTTGATGTGAAGCCAGGAACCTGCCTTGCGTACACTACCCGCTAACACGTGAGAGACTCGCAGCGCGTTTCCGATCTGGCGGATATCCCGTCCCGCGGCTCTCGGCGGATATTGCATCACGCTGGCGCGGCTGACCACCTTCAGATCGCGAATTTTCGCCAGCTTGGTCAAAATATCGTCCTGAACGCCGTCGGCAAAATACGCGTCCTCTCTGTCGTTGCTCAGGTTTTCAAATGGCAGAACGGCGATACTCTTTTCTGGCGCTCTCAATGCCATCGACGACGTTCGTTCCTGGAGGTGCTGGCGATACCAGAAGTAACTCGTTAGGCCAAGACCGCTGACGGTTAGAAACGCAAGCGCCGTCAGTTGAAGGAGCCTGTGTCTGCGAGGTCTTGCTTCTATTATTTCGCGACATTGTCGCAACCTGGCTAGCAACTCTCTCGCTGACTGCGGCCGTTTAGCCGGGTCAGACGCCAGCATTGAGCGAAGAAGCGTCACAAGTGGTCCCGGCAACTTTGCTGCAGCGAGCTGCTCGACTGGCAGTCGGTGAAATTGCTCTTCGCGAAGTTCTCTCAGTGTTCGCCCGGCGAAAGGCGGCTTGCCAGAAAGAAGATACCAGAGCGTTGCGCCTAAGGAGTAGATGTCCGAGCGCGCATCAGGCGATATGCTGCCCGTGGTAAGTTGCTCCGGGCTGGCAAACCCCGGCGTGCCGGAGAAACGAGGGTGGGTTAGATCGGAGGTGCCTTCCGTCACGACAACCGGTTTGGCGAGGCCGAAATCGATCACTTTAACGGCCAATCCATCGGCGGTGTCCGCATCGTTCGCGACAACCATGATGTTGCTTGGTTTCAGGTCACGATGGATTAATCCATGTTTTTCTGCAGCGGCTAAGGCGCGGGCAACTTGCTCGGCAACGTCCAACGTAGCCGAGACTGATAACGGTCCATCCCGACGCACACGGGCTTCCAGCGTTTCGCCTTCGACTAGCTCCATTGCGTAAAAACACTGGCCGAGCGAGGTCTCGCCGAAGTGAAATACTGTGGCGACGTTTGGATGTCGTAGCTGCGCAGCTGCCCGCGCTTCACGCCGAAAACGCTCGCGCGCCTCGGGATCGCTGGAGTAACGACTGCTAATGACCTTCAGCGCAACTGGGGAACCCAGATTGATATCAAGCGCACGATACGTTATTCCCATGGCGCCGTGCCCAAGCTCATGGAGAGTGGCGCCATCGGACAAAAGGCAAACTTCGTAATGTTGGAAGCGTCGGTTTAACGTTGCTGTTTCATCTGAACCGCCGAGGAGCAAACAATTCAGGCAACCCGAAGCGCTCGCTCCGCTCTCAAGCGGTGCGCCGCATTGGTCACAGTGCAAAACTTCTTTCTCGGCAAGCGACATTAAGAACTTCAGCAGTTAGCCGGCAGAGGTGAGGATCCTGCGGAGATGACGCAGCTCCTCATCCACGTCCTCCGCTGTGCCAATAGTGCGAGCGACTTCTTCGCGTAACAACTCGCGGTATCGCGCACGCAGCCGCGAAAGATGGCTCCGCAACGTATCGACTGGCATATCGAGTTGTCTTGCAACAGCGTCATGGGTGGGCAGGCCTACGCCGCCAGTAAGAAACGGCTTCAACGCATGGAAAAGACGTGCTTTAGGTCTGGCGCTGAATTCCGCCTCGATTCGCTCCACCGCGCGAGCGACCAAAGCAGCGGCCCACGCCCGTTCGTACTGCTGCTCTTCGTCTAATGCAATAGCGCTTGGTTCGCAGGCATACAGAGCTTCAACCACATTGATCTCCTCATCCAACAACACGAACTCATAATCCCCGCCACGTTTGGTTGCTCGCTTTCGATCCCAGGCGTCGGCCATGTAGTTTTTGAGTGAAGCGAGTAAAAACGAGCGAAATTTTCCCTTCCGGCAGTCCGTCTGTGTGTAAAACCGACTCCGCAGCAGGTAAGCAAAGAAACCCTGGACGAGATCTTGCGCGTCGGGCGGGCTATAACCGCGCCGGCGGGCGAAAGTGTAAAGAGGCGGCCAGTAATCGCGGCAAAGCCGAGCCAATGCCGCGTCACCTGTCTCGCTCTCGTCCGTGCAAGCCGCGACAACGCTCCAGTGGGTAGTTGCAAACGCTGCCCCGCCCTCCTGGATTGTGCCAGGAATCCCTTTCACAGACAAAGAATACTCGGAACCAATCATAAATGGCAAGACCTGGACGCTCGCTCAATCTTGCCCTTGAAGCGCGATAGCAAAGGTAGCGCGAGCCTCCGGCCTTGCGAATTTGCGGCGCAACCGAAACAGTTACGATACTGTTACCTCGATGAAAATTCTGGTCATTGGCAGCGGCGGCCGTGAACATGCGCTTACATGGAAACTGCGGCAATCTCAGTATGCGAAACGTGTCTTCTGCGCGCCAGGAAACGCAGGCACTGCAGAAATTGCTGAAAATGTTGCTATTTCCGTTGGTGATTTGGAGGCGCTCGTTCGGTTCGCCAGAGAAAATCGTATCGATCTGACAGTGGTCGGTCCGGACGATGCTCTTGCCGCAGGGATTATCGACCTTTTCGCTGCTGAAAAATTGCGTGCGTTTGGTCCGACGAAATCGGCGGCCCGCATTGAGGGCTCCAAAATTTTTGCGAAAGAGCTGATGCGCGCGCAGAAAATCCCCACAGCTCAGGCGAGGACGTTTTCCGACAGTAGCGAAGCGCTCCATTACTGCGAGCGAGTGAAATTTCCCGTTGTGATCAAAGCGGACGGCCTCGCTCTGGGAAAAGGAGTAATTATTGCTCCTGATGCCGCCACGGCAAGATCCACCATCAATGAAATGATGAACCAGGGCCGCTTTGGCGACGCGGGTCGGCGCATCGTGATCGAGGATTTCTTGCGCGGGACAGAATGTTCGCTGCACGCCCTGGTGGATGGAAGCTGTTATCGTCTGCTGGAATCGGCGCGCGATCACAAGCGCGCGCTAGACGGCAATCAGGGCCCGAACACTGGCGGGATGGGCGCATTCAGCCCGGCCAACAATTGGAACAAGGAACTCCAATCAAAATTCGAGACGGAAATTATGCAACCACTGCTGCGCGGTCTCCTGCAAGAGGGAATAACATTTCATGGACTTCTTTATCCGGGCTTGATAATCACCAGCGATGGGGCGCGTGTGCTGGAGTTCAATTGCCGTTTCGGCGACCCGGAGACACAGGTGCTTTTGCCCCGGATGAAATCCGATCTGCTACCGCTGCTGGAAGCGACGATTGATGGAAATCTCAGCAAGTGTGCGATTGACTGGGATACGCGAGCTGCCGTCACGGTCGTGCTCGCCTCTGGTGGTTATCCTGGCAAATACGAAACTGGAAAAACGATTTCAGATCTCGACGACGCGGCAAAGCTCAAAGATGTTCAGATTTTTCACGCCGGAACCAAGCGCGCGGACGGCGAAGTTAAGACCGCTGGAGGTCGCGTTCTCGCCGTCACAGCACTTGGATTAACACTCGAAGCCGCACGCGCACGCGCGTACGAGGCTGTCTCGCGCATTCATTTCGAGAACTGCCATTACCGGCGCGACATTGCCCTGGGTGTGACCAACTGAGAAAATTCCAATTCGAGCAACGTGATTCGTTACATTGTTACATCGAATTTACGATTCAACGATTCAACCATTTAACGATTTAACGTGGCGAAGCCATTCAGATTTCGAATTTTCGCGCAATTAGAAAATGCGTTATAGGTCGGCATCTGTTTCTAATGTCTCAATTCACGTCGTTGTCCTTCATTAGCTTCTTCATGGCGATAAACGCGCTGGCGCAAACTCCGCCGCCGAACGTCATGCCTCCAGGCAGGCCCGCCGCTTCGACAAGACCATCCGCGCTCTCATCCCCTTCGCCCTCCGCCAGCCCAACAACGGAGGATCTGGTCAATTCGTTAGGCCCGGCTGACCTGCAGGCAGTCATCACGCTATTAAAAACTAATTTTACAAATCCGGATGCAATTACAGATACCGAGTTGAATCGGGCGACGGTTGAGGGCCTCATAATGCGGCTGCCGCGCGGCGTAATGCTTTTGCCCGCCAAGGAGAACGCGGCGGAACCGCCCAGCGTCTTTTACAGTGAGATTATCGGAGGGCACGTCGCATACGTGCGCCTCGGCTCATTAAACGCAGCTAACCTTCAGGCGTTGGACAAGAGCCTGAGCAATTTCGCCGCGAAAAACGTGAACGCCATCATTGTGGATCTTCGCGCAAGCCCGGCAGCCACTGATTTGCCGTTGGCCACCGAATTTGCAAAGCGGTTTTGTCCCAAAGGCAAAACGGTTTTTACCCTGCGCAAGCCGACGGGGCGTCAGGACCGCGTCTTCGGTTCGGATCGTGATCCGGGGTTTCGCGGCCTGGTCATGGTACTCACCGACGGCGATACGGTTGGTGCAGCCGAGGCGATCGCTGCTGCACTGAGATTTTACAACAAAGCCCTGGTCATCGGGCAAGCGACTGCCGGTCGCGCAGCTGAATACTCCGATTTGTTATTGCCGAGCGGAAAAATTCTACACGTTGCCGTCGCGGAAATGGTTTCCCCCGATGGTCGTCCACTGTTTCCAGAGGGGGTAAAACCGGATTTGCCTGTCGAAATGTCGATGGCAGACAAGCAGCAGATTTTCCAAATGAGCGGCGAAAAAGGAATGGCACCGTTTGTTTACGAAGGCGGCCGGCCACACATGAATGAGGCAGCGCTGTTAGCAGGGACCAATCCCGAGGTTGAAGCAGCTGAGGCGGCGCAGCAACGCCGCGGCCGCGCGCCGGAAAAGCCGCCAGCCCACGATCCAGTGTTACAGCGCGCATTGGATGTGGTCACCTCGCTCGAGGTTTATCAAAAACGATAGCCGGACTGTGTCTTCGACCATGTGGTTTGTCCCTTAGTTTTGCGATTACTGCCGGGCCTTGTTCTCGCCAGGCAATTGTAGTCGTTATACTGAGTTGAGACATTTTTCGATTTCGCTCAGAATGACAGAGAAGTGACACCGCTCGAAGAACGCATCGGCTACAAGTTCCGGAATTCACTTTTGCTTGCGGAGGCGCTCACGCATCCCAGCCTCGGTCATGAGGCGCAACGTTATCATTTTGATTATCAACGCCTGGAATTTCTCGGCGACGCCGTTCTCCAGCTTGTTATTACCGAGTATCTGTTTCGCCATTTTGGAGCCGAAGCCGAAGGACAACTAACAAAACTGCGTTCGCGCCTGGTTTCTCGCGAAGCGTTGCGCACGCATGCCGCCACCCTCGACTTGGGACGTTACATTTTGATGGGACGCGGCGAAGAAAGCAGCGGTGGTCGGGCACGCACGTCCACACTGGCAGATGCGTTTGAAGCGCTCATCGGTGCCATTTACCTCGACGGCGGTCTCGAAGCAGCGAAAGAGTTCATTTTGACCCAGACTCGCGGTGATCTCGAACAACTGGTGGAGACACCAGTGGACATCAACCCCAAAGGCCAGCTTCAGGAGCTGTTGCAAAGCATCTCGCCGCGCAGTCCGGTTTATGAATTAGTTTCACAAAGCGGGCCGGAGCATGAGAAGACGTTTGTCTCACAGGTTGTTTGGGAGGGAATCGTTCTTGGCCAGGGCAGCGGCCGCAGCAAAAAACAGGCGGAAACTGTCGCTGCACTTGAAGCGATGCAGTTAAAGCGCTGGGAGAAGAAGGAGGACCGCGATAGCGCCTAAAGTTGCCATGTTTGGTAGGGACGGATCGCCGAGCCGTACGTTCCGCGTTTCGGCGCGCCTGGCGGTCGCGCCCTACCAGTCATATCGAATGATGAAGCGCGTGAAGGTTGCCCCATTGGAGATGCTTGCTGATTGATCCGGTCACAAACTTCTTGGCCTCACTGATCGCCTCTTCCAGCGGCAGGCCGGAGGCGAGACCGGCAGTGATCGCCGCCGAATAAGTGCAGCCAGTGCCATGAGTCGCGATCCCGAAAACTTTCGCAGCTGAAAACTCGACAACTTTCCCATCGGCAAACAGCATATCGACAGCATAGTCACCGGCCAGATGACCGCCCTTAAGGAGGATTCGAGTTCCGAATTTTTTCTCTAACTCTTTTCCTGCAACACGCATCGATTGCCGATCTTTAATTTTTATTCCAAGTAACCACTGTGCTTCATCAAGATTTGGCGTAATTAAGCTCCCGAGTGGGAACAATTCCTTCTCATAAGTCTCGATAGCCGCGGGTTCGAGGAGAGGATCGCCGCTCGTCGCGACAAAGACCGGATCGATCACCAGCGGAATCCGTGGCACAAATGTCTTGTCCATGTCCCGTATCGCCTTCGCTACGGCGGAAGTGATTTCCGCGGAGCACAGCAGACCAGTCTTGATCGCGGCGATCGGAAAACTTCTTGCGAGCACTTCGATTTGCTCACGAACGATTTTCACGCTGACCGGCTCAATCCGCGAAACTTTTCCGGGAATCTCCGCCACGATGCACGTGACGGCGGTCAATCCATAAACACCAAGCGCTGAAAAGGTCTTGAGGTCAGCCTGAATACCAGCGCCTGCGCTGCTGTCGGAACCCGCGATGCTCAGTGCAACTGGAACGTTTTCAGTTGAACGTTGGGCGTTGGGCGTTGGGCGTTCGGCGTTTGCTTGCGCATTCACACGCGTTTGCGGCGCGCCCGGCGGTCGCGCCCTACCATTTACGCTCCGTCGTTGCCTATTGCTTCGACCGGACAACCTTCCATCGCTTCTTTGCAGAGTCCTTCTTCTTCTGGCGTCTCCGGTTGCTTATAGACATAGGAATGGCCGCCATCGTCGTTCCGTTTGAAATTGGCAGGCGCCGTTTCGCGGCACAAATCGCAATCGATGCATTGATCATCGACGTAGAATTTGCCTGGTACGTTTTCGGCGTATTTGTTTGCGACATCAGCCATGGCTTTTTTCCCGTAAGTGAAGTGGACGCTAGAAAGAAACGCTCGCAGTGCAAAACAATTTGCGTCTTAACGTGATTTCACGCAACCACCAGATGCCGCTGACACGTTAAGAGGTAACGGATCAACCACTTCTGATGAAAAAGGAAACCGCCAGGACTGTGCGCGCTTTTGTGATCGAGCTGGCAATCTACGCGGTTCTTGTCATCGCCTACTTTTTTCTAGTCCTACATTTGCTGGGACATTGGCTGTACGAGCTCGAAATTCATCACAGATATCTCTATGCCGGGCTCGCGATTTTACTGATCGTCGGTCAGGCCGTTCTTCTTGAAAGTCTCACCACTTTTTTGATCCGCCTCATTCGAGGGCGCTCCGAATAAGTCATGTTTTTTCCAATCTCAGGAGCAGACATCAGCCCCATCTATCTGGCGGTGGTTGGATTTCTCATTGGTATTCTTGGCGGATTCTTTGGAGTGGGCGGAAGCTTCATCGCAGGGCCCGCCCTGCGCTTGGTCGGTTTGGACTGGAATTTCGCAGTCGGCACCGATCTGGCGCACATCGTTGGAAAATCAGTAGTAGCGGCGAAACGGCACCGAGCGATGGGAAACGTCGATCTTCGTCTCGGATTGATCATGGCAATAGGAACGATCGGTGGCGCAGAAGTCGGCGCGCAGGCGATCCAAGTGTTGAAGCGCGCGGGCAACGTCAATTTTGTCGTAAGCATCGTCTCCATCGTCGTCTATTTGAGCATTTCGACGTTCATGATGTGGGAAAGCAGAAAGACATTGTTGTCGCCAAAAGCACGATCACAGCGCGGCGCTGCAAAAGGAGCCAAATCAAAAAAGGACCATTCGGCGTTTGGTCCCGTCACGCGCGCAATTCAGCGCCTGAAAATTTGGCCCATGATTTCTCTGCCGACGTCGGGGATAAGGGGGATTTCGCTTTGGATAATCCTTTTGGTGGCATTCGTAGGCGGGTTATTTAGTGGCTTTCTCGGCGGTGGCGCAGGTTACATTCGCATGCCGTCCATGGTTTACGTGCTGGGAATTCCGACGCATCTCGCGGTCGGCACTGATCTTTTCGAAATCATCATCTCCGCTAGTTACGGCACATTCAGCCACGCAGTAAAAGGAAACGTGGACATTTTGATTGCGCTGGTTATGAACACCGGCGCGGCCATCGGCGCGCAGATCGGCGCCATTTCCACACAATATTTTGCGGGACCTAAAATTCGGCTCGCTTTCGTTCCATTGCCGCTGATTGGAGCAGCCATTGTCATCTACACAATGATCAGCGGACACAAATTGTAAGTGTATGAGGATTTTGATTTGCAGTGATGGAATGCCGGCCTCCGAAAATGCAATCGAACTGGCGGCATTATTAGCCGGTCCGTTAAAAGCTGAAATCACTCTTCTCGGCATCGCCGAAAAGTCGAGTGATGAGCGTCCGCTGCGCGAAGCGCTTGAAAGACAGGCGCAATCGCTCCGGACCCAAAATGCGCAGCCGGATATCGTCGTGCGCGCGGGCGAACCGGTACGCCAGATTCTCGATCAAACATCAAA
>WNFY01012239.1_pt1 | contig 10297 bp, 11 predicted proteins | sample 5400091 | NCBI WGS metagenome assembly WNFY01 (sample SAMN13153364, study PRJNA577476) | soil metagenome | isolation source: 60 cm soil or saprolite under grassland replicate 1 | place: USA:California | collected 2016-06-15
GAACAAGACCATCAAGAAAATAGCATTTCTGAAACCACTTCTATATATGACGAAGTTTTCTTTACTGTCACGAGATCGATTCCAAATAAAAGACGCAAACAATTCCAAACTGGAGAGTCCAAACCAAAACAATAAGGGACGTAATCGTTCGGCAGTCGATAAATTAGCAGCAGAATGTGGAAGAAGTCGCAGATCCCCGAAAATGGACAGTACACCGATCACCGCGAGTAACGAAGCTACATAAATGAGATCGTAGGTAATAGCCTTGTGTCTAAGCCTTAACCAGATCAGTTTTTCTATAAGGATCGGGAGTTGCAGCCACAATAATATAGATATGGCAGTAAGCAAAAGAGCGACGCCCAGTAAGACTAATCTGCTGGCAGAAAAACCAAACGCAACCGGATGATCTGTATCTGTGGGGATGAACAGCAACCAAACAAGAGCAACGATTCCCTGAAGGCTCCATAAAGCAAATAAGCGTTTCCAATGAATAGGGAATGTTGTTTCCATATATGCCTAAGCGATACGGATTGCAATTATAAGTGGATTTAGAGTGACAGATAAAATTATCTGACAGTGAAATTCCCCACAAAGAAATTATTTCACTGAACTGAATCTTGTGCCAGGATCCGACCTACCACCCAGCGATCATAAACCGCTGTGCCCATACTGAAATATCCGCAAACAAAGGGCGACCGTATCGCTTTTTACGAGTGAAATTGAAAAATCGCTTGCGTTCGTATAAACGCTTGCTATTGGGGAGTAGAGCTATTTTTTGTTTTGCTAGTGAGGCTTTCGATCATCTTCTTGACGTCACGATTTGCTCCCACCCTGAATATTGCGTGCGCGACTTGCTCCGCTTCTTGTTGCGGTAATTTTGACAGGTACGCGTTTTGTTCCTTGCGCGACATTTCAAGAAGTTCTTCAAGAGTCTTTGTTTTTTGTTCGTTCATATCTTCTCCAACGTTAGTTAGCCCCTGGTGGTCACATTATGATCTTTGGCTATATTATCTTTCTTAGCCTGGTCCCAGCCATTCCACCAAATGGATGCAAGTTCCCTATCGCGCCATTTATATGGGTTGTAAAGGCGGCGTTTTCCATCTACAAAGGCTACCTTACCTTCGGTATAAGCAGCCTGTTTTAGCATGGGATTAATAAGGTCAGGCATTTTATTTTTCCTTTGACCTATGGCTGGTGGATTCGTGCGGGCCCGTCATCATGGGTTGGCGGGGTCTTATTATTGTTACTTTCTTCTTCCGCCGTATCCCAACCATGCCACCAGCTTACTGTTAGTGCCAATTTATCGATTCTTCTGCTATGATCCCAACCATTCCACCAGACTTGTTCAAGCGTTGGGTTGCCCGTTGCATAAGGATTGCAAACGCGCCTCTGGCCCTGTTTGAAAGCTACTTCACCCTCAGCATATGCACTTTCTCTTTGTGCATGGGTAATGTTATCGTCTCCGTATATGTGGTGTGTTTTCATTGCTTATTTCTTCCCGACTTTTGTGTCTTATATAGAATACAGATAATTTTACAGCCGGATAGGTGGCTAACCTACGTTCGTCAAGGGGCGATCTTTCTCTTGCGCTTTCCTTTCGGCTCTATCCCAGCCGTGCCACCAGAGTCCTGCCAGGTCTTTGCTTGCTGTATACGGGTTGTAACCCCGCTGCCTACCTTCCTCGAAGGCAAGCTTACCCTCGGCATACACATTTACTCTTTTAGTATGGGTAAAGAATTTATCGCTCACGTTATCCTATCTTTCTTGGCTTATACGGGACGTGCAATAACTCCGCGGCTTTTCGTTTTGCTTCTTCAGGCCTGTGGTCATAGCGCGCTGTTGTTTGGATGTTTGCATGTCCCGCCATCTTTGATACAGTCACAATGTCAGCGCCCTTGTCCAGCAGGTGAGATATAAACGTTCTACGAAGGTCATGCGGTGAAAAGTTCTTGATATCTGCTTGCTCGGCGCGCTTGTAAAGCATATTGTAGACAGCCTGGGAGGTTAGCGCTCCGCCACGGTAAATCGTTTGTCCCGCTTTCTTGTTGGGTACATCCACGCCGCCAATTTTCTTGACCGGTTTTACGATCATTGATTCGCGTTCAATCAATACCTTTCCGCCTTTGTTCACTTCCACAAAGAGCGCCCCTGTTTGAGGTCCACGAACAGCGATCCAATCGTTGAGCGCAGCGGCTGCACCATTTGTCATGTATGCTGTGCGCTGCTTGGTGCGCCTCCCACGAATCATTAGCACCCCTGTCCCCGGGTCAAAATCTGACACACTCAATCGGACGACCTCATCACGCCGCAGCCCTGCCGCGTACATGATGCCGATAATAGCTGCATCGCGTATACCTGCCGGAGTGTGGTCGTCCTGGCAGGTACTCATGAGTGCAAGGATCTCATCCTGGGTGAGTTCCCGCCCAGCGGGGCGAGTTTCACCCGTGGCAGGCTTTAATTGGATTGCTCTTGAATATTCTTCGGCTGTCATCTGTCCAAGCAACCAGGCTTGCTTAAGGGTTCGACGTAAAGCAGAGAGTATCTTGTTCGCTGTTGCTGGCTTGTAAACCCGGACGATCTTCGCACGAATTGCAGTGGTATGTTGACGTCGCAAGGAAGCCCAATCCAGATGGTTAACATCTGTTTCAAATATCTTTGCAACAACACGCAGGGCCTGCGCCTGTGTCCGTTGTCCTGTCTCAGCGGTCAATGATGCAACGTAAACGGCGGCCGGGTTCCGGTCTAGTGGCTGGGGTTGGTCTAGTATCATCTGCTTGCGTGTGATTGCGTCCATGGCTATCTCCTTAAAAATGTGAACGCGCCCCATTGAGCGCGTCGTCAATCCCATTTTGCGCCGCTTTGAAGGTCTGTGGCGCTGTTTGGTTAGGACCTGTTTACTTGCATTACATTGGTTTTGAGAAAAATTATTCTCATAAGTAATTATACAGCTAATCCGGTAGGAGTCAAGAGTCAAAAGGTAGGTTTTGTCCGGTTTTATGATCATGCTTCTCCCCTTCTTTCACTCAGCCTGCTAATCGCTTATGGTTCGCCTCTCTCTTATGAAAGAGAGAAAATATCGAAGAATACGAGCAAGAAAAGATTTAGAGGACAGGCTAAAAAGAGCTGAATATTTTAGTAGATCAAGATTGGACACTCCTGCAGGAGTTACAGTTACTTCAGCAGGATCACGCAGAAAAAATGACTAGTTTGGCCAGTAATGATAAAGGGACTAGTAGGAGTCGAACCTGCGACCAAGCATTCATAAGAGGTTTTACTTGATTCCCGTGACAAAACATTGTCCCAGCTCATCACTATTTTTCTCCAACTACGATGTTCCATTCAAAAACTTCTCAAACATCTGCTTGACTTTCTTTCGTTGAATAAATGCAATGCGAAGCATATAGATGGCGCCAATGATCAGTAAAGCAGATAGACCTGTTCCGATAATGGCTAGCAGCCAATTTCCCCAGACAAATTTGTTACCCAGGCTCGCCCAGATATCCGCCCAGAAGGAGGGAAGCATGAGTAAAGTCAACGTGAGAGAAGCGGCTGCCAATCCCAGCGAAAGGATTGTGGAATTGTCATTTTCTTTTTCTGAGAGGTCCGCTAAATACAATTCATCCACATGATCCACCACGCTGCTGATGCTGGCGATGCTGCTTTGGATGTGTTCCTGGATCGTAGGTACGCCCAACTGCTCCAGGAGATATGTCGCTTTTTTGACGGCATACTCGGCGCGGCTCCATAGCTGCGGATGGCTCAGGCTTTGCGAAAGCGCCGCTAAACGCCTAAGGTACGCGGCGCGCGTGACCAGGTCCGGCAGGCGTTGATCGAGCTGAATGTCCCCGGAGAAAAGCATCGAGCGCGTCTCGTGGACGGTTTCCGCGATCTCTCCCAACAGATCATACGCCTCGCTTTCGATCAACTGAGACAGCACCCGAATCTCCACCAGGAATTCAATCATCCGTTCAATGGCTCCCCAATAACGCGCATACTTCACATACAACGTGGAACTGGGAACCGTGGAAACAGAAATCTGGCTGTTCCGCCATTCCTGCGAAGGGATGATCAAAGCCGTTCGAGGACCTAATAAACAGAATTCATCGTTCCACGAAGCTTGATTTTGCTCGAACAAGTCATCCACAATGCTCCATTTTGGGTTTGGAAAATAACTGCTTTCCTCGATCATTTGCGTGTTGAGGACGTCGGTGGCTTTTTGCGCCGTTGTGGTTTGGTTGCGCAACAGGGAACCTTCCACAAGATTGACCAGCGTCCGTTTGAGCACGTTCGATTGACGGATATCGTTCAACGTCACCGCCACTTGATTCTTGTTCTTTGCCTTTCCATTTTGCGCTTTGAGGAGGGAAGTCTCCGCCAGCAGGTCATCGAAATGATGGATGACGTACGAATCGTGCAAAGGGATTGTCAGCGAAGGATCAGGCGGAACCAGGTGAATGCTCCTGGAATTTGAAATGGGAATTTCCGAGCCGATGAGTTGCACGAATCGAGAGGCAACTTCCATGGCGATCTTCCACTGGACCGGATAGTAGAGCAAGCCACCCGTGTCGTGTTCGCCACTCCCCACCCAATCCAGCAGCGCCTTGACGGATCGTTCTTTTACACTCAGCGTTTCGGGATTATTGAAATAGCGTTCGCGCGAATGTTCCAGCCATTTTTGTGCGCTGGGCACATCGATGGAGTCCTGCAATCGTAGAACGTCCTGCGCAATCGCCAATAAGGAACGGGCTTTTTCTTTATAACGGTATGTTAAACGGATAATAAAAAAGCCGGAAAAGGTTGGGCGAATATAGATATCCCAACGATCCCAAACTTTTTTGAATAGTGTCTTGAATTGGAAATTGGTCTCCAGGTCAGGAGAAAATTCCACACAGGATTTATCTAACGCATACGCGGGAAAACTATATTCTTCCAGCATCAGGGAACGAAAGATGCCTGTCGCAAACCCGATTTGATCGGTGGACATCGTGTCGCCAGGTTCCACGGGTTTCCCCTCTCGCTCGATCCGCTGGCGTTTATATTCCTCCACGGTCATAAACACGCCTTGCTTTTGCATCGCTTGCGGCCAGTGGGTCCGCAAGGCATCCGCGAATTCTCGTTTGCCACGCAGTGTTTCAAAATCGTTTCTTTCGCCTTGCGAAACAAAACGCTTCATATTCATGACGAGAATAACGCTTGTATAACCCCTCGCAGAAATATTTAATTTCATGGTTCCGCCAGATGTGAAAAGCAGAGTCTAAATGGGAAGTGGGTCGACCCGCCGATCATGAGAAGCCGGGCTTGGGTTCCATCCCCTGCGTATTTTACCTCGTACTTTGATTTTACTCAGTGATTTGGTTCATTGGGAAATGCCGTGATCATCCAGCATATCTGGCGTAAGGCGACATTAATGTCGCCCTACATTTGGCGACTCATCATGGTGAATCCTAGAGAGCCAGTGATTTTTTACAGCAGAATCGGCTAAACACGTGTACGGTACAAGTATTTCGATTTAGGCCTTATATTGTGCGAGGATTTGATGTAACTGATCTGCTGCTTGAGTAGTGACTAGGACATCGGTGAGCCACGCAATTAGTCACTCTCGTAATCTGCTTTACACTGTACCGCAGATGTCATCTGAACTGCATCTTCAAAATCTTGATAATCCAAATATAGAGTACCTTGTCATGCAAATCCCCCTCTTTTTATGATGGATAGGATAGATGCACAAATATCGCAGGCAAAAATCCGTCTCTATCAATTTCACCTGACGGAGAACAGGCTTATGTCACACTTCAGCGATTGTTGATAATATCCGTAACCGTAGCAAGTTCTACACAGAACATTGCCATCGCAAATGACTTCCCGCCCATTGATGATTTCTTCGCCACATTGGCTGCAATTCACACGAATACCTGGTCTTGACATCAATTGATCCACCGGAGTTAGTAAGATCACTTCTTCGATCGTCAACATTTCTTCATCACGCATACTCTGATATGCTTTCAACTGCGCAAAATAATGACGAGGTTCTTCAGGGAGAAATGAGCAAGCGCGCGTCCGAACATCCAGGCGCGGCGCCACTCGTACCGCCTGGCTTGTGGTTACGCTCACAAAGGTGGCGGCAACTTTGCCATAGTCTTCCACACGCAACGTACGATGACCTACGGTACAACCTGTCCCGGCTACGATGCCGTCGACAAAACAACCGTCTGTTTCTACAATCACAAGCAATTCCTTTTTAGCAGGTGGCTCACTAAATCCAAGTGCCTTCATTCCTGCCAAACCAATACGCACACCAAGGATCTGGCGTGGGCAAAGATGGTCATGATCTTGCATGGATTTTTCAAGGAGAGCTGTAATGTTCATAATTTGCCTTTCAAACTGCAAACAATTTCACAGTACCTTCATCTGTCACTTCAATACGCAGTGAACGGAGAGGTTGATTCGCCGGACCATGGGTTACTTTGCCATCCGCATTAAATCGCGAGCCATGGCATGGACAAGCGAACTCCTCGGCATCATTTTTCACGGTACAGCCCAAATGCGTACAAACAAGGCTCAAGGCCGAGAAACCGCTTTGGGTATGAATCAACAGGGCCGGAGGGTCAGCGATGACCGTTCGTGAGTTCAGCGGATAATTGGAGGCAGGTCCCAAGTCAAATTCTGTTTTGGGAGCTGGATTTGGGTCATAATCCAAGAAGCGCAGTAAGCCAGCGAGAGCCAACGCGCCGCTTAGATATAGAAATCCATTTCGGGTGAGTTTGAGAAAATCGCGGCGGGAAACTTCAGGCATGGTTATCGCTCCACCGAGTGGCATTCGTGGCAATACGTGGAAGATTGATCTTTGCCCGATTGAGTGCAATGGCTGCCCATCACAGGGCGGAAGGTGAAGTTTTCCTTTGTTGCCTTGCCAACCAGTTCATAAGTTCCATCAGCCAGAACGCGCGTATTCCAAAGGGGTTCATCTTTTTCGGTAACAAGGATCGTATCGCCAGGTTTCAAATTCACAACCGCATTGAGAAAAGCCAGCCTGAAGGCAATATCGTTTAGGTCGGTCAGCGTTTTTGTCAACGGCAGTTCGGTCGGTGTTCCATGACAGGTCTTGCATTGAATGTACTGAATATCTTTTTGATTTGCGTGAATATCACCATCGCCCATGGCTTCATTTCGAGTATGGCAATCCTCACAATCAAGTGTATATTCGCATTTTTGGCAGGCATTACATTGAGTGTAGGGTATGGCGGTTGAAAGGGCATGCTTGGCGGTTGCATGACAGGCAGCACAGCCCGTTGAACGCACATATGCATTCTCTTCACGCGGCTTTGTGTTGAGGTGGCAAGTTAAACAATCCTTACCAAACTTTTGGATGGATGGGTTGATCTCGCTGGATGGATCAAATGCAGAAAGGGACTTAATTCCCGTTTTCGTTTCCTCATCCGTAATGGCTTTGATTCCCAAATATGCATTCAGATTTGCCTGCGCTCCAAACGTGTAACGGATACTGGCGATCGCGCCTGCATAGGTGGATTGGACACTGGTCATCACGCGCTGGATGTGGTTACGGTTATCCGCTTCACTGCCGGAATGACAGTTGCTTCCGCCACACGAGATTTCCACTACTGAGAGGTCAGATGGATTTGCCCCACCACGCATGGTACTGTGAGCCAGATCCGCGTTGAGGGCGAGGCGTTCACCACCATGACAACTCACACATCCGAAGGTTTTGTTTGGATGCGATGGACTAATATCAGGAACGTCCGCGTGGCAAGTGATGCAATATTCAGGTTGACCGGTGAGAGTTGGGATCAATTCCACAGGCTTGGGCTGGCGCGAACTCCACCACCAGGAGAATACCAATGCGAGCAGCAATAAACCAGATACAAGTGTAAGGGTCTTTTTCATGATTGAATTTCTACGAAATAAACATCATAAGAGTTAATAGAAGAACAATAAGTGCGATCACACCAATAACGATCTGTGCAAGTCGATTCGATTTTGGAAACCATTGTCCAATGTCACCGTCTGCCGGTTTGGGGAATATGTATGGCAACAGGGCAACGAGCACGAGCATTCCAAATGGAATCAGCACACCGAAGAGGAGTGGATTACCCCATTTGAGCATTTGCTGAACCCAGAGAAAGAACCATGGGGCACGTGCTTCCCCTACGGTGGAATTTCCTGTCATCGCCGCCGCGATCGGCGCGGGAAAAAGCATGGACACGATAATTAGAACAATTCCAACCAGAAACATGGCCAGCACTTCGCGTCGCACCAATTCATTACGAGAGATGCGCGTGCTATCCTTTCGTAGTTGAGGCGGCGGAACTGCGATCCCTCCATCTCGGCGGACGCGGAAAGCGTGCCAAACCATGAGGATAACAGCGGCAATTGTCAAGCCGAATATGTGCCAGATATAAAAGCGCAGCAACCCCGTTGCGCATGCCTCGCCTCCACCGACAGCGATCCGATAAAGGAAATTTCCGACAACAGGAATGGTCTTGAGCAAATTTGTACCAGTGAGTAATGGATAACAGATATCCACATCCCAGCGGAGAACGTAACCTGTGAAATCAAGAAGAATCGCTAAAACGAAGAGACCTAATCCAAGTAAATAATTGAATCGACGCGGGGAGCTGTAAGCAGCGGTGAAAACTACGCGGAGAAGATGAATGGCAGAAACGATCAATAGAAATTGTGCTGCCCAGTAGTGCAGATTGCGGATGAACCCGCCAAAAGGAACAAGATATGTTATGGTCTGAACCGATAGCGCTGCTTCAGCAGGAGTGGGATTGTAATAAAAAAGTTCCAGAATACCCGTCACACCGAGAATGAGAACAAGAAATATAGCAGTCCCGCCTGCGCCAAGCGTGTATCGCCAGCGCGCTTGTGCGGCTGGGATCGTTGGAGGGTGAAGGTGGTGGAAGAACGATGGGCGCATGGCTTATTATACAAACCTCCCGCTATGTTTGGCGGGAGGCTTATCAGTTGGGCAAATGCCCGTCAAAACAGTAAAGGTTTGAGATCAGAAAGAGACAGAGTTATTAATCTCCGGTATCAGTTGCTGTGTGATGCTCATCCTCAAAAACGGGAAGATATTTGGCGATCAATCCAAAAGCCAGGATGCCCGCGGAGAATATGCCAACAGAGATCGCAACTTCAGGGAGGGATGGGAAGTAGTGAACCTGATTCATGAAGGTCGGAACATACGTGATCGGATTGGAGTGTTTGACAGCAAACCAGCTGACATCAAAACGATTCAGGATCATGCCCAGTAATAGAATGATCGCTCCTGCAAGCAATCCGCGCGCGCTTTGCCGCACTCGCTTTAGCGAAAACAGAATCATCGGAATCACACAACTGACCAGAATCTCTGTCCAGAACAAGAGGCTCATCCATCCACTGGTCACAAGTAATGCCAGTTTGCCAGAAAAGGCGAGTTGCGCAAATTTGAGAATAAGGTACAGTCCCAGAATATACGGTATAGCCCGTGCCAATTTTTCCAGCAAATGTGTTTCCAGACCACGTTGAAAATACCGTGAACTCATGGATGATTCAAAGATCGTCATCGCCAAGCCAATTGCAATGGCAGAGACAAAGAACAACGGAGGAATCCACGGCGTCCACCAAAGCGGATGTAGTTTTGCAGGCTGGATCAAAAGCACTGATCCGAGCGCAGCCTGATGCAGAGTGGATAGAACTGCACCCACGATAACGACCGGCTTCATGAAGCGCTGAACCAGATGGGAAAGTTTCTGCCAACCGAACTTCTCGAAGACCGCAGGGGAGAACTCAACAGCCATTACTGCTGAATAGATCATCACGTAAAAGCCGATGAAAAGCAGGAACGAGGTAAAGTTCTGGTAGACGAAGTAATGCCAGATCCGCTCGGGGTGACCGAGGTCTACCATCAGAGCAACCATTTCCATGATGTAGCCCAGGAAACCTGTCAACAGGGTGGGACGAAGCAACGGGCGGAATTCTTCCAATTCAAAGATATAAACAATAGACGCGAGAACAAACGCGCCACTGCTGATGGCAATACCGGTGAACAGGTCGAAGCTGACCCAGAATCCCCATGGATACGCGTTGCTCAGGTTGCTAATCGCGCCGATACCAAATATGAAACGGATCATGGCAATCACGAAAGCGATACCAGCCAGAGCCAACAGGATCAGCGGAAATAAAGTAATACGGAAGCGTGGTTGGACAGTAATATTCAGTTTCATTTTTCTGCCTCCGCCTTTGCGTCCAATTCGGCTAACTGCTTCTTGTTTTTCTCATTATAGATATGAACACC
>WNFY01016068.1_pt1 | contig 10297 bp, 6 predicted proteins | sample 5400091 | NCBI WGS metagenome assembly WNFY01 (sample SAMN13153364, study PRJNA577476) | soil metagenome | isolation source: 60 cm soil or saprolite under grassland replicate 1 | place: USA:California | collected 2016-06-15
CTGGTCGATCCCGCCTTCGCCAAGGACCAGCTGCTCCTGCTGCTCCACGAGTGGTACATGCATCCCAACGGTCAGCTGCCCGCCTACGAATGGGCCTTTGGCGATGTCAACCCGCCCGTGCATGCCTGGGCGGCGTGGCGTATCTACCAGCAGGAGAAGGAGCGCACGGGCCAAGGCGATACCTTCTTCCTGGAGCGCGTCTTCCAGAAATTGCTGCTCACCTTCACCTGGTGGGTCAATCGCAAAGACGCCGAGGAGAACAACATCTTCCAGGGCGGCTTCCTGGGCCTGGACAACATCGGCGTCTTCGACCGCAACGCGACCCTGCCCGGTGGCATCGTGCTCGAGCAGTCCGACGGCACCGCCTGGATGGGTATGTTCGCGGCGGTCATGCTGGCGATGGCCCTGGAACTGGCGCGCACGGACCCGGTCTACGAAGACATGGCGACGAAGTTGTTCGATCACTTCCTATATATAGCCGACGCGATCTACGGCGAGGGGCAGAGTGGCCAGGGACTGTGGGACGACGAGGACGGCTTTTTCTACGACAGGCTGAGCGTACCCGGCGGCCAGCGATTGCCGCTGAAAGTGCGCTCCCTGGTCGGGCTGATCCCGCTGCTGGCGGTGGAGACGGCTGAGACGAACCTGGTGGTAGACTTTCTCGATGAGCGCATGCGCTGGTTCGCGGAAAACCGCCCCTATGTCCCGCATCTGGTAGCGCGCTGGCAGGATATCCGAAGTACCGGCCTGAGCACAAACCGCGCGCTGCTGGCCATCGTGCGCGACTCCGACCTGAGGACTTTGCTCAAACGCATGCTGGATCCTCAAGATTTCCTGAGCGACTACGGGATTCGCTCGATCAGCAAGTACCACGAAGCGCATCCCTACGTGCTCGATACGCCCTATGGGAACTATTCCATAAATTACGAGCCGGGCGAGTCGAGCACCGGGGCCTTCGGCGGGAATTCCAACTGGCGGGGGCCGATCTGGTTCCCCATCAATTTCCTGCTGGTCGAGGCGCTCCAGAAATACCACGAGTTCTACGGCGACGATTTCACGGTCGAATGCCCGACCGGCTCCAGCACGAAACTGACGCTTGGGCAGGTGGCGCAGGAACTCACGCGGCGGCTCACCACTATCTTTTTGCGTGACGAGCAGAGCTGCCGGGCGGTCTTCGGCGACAATGTGACCTTTCAGAACGATGCGCAATGGCGCGATTACATTCCGTTCTACGAGTACTTCCACGGTGAGAGCGGGCGCGGCGTCGGTGCTAGCCATCAGACCGGCTGGACGGCCGTCGTCGCCAATCTGCTCCAGGCTTTACTTCCGTCGCAGACTTAAAAAGAGAGAAGAAGGATCAATGATAGCGCAAAAAAATAGGCTGCCGTTCCCGTTAGGCGAGCCGGTGACTTCTGGATCTTCTGGACGGGCCAGACCACTTCCCAGATTGGCAGTGCCCTGACCATGACGGCGCTGCCTCTGCTGGTCTTCAAGCTCAGCGGCTCGGCGCTGGACCTGGGATTGGCCTCGGCGGCCACCTGGGTGCCCTACCCGCTCTTCGGGCTCTTCATCGGTGCCTGGGTGGACCGGGTGAACCGCAAGGGCCCGATGATCGGCCTCGATATAGCCCGTGCGGCGGTCCTCGCGGTGCTGCCCGGGCTTTCGCTGTTCGGACACCTGCCGATCTGGTGGATCTACCTTGCCCCATGAGACGTTCCGGCGGCAGGCTCACCGTCGTCATCCCCCGGTCCCCGAGAAGAGCGCGCCTTTAGCGGCCGACGCTCGTGTCCTCGAACGCTCCTAGGGCACGCAGCGACGCCTGTGCAGTGGTTTCCCACTCTGTAGATCCCAGAGCCTGATCGCTCCGTCATTGCCGCAACTGGCCAGCTTGCTGCCATCGGGACTCACCTTGAGGGCCTGTACCGTCCCCTGGTGGGCCTGTTGCACCCGCACACACTCCCCTCGCTGCACATCCCACCAGCGCACCCTGCCATCGCTGCTGCCACTGAGCAGCCGCTCTCCGCTCGGCTCCCAGGTCACGGCAGAGGCTTCGCCGGGATGCGGCCCCAGAGTTCGAACACCCGCTCCACGCTGCACATCCCACACCAGCAGCTCCGAGCCGCCTGCACTGGCCAGCCGCTGGCCATCGGGACTCCAGGCCACGCACATGACGGCCCCCTGATGCCCCGCCAGCCGCTGGAGCAGCTTGCCATCCGAGGCGTCCCACACATAGACGTGCCCATCTTCAGCTCCTCCGACCAGGCGCGTGCCATCGGGGCTGAAGGTCAGGCGACGGATAAAGAGGGGCAGTTCCCGCCCGATCCACCGTCCTGAGTCTGCTCTCTCCTCCCACACCAGCACGCCACGGTTTAAGGCGGCGCCGGCCAGCCGCTGGCCATCGGGACTCCAGGCCACGCCCCAGAAGAGGGTGTCGGGGTGCTCGCGGTCGCCGATGACCTCGAGACAGCTCCCGGTGGCCGCGTCCCAGAGCCGAATGGCATTATCCCAGCCGGAACTGGCCAGCATGCCGCCATCGGGGCGCCATGCGACCCCGTACACAGACCAGCCATGTCCGCGCAACACGCGTAGCGCCGCCCCTGCTCCCAGGCCTTGCACCTGCCAGAGGCTCACCACGCCCTCGGAGCCGGCACTGGCAAGCTGGGTGCCATCGGGACTCCAGTCCAGGTCGTAGAGGCAGGCATCGTAGCCCTCGAGGACGCGCACGCACTGCCCACGCTCTATCTCCCACAGCCGAAGCGTGCCATCCTGACTGCCACTGAGCAGATTGCGGCTGTCGGGCGTGAAGGCCAAGCCGTGCACCGCGGCGCGATGGCCATGCAGTACCACCCGAGCGCTGCCGAGTTTTCCATCCCACAACCGGATCGTGTGGTCCCAGCTGCCACTGGCCAGCGTGCCTCCATCTGGGCTCCAGGCCACGGGTTGCACTTGCTGCGTATGCCCCACCAGCGTCTGGCGCAGGCGAAGGTTATCTGCCTCACCCAGCTCCCACAGCTTGACGTTGCCATCCCAGCTCGCGCTGGCCAGGCGGCTGCTGTCGGGGGCAAAGGCCAGTCCCCACACCCAGCTGCTATGCCCGACGAGGCTCTCGACGCAGGTCGCTGGGCGGCTCGGCTCGATCTCCCACAACCGGATCGTGCCCGCATCGTCGCCAGTGGCGAGCAGGTGCCCATCCGGACTCCAGGCCAGCGCGGAGACCGGGCCGGGATGCGACACCGCCTCGAGGAGGGTGCCCAGCTTCGGATCCCAGAGCCGGACGGTCGCATCAAGTCCTCCACTTGCCAGTAGACCTCCATCGCAGGCAAAGGCCACGCAGAGGATGGTGCTGGCAGGCTCACCCGACCAGAGCGCGGCTCCACTCTCGACGTCCCACAGCTTGACGCTGCCATCAGTACTTCCGCTGGCGAGCAGGCGTTCTTCCGAGCTGAAAGCGAGGACCGTGGCAATATCCGTATGCGCCTGCCAGACCCGGTGCAAGGTCTGGCTTGCCCCGCGCCACAGCCGCACTTCCCCACGCCGACCAGCGGCGGCCCAGTACTGCCCGCTCTGGCTGATGGCGACCGCCCAGATGGCATCGAAATTCTCGGTAAAGACACTCTCCTCGAGCCTTGCCCCCGACAGCGTGGCATCTTGCAGTTCGATGCCTTGTAGATAGGTCCCTCGAATTGAGAGCCTCGACAGGTCCAGGCCGCGCAGGTGCCCCCGCAGGGCGGTGAGCAGGGTGATCACGTTGGCCGGACCATAGCCCTGGGTAGCAGCGTCCTCGTCACGGAACTGCGCGAGCAGGGGCAGCAGGTGGGCATCGACCTGTGCGTTTGCTCCCAGTTCGGCGCGCAGCCGCTCGAGGAGGGGCTGGACCAGCAGGCGCACTTGGATCTCTCGCACGTAATCCTTGGCTTGCGCCTGCGCGAGTGCCACCCGGCGCAGTTGCTGCGGGTCGCCCAGCACGATCTCCTCGCTGATCCGTTCCCCCAACTCATCGGTGAGATACTCCATCACTACCGATTGCAGGCTAAAGCTCGCCTGCTGCCCACGCTCCACGAGCGAGCGCCTCCTCAGCGCTTCCAGCGCCTCCAAGAGCTGTGCGCGCAGCACCCGGGGATGCAAGACCTGCGCGAGCGTGTCCAGCGTTGTCCACTCGCGCAGCACCGCCAGCCAGGTGAGCAGCTGGTGTTCCAGCGGAGTGAGCCGCCCCACCTGCTGGCGCAACACGGGTCGAATGCCATTGAAGATCAGTTCCCCTTCCTGCAGGAAGCGGTCGAGATCGCCACCGAAGAGGTCGGAGATGGCCTGTGCCATGATCTTGAGGGTCAGGGGATTGCCCGCGTAGCTGTCGACGAGACGTCCCCAGGCGGCAGGCGTGCCGCGCAATTCCTTGTCGCTGAGCAGTTCGTGCGCAGCATGTTCGTCCACCCCCACCAGGCGCAGCGAGCGCACCGGGGAGCGCACGCCTTCCAGGGGTTCAATCTCCCTGGGCTTCTCGCGGGAGGTCAGCAGCACGCAGCTCTGGTGGGCCGATTCGGCCAGGCGCTGAATGAGCCGTCCGTAGCCCTCGTAGCCCGGCAGGTAGTTGCCCTCGGGGTCACCGCTCACCAGCAGCGACTCCAGGTTGTCGAGCACCAGCAGGCAGCGGCTCGCCTGCAAGCGCGCCACGAGCTGGTTGATGCGCTGCTCCAGCGAGGAGGGGAATGAGGCAGGTGGTGTCTCGGAGAAGAAGGTGATGCAGTGGGCAACCAGCTCCTCACACGAGGGGGCGTCACGGACCGAGCGCCACAGCACCACCTCGAAGTGGGGAGTCAGGCGGCTCCCCAGCAGAGAGGCCAGCGTGCTCTTGCCGATGCCGCCCATCCCCAGCAGCGTCACCAGGCGGCAGCGCTCCTGGAGGATCCACTGGGAGAGCTCGGCCACTTCTACCTCGCGGCCCGTGAAGTGGCTGGTGTCGAGAGCCTCCACCAGATCGACGCGGGGGAAGGCGGCGGGCTCCGCGAAAGCTGGGGCAGCGGGCGTTGCGGCCGGTGGGGCAAGCGGGACAGGCGCAGCAGGAGCGAGCAGGCCATGCAGCCAGTCCTCGTCGAGCAGCACCTTCAAATGCGCCGCCTTCCACAGCGCGCGAATTTCTTCCTCCTCGCGCCCGGCGGGAAACGCCTGCTGCTGCATCGCCAGGGCAATGAGCTGTTTGAGGCGCTCGGCTTTGGGGTAGCTCAGGCCCCCCTCCCACTCGGCCACCGCGCGCCGGGAGACGCCCAGCAGCTCACCCAGTCCCGCCTGGCTCAGGCCGATCGTGGTGCGCAGCTTCTGGATGAGGAGACCAAAGGCATAGTCTCGCTCCTTGTAAGAGTATCTCTTCACGAGCGATCTCCGTTCTGCGTGACCCGGCGCAGCGACACACTATGAAGTGTGTTGTGAAGTGACGCGCCACCTGATGGACGCTGACTTCAAGAGGACCCATCCGCTATACTGGTGAGTGTCGGGTGTGCCCGCTCCGTGGGTGAACGCCTGTCTAGGGGTGTACGGGGACCGCCAAACGAACCCGTATACCCCTGCTATCTTCTCCCTCTAGCATAGCACATTTCAGGCGAACGATGAGGCGTTCTAATCATGTGATGCTCGCGCGGAAGCCTCTCCATATCGAAATAATTTTACGCATCTCTCAACGCTTTTCTTTACCGTCTCTCCATACACTGCTACAAAGACGAGAGTACATTACCGGAAAATGAAAGGAAAAGATTCTCATGCCATCACACGTGATCGTCCCCCTGGACGGATCGACAAACGCGGAAGCCATTCTGCCGCACGCCCTTTTTTTTGCCCGCGAGACGCAGAGCGACCTGACGCTGCTGCGGGTCATCATGCCCCCGGGCGAGCCTGCCTACGGTGTCCCGTATATCCCCGATGACTGGTACGCGGGTGAGGCCATGTGGACGAACAACTACCTGGGCGGACTGGCTGCCCGCCTCGAGCCGCAGGGAGTTCGCGTGCAAACGCAGCACGTGGAGGGCGTGTCTGCCGGAGGTGCCATTACTGCCTACGCGGTGCAACACGCTGGCACGCGGCTGATCGCCCTTGCGAGCAACGGGCGCGGCCCAGGAGGGCGCCTGCTCTTCGGCAACGTGGCCGGAGATGTCTTCGCCACCGCTCCCACCTCCCTGCTCCTGCTGCACCCTGCTGAGGACGAGCAGCTCCCGCCCGGGCCTATCAACCCCGCCTCCTACCGGACTATCGTGATTCCCCTCGACGGCACTGAGCTGAGCAAACGGACCCTCGGACGAGCCATCACCCTGGCGCAGGATTGCCATGCGTCTCTCCTGCTGGTCGCTCCCTTACCCATCCATGTTGTTGAGGAGGAGGTCATGGTGGATGACATAGTGGAGCCGCTGCAAAGCGTACCGGAACAGGAAGAACAGAAGCGAGCTGATTTCCTCGAAAATCAGGCGGAACAACTGCGAACCGATACGGGTCTCACGGTGGAGACGGCGGTGGACGACGGGAACCCGACGACCTTCATCGAGCGCTTCTTCGGTAAGCATCAGAAGCACCTGCTGATCGTGGCGACACGCGAACAGGCGGAGCGGAAGGTGATGGGCTTCCTTCACCGGAGCAACGCGCCGGTGCTGTTCTTACATACGAGTTAAAGGAGGGAGCTGCCATGGCGAATCCGGAGCAACTGGAATATCTGCAAGACAGTGCAGACGATTGGAACATCTACCGGCAAGAGCACGCCATCACGCGGCCCGATTTGATAGGGGCCGACCTGTCGGCTGCGCAACTCCCCGGAGCGGACCTGAGCGGGGCTGACCTGCTCAAGGCCGACCTGCGAGCCATCGACCTGACCGGCGCCAACCTGGCGCACGCTGATTTGATCGGGGCCAACCTGAGTGGGGCCTTTTTGCTCAATGTCGACTTGAGCGGCGCCAACCTGACCGGCGCGGACCTCACCGGGGCCAACCTGACAGGGGTGAATGCAACCAATGCTATCCTGACCAATGCTACCCTTACGAGCGCTACGCTCAGTGGTGCCAACCTGGCGAATGCTGACCTGTCCAACGCGGACTTGCGCCAGGCGGACGTGGGCGGAGCCAACCTGACCAACGCCACCCTTCTCCAGGCCGACCTGACGGAGGCCAACCTGGTCGATGTTGACCTGAGCAGGGCCGACCTGACCGGGGTAGCAGGTCTCAAAAGGAATGAGAGACTATAGCAATGCAACCCGTTGTTGAATACAGTGAGCAAGTGCTTCAAGCAGAAACACGTATCGGGCCTTACCGATTGGTGAAGCACTTGCAGCAGGGAGGCATGGCTTCTGTCTACCTGGGCTATCTTCTCTACACGAGAGCTTACGTGGCGATCAAAGTCTTCGATGGCTACATTGCTGACATGACGTTGTTGTGCCGCGAGAAAAACATCATGCAGGCACTCCAGCACGAGCACATTGTTCCGTGTGTCGATACTGGACGCGATGGGAGATACTATTACCTGGTGATGCCCTTTCTGGCAGGGGGCACGCTCGAAGATATGCTCAATGCTGGGGCGCTTACGCTGGGCGAGGCCCGTGCTGTACTTGAGCAGCTCACAGCAGCGCTGGCGTACATTCACGCGCTAGGCATCCTCCATCGCGATATCAAACCCGCCAATATTCTGTTTGACCAGCACTACCACCTGTATCTCACCGACTTCGGCATCGCCTCGTGGCTCGGCGAAAAGCCACTACACAACGGTTCCCTGATGGGAACTGCCCACTATATGGCGCCCGAACTTTTCAATGGATGATCCTCGGCGCCCTGGAAAAGGACCCCGGCCATCGTTATCAGACCGTCGAAGATTTGCTGCGCGCCTTTCAGAAGGCACTCGACGCCCCGGCTTTCATCGAGCGACTTTCATCGCGCTTCCATTTCCCGTTCCTCTAAGACGATCATCTTGCCCGGGTTCTCCTGATACCTGCCCTATGAAGTGAAGCGTGAAGTGACATGTCATCCGATGTACGCTGTTTTTCCGCGCGCGTCCTCCTATACTCGTGAGGTGAGCAAGTGGATGGGCCAGGGAGGACAATACTTGAGTTTGATGCTGATACTGCAAGACGTGCAACCTGTGCCAGGAGATGGCTCAGAGAAATGGGAAGACACCGATGGAATTACAAGCATATATTCCAAGCTTGACAGAGGTTAAGAATCTCGCGCATGCGGGTTTTTCAGGCGAGGAGATCGCCGGGCTTTTCAGAATCAAAAAGCTCTACCGCCAGGGTGCCTATCACGAGGCCACTGCCGAGTACAGGAGGCTGGCGTTTGTCCGCTGGCTCTACCAGCAGGGTCGCCTGCAAAGCTAAGCCGCCATCACGTGGCATGTGCGAGGGGATGGGGAGTGGGAGTAGAACCGTTTCTTTCGTCGTCCAGTGAACAAAAGGAGTTACAACACACGCTTATCCAGCTCCTGGGCCAGATCGAGAAACGCTTTTCTCAACGCTCGTCAACTATACTCGCTTTATCACAGGAGGAGACTATGAGCCAGTTACAATTGGGAGGTGGAATGCACACGCGCAAAACACTCTCCGAAGCTTTCTGGCCGGAGCTGGACGCCGAACACGGACGCGCAGCCCTACGGGCGACCCTGCTCGAACTGCGCAAGCTTTTTGAACGTATCCATGGGCCAGGCGAACGCGACCACCTGCGGATCGAGCGCGATCTGCTGGGAATCGAACAGGACAGTTCGCTCGCGCTGGACCTGCGCCTCATCGAATCCGCCAACAAGCTTGCAGGGCGCGGAGCCGCATCGCCTGTGGGGCAGGCGCGCGATGAGATACTGGCGCAGCTCGAACAGGCCACGCGCCTGGTGCGCGGCCCGTTCCTGGCTGGCTTCACGCTGCGCGACTCGCAGTTCTTCGACGATTGGACCCGCCAACATCGCGAGTACTGGCACCTGCGCGTGTACCAGGTCTTTGATACCCTATCGATGCTGTACGAGCAGGGCGGGGAGGTGGAGCGCGCCATCGAGACCGTCAGCCGCTGGCTGGGTTTCGATCCGCTCAATGAAGAGGGCTACCGACGCCTGATGCGGCTGCGCTTCTCACAGGGAGACCGCGTGGGGGCATTACGCGCGTACGCCCGCTGCCGTGCTGTCCTGGCCGATGAACTGCAAGTAGAGCCGGAGCCCGAGACCACGGCTCTGGCAAAGCGCATTCGCCACAGCGCTCCTCTCCATTCGGCTCAGGTTCGTCCAATTCAGACTTCACCCGGACAGCCACCGGCGGACCTGCTGGACGGCCCATTCCTGGGAAGAACCGCCGAGTTCGGCATCTTGATCGAGCGTTACCAGTACGCCCGCGCGGGTCGTCCCCAGGTCGTGCTGTTGCAGGGGGAAAGCGGGATCGGCAAAACGCGCCTGGCCAGCGAATTTGTATGCTGGACGCAGGCGCAGGGGGCCGATGTGCTGACGGGGAAAGCCTTACAAACCGGGAGACAGCTCCCGTTCCAGCCGCTCATGGATGTCCTGCGCCGCCGGCTGGAACAGGCCCCTGGTGATTTCGGAAGCCCTGTCTGGCTGGCAGAGCTCGCTCGCTTGCTGCCCGAACTACGCGACCGCTATCCGGATCTGCCCGCCTGCTCGACGGACGAGGCACTTGGGCACAACCGCCTGTTCGAAGCCACCACACGCCTGATCCAGATATGGGCGGCACGGCGTCCCCTGGTCCTCCTACTCGATGACATGCAGTGGGCCGATACAGCGACGCTCGACCTGGTACTCTACCTCGCGCGGAGCCTTGCCGAACAACCAGCACCGGTCCTGCTGCTGTTCAACCTGAGTACTGGAGAGAGCTTCGCTGAGGCACAACCTACCTGGTTGATGGCTCTCAAGCGGACCCGCATTCCGCTGACTGTACGGATGCTTGCAGCTTTCACGCAAGAAGAGACGCAGCGCTTCGTGCAGGCGCTTGTCTGTGCGGAGCAGCCACTTGAGGTGGGGAACGGCGGCACGACCAGCGGAGACCCCGAAAGGAGAGAAGCCGCTCCATTTCGAGATGTTCTGGTGCCCTTCGCCAGCTGGCTCTATGTTCAGACTCAGGGGCAGCCCCTGTACCTGGTGGAGACTCTCAAAGAACTGCTGGCACGCGAGATCCTTGTCCCCACGCTTCAGGAAAACGGCGCCTGGGGACTGGTACTGAGGACCGGGCTGTTGGCGGAGACAGCGGTCGGCGAGCTGATCCCGTCGAGCGTGCGCGAGCTCATACGCTCACAACTCGCTCGGCTCACCCCATCCGCCTGGGCACTTCTGGTAGCCGGGGCGGCGC
>WNFY01015487.1_pt1 | contig 10296 bp, 4 predicted proteins | sample 5400091 | NCBI WGS metagenome assembly WNFY01 (sample SAMN13153364, study PRJNA577476) | soil metagenome | isolation source: 60 cm soil or saprolite under grassland replicate 1 | place: USA:California | collected 2016-06-15
AGATGCACAGCTATCGCGAACTGCCTGTGCGCTACGCCGAGTTCGCCACGCTCTATCGCTACGAAAAGGCGGGCACGCTCACGGGCCTGGCGCGCGTGCGCAGTGTCACGCAGGACGACGCCCACGTCTTCCTGCGCCCGGACCAGATTCAGGAGGAGTTCGATAACGCCGTCAACCTGACGCTGGAGGTCTTCGAGACCTATGGCCTGACGGACTACTCGATTCGTCTCTCGTTGCGCGATCCGCACAAGTCGGAAGAATACGTTGGCAGCGAAGAGGTCTGGAACACCGCCGAGGTGGCGCTGCGCAACGCTGCCGATAGCAAGGGCATCTCCTATGAAGTAGGCATCGGCGAGGCGGCATTCTATGGTCCTAAGGTCGACTTCATGGTGCGCGACGCGCTTGGGCGCGAGTGGCAGTGCTCCACGATTCAGCTCGACTTAGTTCAGCCGGAGAACTTCGAACTTGAGTACATCGGCGAGGATGGACAGCCCCATCGTCCGGTCATGATCCATCGTGCCGTCACCGGCTCGACGGAGCGCTTCATGGCGCTGCTGATCGAGCACTTCGCCGGTGCCTTCCCGGTCTGGCTCTCGCCGGTGCAGGCCATGGTCATCCCCATTGCCGATCGCCACCTCGACTACGCCAACAAGGTCGTGGCGCAGCTCAAGGCGGCGGGCATCCGCGCCGAGGTCGACAGCCGTGGCGAGCGTATGAACGCCAAAATACGGGATGCGCAGTTACAGAAGTTTCCCTACATGCTCATCGTCGGCGATAAGGAGATGGAGGCAGACGCCGTCTCTGTTCGCTTGCGTACCAATGTCGATTTGAAAGCAATGCCTCTGACGGAGTTTATAGAACGGGTCAGAGGAATCATCGTGACGAAGAGCAGGGAAGTGTGGATAGCCTGATGCAGCTTTTTCACCTTTTTAAATAATCTGTAGTTACTGGACCTGCTGGCGCAACTATTGTATACTACTGTCGTAAGCTCTTCTTCGAGCGTGGATAAGGGAAGAATCGAACGGCAATTTTTGCAGAAGGGATGCATACATGGCCCGGTATACACAGGAGCAGATGGCCCAGTTGGCGGCGCTGTCCAGCGATATCATGATGGCGACCTTGTTGATCGATGTAACGGACCGCGTCGGCGTGCTGCGCGAATTTCGCAATGGGACGAAATTTATTGAGGAGGCAAAGAGGGCATATCCGCAGAATGCCCTGATCCAGAATATGAGATCAGGCATCGAGGAGTCGATACAGGAAATTCAGAGCTACAGTATCCCACAGAGAAGGGCGGCTGAAAATAGCTATCGCACGCGCATCAACGAAGCCGCTCACCTCCTGGTCGACGATCCTGAGACGAAAGAGTTCAAGAAAGTCCTGATCAACCTGGCGCAAAAGGTTGCTGGCGCGGCAGGACATGGCATCTTCGGCAGTGGCGAGAAAGTGAGCATGGCTGAAGGAGAGTTCATTCTGGCGCTGAAGCGAAGGCTCGGCGTCGCGTAGGGGCCCGCGCGGGCCCCTACGGGTATTTACGATAGATACTGGTAAGCGGGCAGTGTCAGGAACTCCACGAACTGATCGCTGGTAATAATCTGGTCGAGGATCTCGGCAGCCGAGGTGTAGCGGCGCTGGGCGTAGACTTTTTCGCCAACTGTGGCCTTGATCTTATCCAGCTCCTCCTGCATCCATTGGCGGAAGAGGTCGATCGTCACCTTGCGCCCATCGTCCAGGATACCCTTGGGATGATGAATCCACTGCCAGATCTGCGCCCGCGAGATCTCGGTCGTGGCGGCATCCTCCATCAGGTTGTTGATCGGCACGCAGCCGGAGCCACGCAGCCAGGAGTCCAGGTATTGCAAGCTTACACTGATATTGTTGCGCAGGCCTGCCTCGGTGATCGTCCCAGCGGGGACCTCTAGCAGGTCAGCCGCCGTCACGTTGACGTCCTCGCGCTTGCGATCTATCTGGTTGGGACCCTTCATGACGGCATCGAACTCTTCCAGGGCGATCGGTACCAGGCCGGGGTGCGCGACCCAGGTGCCATCGTGGCCGTCGGTGGCCTCGCGGTGTTTATCGGCGCGCACGCGGGCCAGAGCCTCCTCGTTTGCCTTCGGATCGCTCTTAATCGGGATCTGCGCGGCCATACCGCCGATCGCATGCGCATTGCGGCGGTGGCAGGTCTTGATCGTCAACAGGGAGTAGGAGCGCATAAAGTGCGTCGTCATCGTCACCTGCGCGCGATCGGGCAGCACGAAATCGGGGATATTGCGGAACTTCTTGATCGCACTGAAGATGTAGTCCCAGCGCCCGCAGTTCAGGCCCGCCGAGTGCTCGCGCAGTTCATAAAGAATCTCATCCATCTCGAACGTCGCCAGGATCGTCTCGATCAGGACCGTCGCCTTGATCGTGCCCTGTGGAATACCCAGCGTATCCTGTGCCAGCACGAAGACATCGTTCCACAGCCGCGCCTCCAGGTGGCTCTCCAGCTTGGGCAGGTAGAAGTAGGGGCCCGTCCCTTTTTTCAGGAGGCGTTGTGCATTATGGAAGAAGTACAGCCCGAAGTCGAAGATACCGCCGGAAACCGGCTGGCCATCCACGAAGACATGCTTCTCATTCAGATGCCAGCCGCGTGGGCGTACAAACAGGGTTGCGATCTTCTCGTTCAACTGATAGTCTTTGCCCTCGGGACTGGTATACGTAATCTTACGATCAATCGCATCGCGCACATTGATCTGACCCTGGATCGTCGCTTCCCAGGTCGGAGAATGCGCGTCCTCGAAGTCCGCCATAAATACCTTCGCGCCCGAATTCAGCGCGTTGATAACCATTTTTCTATCTACAGGCCCGGTGATCTCGACGCGGCGATCTTGTATATCATCGGGGAAAGGCGCGATCGTCCATGTCCCGGCGCGGATGTCCGCCGTCTCCGGCAAAAAGTCCGGCAGCTTGCCGGCGTTGAGATCGACCTGGCGCGCGGCACGCCTCGCAAGCAGCTCTTCGCGGCGCGCCTCGAAGGCACGCGAAAGGGTAGCAACGAGGTTCAGCGCCTCGGGCGTCAGTATCTCAGCGAACTCAGCAGAGATAGGAGCCTTGACCTCGATCCCCTCTGCATAGTGCGGTACGGCTTGATTTGTAGTCATAAATAGTCCTTTCAACGTTTCAGCGTTTCAGCAGTGAAGACACAAATCCAGGTACAGATATTGTCGCATATGGTCCTATTAGTAGCAAATAACCTGAGCGGGGAGTAGAAAGCGACCGCAAGGACGCATCGCCCCACACACCGGACCAGTGATGTGTGGGAAGATACACCCTTACGGTCGCTAGAGGGCATCGCGGGCACCCGTAACCCGCAACGCACAAGATCAATGGAATTGTTCTGCTTCAGTCGAACCGGCCAGGGCCGTAGTCGAAGATTTGCCGCCCGAGATCACCTGGGCCACCTCGTCGAAGTAGCCGGTGCCCACCTCGCGCTGGTGTTTGGTCGCCGTATAGCCGTACTCCTCAAGGCCGAACTCAGCCTGCTGCAGGCGGGAGTAAGCGGCCATGCCATACTCTTTGTAGCCGCGCGCCAGTTTAAACATGCTGTAGTTCAGCGCGTGGAAGCCGGCCAGCGTCACGAACTGGAAGACGTAACCCATCTTGCTCAGGCGCTGCTGGAATTGCGCGATCGTTTCAGGATCGAGCTTCTTGCGCCAGTTGAACGAAGGGGAGCAATTGTAGGCCAGCAGTTTGCCGGGATACTGCTCGTGAACCTCGTCGGCGAAGCGCTGCGCCTCGCGCAGATTCGGCTCAGCCGTCTCACACCAGATCAGATCGGCATAGGGAGCATACGACAAGCCGCGCGCGATCGCCGAGTCGAGTCCGCTTCGTGTGCGGTAGAAGCCCTCAGCCGTGCGTCCGCCGGTCATGAATTTCTGGTCGACCGGATCGATATCGGAGGTGATCAGGCTCGCGCCATTGGCATCGGTACGCGCGATAACCAGCGTTGGAACGCCCAACACGTCGGCGGCCAGACGCGCTGAGAGCAGGTTGCGGACCGCGGTTTGCGTCGGGATCAGGACCTTGCCGCCCATGTGTCCGCACTTCTTCTCGGACGCCAGCTGGTCCTCGAAATGGACGCCAGCCGCGCCCGCCTCAATCATTGCCTTCATCAACTCGAAGACGTTGAGCGGACCACCAAAGCCAGCTTCGGCGTCGGCCACGATAGGCGCGAACCAGTAGGTATCGTCGCCTTTGTCCTCGGACGTCGCAATCTGGTCGGCGCGGCGCAGTGCGTTATTGATCTTGCGCACAACCTCGGGCACGCTGTTCGCCGGGTAAAGGCTCTGATCGGGGTACATACTACCTGCCAGGTTTGCATCCGCCGCTACCTGCCAGCCACTGAGATAGATAGCTTTGAGGCCAGCCTTCACCTGCTGCATCGCCTGATTGCCAGTCAACGCGCCCAATGCAGCAACATACGGCTCGGTATGTAACAGATTCCACAAGCGCTCGGCACCCATGCGCGCCAACGTATACTCAACCTTAACAGATCCACGCAATTTCAAAACATCTTCCGCCGAATATGGTCGCTTCACACCCTGCCAGCGTGGGTCTGTCTCCCAACTTCTCGCAATTTCCTCAACGTGTTGACGATTCATCATGATATGCATTCCTTTCGGGCTCATGGATAGGTAACGGCCTGTAAGAGACTCCACTGTCTCCCTCTTTGCTTAAGTAAAGCTTAACATGTCAGCAGCCAAAAGAGCTATCTTTTGTTGATGAAGAAAGTGAGGTAATGTATAAGTGTGCAGTTATGTCCGTGTAATGGTGAGATTAACGCGAGGTAAAATTTCTGTGCATCATATTGAGAAAATCGGCTCCTGGCCCGCCGGCAAACCGGCTGTTATCTTTTAAAACGTAAAATACAGGAATTACCAGGAGGTAACAACGCAGCCATGGGCTTCATCTATGTGCAGATTCTATTTAGATTATTTTGTTCCTGAATGGCGTCCAGGGGAAGCTTCACGTGGAACGTTGATCCCTGTCCCGGCATACTCTCGACCCAGATCGGTCCACCGTGCATCTTACTGATCTGCTGTACGATGGCCAATCCGAGGCCCGTGCCTTTGATATAGCGTGTCTGCGTGGAAGCGATGCGACTGTAGGGCATGAACAACTTCGTGCAGTTCTCTGCGGAAATGCCGATGCCGTGATCCTGGACGCTAATGTGAACGAATTCCTCTTCCAGACGGCTTTGTACCAGGATCTCACCGCCCTCGGGAGAGTATTTCACTGCGTTCGAGAGCATATTGACCATCACCTGCACCAGTTGATCCCGGTCCCCCCTCAGTGGAGGAAGAGCCTGATCCGGCTGGAAGCGAACGGTGTGTTTGAGGGAGGTGATCGGGCGCATTTTTTCAACGGTCTCTGCGAGCAAAGCGTTGAGGTCGAAGCTCTCTATGTTCATCGGCATCTTTCCGGACTTCATACGTTCCAGGTCTAGCAGATCCGTGATCATCCGGTTGAGTCGCAACGCGTCCGTGTGGATGTCTACAGAGAAGCTCTTGACCTCCTCGGAACTGAACTCCCGCGTGTGCAGCAGCTCGCTAAACCCTTGAATGCTGGTGAGCGTGGTTCGGAACTCGTGGCTGACAATCGAGACAAAGTCCTTTTGTAACTGGTTCATCTGTGTGAGTTCTTCGTTGATCTCCACCAGTTCCCGGTTGCGTACGATCACTTGATTGGTCAGAGAGACGATATCCTGGCTTCTGCTCGCCAGCGCTTGCTGGAGAACCTTTCGCGCCTGCTGCACGTTTAAAAGGTTGGCGATTCTCGCATACAGTTCCTCCACTAAAAACGGCTTCACGATGTAGTCCTGCGCCCCCTCCTGGAGGAGTTGGATGCGCAGCATGTCATCTGCCTGGGCCGAGAGAATTATCAGTGGGATAGCGCTCAGTTCGGGATCTGCACGCAGCGCCTTGACAAATTGATCGCCGCTCATCCCTGGCATCATGACATCGCACAGGATAAGACTGGGTTGGGATGCGCGCGCTTTTGTCAGACCTTCAGCCGCGTCGTGTGCCCTGGCTGTCTGGTAGTTTATTGCGAGGAGACGCGCAAGGTAGCGAGACATATCAGGATGGTCCTCCACGATCAGGATAAGCGGACGCCTCGGTTGTATCTCCTGCGCATCCACTTCACCTGGTTGTACCCTCTCCGGCTCGATCGAAGTCTCTACGTCGATCAGCTCAACTTCCTGTGCCTCTACTAGAGTACTGGCATCTTCAGTGCCCGCGACCAGCGTACTGGCCGGGGTTTCACCGACTGAGATCGTACCGTTATGCAGCATCACAAAGTTCCTGGCAATGGCCAGGCCGAGTCCGGTGGAGCCTCCTCTGGAACGTCTCCTCTCCTCCACTTGCTCGAACGGTTCAAAAATCGTTTGTCGGGCCTCTTCCGGCACCCCAGGACCGGTGTCCTCAATGCTAATAGTTGCCGTATCACCATCTTGAGAGAGGGAGCAGCGGATGGCCCCGCCGGGCGGAGTAAACTTAAACGCGTTAGAGAGCAGGTTCAGGAAGACCCGTTGAAGCTTCTCCGCGTCGACCTCGGCGATCAGCGATGGAGGAGCGTTCACCTCCTCTACGATCGAATGTCTCTGCGCCAGGTTTTCGAAGTGGCCAATACACAGGCGAAACAGATCGGCGATATCCGTTCGACGATAAGAGATACGCATCTTGCCAATCTCAATTTTTGCGATGTCGAGCTGGTCGTTAATGCATTTGAGTAACGTCAATGCGTTGCGCCTGATCACCTCTAAGTCGGGACCCGATTGCTCTGTGCAAAGCGTGTGTACCGCACTGAGAATGAGGGTCAGCGGTGTGCGCAGCTCGTGACTGACTTCGGCAAAGAACCTTGTCTTGAGCTGGTCAAGTTCTTGAGCTTGCTGGTAGAGTCTTTCGAGTTCTCGGTGCGCGTCCTCCAGTTGTCGCTTGCGCTCCTCGGATGCCTTCGCGCTCTCAATCAGCACCTGTACTTTGGGGACGAGCGATGGCAGAATAACGGCGGTCGAGAGTGATATGGCTGCCGTGACGAGTTTTGCGGTTCCCGAGAGCCAGTAGAGCGCGTACCAGAGCGTCCAGATCTCGAAGAAATGTGTTATGCCACAAGCGACGATAAACCCGCCAAAGGCAACGAAGATCCAACGGAACGGCAGGTCACGATACATCTTGATGACGAAATAGGTTAAAGTTACCGAAATGGACACGTAGGAGAGCCCAATGAGTGAATCGGAGATGACATGCAGCGCGACCAGGCGCGTGTTCCAGAGGAAACAATAGCCGTGGGGGGTCAGCCCGTACGTTCCAAAGATATTCTGTGACCACGTTGTCCAGAAAAGGAGGATGAGTAAGAGTCCTGTCATAGCCAGACCGACTCGTGCTGAGAGTGCTACTGGGTCCTTCCGGTGTGTGTGATGGAGTGGAACATTTTGCATGTCTTACCTCGGTGTCTTATCTTCCTAAATCGTTTTTTAGCTTTATGACAACACTGGTATGATTTTAGTATAAGGAGCTAACATAACTTGAATTGCAATTGCTGTATTTATCCGCGCTCCAGGACAGTGAGTTCTCAGGTAGAACCTATATCGTGCAGTTGGATAGCTTAGCAGGCCGGTGTAGTGGAGATGTATGTGTTTCAAGAGGAAGTTGAGCGACATAGCAGGGCATGAGTTATCCCGTATTTGATACTACTGGCGAACCCTTGAAGAGCTCCCGCGATATCTCAGGGACAACTTTTATTTGTAGTATCCTATGCCCCGTGGCACTTCTTGTATTTCTTGCCGCTGCCACAGGGGCAGGGGTCGTTGCGCCCGACCTTCGCCATAGCGGGAGCGCGAGTCGCCGTTGTTGCTGTTGTGCGAGCACCGCGCTGGTTGCCGTTCTTGCGCGTCGCCTGCGTCGCCTTTGGCTGCTCGGTGCCGTCGCTTTTGGACTGGCCGGCGGCCCTGGCGATATCGTCGCTGTTGGTGCGAACGTTGCGCGGCATCTTGCGCTGCGGCTCCGGGCGCTGCAGCGTGATCGTCACCTCGTTGCGCAGGAGTTTGAGCAGAGAATCGACGGTATAGTGCTGGATAGCCAGCTTCAACTCATCGAACATGCGGAAGGCTTCGTTCTTGAACTCGACTAGCGGATCGCGCTGTGCAAGCGAGCGGAAGCCGATGCCCTGGCGCATAACGTCCAGCGAGTCGATATGGTCCATCCACAGGCGATCGACGACCTGCAAGAGGTAGGTGCGCTCGAACTCGCGTTGCGCATCGAAGTTTTCTACGCCCTGTTCGCTGGCCTGTTTGCGCAGTTCTGCGCCGCGCTGCTCGTAGTGCTCGATAACAAGCTCGATAAGATCGTTTCTGAGCTGGTCGCGGCGTACCGCGTGCAGGTTCTCCGGTATGAACTCTTCCGGGATGTGCACCCAGACCTCCAGGGTCTTGAAGAGCGTCTCCAGTTCCTCCTCGTCGCTGACGACGTTACCGGGAATGCTGGCATCGACGATCCTGCCGACCTCGGAGCGGATCATCTCCAGGATGCGTTCGTGCATATCGCCGCGCTCGATGACGGCGCGCCGGTCGGCGTAGATGACTTCGCGCTGCTTCGCAATCACATCGTCGTACTCGACGACGTGTTTACGCAGATCGAAGTTGCGGCCCTCCACCTGCGTCTGCGCGCCCTCGATGAAGCGGGAGACCAGCTTACTCTCCAGCGGCATATCCTCTTCCATACCGACGCGCTCCATGATACCGGCGACGCGATCGGCGGCGAAGCGGCGCATCAGCTCGTCGTCCAGCGCCAGAAAGAAGCGCGAAGAGCCGGGATCACCCTGGCGTCCGGCGCGACCACGCAACTGATTGTCGATACGGCGCGATTCATGGCGCTCGGTGCCGATGATGTACAGCCCACCAAGCTCGATCACACGATTGTGATCCTCCTCGCACTCGCGTATCTTCTGTTGGAAGAGCTCCTGCTTCTCGTCCTCGGTCATATTCTCGATATACTCGTGGATCGCCTCTTCCCGCTCGGCGCGCTCGTCCTCGTCGTCCTGCGGCATATCGTGGATATAGTCAACGTGCTCGGCGTGCTTGCGCAGGATGCTTGCGAAGTAGCCCTCCGCGTTGCCACCCAGCAGGATGTCGGTGCCGCGACCAGCCATATTTGTAGCTATTGTCACGGCTCCGCTGCGACCGGCCTGGGCCACGATCTGCGCCTCGCGCTCGTGGTATTTCGCGTTCAAAACATTGTGTGGAATACCTTGCAGGTCAAGCAGGCGAGCGAGGTGCTCGGAGGTCTCGACCGAGGTAGTGCCGACCAGTACCGGCTGTCCTTTCTCGTGGAGCTCCTTGATCTCTTCGACGACCGCCTTGAACTTCGCGTCGCCCGTGCGGTAGATCAGGTCCGCCTGGTCCTCGCGAATCATCGGCTTATTGGGTGGGATAGCGATCACGTCTAGCTTGTAGATCTTGTGGAACTCTTCGGCCTCGGTCAGCGCGGTACCGGTCATGCCGGCGAGCTTCTCGTACAGGCGGAAGTAGTTCTGGAATGTAATCGTCGCCAGCGTATGGTTCTCATGCTGGACGGCCACGCCCTCTTTCGCCTCGATCGCCTGGTGCAGACCCTCGCTGTAGCGACGTCCGGGCATCTGGCGACCCGTGAACTCGTCGACGATGATCACCTCGCCATCCTTGACGATATAATCTTTATCGCGTTTGAAGAGGATCTCCGCCTTCAGCGCGTTCTCCATGTAACGTGTCAGATCGAGATTGTTCTCGTCGTAGATGTTCTGCACGCCCGCCAACTGCTCGATCTTCTCTATGCCAGCTTCTGTGATCATGACGACGCGCAACTTCTCCTCCACCGTGAAGTCGATCTCGGGCTTCAGGCGCGGCGCCCAGCGCGCGAACTTCGCGTACATATCGGTGGATTCCTGGCCCTGGCCCGAGATGATCAGTGGCGTGCGCGCCTCGTCGATCAGAATATTGTCAACTTCGTCGACGATAGCGTAGTTCAGTTCGCGCTGCACCACCTGCTCTATCGCGGTGACCATATTATCGCGCAGGTAATCGAAGCCGAACTCATTGTTCGTTCCGTAAGTGATATCACACTGGTAAGCGGCCTGGCGCTCGGCGGTCTGCGGCTCAACGGCGTTGACGATAACGCCCACGGTCAGCCCCAGGAACTTGTAGATCGCGCCCATCCACTCGGAGTCACGGCGCGCCAGGTAATCATTGACGGTCACGACGTGAACGCCGCGCCCTGTCAG
>WNFY01018864.1_pt1 | contig 10296 bp, 9 predicted proteins | sample 5400091 | NCBI WGS metagenome assembly WNFY01 (sample SAMN13153364, study PRJNA577476) | soil metagenome | isolation source: 60 cm soil or saprolite under grassland replicate 1 | place: USA:California | collected 2016-06-15
TGAGCCGTACGGGGCAATTTTGACTTTGGTCATCTTTAAGTCTTTCGATTTAACTGATGGAAAGCGGAAACCGCGATTATCGACAGAATGCGGGAAAGTGCAAGCGGACTGAATTGAGGGCCGGCCAGTAGACCGACCGTTAGGGAGGACTAGGTTTTTTCCGGGCCGGGCACTCGCCCGACGGTGAGGGAGGGCTTGGCTTTCAGGGCGGGGCAGTAGCCCGACGGTGAGGGAGGGCTTGGCTTTCAGGGGCGGGGCAGTAGCCCGACCGTTAGGGGCTTGGCTTTCAGGGGCGGGGCAGTAGCCCGACCGTTAGGGGCTTGGCTTTTTTCTTAGGGGTAGCCCGCGCCAAAAAGCAAAGGCGCCGAACTCCCCCAAATTCGGCGCCCTACCCTTCAGTCTCAGTTCTCACAAGGAGAATCAATGAATGCAGTGATACTAAACTCATGATTATCAAGAAGGGTTGCAGAAAGATTGCGAGGAACTTGTAAACGTGTGTCCACGAAGAGTTCAGCTTTGATACTCTGTCGCGCCCTTGCGATTCGAACCCTTCGGATTTTCATTGACGAGTCGAAGGCACATAGAAAATGTTTCGTCAGAATCGGCTGCTTAAGCAGCTCCCGATCACGATTATCCTCGCGATTTTCAGTACGAGTGTGCCCGTTTCGGGCGCTGATACGTTTCGGCCAGTGGTTCGCGGCCGACGGGGTGTCGTCGCGGGCGGTCAGCCGCTTTCGGTCGAAGCCGGCATGCGCATCCTTCAACATGGCGGGAACGCAGTCGACGCCGGAGCGGCAACGATTTTGGCGGCTTCGGTTATTGAATTCTCCCATTTCTCGTTCGGTGGTGAAGTGCCGATTCTTATTAAGCTAAGAGCTGGAAACGTCGCAGTTATTGAAGGCTTGGGAACAGCACCGGCAAAGGCAACACGCGAATTCTTCGTCAACCGAGCAAAACAGCGGAACGTGGCAAGCACCGCCGCAACGGCTCCGGACTCGGCCGCGACGCAACGCGCCGCGAATGATGCGGACATTCCGACTATGGCCGGCGCCAGATCGGGAATGATTCCTTCGACGGGCCCGCTGGCCGCCACGGTTCCGGCCGTGCTCGACGCATGTGTGACTGCATTGGATCAATTCGGGACGAAATCTCTGAGCGACGTAATGCAGCCGGCGATCGAACTCGCGGATGGATTTCCAATCGACGAACTCCGCGTGCAGTACATCCAGACACGCGCGCCGATTTTTTCGCAATGGCCCGATGCAAAGCGAATCTTTCTTCCGAATGGCGAAGTGCCGAAAGTCGGCGACATCTTTGTGCAGGCCGATCTGGCCCGCACGTTGCGCGCAATTGCGAACATCGAAAAGCAAAATGCGCATCAGGGCCGCCACGGTGCTTTGATGGCCGCGCGCGATTATTTTTATAAGGGTCCGGTGGGAAAGCGTATCGGCGATTACATGCAAACGCATGGTGGCCTGCTGGCAGCCGAGGACCTGGCCGGATGGCATGCCAAAGTGGGTGCGCCCGTCAAAGGCGAATATCGCGGTTACGAAATCTATAAGACCGGATTCTGGGCGCAAGGCCCGATGATGATCGAAGTGCTCAATCTGCTCGAAGGCTACGACCTGAAGAAGATGGGTCAGAACTCGCCCGAATATATACATACGGTGACTGAAGCTCTGAAACTTGGATTTGCCGATCGCGATCGTTTCTACGGCGACCCGAATTTCGTAAAGATTCCCAGCCAGGAGTTGCTTTCAAAGAATTATGCCGCGGTGCGGCGATCTCTCATCGAGGAGCAGAGAGCATCGCTAGCACAGCGGCCGGGTGATCCCGCGAACATGAAGCCCTTGCTCGCTTCGGCGACAACGATTTCCTATAACGCGGCACCGGTGCCGGAAATCGAGAAAGCCAACGACACGACCTGCGTGAATGTGATTGATAAAGACGGCAATATGTTCAGCGCAACACCCAGCGGCGCCTGGCTACCGGCAGTCGTTGCCGGTGACACGGGCGTATTGATGGGCCAGCGCCTGCAGTCGGCATTGACTGATCCGAACAGCCCCAACGTGGTCGCGCCGGGCAAGCGTCCGCGCATCACGCTCACCCCAACGCTGGTGCTGAAAGACGGACAGCCTTTCATGATCTTGTCCACACCCGGCGGCGACAATCAGGATCAGGCGCTTCTGCAAGTGCTTTTGAACGTGATCGAGTTCGGCATGAATCCACAGGAGGCCGTCGAAGCTCCGCGGTTTGACACGCAGCATTATGTCAGCTCGTTCGATAATCACGAGTTTCTGCCGGGCGTGCTCAATGTGGAATCGCGGATTCCGGCAGACGTGATTCAAGAACTGGGATCGCGCGGTCACAAGTTGAAAATTCAATCGGCCTGGGGCACCGGCTCATCACCGACAGTAATTATGTACGACCCAAAATCGGGTGTGATCTCAGGCGGGGCTGATCCACGGCGCGGGCGATATGCAGTTGCCTGGTAATTGAATACTCGCGCGTAGCAAAGATACCGGGATGGCAGGTGGGGCTAACTCCCCAAGCAAACCGTGATACAGGTCACCTTAGACGACGATTTTCCAAGCGAGCCCGAAAACCAAACGCCGAAGGCGTTGGCCAACTTCAGCCCAGGGCAACGCCCTGGGTCAAGAATGTTTAGCATGAGAAAAAACGCCGAAGGCGTTCGCGAAATTGAGGAAAACGACCTTGGTTCGCGAACTCTTTCAGAGTTCGAAATCGTTAACGCTTCAATAACCAGGGCGTTGCCCTGGGCTGGACTTCGCGAACGCCATCGGCGTTAATATCCTCGACACGCTCCCGCTTATACAGCGCGCTTTTGCATACTGCTTTTATGATGCAAATGTAACTTAACACGACTTCTGGGGCCGCGAAAGGCAAGATCATCAGGCAGCCGATCACCTCAAAAAACGGAATACGCGAGCTTATTACTTTGTACGCGCGATCAACCATCAAAACCCTCATTGATCGGAAAGACCTTTGCCAATGGAGTCATTGCTGGCCCGTCTTTGTAAACGTGCTCTCGGCCGGCTCCGCCGTAACCTTTTTCCTCGCGCGAAGTTTATATAGATTGAAGAGCGATGGCCGGCAGCGAACCTGCAAAGAAAGTTCGCCGGGAGGAGGCGGAGGAACGGCTTTTGATCGAAGCCGCGCAGCGCGACAGTCTGCGGTTTGCCGAGCTTTACGAGCATTTCTTCGACCGGGTATATGCCTACATCGCACGGCGGGCACGGAATCGCGACGAGGCTGAGGAGCTGACTGCTGAAGTTTTCCGCAAGGCGCTGGAGCATCTACCGCGATTCAAATGGACAGGTGCGCCTTTTGCTTCGTGGCTGTTCCGGATCGCTTCGAACATGATCGCGGACAAGACGAAAAGGTCGGCGAGGGAAATATCGCTCGATGAGTCGGGCGCGAGTTCGACGCCCGCCCTGACGGTTGGGCTACTGCCCGGATCGTCCCAGCAAACGGATCTAGAGGACAGTGAGCGGCGCGCGAAATTGTTTCGTCTAGTCGACGAACTGGCCGAGGATCAGCGACGTGTGGTGATGATGCGCTTCGCGGAAGAGAAGAGACACAGAGGGACACAGAGGTAAGACAAAATTCGTAGTGAGTTGGCGATGAGTGAAGGGCAAATAACAGAACAACTGGATCAGGCGCTTGAAGCGATGCTGCGAAATCCGGATGCGGCACTCTCGATCGACGATGTCCAGATCACTGAACTGCTTAGCATTGCAGTCGAGCTGCGTGATTTACCGCGATTGGATTTCAAAGCTCGTCTAAAGAGTGAGATAGAAGGGAGAGCTGCGATGAGCACAGCGACGCAAACCAAAGAAAGCGCTGACAAAGGCGCGCAATCCAAAGTCAATCCGATTCGTGAAGGCTTTCGCACGGTTACGCCATACCTGACCGTGCCGGACGTGCATGAAGAAATCGAATTTGTAATAAAGGCCTTTGCTGCAGAGGGAAGAATATACGGGCTCGGATCGGCTGGCGGGTTTCATTCTGAATACAGAATCGGTGACTCGATGTTAATGATTGGCGGAGGCGGTAAAGGTTCATCGTGGAAGGGAACACCGGTGCCGGCATCACTCCACGTGTACGTTCAAGACGTAGATGGCGTTTATCAGCGCGCGGTTCAGGCAGGCGCGACCTCGTTAATGGCTCCCACAGATATGGAGTATGGCGAACGCGGTGCAGCGATTCAGGATGTAGGTGGAAATCACTGGTACATCGCGACGAGCACTGGGCCAAACTACATTCCTCAAGACGTGCCCAACCTCATGCCATACTTTCATCCTCGGGGAGCGCCGAAGATGATCGAATTCCTGAAACAGGCATTCGGCGCGGAAGAAGTTGCGGTCTATCAATCGGCGGATGGAATTGTTCATCACGCGAAGATCAGAATCGGAGATTCGATCGTCGAGATGGGCGAGGCGCACGGGCCATGGCAGCCGAGGCCGATGACGTTCATGATCTACGCCGATGATTGCGATGCGTGGTATGCGCGCGCAATGAAAGCCGAAGGGGCGATTTCGATGGGCGAGCCCGCGGATAAACCTTACGCTGGTCGTGTCGGCGTGGTAAAAGATCCGTTCGATAACCTGTGGTACATCAGCTCGCATAATGGCGGAGAGGATAAAAATGCAACGGACTCAAAGAGAGGTGGGTCACTTTAAAGTTTGTGGGACAACTTTTCACCGGGAGCGGGGGCGCCCTCGCCTGCATTAAAGTCAACACGATTGCCTTTTTTTCGTCCAAGAAGTGAAAAGCTGCGCGTGCTGCGCACGCTTGGCGGGCGAGGCGCCCGCGCTCCCAGTAACAGGTTGGCTTATTCATCCAGAATAGAAACTGACTCGCACCCAAGGTGAGTTTTATTCGAAACTGCTGGACGACAAAGGAGTCAGGATACCGCGCGGCGCTCGACATTATTACGATTGCGGTCCTGTCATTCTGGCGCTGGTCGACATGGCTGCCGGCGGTGAGCAGGCGAAACCAATTCCCGACTACGTCTATTTCGCAGTAGGCGACCTGGAAGAGGTGTACCAACGCGCGCGCGAGCTGGGCTGTCTGTCGAAAGAGGATGTTCACGACCAGAGAGCAGGTGAGATTGTAACTCGTCCCTGGGGCGAACGTTCGTTTTACGTCGACGATCCGTGGGGTAACGGGCTGTGCTTTGTCGATGAGAAAACATTGTTCACCGGAAGGTAGAGCGAAGGATGCGCCTTTTTCACCAGAGCGCAGGCTGCAGGAGACTCGGTAATATTGTGTTGCTACTACCTTGGGGGGGCGCTAGCCCGACCGTAAGGGAGGGCTCATTTCATGCGACTCGACTCTGAGCCCTCCCTGACGGTCGGGCTAATGCACCAGCAACACAACTTTAGGACACCACCGAAGACTCGATGCACTTCGAGTTTTAGGGGAAGCGGCGGTAGAATCTCATAACCGAACAATCGTCAGTAACAAACTAAAGGAGAAAAAGAACCATGGCAGTCAAACCAATTCCCGAAGGCTATCACTCGGTTACGCCTTACCTGATCATCAAAGGCGCGGCTGACGCGATCGAGTTCTACAAGCGCGCGTTCGGCGCAAGCGAGTTATTTCGCTTTCCGGCGCCCGACGGAAAGATTGGTCACGCCGAGATCAAGATCGGCGATTCACCGATCATGCTCGCTGATGAATCTACCGAGATGGGTTACAAGAGTCCGCAAACGCTGAGCGGATCTCCCGTGAGCATCATGATCTATGTTGAAGATGTCGATACCGTCTTCAATCAAGCCGTGGCTGCTGGCGGAAAAGTAAAACAAGCGGTCAAAGACCAGTTCTACGGCGATCGTCTGGGGACGCTCGAAGACCCGTTCGGACATGTATGGCATGTCTCGACGCACAAGGAAGATGTCTCGGTTGAGGAGATGCAGAAGCGTATGAAGGCGCACACTGCGGCGGCGTCTTCGGGCGGCACTCAATAACCTGGCGGTCCGGACCGACACAGTGTAGATTGTCGGCCTGGGCCCCTTCCCAATGAAAAGAGCAATTACATTGACCAGCGTCTTGCTGGCCCTGGTCGGATATTCGGCGTGTGGAGGCAAGGGCGACGCGACCTCAATTCAGCAAACTAATTCAAATGCAGCTATTGAGTCTGGCGAACTGCGCTTCAAAACGCCGGACGGCTGGGTAGCTGAAAAGGCTTCCTCGACGATGCGCGTTGCCCAATACAAACTGCCAAAAGCTGATGGCGACAACGAAGACGCATCGCTGGTAGTTTATTATTTCGGCGCAACCCAGGGCGGGTCTGTTCAGGCGAACATCGACCGCTGGATTTCGCAGATGGAGCAGGCCGACGGCAGCGCCGCAAAGGACAAGGCGAAAACCGAGACAATGGTGGTCAATGGTCTGAAAGTTACCACTGTCGATGTCACCGGAACCTATACCGCGGAGATGGCTCCCGGGAGCGGGACGTTTCACAACAACTCCAACTATCGCTTGCGCGCGGCAGTAGTTGAGACACCCAGAGGGAATTACTTTGCGAAACTGGTCGGTCCGGAGAAAACAATTACGCGATGGAACCAATCGTTCGTGGATTATCTGAAGTCGTTCGAGTTCAAATGAGTCCGCCCCATCTGCATTGATGGCCGCAGCTACCGAAGTATCATCAGCCGTTCGCGATCAAGTCTCTGCTGAAGAATGGCAGGCACGAGTCGATCTCGCCGCGGCATATCGACTGGTTGCCCTCTATGGCTGGGACGATTTGATTTTCACTCACATCTCTGCGCGCGTGCCGGGCGCAGATCATCATTTCCTGCTCAATCCGTACGGAATGATGTTCGAAGAAGTTTCCGCCTCGAGCCTGGTAAAAGTCGGCCTCGACGGAAACAAGGTGATGGAGTCGCCCTACTTCATCAATCCGGCCGGCTTTACCATTCACAGCGCAGTCCATGCCGCGCGTGCCGACGCGCTTTGCGTGATGCATCTGCACACCGATTACGGGATTGCGGTCGCGGCGCAAAAGGAGGGTCTGCTACCGATTTCGCAGCAGGCGATGTTCGCGCTGGCTTCGCTGGCCTATCACGACTATGAAGGATTGGCACTGGATGACGAAGAGAAGCCAAGGCTGGTTAGCGACTTGGGCAACAAGAGTTACATGATATTGCGCAATCACGGATTGCTGACGATCGGACGCTCTGCCGCCGAAGCTTTCCTGGCAATGTTTCTGCTTGAGCGCGCGTGCAAGATTCAGATCCTGTCGCAATCCGGCGGCGCGGAACTTATCAAAATCCCGGCTCCGATTGTGAAGCGGGTCGATTCACAACTCAAAGCTGTGACCGTGGGTCAGGGCGCACAGCTCACCTGGCCGGGCCTGCTGCGAAAACTTGATCGCATCGATTCATCTTATCGCGACTAATAGCTGATGAAACTAAGGCTGCGGTTTTATCTCCTGCTGCTTACCGTATTCCTTTGCTTTTCATTGCTGTCTCATGCTCCTAAAACCGCAGTCGCCGTGAATTCTCTCCAGCAAACTTTTATCCGCGTCAATCAGCTTGGCTATAGACCCGCAGATCCAAAATCAGCCATTGCTTTAGGGCACGAACCGCTGCCGCAGAAATTCGTAGTCATCGATGCAGTTACAGGCCGGATAGTCTTTGAAGGCGTGGCGAAACCAGTTTCCGGGCGGTGGGGACAATTTGATTATCACGCGGACCTTGATTTCTCACCGCTGCAAAGGTCTGGAAAGTATTCGGTGCGATTGGGGGATGCGCATTCATCCCAGTTCGAGATTAGCGCGACAGTCTATACAGAGCTGCCGGACCAGCTACTGGAATTTATGCGTGAGCAGCGCTGCGGATACAACCCTTTCGTGAATGCAGTCTGCCATTCGTTTGATGGACGAACGGCTTACGGCCCGCTGCCTGCCGGCACGTACATCGACGCCAGGGGCGGCTGGCACGATGCAGGCGATTTGCTGAAGTACCTGCTGACCTCGAGCAACGCCACGGCGCAAATGCTATTGGCTTATCAACTTCAAAAGCAAAATGGCCATGGAATGGATGCGCGGATTTTTCGGGACGACTTCAACTCTCTTGGTCAGCCGGGTGCTAACGGCTCTGCTGACGTCCTGGACGAAGCACGTTGGGGATTGGACTGGATGCTGAAACTGCACCCGGCGCCAGACCAGCTCTATCACCAGGTGGCCGACGATCGCGATCATAAAGGCTGGCGTCTGCCGCAAAACGAAACGGTCGATTACGGCTGGGGCGCCGGCAGCTATCGCGTGGTCTACTACGCGGATGGGAAACCGCAAGGCCTGCGGCAATATCAGAGCGACTCTAACGGCGTGGCAAATCTTGCTGGACGTTATGCGGCGGCAATGGCGCTCGGTTATCAAATTTGGAAGACGGATCCGCGATTGCATGACTATGCGCAAAAATCGCTGCGCGCGGGAAAAGAAGTTTATGCCCTCGGCAAAGCGAAAGAGGGAGTACAACAGGGCAATTCGTATGGCGCACCGTATCGTTATGAAGAAACAACCTGGGCCGATGATATGGAATGGGGAGCCGCGGAATTGTTTCGCGCTACCGGCGAAAGGAAGTATCTAAGAGACGGAATTCATTACGCGAGTTTGGCTGCGGATGAATCATGGATGGGCCGTGAACAAACGAAACACTATCAATATTATCCTTTTATAAACCTGGGACATTTCCGGCTCTACGATCTTGTAGATCAGAAAACTCGTAAGCAACTGACCGGCTATTATCGCGCGGAACTGGAACGCGCCCTGCAAGCCGGCGAGCGAAATCCGTATCGCCTAGGCGTCCCGTTTATGTGGTGCTCTAACAATCTGGTAGTCGCACTCGTAACTCAGGAATTGCTCTACGAACGGATGTCCCGCGATCCAAGCTATCGCGAGTTTGCCGCCAGGCAAAGTGACTGGTTGTTGGGCCGAAACCCCTGGGGTTTCTCGATGTTTACCGGCATTCCAGAGCAAGGCGTCTTTCCCAGAGACGTACACCTGATGACTAATGCGATTCTTAAACGACAGGTGCGTGGCGCTTTAGTCGATGGGCCGATCTATCGGCGAATCTTTTTGGCGCTAAAAGGAGTAACTATCACCGAGCCGGATCCGCTCGCCTCATTTCAGGATGAAGCGGCCGTTTATCACGACGACATAAAGGACTATGCTTCGAACGAACCGACTATGGATGGCACCGCTTCAGCCATACTGTTGTGGGCGTTAAAGAATGCTTCAACGCAAATTCGCGCTAAGTAAGCTCCTGAAAACCGTTGCATGTTCGTCTGCAGAAACTCGAGTCTAAGTTATTTTCCGCGGCCGCGGATCTCAGTGTTCCAATAACGCAGCCATTCGTTGCCCTGCCTTCGCAACACGTCCCAATCAACTGACATACGATTGAATGGAACGATCATCCATTCTGGCAATTGCCTGCGGTCGACATCCGAGCGCAAAGGAATACGATAGTAACTACGCGCCGAATGAATCAGACTTTCCGTCGTAGTGACGAATTCGTAAAAGCGTTTCGCTTCATCTTCATGCGGAGCACCACGAACGATCGCGATGCCGTCAATGACCACTGGCGTGCCGCTGCTGGGAAAATTGTAAGCGACGGGCAGGTTTTTTTGCTCCTGATAAAGACGCGCGTCAGGCAAATCCCACAAACTAATCAGTCCTTCTCGACGTGCCAGCTTCTGCATCAGCAACGTTCCGTCAGCCGTGTACTCGTGAACATTCGCATCGAGTTTTCGCAGCCACTCGTAACCCTTTTCCGGCGACCCCGTGTCTTTGTAAGAGCGCCAGATGATCGCGCCGAAGATCGCACGCATGGAATCTGACGGATTCGGATTGCGAATCAGGATCTTGTCGCGCCATTTCGAATCCAGCACATCATCCCAATCCTTTGGCGCGTCGGCTGCGGACACGGCGTCGCGGTTGTAAACGATTACTTCCGGCGTTTCGTAAGTTCCGTACCACTGGTCGTGCGCATCACGCGCGTTCTCCGGAACTTTGTCTGCCCAGGACGGTCGATAAGGCGCCAGCAGATTTTCGTCTGCGGCCGTTTGAAAAGTCGTGTGCGCTGCTCCCCACCAAAGATCAGCTTGTGGACGATTGCGTTCAGCGCGAACACGCTCGAGCACTTCGCGTGATCCCATGTCGAGGAATTGCACATCAACTTCCGGGTGGAGCTGCTTGTAGCGGGCGATAAAGTCACGCAGCATGTCCTGGCCATGCGGAGTATAGATTAAGAGGGAGTGCTGATTCGC
>WNFY01006631.1_pt1 | contig 10294 bp, 3 predicted proteins | sample 5400091 | NCBI WGS metagenome assembly WNFY01 (sample SAMN13153364, study PRJNA577476) | soil metagenome | isolation source: 60 cm soil or saprolite under grassland replicate 1 | place: USA:California | collected 2016-06-15
ATTTTTATTTTTGATAAAAATGATGGGCATAAACTCACCTGCCAGCATTAAATCTGTCCAGCCATCATTATCATAATCTGTCCACAACGCCGAAGTAACCATTCCGATTTTTCCCTGTTGTGGTAGTTCAAGGGCAGATACGTCAGAAAACTTTCCACCACTATTTTTTAGTAAATAACTTTTAGGAGTGAGTGGATAATTGCCAGGCACTACTCTTCCACCAATAAATAAATCAATGTCTCCATCTTTATCGTAGTCGCACCCGACGACACATGAGCCGCTCGCCCTGGTATCAGGCAATGCATCAGGCTGATAAATAAAATTTCCTTTACCATCATTTTTATATAGCCTGTCCTGTTGCATTACCGAACCTTCGTCTTTTTCCGAACTGCCACTTACAACAAATAAATCAAGGTACTTATCATTGTCTGCATCAAAAAGCAGTACACCCATATCTTCATACAGAGTCTCTTTCTTCAATTTTTTTTCTATGAAGCCTCCTGAAGCATTTTGTATAAAAAAACTTCCATCATTTTTTGAAGCTGCCCCGATATAGAAATCTTCTTTACCATCGCCATTTATATCTCCAACGGCAATACCAGGGCCGCAACGTGAATGCATGTGTGGCAACAAAGGCTGAAAATTAAAATCAACAAAAAAACTTTCCTTATGTATGTAATTCAAACCCGATGCTTCCGTTACATTTTTAAATAACCCCTGTGAACCGTTTCCGCCATACCGATAGATATCGGTGGACGGAAGTGGCTTCGAAACAATTGCTTCGCCAGGGGCTGCTTTGCGAGAAAAAACGATATTCATTATTTTATTGGCAGCTACATCATATTCGATCTCCTGGTAACCATTAGGCCAAATAATCTTTACACTGTCTGCAAGTGTATTTTTTCCTAATCCAAAATGCAAAGGGAGCTCCACTGTGGATTCGTAACCTCTGTATGGATTAAGTTCCTGCATTTGTAATTTTCCCTTAGTATATACATAAACTCTTGAACCTATTGCCTGCAGGTCGGGTTTTTGGCCGGTCAATTTTATCGTGAGATAATTATTTCTTAAATATTTATCGGCATTATTCTTAAATATTTTAGCCCTGCTGTTAAATTGATTGATGACTAAATCAAGATCACCATCATTATCCAGGTCTGCATAACAGGCGCCATTTGAAAAGCCTGATTCGGTAAAACCCCAGTCATCACTGCGCTTTGTAAATGTGAGATCGCCATTGTTTTCAAATAAATAATCCTGCAGTGGTATCTTCGCTAATGCTTTTACTGCTTGTAATTTCTTTTCGCGTTGTTCATCTATTTTACCAAGTGAGTAATTTAGTTCTGTCTGATAATTAATAAAATCCTGGTCGCCAAAGTCACGATAAAAACCGTTTGTGACCATGAGGTCCTTATCACCATCATTATCATAGTCAGCAAAAAGCGAAGACCAGCTCCAGTCAGTGGCACTAACGCCGGATAAAAAAGCAATTTCACTGAACGTTCCATTGCCATTATTCAATTGCAGCGCATTGCGTGTATATTGGGGTTCGTATCCTTTCTGCAATAACAGTTGAAACTTGTCATAACTGGTAGAGGGCACAATCATTTTTTTACGATAATTATCTTCGGGCAGCATGTCAAGGGTGAAAATATCGGGAAGGCCATCATTATTGAAATCGGCAGCGTCATTCCCCATTGATGAATAACTGGTATGTTTCAAGCATTCACCTAGTTTATCAGTAAAAGTTCCGTCACCATTATTAATATATAACAGATCGTTGGTTAAAAAATCATTTGACACATATACGTCAGGCCAGCCATCATTATTTACATCACTGATGGCTGTCGCCAGACTATATCCTTCGATTAATATTCCAGCCTGCTTTGATACGTCTGTAAATGTGCCATCACCATTGTTGCGGTATAAAATATCCGTTCCGGCAGATTCTCCGTTTTTTTGTATGGCTAAAACAGTATTTACATCATCCACCCTTCCATCTGCAGGATCAGTTATTAAAAATAGATCCAGGTCGCCGTCCCTGTCATAATCAAAGAAAGAAGCATTCATTGTTAACCTTGTATCAGCAATACCATATTTTTCCGCCTGCTCAGTAAATGTTCCATTTTTATTATTGATGTAAAGAAGATTAGCGGTGCTGCCAAACTTTACACTGCCCGCTACATTTATATAGATATCTAAAAAACCATCCTGGTTTATATCAACCATTGACACGCCGGTGCACCAGCGATTAGTGATTAGTCCTGCTTTTTCAGTAACATCTTCAAACTGCATGTTGCCTTTGTTGATATACAATCGGCAACTGGTTTCATTTCCGCTAAAAAACAGATCAATTAATCCATCATTGTTTACATCCCCGGCGGCTACGCCGGCTCCTGTATAAATATTCATGTAATTGAGCACATTGTATTTTTCATTCTCTTCAACGTGGTTTATAAATTCAATGCCGGTCCGGGAAGATGGAAGCGATTGAAACAATGTTTTCTTTTGTTCACATGAGGCCACAACGATCAAAATAAATAGCATTATGGTATAAGAAATTCGCATCACAACTTGCTTCTTTTAAATTTACAATTATTACCAGTTGAGTTTTTTTGATTCCATCAAACAATAATTTTCACAAGGTTATTTTTTCTTACCCCAAACAGGCAGGCCTGTATTATTTAACCCGGTAAAAATGTAACTGCTCTTTTTGTTTTCCCAATCCCTCCCTTTTTGTACAAACACTTTGTTTGTGCTACCATCACTCCAGTTTAACTGCAGCCAGGGAGCGGCGTATGTCCAATTGCTACCAGAAGAACCATTTATCGTTCCCGCTGCATCAATAGTTACATTAGTAGATGACTGCAGGTCAGGATAAGTTTGTTCATTTCCAAAACCGGGGACAACAGCATATCCGAAATTTATTTCCTCCCACTGTCCGATGATGCTATCCTTTGCTACGAGTGCATTGTCTTCCCATGCATATCTTTCGGGGGATACAATTGGCCATCCGTCATCTGTCCAAAAAATTTTACGAACATGCAGCACCATAAAAGCCGGATTAATAGAAGGTCTTCCCTGGTGTGCTATAAAGTATTGCCCGTTGTCCTGGAAAACGGAACAGTGTGAAGTGCCTTGCCATCCCTGGTGACCGGAAAATTTATAAGGCGCAATAATCATTGGAAAATTGTCAGCCTGGTTATCGACATCAACTCCATTATAATCTAAAAAGGGACCATTTGGATTAGTTGATCTAAAAACTCTGACGTTGTATTTTGTAGCCAACCAATCGTAGGCAACAAACAGGTAATACATATTTTTTTGGGGATTGTAAATAAGTTCCGGCCCTTCCAAATTTCCGTTGATCGTTCCGTTGGTTACTCCCCGTCTTACTTTGCGAACACCTCTATCGCCGGATATAAGAGCAAGACCAGTGGAAGGATTCAATTGTAATTCAAATAAGCCGTCCCATGAAGAACCATATACCATCCAATGTTCACCTGCAGGCGTGACTACAACTGTTGGGTCAATAGCATTTGTTCCGGCTCCCGTGCTTACTGATGTAACAACCAAACCTTTTTCAACCCAGGGACCTTCAGGCGAGTTTGATGTTGCAATTCCGATACAGCTCAATCTACTCACGGAAGACGCAAGTGAATAATAAAGTCTGAACTCCTGTCCGACTTTCATAATGTAAGGAGCCCATAAACCTTGTACTGGAGTAGCGCCATTGGATGTAATATATTGGCTGCTCAACGCAGGTAGTCCATTAAAAGCCCATCCAACATATTGCCATTCCACCAGGTCTTTTGATTTTCTTACCATAATACCGATGCGCGGTGCAGCACCATAAGCAACATCTGTGTTGTAGCAATAAAACCACTCACCTTCTTTTATTATAGATGGATCGTGTACATTATAGACACTCCATTGTGTATAATAGGCAGATGGTGCAATGTTTTCATAAGTATCCATAATTGAGTTGATGTCAAATGCTGCGGGTGGTGGTGGCGGAGGCGGAGGAGGATTTGGCGGAATTGCGTTAGTCCCGTTCTTTTTACAGGAAATAATTATGCAGATAGCAAGCCATAAACTTATCAGTGTATGTTGGTTATTCCTCATAATCTTTTTTATCACAGAGTAACTGATTTAGTTAATGCCATTGCCCAAAGTTTTTTAACGTAATTGTAAGTGCAACTAAAACATTAAAAGGAATCAATCAAAACGATAATGATGATGATTGGATATCCGTAACTCACTATATATTCTTGGTAAATAAAAAACCTGCCCAACAAAAAATTAAATGGACAGATTTTTTATTCTCATCTCTTAGTTAGCAGGGTTTGGTAAAAGATTTTTATTTACGTCAAGCTCACTCTGAGGTACAGGCAACCACTCGTTACCTGGTGTCCATGTATTGAAATCGGGATCATGTGCTTTTAGTTCTGCAAGTTTTGCAGGATTATATAACCAACCCCAACGAATAATATCATTTATTCTTTGCCCTTCGATTGAAAACTCCAATACTCTTTCATGTGCTAACTGGTCACGCATCTCCGCTTGTGTCATGTTAGGTCTTACGGTAGCAAGATCAGGAAGATTTGCTCTTGTCCTTACTTGTTGTATAAACGGATAAGCCTGTGCGGTCTTTCCCGTTTCATTTAATACTTCGGCATACATTAATAAAATATCCGAATATCTTAACACCCTGTAATTAATTCCGGATTCCGGTGTTTCAAATGGTCTGCCCAAACCATCATTGGTTTGTTTGCGTGGATAGATCCTTGTTATTGGATTGGTTACTCCATGAGCTGTAAGAAAGGTAACCCAATCCTGCCCGTAAGCCTGGGTGGAATTATCAGCAGGCTCATACGAAGCAATTGTAGCTAAAAGCCTCGGATCACTTTTGTCAGCAATTGTTTTCTCTTTTTTAAATTCATCGTAAATCCAACGCGTAGGTAAATAATCAGAGAAACCAGCGCCTTCCATACCATAAGTAACCGAAATCGCCGTAACCTGTTTCCACGAAGTAGTAGGATCAAATGTCCAGTTAAAATCCGTTCCTGTTCCTTCTGTAAATTGAACTTCAAATAGTGATTCAGCATTGTTTTCATTTACATCTTTAAAATTATCCCGGTAGTTGGGCATGAGAGAATAAACCCCATTTAACGGTCCGCCTGTAAAGAATTTTTCAAACTGTGCACCTGCTTTTGCATAATCTTTTCTATACAGATAAGCTTTACCTAACAAACCTGCTGCAGCTCCTTTAGTAGCCCTCCCTTTTTGCCCTTTATCTGGTCCATCCACATTTGCATATGAAATTGGAAGGTTTGCTTCCGCAGCTTGCAGATCTGAAAATATCTGGTTCCACAATACATCTTCTGTGGCCGTTGGAGCGTAAAACTGACTTGCATCCGTTATTGGCTCGGTAATTACCGGAACAATTTTAAAACTTGTTGCAAGGTCATAATAAGCTAAGCCACGAAGAAAATAGGCTTGGCCAATGATCCTGCTTTTTTGTTCAGCAGTTAACACACTTGCGTCGTACTTACCAACATAAAATATTACCTGGTTCGCCCTGTTAACTACCATATAAAGGTCTCTCCATATCCATTGAACAGGTGCTGAAGTAGTAGGGATGATGAATTGTCCTGTTAATACAAGATCGAGCCACGGGCTGTCTCCTGTAAAATCATCTCCGCGGCTATCGGTAAGACCGGGGAATGATCGCATATACGTGCCATCGGTGCCCAAGGCATTATAAATAGCGGTAGCACTTGCAAAGGCCTGATCTTTTGTTTTCCAAAAATCATTTGTGGAAAACCGATTGGGATCAGTTTGATTTAACTTTTTATCGCACCTGGTTGTTAGTAGGCAAAAGCCGATAAAAAAGTATATTATTTTTTTCACGATTTATGATTTAAATGTTTTTAATAATATTTTAGAATGACAATTGTACTCCGCCCATTATAGTCCTTGGTTTTGGATAAGAGCCAAAGTCAAAACCCGGATTCAAAACGCCCGAAGTAAAATCAGGATTATATCCCTGGTATTTTTGGAATGAATACAGATTCTGCACAGTGACATAAAGTCGCGAGCTCATTAAACCCTTTATTATGTTGGTGGGAAGCGTATATCCTATCGAAACTGTGTTTATTCTTAAATATGATCCCTTTTGTAACCATCCGGGACGATTAGAATCTTTGAAGTTATTGACATCAGCATCATTCAATCTTGGAATATCCGTATTGGTGTTAGAAGGTGTCCATCTATCCAGCATATCAACACTGTAATTAAGAGCACCGGCAGAATGATGCAGGTCTCTGTACATTCTGCTATTTATTAAAAACTTTGCGCTGCCTGATGCAAAAACGGAAAAATCAAATCTCTTGTAACCAGCGGAAAAACTAAGTCCATAATTGTATCTCGGAATTCCACTGCCGAGGTATGTTCTGTCATAAGCTTCATCCACTACGCCATCGGGCTTTCCCTGTGGACCGCTTATATCAGCATATTTAACGTCGCCAGGTTTTAAAACCGCTCCAAATTGTTTGGCGTGTGCATCAATTTCAGCCTGTGTTTGAAAAATCCCTTCGTATACAAATCCATAATGTTCTCCTATTTCATGCCCAATCGCAGTTCGTGCACCTACTCCTACAAGTGGTTCATTGTTGCCGCCAAGTGCCAGTACTTTGTTTTTGACCGTAAAGAGATTTGCGGATACGTCATAAGTAAATTTGCCACGAGTTTTGTGGTACGCGACTGAAAATTCAACGCCTGAATTTTTCACGCTGGCGGCATTCACTATGGGGTTTGAGTTTATAAAACCATTGCTTGCAGGGATGGGCACGCCAACTAAAAGGTCTGTGCTTTTTGCAGTATAATATTCTGCTGAAAAATCAAGACGATTATTTAAAAATGTTCCATCAAAGCCCGCATTAGTAGTAGTTTTTTCTTCCCATTTAATATTGGGCGATGCAATAAGAGTTTGTATGGCGCCAATTACCCGGTCTCCATTGAAAGTATAAACAACACCCGAGTTAATGGTTCCATAATATAAATAGTCTCCAATCTCCTGGTTGCCTAATGCACCATAACTGGCTCGTATTTTCAGTGAAGAAACCATTGACTTAGATACATTCCAGAATTTCTCATTGCTTAATCTCCAGCCCACGGATCCGGAAGGGAAATAACCAAATCTATGATCGGGGTTAAACCTTGAAGAACCATCCCTTCTGATGGTTGCACTAAGCAAATACCTGTCATCGTATGAATAGTTTACTCTTCCAAAGTAAGAGCTTAAAGTACTTCTTGACTGACTTCCTTTTGAAGACTTGGTAGCCCCATTATCAATGACCGGAAAATAGGGCTGAGTAAACCCTTGTGCACTGCTTTGTCTCAAGACAGCATCGAATTGCCGGTAAGCCTGACCGACTAATGCCTCAACTGAATGTTTACCAAAAGACTTATCATAATTCAAAGTATTTTCAACGGAAGCATTAGTAAATACTCTTGAGTTGTCACTCAGGCGGGCAATATCCTGGCTAAAAAATTTGCCGAGAAAGAAAGCAGGTTGCCATGTATAATCGCGGGTAATTGTTTTATCATAACTTAAGCTTGTTTTGAACCTTAGATTATGTCCTTTTAATTTTAAAAGATACAACTCGCCATATACATTGGCGAATGTGCGGTCCACATCAATCCAATTTACCAGTAAAGAATTTATTCCTATTCCATTTAGTGAATTGGCTCCATTGAATTCAGAATTTGAACCACCGAAGCCACCGACATTAGCTGGATCATATACTTGCATTGTAGGAATCGCTACCACCAAAGAACCAATAAGCGGAGGTATGCCCCCAAGTAAAATATCATCCCGGAAAGTAAGAGAGTTTTCATGTGAATGTGTATAGCTGAAAGATTCCCCTAACTTAAATATCCCTTTTTCTGCGGTGGTGTTAACACGTGCAGTGTAACGCTTGTAATTCGGTCCATTACCGACATAGGTGCCTTTATTATCAAAATAATCTAAAGAAAGATGATAAGTACTGTTGACACCGCCGCCAGATAAAGCGACGTTATGATTTTGACGGCTTCCCTGTTTCAGGCCTTCCTCCTGCCAATCAGTATCTATAGTCTTTACATAACCCGGGTCGGCTGGGTTATTGGCTGGAAACAACGGTCTGCCGGCATTCACGCGGGACTCATTATTTAGCATTTGATATTGTTCGCGGTCGGTAACTTTTTGTCTTTGCCATACATTATCAAATCCATAATAGCCACTGTAGTCTACCCGCAAAGGACTGTTCTTTCTTCCTTTTTTCGTTGTGATGATAATTACACCATTGGCAGCAGTAGCGCCATAAATGGCTGCGGCGGATGCATCTTTTAAAACCGAAATTGTTTCAATATCGTTTGGGCTAAAATCCCTGATGGCTGCCCCTGGAACTCCATCTATAACGTAATAAGGTTGAGCATTACCAAAGGTGCTGAAACCCCTTATGCGCACACTGGGAATAGCTCCTGGCTGTCCATCACTATTCACAATTACGCCAGCAGCTCTTCCCTGTAGCAGCTGAGAAATATCGCTTGTGGAGTATTTCTTTGTTTCGTTTGTATTCACATTAATAATAGAACCCGTCAGATCTTTTTTCTTTTGAGTGCCATAACCAACCACTACTATATCTTCCAATGTGCTAATACGCATAGCCAATTCTATTGCCAAAGTTTTATTGGCACCTACCTTGATTTCATAATTGTCATAACCGACAGATGTGATCAGGAGAATATCTCCATTGTTTGCGGCTATTGTGAATCTGCCCTCGGTGCTAGTGATGGTATTGATATTTTTACCTTTCACTGAGATGGTGGCACCGGGCACTGGTGACCCATCTTTGTTTTGTATTACTCCCGTTACAGAACTCTGCGCATACAATTCAGATGTCAATAGGAAACTCATCAAAATGACCGATATATTCATTAGCCTTTTTAGCAGTAATGAATATTTTTTTCTTTTTTTCATATGCTCAGTTTTGATTTTATGTTAGTTTTTCAATGTTTATATTCAGACAAGCAACAAGACCTGTAAATTTTTTCGAATATATTTTGTTACTGAAATGTTTGCAAAGAATAATTGATGAACTCGCAGCCGATAAGACGACTGGGTTGGAGAAATATATGGTTTGCGTTTTCCGCTGTTCGGTAACAACGCGGAGCATAGCAATCGCATGAAACTTTCAATTTAGCAGTTAAAGTTTGCTGCTTATGAAGTTGAAACAAATATTTTTATTAGTATCTTCAAATCGTATCAGAACTTCAACAAAAACATTCAATTAATCGCCAGCAGGGAGTCAACACATCAGATTAAATTATTTTTATTTTAAGAATCGGGACCACTTGAAAAAGGAAACAACATTATTTGCTATTGTTTTTTTTACGGCGATCTATTCAATTGCCCAGCCGTATTATTTTCGTCACTACCAGGTAGAAAATGGTCTTTCGAATAATGCAGTTATTTGCAGTGCACAAGATGGCAGGGGATTTCTGTGGCTGGGCACAAAGGACGGCTTGAATAGGTTTGATGGTTATAGCTTCAAGATATTCAGGCATGATCCGGAAGATACAACAGGCATAGGCAACAATTTTATACACTCATTATATGTCGATAACCACAATACACTCTGGGTAGGCACTGATATGGGATTGTACATGTACAACGAGTCCGATGAAAGCTTCAGCTTGTTACCGACTCCTTTTACGGCGCAGATAACAGATATAAGAATGGATGCAAAGGGAGATCTTTGGTTTATTTCAAGTTTCAATCTTTTCAATTATAACCTCACGACAAAAAAACTTTTGAGGTTTGATGTGGCCGATTACTTCGAAGCCACTGGTATTTGCACGCTAAATGATGGATCGGTATGGGTATCAACTTCCAATGGGTTTTTAAAGAAATATGACCGAACAAAAAATAGTTTTGAGAGTTTTGATTTGTTTAGGCATTCTGCTAAGTCTGTATCCAACTGGTTAGAAAAATTGTATGCTACCAGGGATGGGAATATCCTGGTAGGTACATCCAATCAGGGGGTAAAACTTTTTAATACTTCTACTTCAGATTACAAAGACATACTTACTTATAGTACCGACAAGACAGAGATATTCGCAAGAAATTTTCTCCAAACCACAGATGATGAATGCTGGATAGCCACCGAATCAGGCATCTACATTTATAATTTAAAAACAGGCAAAAGTTTTAATCTTCACAAGGATTACAATAATCCTTATTCGATAT
>WNFY01006636.1_pt1 | contig 10290 bp, 6 predicted proteins | sample 5400091 | NCBI WGS metagenome assembly WNFY01 (sample SAMN13153364, study PRJNA577476) | soil metagenome | isolation source: 60 cm soil or saprolite under grassland replicate 1 | place: USA:California | collected 2016-06-15
TGTTGTCTTAAGTAGGGATCGGTCTACTTCCTCTCAGTGAGATGAGCGATAGCTAGAGACGAAGTCTCGTTTCTCACTGAATAAGGAGCTTGCACCCACCCATAAGCGCCAAGTGAAGGAGGCAGAAACAGGCGAGGAGATGGCTCGCAGGGCGACCGCAAGGGTCAAGCGCCCCTACAAAGACCCGTTGAGCCTGAGCAACCCGCCGTTCTCTTTGTAGGGGCTGACCCTTGCGGTCGCCCTGGGAGCGGCTCGACGGAACAACCCCATCTCCTGTGAGCGGCTTGACAGAACAAACTCATCCATTGTTACCTTGACGCCCACCCGTTTATGCCAATCAGCAATACATTAATCATAGATCAATAAGGACATATCACTATGAGGAGCCACGGCACGCTGTACAAAAGATTGCTGCTTGCACTCTTACTCGCACTGATTCTCGCCTCTACCCTGTTCATAGCAATCAAGCTAGCGCACCCAGCCACTGCTGTCAATAACAATCTCACCTCTCCAGGCAACAACTCGACACCTCAAGCCACTACTACAGGTGACGATCTGACACAATATGTCAATCCTTTTATCGGCACGGCTCCCTCCCCTGACTCGCATGTTGGTTTCAGCTTTGATAGCGGCGATGTCTTTCCTGATGCAACCTACCCGATGGGAATGGTTCAATGGGGACCTGATACTACCTCTGGTATCGCTGGCAATTATTACTATCCTGACAGTACTATTAACGGTTTCAGTCTCACACACTTCAGTGGTCGTGGCTGCCCGGCTTATGGAGATTTTCCCTTTATGCCTTATGTCGGCAGCAATGCGACTCCCTCTACCTTCTCGCACGCCCAGGAAAAGGCTCATCCAGGCTACTATTCCGTCCACCTGAATGCTTCAGACGTCCTCGTTGAATTGACGGCAACTGCTCATGGCGGCATAGGGCAGTTTACCTATCCCGCTTCCGCGGCTTCCTCGCTGTCCATCAATGCCGCTGGCAGCGCTAACTCCAATATGAACGCGCTAGTCAATATTAATAGCAACAATAATGAAATCTCCGGACAGACAAGCAGTAGGGTTGGCTGTGGCAAGCAGCACTACACTATCTATTTCGTTGCGAAGTTTGACCAGCCCTTTACCCAGGCAAGTGGAGACGGGACTCCGGTAGCCTCCGTGACCTTCGATACAACAAACACCCACATAGTCCACGTCAAAGTTGCTATCTCCTACATCAGTATTGCGAATGCAGAGATCAACCTTGATAGAGAGATTGGCAATGCCGACTTTACGGCGATCCGTAACGCTGCCAGTATCGCCTGGAACAAACGCCTGCACAGCATCGAGGTGCAGGGAGGCACCAGCGATGAGAAGACCATCTTCTACACCGCGCTCTACCATACCTTTTTCCACCCTAATATATTCAATGATGTCAACGGACAGTACCTGGGCTTCGATGGCGAGGTCCATAAGCTCTCGCGCGGACAACATGCCCAGTATGAGAACATCGCTGGCTGGGATCAATATCGTTCCCTCGTTCGCCTGCGCGCTATTCTTGCGCCGACTGAGACCAGCGACCTGGCGCAATCCCTGGTCAATGATGCCCAACAAGGAGATGGACACCTGCCACGCTGGGAACAGGCAAACGCCGACTCACACGGCATGAATGGAGACAGCGCCGATGTGGAGATTGCCACCGCTTATGCCTTTGGCGATACAAACTTCGATACTAAAGGGGCTCTGGCGGCCATGATCAACGGTCAACCCAAAATACGTGAGGGCTTCAATGACTATACCAGTATGGGATACGTGGCAGATAAAACGGCTGACAACTCGGTGGTTATCACCCAGGAATATACCAACGATGACTTTGCCATTGCACAGTTCGCCAGAGCCCTGGGAGATACTGCGAACTACGAGACATACCTCCATCGTTCCGCCAACTGGCACAATGTGCTCAACACAGAAAGTGGCTATATGCAACCACGCAATAGCGACGGCAGTTGGAGTGCAAACTTCAACCCCACCAGCGACCACGGCTTTCAGGAAACCAACTCGGCACAATCAACATGGATGGAACCATTTAATCTACGTGGCCTCTTTGATCAGTTGGGAGGCAATGCCGCAGTCGTTGCCCGCCTGGACAATTTCTTTACAAAGCTCAACAATGGCCTCAACAGCCTCTATGCTCATATAGGGAATGAACCGGACATCGAAGTACCCTGGGAGTACGACTTTGCCGGAGCGCCTTCGCACACACAAGAAGTCGTGCGCCGTATCCAGACCCAACTGTGGACCAATACACCCGGCGGTCTGCCAGGCAACGACGATGGCGGCACAATGTCTGCGTGGTACGTCTTCTCTGCCATTGGCCTGTACCCGGAGATTCCTGGAGTTGGCGGCTTTGTGATCGGTAGCCCACTCTTCTCCTCGGTCAAGATACATCTTGCAGGAAGACATACACTTCAGATCAATGCACCCGCTGCTTCGGACACGACACCATACGTCCAGAGTCTAAATCTCAATGGGCGACCCACAACAAAATTATGGCTTTCATGGGCAACGCTCAAGAAAGGGGCAACGCTCGACTTCAGCCTGGGTAGCAACGCCAGCAGTTGGGGCAGCGATCCCGTGGATGCGCCTCCATCCTACCCTGCCTCCTAACAGCACATTCCTACCTTACACACGAGTTTTCGTACGCGTTTCCTCGCTCTGATAATCGTCGAGAGGGCCAGGTAAGGCTTTCTCGGCCTCGTCCTCAAGACGACGTTCGTTGCGGGATATAAAGATCAAAGAGGCAATAATCGCGAGCACACCCAGCACCAGGGTGGCGATCCCGAAAGGGCCGGTGAAGCGATGAATGTTGTGACCAAGGAAGTAGGCACCCGTGCCATATATAAAGGCCCAGAGAATACCGCCCAGCGCGTTGAAGACCAGGAAAGCAGGCCATCTCATACGATTGGTCCCGGCCAGGAATGCGGCCCAGGCGCGTAAAACAGCCACGAAGCGTCCGAAGAAAACAACTTTTCCACCATGCTTCATAAAGAGGTACTGCCCCAGCTTCAGCTTGCGCTCGTCGAGGCGAATATAATGACCATAGCGACGTAGGAGACGATAACCACCCTCACGCCCAACCCAGAAGCCAAGATTATCGCCAAGAATTGCTCCTGAGGCAGCCGCAATAATCACCCACGGAATCGAGAGATTGTGCGTCGTCCCGGCATAAATGGCTGCCAGTATAAGCATCGATTCACCAGGAAAAGGAATGCCTGTACTCTCGATCGCAATAAAAACCAATACAGCCCAGTAGCCATATGTGGCAAGGAAATGCTGGGCAAACATACTAACAGCAGACATTTATATCTCTTCTCCGTTCCGGTCTCTTTTGCATAGTGCATAAATTTTTCAGTTAATGGTTATACGTAATATAGACGGACGAAGTGGCAGAATCTATCGCACGAAAGTTGTTGTAGCAATATGAAAGGAAGTATCCATCCACATCTGGCTTTGACAACTTTGAAAAATATCTCTTACAGTCATTTTACATTTCCATGCACTTTATTTGATCATCGTGGGCTATCTTATAGATACAGAACATGACGATACGTACACAGCAAACACATAGTATGCTTATACATAAAGCAGAGGATAACGAAAATGTTTCAAGAAGAGAATGCACAATATGTTCCTTATCAAGAACTACCACAGTACTTAACATCTGCACCAGCAGGAGTCTTAGATCGTCCGCACACTCCACCAGAACAGGACGCCTCACAGCCTCCCCGCTATCCTGCCGGACCGCAACCTACATCAACGCAACCAAAGCGGCCTCGTCGTGGGGGAGCAATTCTAGCTCTCGCGCTCGTGCTCGCCATAATCTTTGGCGTGGGCCTGTTTGCTGGCTGGGAGTTCACAGGCAACCACAGTAGTACGGCCACAACATCCACGACAACAACTTCACAATCAACCGCTTCCTCATCCAGCGCAAATACGGTAGAAACGCAGCAAGAGGCCGCCATTGCAAAGGTAGAGCCATCTGTCGTAGAGCTAGATGTGACGACAGCGCGGGCAGAGCAGATTGGTTCTGGAGTCATCATCGATACTAATGGAGATATTGTGACGAATAACCATGTCGTCAGCGGCGCCCAGACAATTAAAGTCGTTCTTAGCAATGGAAGCACAGAAACTGCGCAGCTTGTTGGGACTGACACTAAGGATGATCTGGCAGTCGTGCGCATTGCTCCATTCGCCCACATGGTTGTAGCCCAGATCGGCGACTCATCCAAACTCACTGTAGGTGAAGAGGTACTGGCGATTGGCAACCCACTTGGTATCACCGAGACAGCCACCAGGGGCATTGTGAGCGCCCTGAACCGCAGCGTCACGGAGTCAACAGGCGCAACGATCTCCAACGCCATCCAGACCGATGCCTCCATCAATCCTGGTAACAGCGGTGGTGCCCTGATCAACTTACAGGGGCAGCTTGTCGGTATCCCAACATTGGGAGCAATCAATACAGAGTCCAACACATCCGCTAATGGTATCGGCTTTGTGATCCCTTCTAATCTCGTACAAACAGCCGTGCACCAGATTCTTCAGCAAGGATAGTGACATTCTCACGGTAGGGGCGCGGTTGACAAGCCCGTGGCCTCCCCAGGCCGAGCGGCGGGCTTGTCAACCGCGCCCCACAAGCGTCAAGTTACCGGTAGATGGGTTTGTTCCGTTGAGCCGCTCGCAGGGCATGTATCTCCTTCTCTCACTTAAGGCTTCCTCTGCAACAGCTCGCTGCAATTTTTCCAGGTTGTGCTTAGACCCATCCTTAGCCGAACAGCACGCTTCAAGCATAGTTTCTCGAATGCACCTGAAAATAGGCGAATCCTGGCAAAAAAACGGTTTAGTTTTTTGTAACAGGATTCGCTGTCAAACTTCCGTTTTTTCACACAAAACTCACAGAATGCTGCTTGAAAAGGCTTGATTTCTCTGTCTTTGTAAGGTAATGTATATTCTATACACACTTTCTTACAACTCTACGTGCAGGATGACAGTGGAAAGGGTATCGACTTTGGAGGCGGTCTCCGCAGAAGATGTATCCTTAGCCATAAAAAACATGATGCAGGACAACGCACCGCACCAGCAAGACAAGGAGCACCGTTATGCAGAAAGTATCCCTTCGTAAAGTGAAAACTCCCATGAGCTACTTGCAGGAAAGCAATGAGGAGATATTACATTTTTCACTGCAAGGGCTGTTACCTGTAGGTCATTCACTAGCCTTGAACACCACAATCGGCACACTCTCTCACCTCGTCTGCAAACAAGATCGCCCCCACATGCTGATGGAGCAACAGTTCACTACCAGTGAGATTTGCGTCCTGATGCCATTACTAGAATCTTACCCGTACTATTGCCCTTATGAGGTTCTGCTGGCAAGCTTTAACACTGGCCGTGTGACCGATACAACCGTGGAGCGTTGTCGCCAACGCCTTCAAGAGGCGCAGGAGGCAGGGGTATGGGATCAAGAGATGAGGCCCGTGCGCAATGTACTTTCTCGCACCCGTCTCAAGACGCGTGCCTTCGGCATTGAAATTTCTTCCATTCTTGAGACAGGCTACATTTTAATGTACATGCCCGCTAAACAACATCTGGAAAGGTAACTAACCAGCATGCTTCGTACGCAGTTTGTGTACTTTGAGCGCAATAAGTAGAGGCAGTCGATGCTGGCATTGCTCCAGATCCAGGTTACAGAGCTTTTGGAGCCGCTCAAGACGTTGCAGTAGCGTATTACGATGTACGTCAAGCTGGCCCGATGTTTTCGCAACATTGCCGCCGCATTCAAGGTAGATCTCTAACGTCTCCAGAAGGTTCGTCCTTTTACGCCGATCATACTCGACGATCAGGTCGATCTGATTCTGATACTGGTCGTGTAGAGTGTCTGTATGCGCGAACTTGTAGATGTAGCGATAAGCGCCCAGAGTGTTGAAATGGGTACATCCGCCCTCTTGATGGAGGCATTGCCCTACTTCTAGAGCCTCGCTCGCTTCGGCATAGCCACGCTGGTAGTCGCCCACCAGGTGGCAGAGATTCCCGCTGCCAGCGGCTAAAAGGATATGATGCTCGTTGCGTATCTGCTGACTCAGTTCAGCCAGACAGGTATTGAGCTGGTCAAATGATGGATCATGTTCAAGGTCGAGCAAACAAACGAGCAGGTTGTCACGCTCATCAATCACCGAACCAGGATAGCGACTGTCTAGAGACTGTTTTATCTGTTTTACAACAGCATTATAAAGAATCAGGCGCTCTTCCTTTGAGAGCAGATGGTCATGTTCCTGCGCTGTTGTAGACTCCGATAATTCTATCAAAGTTACGGCATGTAGTCTTTTCAGATCATAGCCGAGAATGCGGGCACGACGACGTAACGAATCTTCGCCATCCGGCGCACCAGAACATAGATCGTTAACGAAGGTTTTCACCAGTCTCTTTTGGGCTACTAGATCTTCATCAATACCTTGAAGATGCTTGATGGCTAAAGCCGCTTGAGTTGCTATCGTAGCGAGCATCAATTGGTCTTCATCGCTATAATGAGTGGTTTTACTGGAATAGCAATTCAGCAGACCAATACATTCGTTCCCTGCAAAGAGGGGCACAGGCAACAATGTTTCGAACTGTACGTTCTTAAGAGGATTCAATGCTTCCAGGAGACGGAAGGGTAATTGTGGCAGTTGTCCGCGGATACTTGCGGTACGCAGGCGTTCCAGGAGTTCAGTATCGATAGCAATGGTCTCTACATTAACGCCTTTTTCACTAAGGTCGGGTGACCATGCATATAATTTGAACTGATTATGCACCTGATCACGCAACAAAATAATACACAGATCCATATCTACGGCTTGCATAATCAGGGCTGACAATGCGGAAAGTACCTGGTCGAGAGGAAGAGAGAGAGTAAGGGTCGTCACCAGATGACGCAATACTTCAGGGAGCTTCAGTTTTGTCGTCGCTGTAGAGCTGATACCAGAGTTACCAAAAAGCTGACCGCTTTGCATCTCTTGATCAAGAGGTATAGGCCAGTGGGCACGTTCTTTGCAGACCTGTTCGAGGGTAAGGACTTGAATACTCATCATCTCTTCCATTATGGACAAGTAATATTTTTATTGTTATTTACTTGTCACATACATGTAAACTACAACGCACAAGCATTCTAACACATAGGAGTCGTTACCTGTTCCAATATAACACATTCCATATCTATTGTCCACCCCAAAGTATTACAAACGCATAAAAAAATGTCTTGCATATTCCTACATAAGACCCGGTATAAGACATAAAAAAAGATTGTACCACTATTCTTTTCCCGGGTATTGAGCACCTATAAGATTTTTCCCTCTCTATCAAGACGTTGTTAGCACGTATACACTAAAATCTTCTGTAAGCATCCTCCTTATGCAATCATCATGCTTTCTCCTTACGTGGTCACACCGGAAGCAGAGTAGGAGAAGATGAGAAGACGTGCATCCTATACTTCTCACAGGTGGAAGGAGTGTTTCGTGGGAACATCGCGCTCGCGTCTCTCGCTATTGGGGGCAACCAATCTTCGGTTGGCGGAGCTGGCTCATGTGTATGCGTTGAGGAGCAGAAGGGGAATCTTCTCCTGGGGAGGGGCAAAGAGACCTATCTCCGCCACCGGGTTGGGAACGAGACGATTATAGTTACATGTATAGCGCACGCATAGGAGATTATGATGAATTCATCAACACGTACGCTCATCAAAGCAGTAGCATGGCTAGGAGCGGCGATGATCGTCATCGTGGTTTTTCACCTGGGAGGCCCGATTGCTCTCCGCGTGGGACAATTCTCTCCCGTGGTCGGAGCTTTGATTGGTGGCAGCCTCACCCTCTTTAGCGCAACCTATCGCAGGCAGCGGGACGATGGGAGCGAGCCGTGGGTAGGTTTTGAGCAATTGTCATGGGTACTTATCGGGTTTGGCGTCATTATGTGGGGAGTCGGTGATAGCTTCTGGCGTTACTATATTTCTCAGAATCAGACACCGTTTCCATCGCTGGCGGATCTCGGTTACTCGACTTTTCCTTTGCTGGCATTCACCGGCTTGTTGTTGCAGCCCGCCGCGGAGGCACAGGGAAGACGTGCTGTGCTGATCATGGATAGCCTGATCTCTATGGGCTCCATCTTCGCTCTGGCATGGTACCTCCTGTTGGGCTCATTAACACAGGCCGCCGGCGAGGCAAACCTGGCAAAATTCCTGGGTATCTATTATCCAACAGCAGATATGGCCCTGCTCAGTTGCATCATTTTCTTGCTCCTGCGCGGACAGGGACGTATTTACCAATCAACAGCACGTCGTACCGGTCTGTTGGTCCTGGGCCTGGGCCTCTGCTTCTTTGTCGGCTCTGACTTCATCTTTAACATCCAGAATAACGCAGGCACCTATATAGAGGCAACCTGGATCGACCTGGGCTGGCCATTAGGCATGATCACCATTGGTGTGGCTGCATTCTTGCGTCGCTTTATGTCCGCTACGTCAGAAGAGGTGATGCAGCAGCGCCAGGAATTGCTCGAAGAGAAAACAAACCTGACGCCGATGCAGTTTGTGCCGTACGCCTTATTAGGCTTGCTCTTCGTCGCCCTGACACTAGATATACTGGCATCGGACAACGGGCAACGCGTGATACGCCCGGTTCTGCTGTTCTCCACTATCGCAGTTGTAGCCCTGGTTGTGACTCGCCAGATCTACACAATGTGGGAAAATATGCGTCTGACCCAGCGTCAGGCTGAAGCGCTGGCCAGCCTGGAACGCGCCAATCAGCGTGTCGCGGAACAGTCACACCAGATCGCGGAACACAATGCAGAACTGGAACGCGGCATCGAGCACCTGACAGACGTACAGGCCAGCCTGGCAAACGGCAACCTCAAAGCACGGGCCAGTCTCACGCGCGGCGCACTCCTGCCCCTTGCTGGCAGCTTAAATCTGATGGCCGAGCGTCTCTCGCGTCTGGGCCAGGTCAGCGCGTACGGACAGCGTATTATGCGAGCACTGAGCGACCTCAGCATCGCCTTCGAGCGCCACAGTACCAGAGTTCCGTTTCAACTCCCCGAGTCCTGCCGGGATCTGACGGAGATCAACCGCTTGCTGATCGCTCTACGCATCAAGGCAGTGCCGCCCTCTATACAACCAGATAACTGGCAATCTTCCATCCCCTACAGCGGAGCGGAACCGCTGCCACAGCGCCCACCGTCTCCGCATCCAATCACACAACCGCTGAACCCGCGCGTCATGAACGGTTCCTATCCGCCACCACAGCCTCCGGAGACTAATCCGCAATGGTCCCCGGGCCAGGAACTGCGCCGGATAGCAGGCATGCGCTCAGCATCAACATCAGGACAACTGCGACCAACCCCCAATAAACGCACCGACTAAGCAAGAGACCAGGACGATCTTCATCATCGTCCTGGCCTTTTTTCGGTGTATTTCTCAACCATGCTGAGTATACAATTCTGCTACTAGAGCAGCACACCCCTCTGTCCTCTTTAGTTTTCTGCACTTGCCTGCAGAAGGGCAGTTCAGCCGCTCGGAAAGTGGCCCGGTGCGGCAGCTCTACGACTGCCCCGATGTCCTGGGGCCTGAGGGCGTGCGCTGCCGCGTCGTGGTGGCCACCCACCCGGCTGCCGAGAAAAAGAGCCGCATCGGTCACACCCGCGCGGTATTCAACCGGTCACGCTCGATCGCGATGGACCGCTCTACCATGTCATTTACAACCAACGCACCGGCTGCGAACGCATCAACAGCCAGGCCAGGGCGTTGGGCATTGAGAACCCCAAAGTCCGCAATGGCCGTTCGGTTGCCCATCTCAATACGCTCATCTATGTGATTGTCAATGTACACGTATTAGCGAAGGCCAAATCCATCAATAAAGGACTTCTACCTATGAATTAGTTCCGACCCTCCAACGGGCTCCCCAGGCCATTTAGCCCCAAGAGTTAAATAGCTTGAAGGAGGTTTACGGAAACGTTTCAATCCCCAACGGGCTCCCCAGGCCATTTAGCCTTTGCCAATCGCGGCTGAGAAGACCTGTCCGGGAAGTTTCAATCCCCAACGGGCTCCCCAGGCCATTTAGCCCAACAAATTCACAGTGGAGCATGTGGGCAAGCACTACAGTGGCACTTTGAAATCGCGGAATGGTCCCTGGAATTCTCCTAAGAAAAGTCCCCGGAGCCGAAAAAACGTTCGTGTCACTCTCGCCATCGAGGCATGGTCCCTGGAATGGTCCCTGGAATCGAAAATACCTT
>WNFY01006637.1_pt1 | contig 10289 bp, 8 predicted proteins | sample 5400091 | NCBI WGS metagenome assembly WNFY01 (sample SAMN13153364, study PRJNA577476) | soil metagenome | isolation source: 60 cm soil or saprolite under grassland replicate 1 | place: USA:California | collected 2016-06-15
GGGGCGGGCCGCCCAGCGTGGCTGCCTGGCCCCACTCCGCCCGGCTTGCGGCCCGCCGGTCCCGTGGGTCGATCCGGTGCGCGTACATCGCCGTCATCAGCTCGGCGTCAACCTCGCCGGCCAGCCCCAGCGCCGCAGCCCCCTCCCCGTACCACAGCCCGGCCGGTTCACCCGCCTCGACCGCCCCGGTGTAGTAGCCCTCCCGGCCCTGTCCCACCGTCCGCGTCAGGTAGTCCACCGAATGCCCCGGCACGAAACTCAGCACCGCCAGCCCGCCCCCTTCCCCGTGCCTCCGGCACCGTCGCAGTTGATCTCCATCGGATCGTGATGCCTGTGTGTGTACTGAAGTTGGATCATTGCTGGAGTTGGGCTGGGTGATCTTCAAGCGTGGTCGGCGACTCGTCCGGTCTTGTACTCTCGTACTGCTGAAATTGCGTCGTGAGATCGTGGTCAATGCTGGGCGGCTGCTCCGGTCCTGGACTTGCCTCTTCCTGAAGCTGCGGCGGGCGATCTCCGTGAATGGTCGGAGCCTGCTGGTCAGCGAACCGGGCGCGCGAGGGAGGAGGATCACCCGGCGGAAACCCCACCACTAACACGGGCTCCCACCGGCAAAAAGCGACAACCAACGCTGACGCCGGGCGACGCCAAGGGCCTGGTTAGCGCCACTTATGACCACGGACGACAACGGCCAGCAGCCTCGTCCCGAACTCCGCGGGTTCGGGGTTCGAGTCCCTGGCGGCGCACCAACAGCACCCCGTCTGACCTGCGGTTTTGCCGCTCCTCCGCGATCTTTGTCCGTCCACTGTGGTCCCTATAGGAGCGATATGGGAGCGTCGCCGCAAGATCGGCACAAATCATGATCGTCTAGCATCACCCGGGCTACGTTCTGCGCAAACCGGACGTCGTTGCTAGCGCACACGGGCCTGCCTCACGGGGTGCCACCGGATCCGTCGGCGCACGCCGTTTCCTGCAGATGGTGGCTCCGAGCGTACGGAACAGGCCCTTCTCAGGCCCCGGCAGGGGCCCACCCGAGGGCTGGAGCCGGCACTGTCCGGCGCCGACGAGGTCGAAGCGGGTCGGCTATAGGCCGGTCGCCTCGAGCTCTTGCTGCACCTGCAGCGCGTGATCGTCGCCGTCGCCGGCGAGCCGGTCGAGAAGCACCCGCGCCTGCGCTGCGGCCGTGCCCGGTGGCGGGTCTCGCAGCGCCGCGTGCAGGAACGCCACGGTGTACTGCGACTGACGTCGGATGGGTTTCACGTCGTTGCCGAGCACGCGCAGTACTAGCGAGATGGCGAGGTCGGACCGCAGTCCGAGCAGCTTGCCGACGAAGGTGATCACCCGGTCGGCGAGTCCCGCATGGCCTGTGAACGCGGCGATCCAGCGAGCACCGGACTCCATCGTCCGCGTCCACGGCCAGTCCGTGACGCCCTCCGGGGGGACGAGCAGCAACGCCTCGTTGAGGGCATCGACATCGCGGTGATAAGGCTGCTGGTGATGCCCGCCGCTGCCGGTGAGGTCGCGGTTGGCGGGCAGCAGCCGGTCAAGCACCTGCGGCCAGACGGCGTGCAGCAGCGCGCCGCGGCTTGCGGTTGTCGCCTGCTTGGCAAGCTGGGTGAGCAGGCTGGTGAGCTGCTCGCCGACCGAGGCGAAGGCGTCTAGCCGTGCGGTGAGGGCTTCGGCGTCGCCGCGCAGGATGCGGTCAGCGAGAACCGCGTCGACGGCGCGCCGCCACGCACCGGTGCGGCGGTAGTGCCGGCGGGCGTAATGGCGCGGCCAGGCTCGCTCGTCGTAGCCCGTGAGCACGTCGAGCAGCGCGGTCGCCGCGTCAACGTGCCGGCAGGTGAGATGAGTCCCGGCGGCGAGCAGGTCGACGGCGAAGAAGGCGCTGCCGAGCTCGATGATGTGGTCGTCGCTGTTGCCGAGGACACCTTCGAGCGGCTCGGGAAGGGTGGCCGGCGGGTAGCCGTGCCCGGGTCCGGCTCAGCGGGCCCAAGCCGGCGGTGGTCAGCAGCCGCCTGGCTACCGAAAGCAGAGCATCGTGGGCCTGGCCGTCGGAGCTGCAGGGCAGCTGTTCCCACAGCGGTCGCAGGCGCTGGGACAGGCGAGCGCGGGTCTCGTCGTACGGGCTGGTGGCGATCTGTTCCAGGGCGGCGGCGACCTGTGGGGTACTGACTGCGGCCCGTTGGCGGAGGCTCGGGTCGCGCATCAGCAGCGGCAGCACCGACGCGATCGACCGGTCCGCCCCGTCGTCCCAGAGCATCTCGCGGATCGGCCGACGAACACTCGCCGCGTCATCGGCCCGCTCGCCGCCGCCGCTTGCCTGCCCGACGACGAGCGGCGGCGGTGCCCATTCGTCGACGTGCTTCGCGCCGTCCAGCAGTAGCGCCACGGCCTCCTGGAGATCGGCGTCCGCGACCGGCTCGCCGGCCGCCGCGGCGACGACGAGACCCGCTCCGGCGGCGCTGAGCACGTCCGCCGGCTCGTACAGGCCGTCGCCGCCCGCCCGGCCGTAGTGCTCGACGGCGTCGCGCCACAACCCGGCCGCATCGGCCAGGTCGCCCTCGCCGTCGCGCAGCGCTGCGCCCTTTCGCATCAGGCCAGCGCCGCGCAGCGCCCGCACCGCATCCTCACCGCCGGAGGAGGCGAGCCCCACAGCGACCTCCGGGGGGTACGCCACCGAGACGGCGATCCCACCGTCGTGTTCCTGGGCGACGTAGTGCGTCACATCCAGCTCGCTGGCCCATCGCCGCACGACGAGCGAGCCGTCGACGCCGCTGAGCTGAGCAACGTTCCCCAGCAGAGCGACCCCGAGCTGGCCCAGCTGCCTGCGGCGAGTCGCGTCGCCGCGCAGCACCAGGTGCATCGCGACATCGCTCATGGTCCACGACAGCCTGGTCGCCTCCGGCACGTCCAGCGCGGTGCCGCCCGACTCGCTGACCTGGCGTTCGATCTCCAGATGCCAGACCAGCGGGTGGACCAGGAACGGGTCCAGCTCGTCGTGCACCGCGTCGATGTTCTCGACGAGCACGGACAGCGCGACGGCTGGGAACGCGAGGCTGGTGCCGGCGCCCAGGACTGTGTCCCGGACTGTGGCGGCGCGCGCGCCTTCGCGGATCTGCCCGGACGCCCATGCCCGCAGGGCCATGAGCGCCGACAGCGCCGGGCCTGGACCGACGCTGGTCCGGCGGTGCCACAGCCAGACGGCGTTCGGCCCGGTGAAGCGCCAGACGTCGGGTGGCGTGCTGAGCGTGAGCGCCACCGAAGGAGGCTCGTCCTCGAGGAGCGGATGATCGGCCTGCAGCCCCGCGCGGGCGGCGGTCGCGGCATCGACCACCGCGCCGATGAGCCGTAGGCCACGGGCGGGGTCGGCGGCCAGCAAGGCCGCGAACGGACCGAGAGCCGGGTTGGACTGGTTGTTGCCCAGCGGGAACATCGGCAGGTGGTTCGACTGCCGCAAGTCGTGCTCCCGGACACCTTCCAGGTCGTCGTCGAAGTCGTCGCCGCCCAACGGTGAGGAGGATCCCGGCGTCGAGCGCGGCCGCCGGCCGACGTCCTCCGTGCGCCCGTCTGTGGTAAGGCCGACGCCCAGGTAGAACAGTCCGGCCAGCCGCAGCAGCAGGTGGGGGCGGCTACGCGCCAGGGCACCGCTGACCCACGGCGACTCGACCGGCTCGGCGACGGCGTCGGGTTGCCGCCGGGCGTGCTCGGCCAGGAACTCCTCGTGCCGGGCGGCTAGGTGCGTGCCGAGCAGGGCCAGGCTGCCGACCACATGATCGAACAGGTCGCCGCGACGGTCGTCCCCGAGCCAGCTGCGCAGTGTGTCGGGCAGCTCGGCAGCGTCGTCGAGTTCGGCGGCCGAGTCGCCGCCGGAGGCGACGGCCGCTTCCAGATGCGCGTGCACCAGACGCGCCGCCCGCGGCCGGACCGGCTCTGGGACCTCGTTACCGAGCTGCGCCAGCAGGTCGATGACCGGACCGGACAATGCGAGCTCGACCGGCAGCGGACCTGGCTGCTCGTCGCTGCCGGGTCGACGGGCGAGCCGTTCCGCGACATCGACGAGTCGGAGCAGACCCGCGCCGTGCTCGGCCGGCAGCTGCCCGCGTAGCACGGGCAGCGCGTCCCGGATGGTGCCCAGGTGCAGCAGTGCTTCCCAGGGCAGGTCCTTCCAGCGCGGCCCGTCCGTGCCGGCGAACCGGTCCGCCTCGCCGAGCAGTTGCGCCCAGATCGCCGGCAGGATCCCGCGACCGGCAGGGTCGGCGAGCTGGCGTTGCATCCGAAGCCGGAGAGCACGCAGCAGCCGGCGCGGTGCCGGCGCTTGGGCAAGCAGCGTGTCGCCGCCCGGCTCCATCAGCCGGGTCGCGACCGCGTAGTCGGCCAGGACGTCATGGGCGAAGCGCCAGCTGTTCCGCGTCGGGGTGATGACGTCGTCACTGCGCAGGCCGGCGCGTGCCTCGGCGTCCTGACCCTCGAGCCGGGCGGGCAGGGTGTTAGCGATGGCGGCGTCGGCGAGGGCGAGGAACGTATCGCAGCGCGCCTCGGGTGCCCCGCGGCCGGGCAGGCCCCCCGTCGTCGCGGCGGACCAGCCGGGCCGTGACGACGTCGACCAGGTCTTCCTCGCCGACCAGGTTGGGGGGGAGTCCGGACCGCGCCACGGCCCGGATCAGCAGTTCGATGAGGTACGGGCGCCGCAGCAGCAGGGCGCTGGCACGCGGGTTGCGGCCCAGCGGTGCGAGAGCCGGAAAGGCCTGGAGCACCTGGGCCATCTCGGCGTCCAGCAGCTCGCCGACGACGACCCGGTGTGGTGTGGTGCCGGTGTGGTCGGCGACGCGCTCTGCCACCGAGCTGGCGGCCTCGTCGCGGACGGTCAGCAGCACCGCCTGTACAGGCCATGATCACGGCGCCAGGATGGGACGTAAGCGACGCACCACCGGATTGGTGGGAGGGATCATTGTGGTCGGTCAGAGGCGCTTGATATGGGCACCGGCCTTCGCGGCAGCCGTTGTCCTGGCAGGGGTCGCCGTCGTGCCGCTGGCACCCGCGCTGGCCGCACCCAGCCCGGCGCTGCAGCCGCGGGTGACCACGGCCGTCGCGTTCGACGTGTCACCACCCCTTCGTGACCTTGCCCGCCAGGCGCCGACCGGCCTGAGCGGACGGGATGAGAAGGAGGAGCGCGGCGCCCTCGTCTCGGATCTGCGCTTCACCGGCGACGCCGTGGTTCAAGCAAGCAAGGCAGTCGCGGGCACCGCCTCGATCGCGCCACCACGGCTCAACTTCGAAGGGCTGGCCAACAGCGACAACCCGTTCGAGGTCTCGCCACCGGACCCCAACGGCGAGGTGGGGCCGAACCACTACGTGGAGATGGTGAACCTGGTGTTCGCCGTCTACTCGAAGGCCGGCCAGAGGCTGCTGGGCCCGACACCGATCGGCGTCCTGTGGAACGGGTTCGCCCTGCCCGACTGCACTGATCTCTCCGGGGACCCCGTCCTGCTCTATGACCAGCTGGCGAACCGCTGGCTGCTCAGCCAGTTCACGACGCGCGGTCCGACGTACTACAACTGCGTGGCGGTCTCGCAGACTGCCGATCCCACCGGAGCCTACTTCCGGTACGCGTTCTCGACCGGGCCGAACTTCCCCGACTACCCCAAGTACGGCGCCTGGCCGAACGCGTACTTCCTGTCCACCCGCGAGTTCGCGCCCGACAACTCATTCGCCGGCGACGGCGCCTACGCGCTGGAACGGAAGCGGATGCTCCGCGGCGACCCCGGCGCCCGAGCCGTGCAGTTCCTGCTCGCGCCGGGATCCACGCCCTACCTGCCCGGCGACGGCCTGCTCCCCGCCGACCTCGACGGGACCGCGCTGCCTCCCGACGGCAGCCCGAACTACTTCGTGGGCACCATGGACGACGGCGCCGGCCGCGGCGCGCCGTTCGACGGGATCAACATCTTCGCCTTCTCCGTGACGTGGAGCGCGAATCCCACCGGGACCTTCACCCAGGTGGCGCAGCTTCCGGTGACTGCGTTCGATTCCATCTTCCCCTGCGCTCCGAACAGCCGGTCGTGCATCCCGCAGCCGCAGACCGGCAACAAGGTCGACATCCTCTCCTACCGGCAGCGGCCGACCTTCCGCCTCGCCTACCGGAACTTCGGCACCTACGAGTCCCTGGTGACCAATCAGTCGGTGGAGGCCAGCCCCGGGATGGCCGGCGTCCGGTGGTACGAGCTCCGCGCCGTCGCGGGCGCGTTCTCCGTGTACCAGCAGGGCACCTACGCCCCGGCGGACGGAGTTCACCGATGGATGGGCAGCGTTGCCATGGATCGGTTCGGCGACATGGCACTGGGATACAGCGTCTCGAACGGCGACACCGTGTATCCGGGCATCCGCTACACCGGCCGGCTCGCCGGCGACCCGCTGGGCCTGATGACGCTCGGCGAGGCGGTGCTCATCGACGGCTCCGGGTCGCAGCGAGTGAGCAGCCGGTGGGGCGACTACACCGACATGACCGTCGACCCGAGCGACGACTGCACGTTCTGGTACGTCAACGAGTACTACGCACATTCCTCGCAGCGTGGCTGGCAAACGAGGATCGGCAGCTTCCGGCTCCCCGGCTGCTAGTTATCTCAACACGCCGAGGCGGACCACGCCGGAGGGGAGAGCAGGGATACTGCGGACGGCCGACTCAAGGCGTCGCTGCGGCTGATGCGCGAACTGAAACGGCTCGCCACCACCGCGGTCATCGCCCTCGGGTACGAGTTCCTAGAGAACCCTCGCCGTCCGGCCACTGCGCGATCCCGCATCCCCTCGTGGCGCTTTCACTGCTAGTGCACAAGGACAGCGCCCCCATCGAACACCGCGTGTGCCTGGTTCTGTGATCGGGAATGTGATCACCTCGGTCATGTGATCTCAAGTGGTTGCCGGCTCCGCTCCCACATCTGTGATTGGATCTTGATCGGCGTCACTCGGGAAGCTCTGACCCGCGTGGCGGACGGAGCCGCTATGGGAGGTGCCTGGATGTAGGTGGAACACATGACTGGTCAGCGGCGAGGTGAGTTCGTTAGGCTGCGCGAGGCGATCCGGGCGGCTGCGGCCTACCGGCCAGATCCGGGTCGGCCGCCGGTGGTGTTGGCGCTGCCTTCCGCGGCACGTGGCTGGCCAGGAACAGCCCGGCGCGGCGGGTGCCGAGTCATGGAACGCATTTCCTGGGGCAGAGTTTCGCGATTGACTTCGCCGCGGTGATGCGGGGGCGCACCGCGGCCGCTCGAGATTGACGTGACCGCCGTCATGCCCGCCGCCACTCCTGCGGGGTGACCCCGTGGTGCGACTTGAAGGTCCTGATGAAGTAGCTGGCGTCGCGGTACCCGATCCGGTTCGCGACAGCTTCCGCGGTCAGGTCGGTCCCAGCCAGCAGGCGGCGTGCCTCGATCATCCGCCGTTCGGCGATCCACCGCTGCACGGTGCGCCCGGTCTTGCGGCGGACCACGGTGGTGAGATGACCGGGGGTTAGGCCGGCGGCCGCCGCGACGTCTCTGAGCGAGATGGGCTGGTCGTAGCGCCGCTCGATGACGTCGAAGACGGTGCCGAGCAGCGGCTCGTCCTTCAGGTTCAGGTCGCCGGCGACGTCGGCGGCGAGCCGGGACACGCTTACCAGAAGCAGCGTCAGGTGCGCCAGGACGGCCTCGTTGTAGCCGTCCCGACGCTCTCGCATCTCGCGGTCCAGCGCGGCGAAGCGCTCCGACCAGGCACCCCGGTCCGCGGGGGGCACGTGAAGCCGCTGTGCGCCGCCGGCCAGTCCTCCGACGAACGGGTACAGCAGCGGGTGGGCGCGCCAGGACAGGAACGCCCCGGCGGTGTGCGGTTCGAGCACGTCGGGTGGGAAGAAGGCGGCCCAGCCCTCAGTCGCCTCCAGGCCTCCGGTCGCGCCGATCTGGATCACTTCGCCGGGCGCGATCACGAACGCGTCCCCGGCCCGGATCTGCCAGTCCCGGTCGTCGATCCGCAGCAAGCCGCCACCCTTCTCGAGGTAGGCCAGCACCAGGAAGTCATGCGCGTGCGGGTGGTGCGGCAGGCCACTCTTCGGCGTGGTGCCGCCGTGCATCCGCATGATGCTCACCGGCGGCAGCCCCGGCCTGCGCTGGTAGGCGTAGACCGGCGCGCCACCGGCCTGCCGGCCGGCTAGCCGGGTCGAGCCGGCCATCTGGTCGGCGACCGAAGATAGTTCTACTCCGTCCAAGAATCCTCACTTGTGCCTTGTGTCTAAGCGATCCACGCTGATGGTGTAGCCAAACATCGTCAGGTTAACGCAGAGGGATGGGCTCATGACGGACCAAACCAAGCACAACGTACCGAGCCCGCCGGCCGCCGATCCGGGCCGACGCTACCTGCCCGGCATGGGCCGCGACTGGCTGCTGCCGCTCTACGACCCGATCGCCCGGGCGCTCGGTGCGCCGTCCGCCCACCGGCTGCTGGCCGACCAGGCCGACCTGCGGCCGGGCCAGCGTGTGCTGGAGATCGGCTGCGGCACCGGGAACCTGCTGCTGCTGGTCAAGCGCCAGCATCCCGACGCGACCGTGCTCGGGCTAGACCCCGACCCGAAGGCACTGGCCCGGGCTGCGCGCAAGGCGGGCCGGGCGGCGCTGTCCGTGGAGTTGGACCGCGGGTTCGCCGACCAGCTTCCCTACCCGGACGGCAGCGTCGACCGGGTGCTCTCCGCGTTCATGTTCCACCACCTCGAGCCGGCCCAGCGGCAGTCCGCGCTGCGGGAGGTCCGGCGGGTGCTCGCCCCGGGCGGGTCGCTGCACCTGCTCGACTTCGGCGGAGCCACGGACAGACCCGACGGGCTGCTCGCCCGGTTGGCGCACCACAGCCACCGCCTGCAGGACAACTACGGCGACCGCATCCTCACCCTCATGTGGGATGCCGGCCTCGCCAACCCGCGGGAGACCGCCCACCGGGTCACTCGGATCGGCCGGTACACCTGCTACCGCGCCGACCGCTGACACCGGCGCCAGCCCGGCACCGGTGGCCGGCCCGCGGGGCCACCGCCGGACGACCCGGCCGGGCCGGTCAGGTCTGCGCGGCGAGCCGCGGGGGAGACGCCGCCACGGCGGTGGTGCGCCCACCCAGCACGTACAGGCCGACCGCGACCAGCAGGGACAGCACCGCGAGACGCTGTTGCCTTGTAGAGGCCGGACATGCTTGGGTCCGGGGGCGCTCCGCGATCAGAGCGCGTGCGCGAGTGGTGCTGCTCGACGACTGAGCGCGCGAAAGCACAGCTCGGCGCGCCTGGCGGTGGACGCGGCTCGCCGTGCCCGGGTCGAGGAACACACCGAACCCGCGGCTTCGATCCGGACGGGTCGTCGGTCCACAGCCGCATCCGCTGGTATTTCGACCTCCGCGCGACCCCTGCCGCCAGTGGGCTCATCTGGCGCGGCGGATCCGGTACCGGGCGGTGACAGTCACCAACCCCAGCAGGACCGGCACCACGACCACGACGGGCAGCGAACCCGCGGCGTTCAGCGTCGCCGTCCCGCCACCCGGACGTGAACCGGCGGGCTGGCGACCAGCGGCTCGGTGCCCGCCGACCCGTCTCCGCGCGGGAGCACGACGTAGACCGCGAAGCTACCGGCGTTGACGGCCTGGATCTCCCACATCAGCGATGTCCTGCTCCGCGGGCCCAGAGGCGCGACCTCGAGCGTCCGGTTCGACGTGTGGGTACCCAGAACTCGGCCACACTATGCGACCTGCGCGTATTCGTGGAGCAGCCCACCGAGGCGGTCAGGCGGAAGACCCGGATGTGCCGGCCGTGGCTGGAGTCGGGAAGTGGCCGCAGCGGTGCTGCTTGGCCGAGGGAGCGGTGCGGACGATGCTCGTTGAAGTGCTGCTGGTATTCGGCCAGGACGGCGACCGCGTGACGCTGATTGACGATGAGGATCCGGTCCAGCAGTTCGCGCCGGAGGCTGCCGACCGTTCGGCGATGGCGTTCGCCCGCGGCGCCTGGACCGGCGTGGTCAGGATGTGCACGCCGGAGGCTGTGAAGATGGTGTCGAAGACTCGACTGAACTGGGTCTGTTGCATTGGCTGAGACGTCGGCACGGTCCGTACGAGCAGACTGTGTGGATGCGTCGACGTCGCGGGGTGAGGCCGGTGGTCGAGCGGTCTGCGTTCGCCGGGTTTCGGTTCCCGCCGGAGATCATCACTGTGGCGGTTCGGTGGTACCTGCGGTACGGGCTGTCCTACCGGGAGGTGGAGGAGCTGCTGGCCGAGCGGGGCGTCGAGGTGGACCACGTGACGGT
>WNFY01012854.1_pt1 | contig 10288 bp, 10 predicted proteins | sample 5400091 | NCBI WGS metagenome assembly WNFY01 (sample SAMN13153364, study PRJNA577476) | soil metagenome | isolation source: 60 cm soil or saprolite under grassland replicate 1 | place: USA:California | collected 2016-06-15
CTTCCACGATCGACTTGAGACCCTCGGTTGGATGACCGACACTACGAAAGCGCAGGCTGTATCAAAGCTGGCAGCCTTCACCAACAAGATCGGATATCCAGACAGGTGGCGTGATTACACCACACTCACCATCAAACCGGGACCGTTCCTCAACAATCAGATCGCCGTGCGCCAGTACGAGCGCCGTCGGGACCTGGCCAGAATCGGTCAGCCGGTCGATCGCACCGAGTGGGGAATGACACCGCCGACAGTCAATGCGTACTACAACCCATCGATGAACGAGATCGTCTTCCCGGCTGGAATCATGCAGCCGCCGTTTTTCGACCCGAACGCAGATGACGCGGTGAACTATGGAGGCATGGGTGCCGTCATCGGGCATGAGATGACGCACGGCTTCGATGATCAGGGGGCCCAATTCGACGCCCGGGGGAATCTCCGCAATTGGTGGAGCGCTTCCGATCTCGAGAAGTTCAAGCGCGGTACTGGACTCGTGGCATCGCAGTTCGATGCGTACACGGTCCTCGACAGCCTCCACGTGAACGGAAGGCTGACCCTTGGGGAGAATCTCGCCGACCTCGGTGGTTTGTCGATCGCTTACGCCGCCCTGGAGAAGGCGCTCGCGGAGAAAGGACGTCCGCCACTGATCGATGGCTTCACGCCGGAACAACGCTTTTTCCTCGCCTGGGCGCAGATCTGGAGGCAGAACATCACGCCGGAAGCCCAGCGTGTGAGAATCAACACCGACCCGCACTCTCCGGGGCAATGGCGGACGAACGGGCCCTTGGCCAACATGCCGCAGTTCGCCGCCGCGTTTTCGTGCAAGGCAGGAGATCCGATGGTTCGGCCGGATTCGGTGAGGCCCGTGATCTGGTGATTAAGTTGCAGTCATGACCGCGCGCAGCTTCTTCTATCGCGAGACAGACGGAATTCGCGTTACTGTGCGACCAGTTTATCTCCGCGATCATTCGGAGCCCTCGCAAAGCCACTATGTCTTCGCTTATTTCGTGCGCATCGAGAACGTTGGTGCGATGGCGGCGCAACTTCTTACTCGCCGCTGGCTCATTCACGACTCGGTTGGTGAGGGAGTCGACACCGAAGTGATTGGCGAAGGCGTCGTCGGTGAACAGCCGACCATCTTGCCTGGCGCAGTTCACGAGTACCAGAGTTTCTGTATCCTGAAGTCGGGAGAGGGCTGGATGGAGGGTCATTACGGCTTTCTCCGCCAGGACGGAACACCGTTCGAGGCCGCGATCCCGCGCTTCATCCTCAGCGCGAGCGAGTCGACGAGCCTGCCATCATAAGCCGCGCACGACAGTTGCTTCGCATCCGGCCGTGAGCCGCATCTACGACATCTCCGTGCCGATCCGCTCGGGCGGGCTCGTCTATCCGGGAAACCCAGAGATCGATATCACGCTGCAACAGGCGGTGGCCAAAGGTGCCAGTGCTAACGTGTCGACGATCCGGTTCGGCTCACATACCGGCACTCACGCTGATGCGGCCCGGCATTTCTTCGATGATGGGCAACCGGTCGACAAGATTCCGCTCGAGCGTTTGATCGGGCCGGCGCGGCTGGTCAGCTTCAGCGACGATGTTCGCTCAGTCGGAGCTGCGGAACTGCGGCAGCACAAGCTGAATGGGCACAAGCGAGTTCTCCTTCGCACACGCAACTCAGCGCTGCTATCCAGGAACGACTTCGTCAGGGACTACACGTACCTGGCTCCCGACGGCGCGCAGTACCTCGTCGATCAGGGCGTGGAACTTGTCGGGATCGATTATCTGTCGATTGAACAGTTTCACTCCGGACACCATCGCACCCACCGCACGCTTCTCGAGCGTTCAGTGGTGATCGTTGAAGGCCTCGACTTATCCGCACCGCCGTCGGGCGAGTATCACTTCATCTGCCTTCCGCTGCGGATTGAGGGCTGCGACGGCGCGCCCGCGCGGGCGGTGCTGATTGCATGACGGAAATCAGACACATTTTCTTCGATATCGGTGGAGTACTCGGCTCGAATGGCTGGGACCGGGAACAGCGAAAACATGCCGTGGAGCGATTTGATCTCGATCCGGAAGACTTTCAGTGGCGGCACGAAGAAGTCATCGGGGAGTGGGAAGAAGGGAGAATTACTCTCGATGAGTATCTCGATATCGCAGTTTTTTATATCGGACGCCCGTTTTCACGCGGGGAGTTTGTGGCGTTCATTAGCTCGTGCTGGATAGGCGTTCGCAAACCGATCCGCAGATTCTACCACCGTGCTCTCGGTATCGCGCATTGTGAGCCCGCCGGAACATTGTTCATCGACGATCGACAGCAGAATCTTACGCCGGCAACTACTCTCGGCATGAACGTGATTCTATTTCAGTCCGCGTCACAGCTTCGCTCCGACCTGGAGCGTTTTCTCCACCTCGAGATTCCCGGAGCTTAGATAATGCGCTTGGCGATGATCGGCCTCGGCCGTATGGGCGGCAACATGTCGGAGCGGTTAGTTAGGGGCGGCCACGAGGTGGTGGTCTACGCTCGCAAGGCTGAGGAAGTCCAGCGCTACGTTTCGAAGGGTGCAACCGGAGCGAGCGGTCTGAGCGACGTCACGTCCAAGCTCAAGAGTCCACGCATCGTCTGGATCATGGTACCTGCAGGCAAACCGGTTGAAGAGACTATTGCATCGTTGTTGCCGGGACTGACCAAAGGCGATGTGATCATCGACGGCGGAAACTCGAATTATCGCGATTCCATGCGGCGTGCCGCCGATCTGCAAGCGAAGGGAATTCACTTCGTCGATTCCGGAACGAGCGGAGGAATCTGGGGCCTGGCGAACGGATATTGCCTGATGATCGGTGCGTCGCCTGAGGCTTTCAAACTCTGCGAGCCAATCTTCAAGACGCTCGCGCCGCTCGATGGCTATGCCCACATGGGTCCGCCAGGCTCGGGTCACTATGTGAAGATGATTCACAACGGGATCGAGTATGGTATGCTGCAGGCTTATGCGGAGGGCTACGAGATTCTCCACGCATCAAGGGACTTCAAGCTTGATCTGCGCAAGATTGCAGCGGTCTGGAATCGCGGCAGTGTGGTTCGTTCCTGGCTCAACGAGCTTGCCGAGACGGCGTTCGAAAAAGACAGCGAGCTGAGTGACTTGCGAGGATACGTAGAGGATTCGGGTGAGGGGCGCTGGACGGTGCAGGAGGCGATCGATCTCGATGTGCCGGCGCCCGTCATCACGCTCTCTCTTCTGGCCAGGCTGCGGTCGCGGCAGACCGACTCCTTCTCGGCGAAGGTCATCGCCGCCCTGCGCAACGAATTCGGCGGTCACGCGGTAAAGAAATCATGAAGACTCCGCACGCGGTTCCGCTGATACGAGCGCCGAGACGAAGGGGAAACCGTGACAAGGCAGACCCGTGCACACTCGTAATCTTTGGTGCGGCCGGTGATCTCACCAGGCGCAAGCTCGTTCCCGCGATCTACTATCTCGCCGAGCAGAAGCTTTTGCCCGACAACTTCGCGCTGCTGGCGGTCGCACGCGATCAGAACACGGACGAGGGGTATCGCGCCATAATGCGCGAGGCGATGACTCATTCCGACGAGATTCACAAAGTTCACGACGACGTCTGGCAATGGCTCTGCGAGCGGACTTTCTATGCCGGCGGAGATTTCTCGAAGAGCGATGCCTACGTGAACATCGAGAACCGACTCAAAGAGATCGAGTCTCGCTCAGCCGAATACGATCGAAACCGCCTCTTCTATCTCGCCATTCCGCCTAGCGTCTTTGAGACGACGCTCAAGCACTTGTGCAGTAGCCGTCTCGCCTGGCGCACACACTCCTATGAGGAGCGTCCCTGGGTCCGCGTCGTTATCGAGAAGCCGTTCGGGCGGAGCTTCGAATCGGCGATGGCGCTCAATCGGCTTGTCCTCGATCAGTTTGGCGAGCATCAGATCTACAGGATCGATCACTATCTCGGAAAGGAGAGTGTTCAGAACATCCTCGTTTTCCGCTTCGCAAACTCGATCTTCGAGCCGCTCTGGAACCGTCATTACATCTCGCACGTGCAGATCACGGCCGCGGAATCAGTTGGCGTCGAGGGACGCGGCAAATATTATGAGGAGGCGGGTGTCCTGCGCGACATGTTCCAGAACCATTTGTTGCAGCTGCTGGCGCTCGCGGCCATGGAGCCACCCAGCTCGTTCACTGCCGACGCGGTTCGCGACGAGAAAGTGAAAGTGCTGCATTCGGTGCGGCAGTTGGTTCACGATGGGTGCGAACCGCCGGTGGTGCGCGCGCAGTACGACGTCGGCACCCTCGACGGCAAATCGGTTCCGGCATATCGAAGTGAGCCGGACGTCGCGCCGGGGTCGCTCACGCCAACGTACGCCGCGATGCGAATCGCTATCGACAACTGGCGATGGAAGGGAGTTCCGTTCTACCTGCGCTCGGGAAAGCGGATGGCGCGCCGCATCTCCGAGATCGCTATTCAGTTCCGTTCGCCGCCGCTCTTGCTGTTCGGACAGAAAGCGGTCGAAGAGATGTCGCCAAGTGTGCTCACGCTGCGCGTCCAGCCCGACGAAGGCATCTCGTTGCGATTCCAGGTAAAGACTCCGGGAGCAATGCACGAACTGACGCCCGGTCTCGAGATTACTCCCGTCGACATGGATTTCACCTACGCCGAGGCGTTCGGAAACGAAGCTCACCCGGCGTACGAAACACTGCTGCTCGATTGCATGATCGGCGATCCGACGCTGTTTACGCGCAGCGACGAAGTGGAGATGGCCTGGACGATCATCGACCCAGTGCTCGAGTACTGGGAAAAGCATCCCGCAACCACGCTTCCAACCTATTCCTCGGGTAGCTGGGGACCCGAGGAGGCGAACAAGATTCTCGACGGAGATCATACACGTTGGCGCTAGCTCCGCTTCTCCTGCCGCTTGTTGCGCTCGTCCTTTCGTCGACCGCCTGTCAAAATCCAAAACCCAGCTACACGGATTCAGCCGCCGTACTCGCGGGAGATACGACGCAGCACGTGCTCTTGGCAGAAGACAGAGCGCTCGTGCTTCACGCGCGGGAGCTGGATCGCGCCGACAGTCTCGAGGCGGCGCGCTCCGAGTACGAACAAGCCGCCCAGAAAATCCCACAGCTCTCCGACTGGCTCTATCTGAGAGCGGCAGGCGTCACCAGCGATAGCCTCGCGAGAGCAGCATATTACGGAAAGCTGCGAACTGACGTTGCGCGCGATCGCATTCGTTGGACTGATGCGATCGCCAGGGAGCGGACGCGTGATTTTGCTGGCGCGGTCCGCGCGTACGTTGCGTTAGGGGCCAGGCTAGACGCTCTGAGGCTCCGCATCAACCCTCCGGCTGACGATGCGTCCAGGTCAGCCGCTCGCGGCGAGCTGATTTCGTACATCTCCAGCTCCGGGAATTCGGCCGACACCCGCGAAGCCATCGATCTCTTCGACAAGGTTTTTGCCACAACGACTCCATCCGAGGAATTAGTCATTGGCCGCGCCGCAGCCAAGTCGGGATTACCTGATCGTGCGGCAACCGCGTACGCAAAAGCTCTCGCTGCCGGAATGGGCGACGCGACCGACAATATCGGATATGGATCCGTGCTCTTCCGCCTGCGACGATACGCGGATGCAGCATCTCAGTTTGCAAAGGTCCGCGCTCCGCCCAACCTTGCCGCCGCGGCGCAATACCAGCGCGCGAGAGCTCAGATTGCGCTCGGGAACACGGAAGCGGGGCGGACAACTCTGCGTGCGATTACGACTGCCTATGCGAGAGACACGAGCGCGGCATCGGCACTGCTGCTGCTCGCTGACCTGGCGACAGACGACAATCGGGATCAGGATGCCCGGCAAGCGCTGACCGCACTGCTGAAGCGCTTTCCGTCCGGGCGCCACGCCACGAATGCGCGCTTCAGAGTCGGGTTGATCTCCTACATTCAGGGCGACAAGCGAGCTGCTGCGGCGGAGTTCGACTCGCTCGTTGCCCGCGACTCGAACAGCACCGAGGCACTCGCCGCTGCCTATTGGGCGGGGCGTTCCTACGCGTCACTTGGCGACAAAACGCGAAGCAAAGCGAGATGGCGATCCATAATCGCCAAAGAACCGCTTAGCTATTACGCGGTCATGGCGGCAAAGCGCCTCGACACGACGCTCGTCGCCCCTGATCGTTCGCCGCCGAACTATGGAAAGATCCCCGCTGTCGACAGCGCGATTGGCCGCGTGGTTGCGCTCAAGGATGTGGGAATGGATGTTGAAGCCGCCTTCGAGAACGACAAGCTGTTTCGCGAGGCACTGGCAAATCAAGCGCGATTGGTCGCAACTGCGCACGTTCTCGCCGGAGGCGATCAGGCATCCCGTTCGATCGCGCTCGGACGACGCGCTTTGGATGAGATCGGCCGCAGCGCGGAAAATTACCGACTCTACTTTCCTGTACTCGAGCGGGAAACGCTAATCGCCAGCTCGAGGGAGAATGGCCTTGACCCGATCCTCGTCGCCGCTCTGATCCGCCAGGAATCAAACTTCAATCCGCTGGCGACATCACCTGCTGGTGCGAGAGGACTTATGCAGCTAATGCCAGCTGTGGGCAAATCGCTCGCCGACAGCAAAGGCATCGGACCGTGGGATCCGGATCTCCTCTACCAGCCGGCGACCAACATCAAGCTCGGCACCGCCCATCTGAGCGGTCTCGTGCACAAGTATCCGGAAGTAGTAAAGGTTCTAGCCGCCTATAACGCCGGCGAGTCACGCGTCGAGAAATGGTCCAGCAAAACGGGCGCTGGCGATCCCGAGCTGTTCACGGAGCGGATTCCCTTTGTCGAGACGCGTGACTACGTGCGCACCGTCCTGCGAAACCACGCCTATTACCAGGCGCTTTATTCCTGGTAGCGCTCGGTCTCCGGCGGCTCTCTACTACCGGTAAGAGGTTTTACTCCGGACTCTCTTCCAGCTCGCCTCTTCTCCTCTTGCGCCAGTCGAGGAGCCACGTCCCGGGAATGATGAACAGCGGTGTAAGGAAGATTCCGAGCAGCGAGTTCAGCCAGATCAACGCGATGTAGAATGCGACAAGGCCGAACGATACCCAGAGCGTGCCGAGCGGACCGTGCGTTTCCAAGCGGAACTCCCCCGTGAATAGGTAGATTAAAAGTATCATGACCAATGCCGCGGGTGAAGGATTTGAAGTAGAGCGCGCGGTCGAGTCGGCACTCGAGAGCTGCGAACGCGCTGCCCTCGCGGTGTCGGGCGGCCTCGATTCAATGGTTTTGCTCATGGTCGCATCGCGGCTTCCCGTGCGCACACGCCGAAAAATCATGGTCGCGACATTTGACCACGGCACAGGCAGAGCCGCAGGACGCGCGGCCGCGCTCGTTGCACGCCAGGCGTTGCGCTGCGGGTTTCTCTGTGTCAGTGGACGTGCATCGACGGTTGGGACGCGGGAAGACGAATGGCGTCGCAGTCGCTGGCAGTTCCTCGAGCAGGTGACAGCGAAGCGGGGAGCCAGCATCGTGACCGCCCACACGCTCGACGACCAGATCGAAACCGTCTTCATGCGGATTCTCCGCAACGCCGGACCGCGGGGCATTGCCGGCCTCTATGCCGAATCCGAGATCATTCGGCCTTTCCTGAACATCAATCGCGCGATGCTGGCGAGCTATGCGCAGCAGCGTCGGGTGCCTTTCGTTCAGGACCCATCCAACTTCGATCGGAAGCATCTGCGCAATCGCATTCGCCTGGACATTCTGCCATGCATCGTCGCGCAGCATCCCAATTTCCCGGCCGAGCTTCTTTCGCTGGCGCGTGATGCCGCGGAATGGCGGCGCTCACTCGACGACCTCGTCGGAAGCGTCGAGGCTGAAGCCGGACAGGATGGTACGCTTCGTGTCAGCCGGTCGAGTCTCGAAGGATATGACGCCGACTCACTCAGAGTGGTCTGGCCCGCCTTAGCTGCCCGCGCGAGCGTCGTGATGGATCGTCGAGGAACCCACCGCGCCGCCGAGTTTACTATTAGGGGAGCAACTGGAGGCGCGATTCAGCTCTCTGGGGGTGTCGAAATCCTGATGCGGCGCGATCACATGTTGTTGCGTCGCTGGGTGCCCGCTAGCGGGCGGGTGGCGCCCGCGGGTGCGGAGCGCAGGGGGTCGGAGGCGCGGACATGACCAGTACGGTCAGACCGCTCGGGTTGAATTCCGATCCACGTCTTTCCGGGCGAGCCATCAAACGAGTCGCGTTCGACGAAGCTGCGATCGCGAAGCGAGTCACCGAGCTCGGCAGAGAGATCACCGCCGCTTATCCTGACGGCGATCTTCTGGTGCTGGGTTTGCTCAAAGGAAGTTTCATATTCTTGAGCGACCTCGTGCGGCAGATCACTCGCCCGCTCCAGGTCGATTTTCTGGTGGCGGCGAGTTACGGTGATGGTATGGTCTCAACGGGATCCGTAAACCTGGTCTACGATCCCGAAACCAAGCTTGAAGGGAAAGACATCCTGTTGGTAGAGGATATTGTTGATTCCGGCCGCACGTTGAATCGTCTCATGACTATACTGAAGGAGCGCAAGCCAAGATCATTGGAAATATGCGCTCTGCTCCACAAACGAATCGCCGGCGGTCTCAAGTACGATACGAAGTTCGTTGGTTTCGATGCGCCGAATGAGTTTTTGGTTGGATATGGGTTGGATCACGCGGAGAACTTCCGCCACTTGCCGTACATAGCGAGCTTGCAGTAATGCCGATACAAATGCCTAATAAAACGCCCAAGAAGCCTACGAACTGGAGCAAGGTCTCGAAGCAGCTCTCGTTCTGGGTTTTTGTCATACTCGTGCCCGTCGCGATCATCCAGTTCTCAGGGAAAGGATCGGAGTCCGCGCCCGAGATCTCTTACACTCCGCAGTACGATCAGGAGCTGCAGAAGAACAATATCGATAAGGTTACCATCCAGGCCGGCCGACTTCTCACTGGGGAGTTCAAGCATCGTTCACGACGATTCTGATCAGCCTCTTCCCATACCTGCTCATCTTCGGAATCTGGTTCTTCCTGTTTCGATCGATGCAGGCGGGTGGAGCCAAGGCGTTCAGCTTCGGCAAATCGAAGGCGAAGCTCCTGACTGGCGACACGCCCAAAGTCACGTTCGACGACGTTGCCGGCGCTGACGAAGCGAAGGTGGAGTTGCAGGAAATCATCGAGTTCCTGAAAGATCCGCAGAAGTTCACCAAGCTCGGTGGACGTTTGCCGAAAGGTGCATTACTGGTCGGTCCCCCTGGCACGGGCAAAACTCTTCTGGCCCGGGCCGTTGCCGGCGAAGCCGGCCGGCCCTTCTTCTCGATGTCGGGATCTGATTTTGTCGAGATGTTTGTCGGAGTAGGCGCGAGCAGGGTGCGTGATCTCTTCGAGCAGGGCAAGGCGCACGCTCCGTGCATCATCTTCATCGACGAAATCGACGCCGTCGGTCGTCACCGTGGAGCTGGACTCGGGGGCGGTCACGATGAGCGGGAGCAGACTCTGAATCAGCTGCTCGTCGAGATGGACGGCTTCGAGTCGAACGAGGGCGTGATTCTCATCGCCGCGACAAACCGCCCCGACGTACTCGACCCCGCGCTCATGCGTCCAGGTCGCTTTGATCGCCAGATAGTCGTCGATTCGCCTGACCTCCGCGGCCGTGAGGGAATCCTTCGCGTGCACATCCGGAACAAGCCAATGGCTGAGGATGTGGACGTGATGCTGCTCGCGCGCGGAACTCCGGGAATGGCGGGAGCCGATCTCGCCAATCTGGTGAACGAAGGCGCTCTTCTCGCCGCACGCCGCAACCACGACAAGGTCTACATGGCCGACCTCGAGGACGCTAAGGACAAGGTGATGATGGGCGCCGAGCGTAAATCGATGGTCATGAAGGATGAGGAGCGGAAGCTCACTGCCTATCACGAGGGTGGCCATGCGATTTGCGCGATCAAGGTGAAGGGCAATGATCCGCTGCACAAAGTCACGATAGTTCCTCGTGGACGCACTCTCGGCGTTGCCTGGACACTGCCGGAGGACGACCGTGTGTCGGTGACGCGTGAGCAGCTCGAGGCCAATCTCGTGAAGGCGTACGGTGGCCGTGTGGCTGAGGAGCTCGTGTTCGGGCGCGATCGCGTGACGACCGGCGCAGCCAGCGACATCCAGCAGGCAACTGGCCTCGCCCGCCGGTACGTGTCGCAGTGGGGACTTTCGGACGAGATCGGTCCTGTCCTCGTCGGCGACAACGAGCAGGAGCTCTTCCTCGGCCGGGAGATCCAGACCCGGCGCGAGGTTTCGGAGCGCACGGC
>WNFY01010010.1_pt1 | contig 10284 bp, 7 predicted proteins | sample 5400091 | NCBI WGS metagenome assembly WNFY01 (sample SAMN13153364, study PRJNA577476) | soil metagenome | isolation source: 60 cm soil or saprolite under grassland replicate 1 | place: USA:California | collected 2016-06-15
AATTAAAGCTAAGATATGCTTCCCGTGATGTTAGCAGTTCATCTGAAGATGAACGTCGCCATAATCACCCTCCCCAAACCCAAGAACAGCATTCACATCGACGTCGCTCATCACAACACTCACGTCGAAGTCGCTCATCACAACGCTCACATCGAAGTCGCTCATCACAACACTCACGTCGAAGTCGCTCATCACAATCACATCGACGTCAATCACAACAACACTCACATCAATATTCACATCGTCGTCGCCCATCCCGACGGCAGGATTCACCTCGCCATTCGTCTTATCGCGAACGCGAATCTACAAAATCTTTCTCTCTCACATCTTCTCGATCAAGCTCACATTCGCGCTCACCACAGTATAGCCCACCTCGATCCCCCTCCAGATCCCCATCTAGAGGAAGATCCTCAACACGAAGTAATATTATTATTTATTGACTATTAGAACCTATATTTAATATGACTTATTCTAATTTATTTTATAATAGGAACTGCACGGCCTTCGGTACCTCGCTTATATGATCCTCAAGGTAATATTTCTTTATTATTTATAATTATAAATGATTTATTTATTTATTTGTTAACTTATTATAATAGACCAGGAAATACAAAACTTAAGAGCTGCAATCTCGCAGCTATCAGAACAGATTGGACGTATTTCCGGTGGTTCGACTTCAACAGCAGCAGCAGAAACAAGCATGTCTCCGGTTAGACATTCATCTCGCCCTCAGCCACTTCCGCCTATGTCGAAAAGCTACCAAAGAACTCTTCACGTAAGTTACATTTTACAAATCTATATCTTATTTAAACTGATTTATTTGGTTATTATTTAAATAGGACGAGATCATCCAAATTTTAAATAATTTGGATTCAAATGTTCTTTTCGACCTATCAAAAACTTTTGCCGTGCAAAAGAAATCAATTGAAAAGAAGCTCCTGCCGGCTGTAAAGTCGGAAATGAATCCTTCAATGAAGGATGTTTATGACTCGGAAATTATTAAGATAATAAGTAAGATATCTTTGTTTGTCATTTATAAATAAATTTCTTTTAACTTATTTCATTTTAACTTATTTCTTTTTTAGGGCAACTACACAAGAGTAGGAGAGAATTATGGAAAAAGAATAATGACGGGCGAATGAAGGATCATACGAAGCGGCAACATGTTGCTTCCAGAAGAGACCAAGTATGTAATTTATTACTATAATATACTTTGTATATAAATTATTTATATATTGTTTTTTTAATAGAAAATGACCCGGCGTCAGCGAGGTCTCCAACACATGATATCTACAAAGGATAACCTTTTAGATTCATGTCATCCCGCCGATATTTCGTGGGATCGATTCTTAGAGGATTGCGAACGCGCAATCAACATGTCAGAACTCCATTCGGACGAATGGTCGACTGACGACGCCTTTCTCGCTGATGAAGAAAGGAAAAACAAACGGAGACCGGTATGTTCGCCTCCACTCGGTTGTTTTTGTTTTTATTTATTTTCTTTAATTAATTTTACTTTACCTTTAGGAACACATTAAAAAGTCGAATTCGGTCATTAAAGTTTATAATAAGAGCTGGAGGTCCTCAAGGGTATGTAATATTTAACTAACGTTATCTCTAAATACCTTATATGTGTAATAATATGTATTTTGTTTATCAGATCAAAAAAAGGCCGAAGAGATCGGTCAAAAAATCAGAAAGGGTCTTACGCGTGTAAGGCACCGATCTGATTATTTAAACGATAGTAGAAGCTTACCAATGGAACAAATGCCGAATTGGTGGATTTCTTCCAGGTGGCTTCCTCCAGAATCGTCTGATGATGACAATGAAGGTGAAGACGATTTGATTAACGACAATAAAAATGATCCACGACCGCCGCCACTACCACCACCACTACCATCCGCACCATCCGCAATCGCCACTTAAAATTTTAGTTTTTTTCTTCGGGCATTGCGCTCTTTATATTTTTTTTTCTTCGGGCATTGCGCTCTTTATATATTTTTTTTTCTTTGGGCATTGCGCTCTTTATATTTTTAGTTCATTTTGTATTTTAAATATAATTATTTTTTATGTTTCTAAAGATTTTGAAATTGGTTTAATTTCAAATTATTTGGACATTGATGTCCATTTAATTTCAAATTATTTGGACACTTGATATAATTTTATTTGTATTTTTTTATATTATTTTCCGATTATTACAAGATATTCGAATTATTTTTTTTATATATAATTTAGTTTCTAAACAGCTTTGCATGAGAAATTATAACTAATGATTAATTAGTAAATAAAATATATAACAGCAAATAATTGATTCAAAAAATTGAATCCCATTAATGTTAACTTAAATGTTCTACACATGATTAATTAGTAAATAAAATAACAAATAATAATTGAATCAAAAAATTGAATCCCATTCAAGAATCGGAATTGTCGAATTAATGTAACTTAGGTTCTACACATACTTTCATTTCTTTTGTTCTATCAGTCTAGGTCCGGTTCTTTAGCATTTCAGCTCTTCATTTCTATCTTGCTTCATTTGTTATTTACAATTTGATTATATTGGCCGATACTATCAATAAATTTCTCGCTTCATGTTTACGTCACTGCATGATATAAAAAAAGAAATGCTGGTTACTACGACTGACAGACACTTTGTAGGGCTACCCCAGGGCAAAGTAATTGGCAGCAGAAAATGTTATAAAATATCCAGCACTATTTCATAACATTTTCCCCCCAGGCAAGCAAATATTACAAAAGAAAGTTTCAAATATACTCAGCGATTTGAACATAGCATTCGTGAATATATTTTACACGCTCCCTTAAGTAATACCACAGTCTAGTAAGCCTCAACCACACTATTGTAAAGAAGGTACATAACTGATTCCTCCTCCGAAATCAGTAGACTTTACAACAGGATATTGTGTGCTAGAGAATTTGAAAATATGCGTATATCCTATTTTCATACCTTTTTAATAAATCCTGATAAAAGTATATTATAAAACTGTTTTATTAAAAAAAATAAAAATAAAAAATTAAAAAAAATAATTAAAAAAATTAAAGAAAAGAAAAAAATTAAAGAAATGTATTTGAAGAGATAAATAAAGTCGCGTTTAGCGATTTTAAAATAGATCGATTGGATCATGTAATCACGTCATTCGCGTAGTGCGCTAGGCGCTACCGTAATAAATAAAATAGAGTTTAAGTATAGATCCGTGAAATACAAACAAAAAGTGATAAACCGAATTGTAAATTTATACAGAATACACATTTTACCGAATACTCATAATCTAAAGATCATCTAAAGATGTTGAAAGAATAATATTTTATTAAATGTGTTTAATTAACCTTTTAGGAATAAACTTCTAATTTTTAAACCATAATTGGTATATTTAATCGTGAAAATGATCTTAAATATTTCGATCAAAAAAAACAATTAAAATAAAGAAAATGTCCTTCTCTGAAACTATTCCCGAAGATGAAATATTACAAGATATTTACGAAAAAATGATATTTAATGAGTTTCATAAGAAAACGAAACAATTAAAACAAGAAAACAATAAAAGGTACGTGTTTATCGAAGTCCAGGATTACCTTTAAGGTAGCGAGTGCAACTGTTTCCTGGGAGTAGTGTTATTTCTGTAATAATAACCTCTTACCTCGCTTATAATTGATATTAACACGTACAACTTTATTTAGGATGAAATATTTCCGAAAAAAAAGCAAAAAATATATTAAACATTATAAATTTTGGCATAAAATTTTGATTATTTTATCAATTATTTTTATTTTTTTTCTTTATTGCATATTTACATATATATATTTATCAATAATTTTTTAATAAAATATTAATAAACTGTCATAATAAACCGTCATAATGTATGATACTATGATTGATAAATATCCGGGTCGAATCAATTTACTGATTTTAAAAATTGAATTATACCTAGTAAAATGAACCTTCCGATCAATCTGACGGATAATCCGATTCGGGTATATTATAATGGGTACGATCAAATGGGGTCTTTTAGGCAGTCTACGGTACTTGATTTATTGTTTGTGCCGCAATTTTAAACCTAACTATCGCAGATTTATATATGCTCTTTTCAGTATTATATTTATCATTTCTTTTAATTTCTCAAAACGAAATTTTTTTATTTAAAGGAATAACAGCCATGTATTTTTGCATTTTCTTTCCAATATAAAATTCTGACTTAATAAATTTACATAATATATTGTGTATTGGTATTATACTATCTCTACCCAACTTATAAAACTCGTTAGACCATAACTCTACATTACAAGATTTTATGTCGTCGTCATCTACTTGACAGTAATATCTTATTTTGTGATCTTTAACCGGTTTGTACCATTTGACAAGTGCTAATGAATGAGTGGTTGATTTATTATTTAAATAAATTGTGTGTTCAAAAAAAATTGAACTTGACCAGCATACGTGTCAATTGACTCATCATCTTGTATAAATCGAGCTAATATATAAGATGACTTTTCATAACGAGCAGCTTGCACAGAACCATATATGTCCGCCCCGATTCTTAATCTACCATATTGCTTGATTCTAGAGTTTACTATATTGCAATTTATACTTGAAGTCGACATGGATGATATAGATATGAAATAATCATCGTACGAATTATCATAATATTCCACTAAGAGGTCTAAAATATCGGCTGGAAGATTTGTTTCATGACATGGACTCATTAATTCTCCAGGGAAAGGTTCCATCCCAAGTGCCGATTCTTCTTCAATATGTGAAAGTCTTATGAAATTTTGATATTCATCTCCTTCAAAGTCATCGAGAGCAGCTAAACTGCCTATAGTTTTTTTAGGTTTTATAATGTTTAAAGAAGTCCATAGAATCTCTTCATCACAATTGGACAGGATGTATTGGAGAAAGAAATTTTCGTTAATTATCCTTAATATTTCGGGCTCAATGTTACGCTTGCTATTTTTATAAGAACCTATATTTTTTTTAATAAATTGATCGATTATTATTATTCTTCTAAACAATGCTATTTTACAGAAAAGTTAATAATTAACGTACCTAGAATTCCATTCATTCGTTCAAAGCCAAAACACCAGAATGAAGATAATGGGCCATAGTCTAATGCGCATTCACAAATATGAAGGCACAAATGTAAATTTGGGCATATTTTTTCTTGGCCATACTTCTGTTCAATTAGTTTATTCATATTAACTAGTTTTGTGAATGCTTCACTTAGCTCTCTTTTTTGTAATTCCCGACTAGTTAGGATTTTACAGGCACGTACAAAATAAGCAAGAATTTTTTTATCAACTTCATCCAAAAAATCCCATGTGATGGGTATCGCAAAAATCATAATAAACGTTTTCCACATGTCTGCTGTAAAGTTTGAAAAGCCATCACCGGTTGCAATTCTGGCGGGACGGCGTCCAAGATCACTTGGTATTTTAATTGTATCGGCTCTTTTTTGCATTATTTTTAATTTTGTATCATCCAAAATACTTCCACCTATCCAAAGCTTCATTATTATCCATTTGGCTACTCCAAGGAATAGACAATGCATAGGGTCAACTACACAATGGCGCACAGGGTTAAAATAATCCAAATTGTATATCTCCGACCAACGAACATGATGTTGTGATACATGGTTTTTCCGTGATTCTTCAGTCTGGCATTTTTTCCATTCATATGCTTTTTCCCTAATTATATCAATGTCCCGCTCAACAAACCAATCACTGAAGTCTGAAAATCCTCCAAAATTTGACTGGTTGTTTACGAAATTTGCTAACTTATAGCACCGGTAACACGCAACGCGTGCAGAGATAAATCCACATAACTTCCGGGTAGCAGGAACGTCACTAGAACAACCAATTATCGCACCTCGGATAAAACGACCACTCTTGTTTTCATGAGTTACTATGTTGTAACCAGACCATAAATGAACTAATTGGTTTATTATTGGATACAAATAATTATTTATCTCATGGAGCTTCGGCTCCTTCAGACCTGGAATCACCGCCAATGTCAGGATGTTGTGAGATTTATAACGCTCCGTACGTGGCAAATTACAAATAACAGCGTAAATTACTCCAACGGAATATAATGAACTATCAAAGGGCTGGAACCAATCCATGTTAATGATCAATCCGAGATGAGTATCGGCATGTTCCTTTGTAAAAAAAAGGCAATCATCATCCGTAAATCCTTTCCAAATCCTTCCATCGTAGATATCGAACATTGCTTCGGTATCATTCTTTCTTTCTGCCCATTTTCGACATGACATCTCAAAATCTTTCCGGCCAAAAAAAAGGGTCAATTGTTGCCTAATGTTAACCAATGGATATGTCATTATCGGACGTAAAATTTGTTCATTGTTACTATTTATTTTTTTGGTCAGCGGATTATTGCATTTTTGTCGAAAACGTTCCATGGTATGATTCGGATAATTAATGAAACTACATGTCTGGACTTCGGTTTTGTCTAATTCGTTAATGTCATAAAGTTTATGACATTTATTACAAGCCGCATATTGAATCACTTCCGTAGGTATTCCCAACTTTTTCTTTGCCATGTATAGTGAGGAAGGGAAGGACGAAAATTTGCTTGCATCTATTGTCGAAAGAGTGAATCTTAAAAATTTAAATAAAGAATCTATTGCAATATTGGAAAGTTTGTATCGTTGTTGGTATTGTAATACCCACAAAATAACCCAAATATAGGTATCATTGTCAAGATTAGGAGGAAGTTTTAGCTCATTAGTATCAAAATCTGGTGACGCAAAGTTGATCTCCTCATAGTCATCGTTTTCTTCGTCGTCTTCGGAATCTTCATCGGGATCTCTATCATCAGAATCCTTATCATTATCATCCGCATCCAATAATAAATTTTCGATAACTCGATCAGAAATTTTTCCTTTTTTTATAATTAGAGATTTTTCCGATTCATTTATGGGCAACTTTTTTGTTAAGAAATTATAATCTCTTTCGGTAACCGGCGGGTCATGCTCCATCGCATTATCATCAATTTCGTTAAAATCCATTTCAATATCGTCTATTTCATCAGATGGTCTGGGTTCTTCATAATTAATTCTTTTTGATATATGTCTTTTTTTCGTTCTTGGATCCACCAAAGAACCATTACACTTTTTGCAATAACAGTATACTTTAGTTCTGACTCTTTTGGTTTGAAAAGACATGTTTATTTTTTAGTTCTTCGAGGATAAGATTTTTTTTTTAGTTCTTCAAGGATGAGATTTTTTTTTAGTTCTTCAAGGATGAGATTTTTTTTTAGTTCTTCAAGAATGAGATTTTTTTCCTCAAGTGATCCGACCCTGTATAACGTGCTAACTAGACCCCATATGCTTTTGCGATCTTGTATAATACTGATGGTTTTAAAGGAATTTGTTTAATTTAGAAAATGCGTACGTAAATTATCCTGATTTGTTTAGCAATCCGATTTTTGAATAGGAGTAAATCCATTTGCGGAATAGCACATACATATACTAGCAATTTGTTATATGGGGTTTCGTCAATAGAAACAGGGGCATGTGGCATACCATTTTACATAATACAATTAATACATGTAATACAAACGCGTAAATAATCACGTAATACAATATAAATATCATTTTTCTTTATTCTCAAAGAGAAAAGGTTTTTATTCTTAAGAGAAAGTTTTCATTTTCAAATACAGACTTTATACTTCAACAGTTCAACTACTACACTATTGTGACATTAATTGTATCGAAATTTTTTTAAATCTGTTCAAATATCAGATATACCTTTTTTGTAAAAGATCGCCATTTTTATTATCGATATCAAATATAAAAATATGTATTATCAAATATGATGTGTTACTTTTATGGTATTATTATCACGTGAGCACGTGAACATTTGTTTACTATATAAACACATTTATTTCGCTGATGATTGATTCCATTTCTTACATTTCTTCACGTTTTTTAATGACACGAGTGACTGACACGAGTGACACGTATGAACGATGGATATGTATAAATATTCACCTTTTGCGCTTTTTGCGCGATATTTCTATCGCATGAGCTTCGTTTCTGTGCATATTCCGCTATTATATATTTGAAAGTGAGTTTAAACATAAAGCACGCTAATATTTTTAAGTGATATAGGTTTTATTATATTTAATTAGGGTGATATTACACCATATTTTTCCTTTTTTTATAAGGAATCGACATATCATTTCATCAAATGGAGTAAGTAATATATATATAATTCCATTGTATTGCTTTAAAATGGGATAATGTCATTATTTACATCTCCCACACATCCGAAGACACTCATCAAGCACCCGAAGAAGCCCAAGCGCCCGAAGACAAAGCACCCGAAGAAGCTCAAGCAGCATAAGCACCCACAGAAGCACAAGCAGGACAAGTTATTCAGGTCGTCAAGGACGTCAAAGAACTTATTCTCGTCATTCTCGACGTTCTCATTCTCCAGATAGAGGGAGATCTACAACAAGGAATTTACCTCGTTTGACAAATGACTCTACATCCGAAAGTAATATTTAAATTTGTTATTTAAGCGTTATTAAAATCGGCTATATAACTATTAACTTATAATAGAAAATCAAGGACAAGGTTCACTTCAGGAAATGAGAAACATAATGCGTACAATGACAGAACTAGCACAAAAACTAGAGATACAACAAGATCAACAACCGATCGGCAAACAAAGAGTAAGAAACCTGACAAAAAGCCATAAGAAGACACTTCGTGTAAGTCACATATCATTATGAAAATTTTACCTTTTTTGTTTATTAATGTTACAGCTGATTATTGGCTTTTCCTTTTAAATAGGACGAAATTGTCCAGATCTATAATAGCCTGGATCCTAGCCTTCATTTCGATTTGTCAAAAACTTTCTCGAAACAAAAAAAAAAGATTGCTAAGGAATTGTTGCCCGCCCTTAAGAAAGCCATTAATTCCTCAATGGATGCGTACGATACAGAAATCATGCAGGTTATAAAACAATTACATAAAAGCAGGCGTGAACTTTGGAGGTTGAATCAAACAGATGGAGGTATCGAAAAGCACAAGAAAGGTCAACACGTGGCTTCCAGAAGAGAACAGGTATTTTATTAATTTATTAAATTATTCTTTAAAATAGAATGTGTATAACTAATTAATAATTAATTTTTTAACAGAAGATGAGACGTCGTTTGCGCGGCTTACGACATATGATTCAAACCAAGGATAAGATTTTAATTAAATGTCATCCTTCAAATGTTACATGGGACGATTATGTGGAGGATTGCAATCTCGCAGTTAATACAGTCGATATAAATTCTGATGAATATTCAACGGAAGAAGAGGAATTGGCTAGGAAGGAGAGGTCTGACGAGAAAAGGCCGGAAAATATCTATAGTACGAATTCAGTTATCAAGATTTGTGATAAACCATGGCGATCTACTAGGGTATGTAATAATGTATGTGAAATTATTAAAGAATAAAACTGATATATATATTTTATCAGATAAAGAAAGTGTTATATCATGCAGAAGAAATCGGTATTAGTCTCGGCACAGGTCTAAGTCGTGTCCGGCACCGCGTAAATGACTTTGTTGATGAAAAAAGCTGACCAAAAGATAACATGCCCAACTGGTGGATTTCTTCCAATTGGACCAATCCGGAATCTGCTGATGAGGACGATGATGATGACAATAATGATTAATTTAGCTTAGCATCAATGCGACCTGTAGTCTTTATTATTCATAATAAATATTTCTTTCGTTATTTCATAATAAAATATTTTTTTATAATAAAATATTTCCATATAATTTGTATAATCTGCTATATAAAATAAGCAAAAATCGGACAGCATACTTGAACGAAATTTTCCTTTTTAAGAAATCAATGGTCAGAAATTTCCTTTTATGGAATCTTGTGTAGCTCAATTTTGGTAATTAATAGCTGTTCCGATATACAAATCGCCGTCGAAAAGACAACAAATCGAAATTACCTATTTTAAAATCGGCTACAAATCGTCTATAAATAGCCATTCCGATATACAAATCGCCGGTCCGATTTATTCACAAAAAAAGAAAAACCGATACGTTGTCAATTCGCGCCAAAAAATCGGCTTTAAAAGGCCGCATATCGGACGGGTATATCCACAAATCGGACGGGTATATTTACGAATCGGCAGGCCGATTTTTGATCGTTTGACCTGTATTATTTTGGATGACAAGCCAACAATGTAATAATATATGGCAATAAATATCATTAAAATATCGTTAAAATATTATACTCA
>WNFY01006646.1_pt1 | contig 10282 bp, 8 predicted proteins | sample 5400091 | NCBI WGS metagenome assembly WNFY01 (sample SAMN13153364, study PRJNA577476) | soil metagenome | isolation source: 60 cm soil or saprolite under grassland replicate 1 | place: USA:California | collected 2016-06-15
CGGGCACGTCAGCGACAGCGGGCGGGTCTCCCGGGGAACAGAGCTTGACGAACATTCCGCTGCCAATTGGGCACGAAGCCAAGGGCCTTGTATTGCCAGATTTCGATGGTGACGGTCGTTTAAGGGGAAAATTCGAAGCCGGGACTGCTCACCGGATTGACCAAGAACACGTAGGCTTTCAGCATCTTAAAATTACAACCTACACTCCGCAGAGTCAGCCTGACCTGCGAATCGACATGCTCACATCGGTGCTGGATTTGAAGACTCGGATTCTAAGCTCGCAGGAGCGGACAACCATTCAGCGGTCGGATTTCAACATCGCTGGTGATTCGGTGCAATTCGACACGAATTCGAAGACCGGACGATTGAGCGGAAATGTAAAGATGGTGATCACTGACAAATCTCATCTAACGGCAAAACCCAACACGACCGAATGAGAAAATTAGGCGTGTTAGTCTTGTTTATCGCATGCGCGATCGGGGCGCGCTCGGCTGAGCAGATTGCCGCTGCGCCAGCAGGCTCGCCCGTGCCTGCCAAGAAGGCTGAGAAACCAGCGAAAGACAAAGCGAAAAACAAGGACAAAAAGAAAGAAGATAAATCGGCCGGCACGAACTTATTTGCCTCGAGCGCTGCGGGGTTGCAATCCAATCAACCGACGACGACGGAAATCTATTCGGACGAGGCTTTTTTTGATTCAACCAAGAACATGGGCATCTTTAGCGGCCGTGTGAAGGTAGTCGATCCGCGTTTCAATCTTCAATCTGACAAATTAACAGTGTTCATCACAAAGGGACAAAACCAGAGCCTCGAGAAAGCCATCGCAGAAGGGAACGTTGGACTCGTGCGCGACCGGCCCGATCCGAATGGCGGCCCTCCCACTCGCGCTGTTGGCCGTTCTGATAAAGCCACCTATACAGCTACCACTGGCGATGTTGAATTGGTGGGAACACCGCGGGTGCAAGAGGGACAAAACCTGCACGTGGCAACCAGCCCTGATACGGTCATGATCATTAGTCAGAACAGCCAGCTAAAGACGCACGGACCCAGTCGCACCCAAATTGTCCAGCAGCCGAACGAAGAAAAAAAGGGACAAGCAAATCCCTCTCAAACTCCCGCCGCCCAGGCGTCACCCGCTCCGTCTCTGCCAAAGCCATGATTAGCCAAGCTGCGCCTGTTTCGACTCCGAAAGCTCCGTCGCCGGCCACAACCAAGGCGGAGACCGTCCTGAGTATCGATCAACTGGTTAAGATTTACGGAGGCCGAGCGGTCGTCGACGGAATTAACATGCATGTTGAAGCCAGCGAAATTGTGGGACTACTCGGACCGAATGGAGCAGGTAAGACTACGAGTTTTTACATGATTGTTGGCCTGATCAGGCCAAACAGCGGTCGGGTGATTTTTTCGGACACCGACGTCACTGACTATCCGATGTACAAGCGGGCGCGGCTTGGCATGGGTTATTTACCGCAGGAAGAATCGATCTTCCGGAAGATGACAGTCGAACAAAACATCCTCGCCATTTTGGAAACGCTGCCCCTAAGCAAGGCCGAACGGCGAAACCGTTGCGACCAACTGCTCCATCAGTTTGGCATTGAGCGGATCGCCAAGAACATAGCGCTTACGTTGAGCGGCGGGGAGAAACGGCGATTAACAATTGCGCGTTCGCTGGTCACCCAGCCGAAGTTGTTGATGCTCGATGAGCCGTTCAGCGGTGTGGATCCCATCGCAGTGTACGATGTGCAGCAAATTATCGTAAACCTGCGCAAATCGGGCCTTGCAATCATGATCACCGACCACAATGTGCGCGAGACTCTTTCCATCGTCGACCGGGCGTATTTGATTTTCGATGGTCGCGTCGAGAGCGAAGGCACAAAGGATTTTCTCATCAACGATCCCATCAGCCGTCAACTTTACCTCGGCGAACGCTTCAAGATGTGATCTCTGTCATTCCGATCGGAGTGGATGATCTCTACCAGTGGTCAGTTGACCCCGAAATGAACGATCAGTAGAGTCCGACGCAGGCAATGGAGTTTGCCATCCCAGCTGAAGGCTGGGAAAACCGCGCGAGCTAATGACTCCTTCCAAAAGGAAAGGAGTTTTTTATGCTCGAAAACATTTGGTTTATTGCTGCCGTCTGGATGGGGCTAGCTCTGATCGGTAGCTTGATCTCGATCCGGACCGGAATTTCAGTCGCATTAGTTGAAATCCTGGTCGGCGTGATTGCCGGCAATTTCGCTGTCGGATTGGAGGGCGGCACGCTGCATATCGGCATTGCTGGAGCCGGTACCAGTGCGGGGCATATGCACCACGTACTGCAATCAACCGAGTGGACCAACTTCCTCGCACTACTCGGCAGTGGGGTGCTCACGTTTCTCGCTGGAGCGGAAATCGATCCCATTTCGCTCAAGGCCAATTGGCGGGCGAGCGTGCTTATCGGCGTTCTTTCGTTTGCCATTCCATTTGCTGTCGTATGGCTCTTTGCTCAATTCGTTTTTGGCTGGCCTCTGCACGAGGCGCAAATTGCTGGTATTGCGCTCTCCACGACCTCGGTCGCGGTCGTTTATGCGGTGATGATCGAAGGCGGGTTTAGCGACACTGCGATGGGCAAGATGATTTTGGCGGCGTGCTTCATTACCGATTTCGGAACGGTCCTGGCGCTTGGCACTCTGTTCGCCAACTACAACCTCTGGCTGCTGCTGTTTGTCATTGTGACGTTGATCGTTCTGTGGTTCATGCCGCGCTGGACCCAAGCGATCATCACACGCCTTGGCGCGACACAGGTGAGCGAACCCGAGGTAAAGTTCATCTTCTTTGTCCTTTTCCTTCTCGGTGGCCTCGCTACGGCGGCTAAAAGTGAAGCTGTTCTACCAGCCTATCTTCTTGGTCTTGTGGTCGCAGGCGTATTTCTGCGAGACAAAACACTCGTTCGCCGCATGCGCAGCATCGCGTTCGCAATTTTCACGCCTTTCTATTTTATCAAGGCCGGCCTGTATGTGTCGCTGCCGGCTCTGTGGACTTCGCTCTTGGTGATCAGCGTGTTCTTGGCGCTGAAGATGGTGACCAAAATCGTCGGCGTCTTTCCGCTCGCTCGATTGCACTACATGAAGGTCAAGGAAGCCAGCTACACCACGCTGCTCATGGCCACGGGTCTAACCTTTGGAACGATTTCCTCATTGTATGGCCTGCAAAACGGGATCATCGACCAGAATCAGTACACGATTCTTGTCAGTGTCGTCATCTTGAGCGCGTTTGTACCGACCCTCATCGCACAGAAATTTTTCCAGCCTACCGTCGAGATGATGCACGCGTGGGGACATCTCTATCGCAAGCGCATGCGCGTGTTAACCGTCGAGGACGTTGGGGAAAATGGCGATGCCAAAAATGAGTGATGACACAAAATCCCACAACTTTAGCGAACATCACCAGCGACATGTGCGCACAACGTTTCAGTACATCGACAAACTGCTCTCCGAAGCCGAGCACACGATGACCGATGCCGGTTCGCCCTCGGCGTTCCGAAGACACTCTGACGACACAACGCCGATCCAACGCAAGGTAACGCATGACTACATTGTACGGATTCGCGAAGCGATGCGGCGCGTGATGGAGGAGCTCAACATTCCGCCGCCCGAGCCGCACTCGGGCGCAGTCTGGGCCGCGGCCATTAATCTGATGTACTGCTCGATCTCACTCAACGAGCTTACGCCAGAACGAATGAAGGCCTACGGGTCGCTTTCTCCTGAGGCTGCCGATAGATTAGATGCTATCCGTGCTGAGCTAGATGGACTGGTAGCCAAACTGCGAAGTTATCTGGGCAAAGGAGCTGGTGGCGATTTGCAACAGCGACTTCAGCAATTGGGAAAAACTGGAGACGAGATTCGATTGCTCGGCGAAATCGAGAGGATCATCACCGCGCACGGTCTTGTAGAATTTCGTGGGACGCTGAGCATGCTGCTCGACCGAATGGAATCGGCAGCGTTCGAGGTCGGGGTTTTCGGTAGAGTCAGTTCCGGCAAGTCGTCTCTGCTTAATTATATCTTGCAAACGGACGTGTTGCCGATTGGTGTCACGCCAGTCACGGCAATTCCAACGCGCATCAGTCACGGGCCTGTTGCTCAAGCCGGAATCGAATTTGCCGAAGCGCAACCGCAAATTATTCCATTGTCCGAGTTGCCTGAATTTGCAACGGAACAGAAAAATCCGGGTAATAAGAAACACGTTACGCGCATATTCGTTAAACTGCCGTCCGATCGCCTGGCGGAAGGCGTTACGTTCGTTGATACACCCGGTCTCGGCTCCCTCGCAGTTGCCGGCGCAGAAGAAACGATCGCATATCTGCCACGCTGCGATCTTGGCATCGTTTTAATCGATGCGAGTGCAGGTCTTACTCCAGATGATCTTATCGTCGTGCAGGCACTGTATCAGGCCGGCGCGAATGCCATGATCCTAATCAGTAAAGCAGATTTGTTTAGCGCTCCCGATCGAGAACAAATGATTACATACGTGAAAGCGAACCTGCGCAGCGAGCTTCGCGTAGAGCCTACCGTGCACGCCGTGAGTGTCTTCGGCGCGGATGCGACGTTATGCGACGCCTGGTTTGAAAGCGAACTGCGGCTTTTCCTCGCCCAACATCATGAGCTCGCCATCACCTCGCAAAAGCGCAAGATTGGCGCTTTGCGTGATGCTGTCATCGGCGCGCTACAGCGTAGACTGCAAGTCGGGGCAGAACCGGTTTCTGAGAAAAGCGCCACGCTGCCTGAGAAAGCCACAGAGGCACTGCGCAATGGCGACAGAATTTTAGAGCGCGCACAAGGTGAATCTTTTTTTCTCACACGAAAAATTGCGAAGATGCACCGGGCGATCATCGACATTGCTGCAGAACGAATTGCAGCAGCACTGGCAGAGTCAGAGCAAGTGGATGCGGCGTCAATTTTTTCCGAGACACTCACTAGTCTTATTGCCGAACCTGTAGCTGCCACTCTCCGTTCAATCGAACAAACGCGCAGCGCTCTGGCCGAGGCGATGAAGGTCGCTGCATCAGCTTCGGGACAAGGGCCTCAAGACGAGTTGCCCAAACCGGCTGGGATGCCGATGATGGATGTAAACGAAATTTCCCAAAGACTTATGGTCGAAAAGCCGCGCGTGCTTTCGTGGATGGGCAAGGGAATGCTGACCTCGCACGTTCAGCGAAAACTAGAGACGGAATACGATCGTCCATTGCTTGAGTTCCTGAGCCTGTATGCAAATCGCTTGCGTCGTTGGATGGAGCAATGCATCAACGCGCTGCGCAACGCTTTCACTGAATTCGCTGACATGCATCGCGCGCATTTTGAGGTTGCGGCTGCTCCTGGTCTATCAGACATATCGGCCCTCCAGAACGACCTTCGAGTTTTGGGTGAATGGGACGGGATTGAGGAGGTCCCTGCAAACAGCAGCAGGTAAAGTCCTGATCGGCCGCAGACATCGCAGGCAAATAAATCCGATTCTCTCCGAGAATTGGAAATTGCGTGTTATCCACGCTAGAAGTTAATCCTCATGGCGGAACAACTCGGCACCCAGACGATCACATCTCCAAGCGATCGACAGAAAAGCGTCCCGGTTGTTACGGTCGAGAGCTTTTACACCTCGCACGCTGGAAAGCTGCAGATGAAACTAGAAGGGCCGCAGGTGGGGTTCCATCGCAAAATTCGCGAGCCCACTATCAACCGCCCCGGCCTTGCTCTGTCGGGCTTCTATACTTATTTCGCTGAGAAACGTGTGCAGGTGCTGGGTGCAGCCGAGCATTCCTATCTCAAAAGTTTGCCTTCCAAGCTGCGCGTAAAACGATTTCGAAAATTGTGCGAGCGCAAAATTCCGTGCCTGGTCATGTCGCGGGGGTTTCGTCTTGCGCCGGAGTTGCTAGGTGTGACCGCACAGGCAAAAATCGCAGTGTTTCGCACTCCGATGATTACCATGAAGTTCATTAACGCGGCGACAATTGCTCTAGAGATGGATTTTTCCCCGACGGTAACCGAGTTCGGCAGCATGGTGGACATCCTGGGTGTGGGCGTTTTGATTCGGGGGGCCAGCGGAATCGGCAAGAGCGAATGCGTCTTGGGGTTGATCGAGCGCGGTTACAGCCTCGTGGCCGACGACGTGACCCGGATCACTTCGCTCGAAGGACGCGAGCTCATGGCGACAGCGCCCGAGTTGACTCGCAATCACATGGAAGTGCGCGGCATTGGCATTATTGATGTGGCGAAGGTTTTCGGCATTGGCAGCATTCGAATCGAGAAGCGCCTCGACCTCGTGGTCACGCTGAAGGATTGGCAAGACGTGGACGAGGTCGATCGGATCGGGCTGGATCGGGAATTCTATGAAATCCTCGGGCTTCCGGTGCCGCATGTGACCATTCCGGTAAGGCCCGGTCGCGATATGGCGCGCCTGATCGAGGTCGCGGCGATGGATGAAAAATTGAAGGGTCTCGGCCAAAACAGTGCAGTCGATTTTAACGCCAGGCTGCTCAGTTTGATGGAGCGCCCGCATTCGCAAGGCTCCGGCGTGGCAGGGAAGGGAGCAGTGTAATGGGCTTGCTGTATAGAAAAACCGGCCGCGCTGCAACTGCCCAGAAGGTCGAAAAAGACATTTCGATTGTCAATCGGCTTGGGCTTCACGCGCGGCCAGCGGCCATGTTTGTGCGGATTGCGAGTCGTCATCGCTCGGAAATCTGGGTTTCCAAGGAAGGGGAAGAAGTAAATGGCAAGAGTATCATGGGCTTAATGATGTTGGCCGCCGGCCAGGGATCAAAGCTTCACATCCGCTGCGAAGGCCCCGATGCCGACAAGGCGATGGAAGAACTCGAGGCCTTGATCAAGGCGGGTTTTAACGAGGAGTAAGGGCGTCGCGCTGCGACCACCCGAAAGCTCTCGGGGCGGCGCTGCCTCCTTAAGGTCCACGAAGAGGCCTCGCATTGCTTGACATCTGCTTTACTCTGGCGGGTGCATGAGCGGCGGCGCGCGTCAGGAAATCCGGTTTGAAGGAGCAGGCGTTTCGCCCGGAATGGCCTGCGGCAAGATCCATGTCGTGCGCGATGACTTGGATGACGTCTCGCGGTACCGGATCGCGCCTTCCCAGATTCCGGACGAGATCGGGCGGTTCGAGACCGCGCTTATTCAAACGCGCATGCAGATTCTGGAAATGCAGCAGCGCATTGCGGAATCCATTGGAGCAAAGGATGCAGCCATTTTCGATGCGCATCTACTTGTCGTCGAGGATCGGACGCTGATCGACGAAGTGCTGCGGAAGCTGGAAACCGATCTTTGCAATGTCGAGTGGGTCTTTCAGGAAGTTGCCACACGTTACGCTGAGACTCTGAACAAGATCGACGATCCCTACCTTCGAGAACGTGCGCTCGATATTCAGGACGTGACAAAGCGCGTGATTCGCAACCTGCAGGGCAAAGCTCCCAAGACGTTTCTTGCCCTGAGCGAGTCGCACATTCTCGTTGCGCATAACCTTACTCCTTCGGACACGGCAAGCATGAACCGCGCAAACGTGCTCGGGATTGCGACCGATCTGGGTAGCCGCACATCGCACGCGGCGATTCTGGCGCGCTCTCTTAACATCCCGGCGGTCGTCGGATTGCACGATATTACCGCGAAGCTCGAGACTGGCCAACACGTGCTGGTCGATGGGAGTGATGGCCTGCTAATTGTCAATCCGGCGCCGGAAACGATCGCGCACTACGCAGAGCTTGAATCAAGAAGGGCCAGGGTTGTGGCACAACTCAAAGAACTGCGCACGACAAGATCAACCACGCGCGATGGTCATCACGTTGTGCTCTCCGCAAACATTGAACTCCCGGAAGACGTCGAGGCCGTCGCGGCCCATGGCGCGGAGGGCATCGGACTTTATCGCACGGAATTCCTTTATTTGAATCGGACGACGCTGCCGACAGAAGACGAACAATTCGAAACCTATCGAAAAGTAGCAGAGCGCGTCCGGCCTGATCCGCTGATTATCCGAACATTTGATCTAGGCGGCGACAAACTGGCTCCTGGTACGGTAGATATCACTGATGAGTTAAATCCTTTCCTTGGCTGGCGTGCTATTCGTCTTTGTCTCGAAAACATAGACATTTTTAAAACGCAGTTGCGCGCTATTCTCCGTGCCAGCGCTGTCGGAAACATAAAAATCATGTTTCCCATGATCTCGGGTCTGGAGGAATTGCGAGGGGCCAAGGCCGTCCTCGCTGAGTGCCATGAAGAGTTGCGCCGGTCGGGCGTTCCTTTGGACGAAGAGATCGAGGTTGGCGCGATGATTGAAATCCCAAGCGCAGCTCTCTGCGCCAATGTTCTCGCATCCGAGGTCGATTTCTTCAGCATCGGAACCAACGATCTGATCCAGTATACGCTTGCAGTCGACCGAGTGAATGAAAAGATCGCGCACCTTTATGAGCCTACGCATCCGGCAATACTGCGTTTATTAAAGATCATCGCCGACGCGGCGCATGCGCATCACATCTGGGTGGGTGTTTGCGGAGAAATGGCCGGAGACGTCGCGCTGGTTCCGCTTTTGCTCGGTCTTGGTATGGATGAACTGAGCGCGGGGGCGACGTCGGTTCCGCGAGTGAAACGTGCGGTGCAAAGTCTGGCTATTCCTGAATGCCGCGAGCTGGTCGAGGAAACACTCAAGCTGAATACTTCCTCGGAGATTCTGGCGCGGTGCCTCGAATTAGCGGACAAGCGTTACGGCGATTTACTGGGGTGAACCGTAATTGGTAATTGGTAACTGGTGATTCGTGATCCGGTTCTCGAATTTCACGTTTCAAATTACGAATTACAAATCTCGAATCACGTCTTTCGGACCCTCGTTACTCTTCCGCCTCAGGATCCGGCTTCAGACCTTCTTCCTCCATCTTGCGCAAGACATCGCTCATATCGTCCACTTCGTCCCAGACGTCCTGACTCACATAGATGGGTGCCTTTTGCTGAGTGGCCATCGCGATGCAGTCACTCGGGCGGCCGTCGAGCTCGATGATCTTTTTCTGATGTAATTCATTTTGGACGCGAATGATGACTCGCGCGTAGTAGGTGGCATTTTTTAGGTCATTGATGATGACTCGCTCGACCTTTGCGCCCAGAGCAGTCAGTAAATGCGCCATCAGATCGTGAGTGAGCGGGCGCTCCTTGGTAATCTGGCGCATAAACATCGTAATCGCGCTGCCCACGGTTTGATCGACATAAATGATGAAGACTTTGTCGTTATTGCCGAGGAACACAGCACACCCGCCGCTTGTCGGCAAAACCGCGCGCACCTGCACTTCGATCACCGTTTTGTTCACCAGCGAACGTTATCCGCAGGGAAACGAAAAACAAGCGACGTGCATCGCATGGGTCGCATTCTTTTCATGCGATACGTGGGAAGATGTGAGCCACATGAGATTTTGGACCTACTCGCTTGCATGTTAGGCGGGCTGAATCATTGTGCGTTTTGCGGCATTCATCGCCCGCACGCTTTGGCTAAATGAAAAACGAATGGGACGTTGATGCAGCAATCGCGACTTATAATGTCGACGGTTGGGGCGGGGGATATTTTACTGTCAACGCAAACGGGAACGTCGTCGCGCAGCCTTTGCAGCAAAACGGTGGCACCATCGATATCCTGGAAGTTGTAAATGAAGCGCGCAATCGCGGTTTAAGTTTCCCGCTGGTCATCCGATTTCAGGATCTGCTCCGCCATCGTGTCGAAACGGTTAACCGCGCATTCCAAAACGCGATCACGGAGTTTGGCTACAAAAATGAATATCGCGGCGTTTTTCCGATCAAGGTCAATCAATTGCGCGAAGTTATCGAAGAAATTGTCGATGCCGGTCAGCAATTTCACTTCGGTCTCGAAGCTGGAAGCAAGCCGGAACTGGTTGCTGCGCTGGCGATGCACCAGGACCCCGAAAGTCTCATCATTTGCAATGGCTACAAAGACGCGGCCTTCGTCCGCATCGCGCTGCTTGGCTGCAAGCTCGGCAAGAAGGTGGTCATCGTTGCCGAGAAACTCGAAGAGCTTGAGCAAACGATCCGCGCGGCAAAGGAAGTCGGCGTGGAACCGCACATCGGCATTCGCGTCCGCCTTTACAGCAAAGGCGCGGGCAAATGGGCGCCGAGCGGGGGCGAGAACGCGAAGTTCGGTCTCGATACCACAAGTCTCATCGCCGCGAGCGAAATGCTGAAGGCCGCAGGCCTGGCGCATTGCCTCAAACTCATTCACTTCCACGTTGGGTCGCAGGTTCCGGATATTTCAATCATCA
>WNFY01009638.1_pt1 | contig 10282 bp, 8 predicted proteins | sample 5400091 | NCBI WGS metagenome assembly WNFY01 (sample SAMN13153364, study PRJNA577476) | soil metagenome | isolation source: 60 cm soil or saprolite under grassland replicate 1 | place: USA:California | collected 2016-06-15
TGCAACCGGCGGTTTACTGGAAGTTCAATGAAACAGCGTGGCACTATTTTAAAGACAGTTATATTAAAAAAGATAAAACAGAAATAGAAACTGTTTATTTTGAAAACGTATATCCTTTATACGGTGCCATTGATATTCGTAATTCCACGATAGAAAGAAACAATGCATTGCGTGCAGATCTTAAAACGCAGTTCAATATCCTGCTGCAAACATTGTCTGCATTAAAGCAACAGTTTAGTTTGGGATTGATTGATGAAAAGATATTTAAATGCAAAAAATGGCTAAGTAATATTTCTGAATTTTTAACCGCGAACGATGAAGTTAGCCTGGATATTTTTCTTGAACATGAAATAAATTCATTCCTCTTGTATTTTAAAGAAAATCATACAGCAGCCGAGAATTTAGTGAACGACTATTTTCAGAGTGTTGATGAAAAAACAGGAGCAGCGTATGAAAACAGGCGGGCACTGGAAACTTCAATGAAAATGATCAACACAGCCATCAATAATTATTTGGATGAGTTTAAAGATGAGCTGCAAAAATCTTATCCCTGTTATTTTGTCACACAACTGATATTTGTGCACGCAAATACTATTGATATAAGTTTTAGAAATGATGAAAGAAGATTTGACGTAGAAGGCACTTACAATATAAGATACCAGGTAATTAAAAAAAGGATTGATAAAGTGCAAATAAAAAATTTGAATGAGAGATTAACACAGCCCGGTAAAATTGCATTGGTATATTTCAACAAGACAGATGCGGATGAATACCTAAAATATATAAATTACTTACAGGAACAGGATATTCTTAATAATGATTTGGAGCAACTTGAGCTGGAGGAACTTCAGGGTGTTAGCGGATTGAGGGCACTACGAGTTGGTGTGAACCTTGATTAATAACAATTCAATTATATTTTTATTTTACTAAAAAGATCATTTTTAATAATTGCTCGTTTTATTTTATCGCTTAGGGGAAACTGTAAAGCCAAGATGCAGTCCAGCGCTCATCACTGGCAAGGTACTACCAATACCTTTCAAAAGGGTTGCAGATAATTAAAAAACACTTTTAATAATGAACTTAAAATGATTTGAATGATAGAATGATTTTCCATGATACCAGCAGCTCAATCATTGTGCAACAGATGAAAGTAATGCGACGCAACAGGCGATGCCATGAATAACTCAGTTAGGTTCAAAATAAAAATTACTGCTTACAATACTCTTATTACGCAGTAGGGTATTTCCATTCACCTCTGTAATCACGCCGCAATAATTTGTTTGCTTCATCATCATTAATAATCATTTCTTTCTCTCCATTCCATTCTATGCTGCGGCCCAATTTATAAGAAAGCATACCGAGCAAACTCATGTTGGCGGAGCGATGTCCTTTTTCAATATCACAAACAGGCAATTGATTTGTTTTAATCGCTTCAAGAAAATTGGCCCAGAGCTCGGCAATATTTTGATCATCTGGTTTATGCAATTGCGGTTTCTGTTGCAACACGGGTTTGTTTGTATCGGCCGGATAAAAATGCCAGCCATCCTGCCAGCCCATATGAAAAGTGCCTTCCGTTCCATAGAAATAACAACCTACATTATGTTTCTCTGCTTCGTTGCCTGCATACAAGCGATGCTCCCATACGGCAGTGAAAGATTCAAATTCAAAACTTACTATCTGCGTATCGGGTGCATCGGTATTATCTTCCTTAATGTAGCGATGTGCCAATGAAAATATTTTGCGCGGATATTTTTCTTCCGTCCACCAAAGAATTTGATCCATCCAATGCACACCCCAATCGCCTAACTGACCATTAGCAAAATCCAGATATTGCCTGAAGCCTTTTGGATGTATGGTTGGATTGTAGTTATGTAAAGGAGCAGGTCCGCACCACATATCCCAATCAAGTTCTTTGGGTGGTTCTTCGTCTGCAACTTTTTTACCCGGTCCGCCACCATAATGCACAAAGGCTCGTACCATACCTATCTTGCCTGCCTTGCCCGATTTTAAAAATTCCATTCCTGATATATTGTGTGGTGATACACGCCTGTGCAAATCCACCTGCACAATGCGATTATTTTTTCGCGCAGCATTTACCATCGCCCTGCCTTCCTGAATAGTGTGGCTTATAGGTTTTTCAACATACACATGTGCACCTGCATCCATCGCTGCAATGGCGATTAACGGATGCCAGTGATCAGGTGTAGCAACTATTACTATTTCAGGCTTTTCTTTCTGCAATAATTCGCGATAGTCTTTATATAACTTTGGTTCATCACTGATCCACTTATTTAATTTTTCGGATGCAGTATGCAACTGTCTTTCATCCACATCACACAGCGCCACAATGTTTGACTGGCCTGCTTCCACAGCAACCTGCAAAATATTAGTGCCCCACCATCCTGAACCGATTAATGCGGTGGAGTATTTTTCTGTGCGTGCAAATGAATGGAACAGCGGCAAAGTATTGATGGCTATTCCTGCTTTTGAAGTGTTTTTAATAAATGAGCGGCGATCCATGATGGTTGTTTTTTTAAAGATATGTTATCAAATAAATTATGAAGTTTAAAAATTTATGCAGATAATAAGAGTTATACAGCACTTGTCAAAAATCAAAATTTTTCTTAGAAACTGTATAGAGATTTCTCCTTTATAATGACATCCTTGTAAGACGTTCAAAATCAATAGCAACCTTATAAGATGTCAGTACAATATTTTCCTTGTCGTGTACAAGGTGGTAACTCGAAATGACAAACAGAAGAATAAGAATTTTACTTAAGTTCATTCCTTAAACAACGGTTTGTCGAAGAATGCTTGCCCGACATAGGTGGGAGGCATCTAACTTCAAAAATATTTTCTAAACAGTCTCTTAGTAATGATTCGTTTTAAAAGTAACTTCAATACCAAATGCTAAAATAATTTTTATGGCTTACAATGAAAAATTAGCAGACAGAACAAGAGAGATTATTTCTCTTACCTATAAAAATGTTGAAGAGAAAAAAATGTTTGGAGGGCTATGTTTTATGGTGAATGATAAAATGTGTGTAGGCGTAGGAAAAGATAGGCTGACGGTTCGTTTGGATCCTGAAAAGTTTGACGAGGTAATAGAAAAAGAAGGTTGTGTGCCCATGGATTTTACCGGTAAAATAATGAAAGGCTTTGTATTTGTAAGTGAAAATGTTTTAAAAACAAAGAAGCAACTGGAATACTGGATTAAACTCGCTTTGGAATACAACAAGATCGCCAAACCATCAAAAAAGAAAAAAACGAAAATAAAGTTTTTATAAAAATCAGCGCTATCCTTTTCTCCTCACGTTAAAATGTGATTGTGCAACACTAAAACGGCTATAACACTATCTAAACTTTGTTGTGTTCTGTAAATCTGCTTACTACTTTTTGTAGCATTGTGTTTCTGAAAAAAATAAAATTTGACTCATAATATTTCTACTATTTTTTTATCACTCATTTCCATTGTTTCTTCATTATTATTTAAATTAGTTTCCTCAAGTCATTTGTCTTCATTGTGCTTGTCAAAAAAATTGAATTATTGCTAATTAAAATCATTACCATGAAAAAGACTAACATCAATTCAGAAAGGGAAAAAATAAGCCGCGGAAGTTTTATCAAAAACACTGCATTGACCACAGCAGGTTTGTACATTGTACCTCGTCATGTATTGGGTGGAAAGGGATATGTTGCTCCAAGTGATAAATTATATATAGCTGCAATAGGTTGCGGAGGAGAAGGTGAAAATGATATTCATCATTATGCCACTGCTCCCAAAAAAAATGCGGTAGTAGCATTTCTTTGCGATGTGGATGATCGCATGGCAGCGCCCCGCCGAAAAGAATTTCCCCAGGCAAAATTTTATTACGACTGGCGCGAACTTTTCGAAAAAGAGAATAAAAATTTTGATGCTGTTTCTGTTGCAATTCCTGATCATAACCATGCTATTGTAGGGTTAAATGCGATGAAGATGGGTAAACATATTTATCTTCAAAAACCATTGACGCATGATATTTATGAAGCCCGTACACTTACCGAAGCTGCAGAAAAATATAAAGTGGTTACTCAAATGGGTGACCAGGGTGCTTCGTGTGATGGCATGCGTACATTAAGAGAATGGTTTGAAGCAGGACTAATCGGAGATATCACGGAAGTATACAACTGGACGAATCGTCCTGTGTGGCCACAGGGAATTCCCTGGCCCAATCAACATCCGTCTGTTCCAAAAGAATTGAAATGGGATCTGTGGCTTGGCACTGCCGAACAAACTGATTATATAGACAACCTTGTTCCATTCAACTGGCGCGGATGGTGGAGATTTGGAACTGGAGCATTGGGTGATATGGCATGTCATATTATTGGTCCGGCATTCAAATTGTTGGGGCTCGGTTATCCAACTGAAGTTACTTGCAGCGCTACAACTGTTTATTCCGGCATATTTAAAGAAGCTGATTATCCCGAAAGCATTCCACCATCTACCGAACTTCGATACAAGTTCAAATTAAAGGATGGACATGAACTTAAGCTCTATTGGATGGATGGAGGCATAGTACCGGAACGACCTGATGAACTTGAAACGGATGTTGATATGAATGAAGCTCTTGCGGATGTGCCAGAAGAAAATGATTATGAAGGAGGCACTTTGTTTGTCGGAACAAAGGGTAAGGTTTCATGCGGCTGGGGTGGCTCTCATCCGCGTCTATTGCCGCTCTCACGTAATAAAGAAGTTAATGTTCCAAAGAAATATCCACGTGTGCAAGGAGATATGGATGGACATTGGTGGCAATGGGTAGATGCTTGTATTGCAGGGTATGGAAATGCAGAAGTTGATTCACCTTTTGTTGGTTATGCAGGGCCGCTTACCGAAACAGTATTAATGGGTAACTTATTATTGCGAAGTTTCAATCTTCGTCAAAAGGTAAAGAAGAATGATCCTGTTTATGGCAGCATGGAAGGATATAATACTCCCGGGCGATATATTGCTTACAAGTGGGACGGAGAAAATATGCGCATCACTAATTTTGAACCAGCAAATCAATTTGTAAAAAGAGAATACCGGAAAGGCTGGGGAGGACTAACTTTATAAATACCATGTTTTTTTGCATGATTTTTTGTTGCTGTAAGTAACGCCGTGTAACTTTTGTCGTGTCACATTGCTATAGCCTCCATGAAGCTCAGTTTTTTGGAAAAACAGCCGCAGCAGTTTTTTGTGTATTGCCATATTTTATCAGGTCGTTCGCTATCTTTTTTACGATGTTTACCGGAATAGCATAAGAGTAACCTGCATAACTTCCTGTAGGAGAAACAAAAGCAGTGTTGAGACCAATTAATTCTCCGTTGGTATTTATCAATGCTCCGCCACTGCTCCCAAAATTTACTGCAGCATCTGTTTGTATAAAAGATTCAACAGGATTTTCTTCCTTGTTATTATCTGCGAATCTCGCCTTGGCACTAATAATGCCAGCAGTAACTGTAATCGTATTAACAAAAAACTCACGAAATTATTCGTAGATAATGTTCTTTTAAAATTAATGAGTGGTTTTATATGCTTATCCGTAGCATTACTATTTAACTTTTGTTCCCGTACGTACGGGACTCTTGTACATTCTGTTGTTATTCAACAACCAAACTTTGGATTTCTATTTTACTTATTGCCTTGTGCAACTTTTGTTTTTTGCAGTGAGTAAATAGATCACAGCAAAAAAAAGATAAAGCATATATTTTTACAAAAACATACCAAAATGAAATTTTATTTGAAAGAATCATTCTTCGCTGTTATTCTTTTAGGATGTCTGACTTCATGTAACAACAATAATAATAAAACCAAACCTCATTATAAGAGTGAAGACACTAAAAAAACTGTTTCTTCTTATAAACTTGATGTGCCGGCAGGATGGAATGTTGAACGCATTCCTTTTCCTATTGATTTTGCTCCGGGTATAAATTATACCGGCGTTGAAGATCTGCGTTTTACTCCGGGCTGGGAAGATTTAACAAGTGAAGAGCATTGGTCTTATGCTTTTTTGTGGTGGCTGGATGAAGGCCAAAGATTGATGCTGATATTTTGCAGGAAAACCTTACTCAATACTACGCTGGTTTGATCAAAAGAAATATTGTACAAAGAAGTATCCCTCAAATCAAAATTGTACCTACTGTTGTAACAATTAAGAAAACAGAAACCACCACAGGTGATTCAGCAACCTATAGTGGTACAGTTAGTATGCTCGATTATATAGCACAAAAACCAATAATTTTAAACTGCCTGGTACATGTAAAAAGTTGCGGTACGCAAAAACATACGCCTGTTTTTTTCGAAATATCACCAAGGCCGTACGATCATCAGATGTGGCAGCAATTGAATAGCCTGGAATTAACTTTTAAATGCGAAGAATAGATTATTTTATTGCACGCGGCTTATAAACTTTTTTTAACTGCTTTTTTTAACATTTATGGCGCTGAGTCCTTTGGGTCCCATTTCCACTTCAAAGATTACTTTGTTATTTTCTTTTATTGGCTCTGATAACTGATTGACATGAATAAAAACGCTCTCCTGTGTTTTCAGATCTTTAATAAATCCAAAACCTTTAGCTTCGTTAAAGAAAGTAACTATTCCTGTTCTTATTATTTCACCTTGTTCTCTGTCTTCCTGTTTTGGTATACCTATTTGTACCTCTTCCTGCTTAAAGATTTTCTTTTTCTTTGGATCAGGTGGCGTAGAAGAAATGTTTCCATTTTCATCAATATAAGCCATCATTTCCTCCAGCGTTTTTCCCTTCTTAGCATTAGCTTTACGTTCTTCCATCTTCTCCAATTTGTCCTGCCGCTGTTTTAATTTTTTCTTTTCTTTTTCCTTTTTTGCAAAGGTTTCCTGAGATTTAGCCATATTTTTTACTTAATTTTTTTGTTGCCGGCAAAGTTAGCTTTTTTATTGTCGAAAGCGTAAATGATCAATAATACATAACAAATGATTAGGGTTATATATTTCGGGTGTATCACAACCTGTGCTGATTAACAGAATTATATTTTGCAGAGACTGGACAACGTAACGAAGCTTTATCGCCGAATAGTGCAATCAGATGGGGAACTTCATGCAGCGGTATCAAAATAAAACCACTTATAATTTATAACCAGCATTATATGGGCATAAAAAAAAGAGCCTGATAAATAAGCTCTTTTTTATACTATCATTTAAAATTACCAGCGTTTATTATCACTTCTGCGGGAATATGAGCTGCTGCCTCTGTCAGATTTTTCCCTTGCTACGGAAACATTTAAAGCTCTGCCATCTATCTCTTTATTGTTGAGACCTGCCAATGCTTCTCTGCCTTCGGCTTCAGATGGCATTTCCACAAAGCCAAAGCCACGGGATTGATTGGTTTCTCTGTCCATAATAATTTTGACAGAACTTACAGCACCAAATTTTGAAAACATGCTTTTTAAGCTTTCCTCAGTTGTTTGAAAGCTCAAATTAGAAACGTAAATGTTCATAAATAATAAATTGAAATTAAAAAAATAAAATACCATTGATTTTAAGTAGAGGCAAAAGTAAAGAAGCGTGAAATATTACAGTTGTAAGAAAGTAAAATTTGGCAGGATCTTATACCGTGTGCTGCACAGCTTATTATCAGGCGATAAAGATAGCTTAATATATCAAAGCAATAAACATAATTTTTATTATAACCATTTTATAAGGGGTTTTAAGGAAGTAGTACTTGACTGTGCTTCACAGGAACAGGTTTAATTATTTTAAGTCGGCTTAGCAAAACAATAACAGGATAGCATAGGTCAAATTCTCCTTTATTCGCTGCAAAATTACTCCTTGAAGGAAAAGCATGATGATTATTATGATATCCTTCACCCAGCATTAGCAGGTCAAGTTTAAAAAGGTTTTTTGATGTGTTGTCTGTTGTAAAATTTGTTTTTCCATACTTGTGTGCAAACCAGTTAATAATCACGCCATGAAGCGGACCCATTACAATATGTACAGGTAATAACAAAAACCACCAAGCGGAGGGAGCAAAAACAATGTACAGCCAAATATAAACAGCTATCCATAGGATTCTTGACAACGAAGAATTTCCCCATGCATCAAACCATTTCCATTCAGGAATATTTTTAGTGAATTTTTCTTCTACTGTATAAGTGCCTTTAAAAATCTGCATGTAATTATTCTTGGTGCGCCACATCATGGCAAAAAAATTCTTGTCATATAAAGGCGAATGTGGATCATCCTTAGTATCAGTATATGCATGATGCATTCTGTGCATAATGCCATAGGCTCTCGGACTCAAATAAGAAGAACCTTGTGTTAGGTAGGAAAATATAAAGAAAAATTTTTCCCATGAACGATTCATTGTGAAAGCCCGGTGCGCCGAGTAGCGGTGCTGGAAGAACGTTTGGGAAAACAATGACAAATACCAATGGGCAATAAAGAAAACAATAATAAAAATCAAGTTTGAAATATTAATAGTGAAAGAAAATTTACAATTCCAACGACAGGAGAAAAAAGAAATGCAAATGGTTTAACTGAATGAAGGTAGGCAAAAAAATTTGTTTGTATAAAAAAAATGGTATTACTTTTATTACAGATTAACATTTCTAATTCTACTCTAAGCACTCTAAAAAATCTTTCGCTGTTTAATATAATTAAGTTTGATTAACCTTAAAACAAAGTCTATTAGGTTTATAATGGTGGAATCAGGAATGAAAAGAGCTACACTTAGAGTAATCAAATCAGAATAGAATTTTAAAATAAACTCAGGCTTTGCAAGCTATAGCAGAGTTATATTAAAAGTTATGAAAAGAGGCTGCTCCCAGAAGCGGATAGCCTCTTTTTATTTGAATATGGTACTTATCGTTTTATTGCAGCTTTTGTTCCAGGTGTCTGCCGGTCTCACTTTTTCACACAATAACTTTCTTGCGAAGATTCTATGGAGGCTAAAACATTTCACCTGGTTATTAATCGCTTATTTTTTTTAACCATTTTATTAGATTTGCCATAAAAACTTCCATTCTTAAATTTATTGTAATTGTTGAAATTTTTTTGTAATTTATTCTTTTACTTACTTTCTTTTTTTCACAAAAAAATCTGCTTATCATGAACAAATTATTTATCATTCTTGCAGCAATTACCTTTACAGGAATCAGCTGTAACAACAAGCCAACATCTGCTTCAAGCACAGATACCACTGCCGTTTGCGAATGCGGTTTTCAAAGATGCCGCACCTGATTTTGTTGATTATGGTGACGGAAGTACCCCGCCGGCAAAAGGAATAGATTCATCTAAAGCATTTTTGCAAAGCTTTATCACTGCTTTTCCTGACATGAAAGGTGAAAATTTAATGGCTATTGCAGAAGGAGATCATGTAGCTGTATTCGGTGATTGGTCAGGAACATTTAAAGGAAAAATGATGGGCATGAAACCAACAAACAAATCTTTCAAAATGAAGGACGTTGATCTCTTTACATTTAATGATAAAGGGCAAATCACTGAACACCATTCTGTACAATCAATGACCACCATCATGATGCAAGTTGGCGCAGGTATGAAAAAGTGAATAATTTAAAATGAAAAAGTTAAGCCGGTGATTACCGGCTTTTCTTTAATTGTCAATTGAATTCCGCTTTTTATTGCTAAGTTTTATATTCCCATAAGGAGTTAAATTTGAATAATGAATAAATACTCCATCATTTTAATAGTTGTGTTAAGCACCACAAACATTTATGCCCAGGAAATTTTTTCATGGAGTAAAGAAACCGGCTATTGCACGCCTTCTGTTGCCGGGCTACCACGGCCAAAAGCTTTTATAGTTAAGTATGAATTACAGCCTAACTACAAAATAACTTCTACTGCCAAAGACGGAAATTTTGAGAATAGTGATGGAGAAATTAACAGGAACCGCCGTCTCGATTTCAGGCTGCGTTTTCCCATAATAAATAAGCCGTCATTAACAATAGCCGCAGGTTTAAAATATTCAAGAGAAGAATTTCGCCTCGATAATTATCCAACCGGTTCTAAATTTTACAATAACCTCGAAGACAGAGATCTTAAAAGCATCGGCGCCCATTTATACGTGATAAAACCAACCAAAAGCAAAAAATATTTTATTCTGAGAGCTGGCTTCGATTTTAACGGAGATTATCCTTCCGATAAAATTAATGCCTCGGAATTTCTTAAATTTTCCATTACTCCTTTAATCGGATGGAAAAAAAATGATAATCTTTCTTACGCTCTTGGTTTTTCTTACGGGTATGCTTTTGGCCGCCCGCTTATTTA
>WNFY01006647.1_pt1 | contig 10281 bp, 7 predicted proteins | sample 5400091 | NCBI WGS metagenome assembly WNFY01 (sample SAMN13153364, study PRJNA577476) | soil metagenome | isolation source: 60 cm soil or saprolite under grassland replicate 1 | place: USA:California | collected 2016-06-15
ATCCTGCGCCGGGGGTGCAGATCGAGCGCACGCTCGCGGAAAGGGTAGCAATCCGGTAGCAAAACGCCCCACGAACATGCAAAAAGCCCCGATTTATGGGGCTTTTTCACGCCTTCATGCCGGGCATTCTACCCGACGGCGGCAGCTCGATCCCGGCGGCTCCTGGGCGAACCTAATGCAGGGAAACCGGCCCGCGCCCGGCGGCATCGACGCCGACCGCGGGGGTCAGTGCGCCCGGCACCTTTGCGGCGACCGGCGGTGAGCCGGCAACGGCCTCGGCCGGGCGGCCGACGATCGCGAACAGCAGCGGACCGGCGAGCAGGCGCTTGGCCACGCGCCGGGCATCGGCGAGCGTGACCGCCTCGATGAGATCCCGGCGGCGCTCGACATAGTCGATGCCGAGATCATCGAGCTGGAGCTGCACCAGCTGGCCGGCGATCTTGCTCGAGGAATCGAAATTGAGCGCGTAGGCGCCCTTGAGATAGGATTTCGCCTTGGCGAGCTCTTCCTCGGTCGGCCCATCGGCGGCGAGCCGCGCAATCTCGCGGGACAGGACGTCGAGCGTCTCCTCGGCGCGATCGGCGCGGGTCGCGGTGCCGCCGCTGAAGACGCCCGCTTGATCGAACGGATAAAGCCCGGTGTGGACCGAATAGGCCAGACCGCGCTTCTCGCGGACCTCGCGATAGAGCCGAGAGGCGAGCGAGCCGCCGCTGAGCACGTGGTTGACGAGCGCTCCGGCGATGAAATCGGGATCCTTGCGGAGGAGGCCGGGCCCGCCGAACTGGATGACCGTCTGCGGCACGTTGAGATCGACGCGAATCAAGGAGCCGAGGCCCTGCGGACTCGCCTCGGGAATCGCGCGAAGCTCCGCCGCGTACGGCAGCGCGCCGAACATTTCGTCGAGCATGCGGCCGAGCGTCGCCGCGTCGATGTCGCCGACCGCGCCGACCTTGAGGTTGGCGCGGGCGAACACCCGCCGCGTATAGGCTTTGAGATCCTCGACGCTGACGCGCGGCAACGAGTCGAGCGTGCCGCGCACCTGGCGCCCATAGGGGTGGCCGGGGAACGCGGCGTCCCACCAGCGCAGGCTCGCGATCTCCTGCGGGCTGGTGCTGGCGCGGCGAATGGTCGTGAGTATCTGGACCCGCACGCGCTCGATCGCTTCCTGCTCGAATCGCGGCTCGTTGAGCGCCAGGCGCAGCAGATCGACCGCGGCGTCGCGATGCTCGGCAAGCGTGCGCAGCGTGCCGCGAAAGAAATCGCGGCCGACGCCGAAGCTCATCTCGATGGCGTGGCGTTCGAGCTGCTCGTGGAACGCATTGCCGTCGAGCGGGCCTGCGCCTTCGTCGAGCAGATCGGCCAACATGTGGGCGAGGCCGGATTTGTCCGCCGGATCCTCATCGGCGCCGCCGCGGAATGCGAAATCGATGGCGATGAGCGGCGTCGCGGGCTCGCGCACCAGCCAGGCTTCGATGCCGGACGGGCTCACCACGCGCTCGATCGCGGTCGCGGCCGGCGCCGAAGCCGCCGCGCCGAGCAGGAACGCCACCGCGAGCGGCGCCATTGCGGGCCGCCGCATCGATCGGCCGGGCAGGAGCTTCATGAGCGGTCCTCGCGATTTGCCGCATCCTTGACGAGATAGCCGGTGACGGAGCGGCGCGCGTCGAGCCAGCGGCGGGCGGCGTCGCGCACCCGATCGGCGCTGACCGCGCGAATGCGATCGGGCCGCGCGCGCAGATCCTCGATGGTGGAGCCGGTCGTCAGCGCCAGCCCGTAGAAGCGCGCCAGCGCCATTTGATTATCCTGCGCATAGACGAAATCGGCGACGAGCCGGGTCTGGGCGCGCGTCAATTCATCGGCGGTCACCCCGTGCTCGGCCACCTCGGCGATCACACCGTCGAGCGCCTGCTCGAGCTGCATCAAGCCGGTGCCCGGCCGAGGCGAAGCATAGACGCCGAACCGCGTCGCATCGAGCGCGACGCCGGCGTACCAGGCGCCGGCATCCGCAGCGAGACCCTTGTCGACCACCAGCGTACGGTAAAGCCGGCTGGTCGCTCCTCCGCCCAGGATATGGGCGAGCACATCGAGCGCGTCGGCGTCGGCGCGCGCGGTCGCGAACGAGGGGACCAGATAGCTGCGGTTCACACTCGGCTGCGAGACCCGGGGATCCGCGAGCGTGACCCGGCGAATCGAAACCGGCTCCGGCTCCTGCGGGCGCACGCGAGGGCCGAGCTCGGAGCGGCGCGCGACCTGGCCATAGGTCTGTTGCGCCAGCGCCCGGACTTGTTCGGCGTTCACGTCCCCGGCGATGACGACGACGGCATTGTCGGGCGTGTAGAAGCGCCGGTAGAACGCCAGCGCGTCCTCCCGCGTGAGCGTTTCGATCTCGTGGCGCCAGCCGATCACCGGTCGGCCGTAAGGATGATTGAGATAGAGCGCCGCCTGGACCTGCTCGGTGAGCCGCGCGGCCGGATCGTTGGCGACGCGCTGGTTGTGCTCCTCGAGCACGACGTCGCGCTCGGGCAGCACGTTGGCGTCGGTCAGCACCAGGCCGGTCATGCAATCGGCCTCGAAGGTCATGACGGTCTCGAGGTGCTCGCGCGGGACCCGCTGGTAGAACGCCGTGTAATCGGTGGAAGTGAACGCATTCTCCTGGCCGCCGATTTCGTTGATGGTCTGCGCGAATTTTCCGCCCGGACTCTTGGCGGTGCCCTTGAACATCAGGTGCTCGAGAAAATGCGCGAGCCCCGACCGGCCCGGCGTCTCGTCGGCGGATCCGACCCGGTACCAGATCATGTGGGTGACGACCGGCGTGCGATGATCGGGGACGACGACGATCTCGAGCCCATTCTCCAGGGTGAAATCGGAAACGGCGATCCTGGGGGTCTCGGCAAGGCAGGTGGCCGTCAGCGCCGCGGTTGCGGCGAGCACGGCCCAGAAGGCGGAATGTTTCGACACGCTAGATCGCCTCAATGATGATGACCGGCCGCGAAAGCGGCGAGCCTGGGGCGTCGCCCCGAACGTGCGCGCATGTGCGAAGACCCCTCTGCCCCGCCCTGAGCTTGTTGCGAAAACGGTCGAGCCGGTCGGGGATAAACCCTTGGATCAGGGCGCTTTTGCGGCGCGGTCGCCGAAAAACGATTCATATATTAGACCGGCGACTCCGGCAACGATCGCCGCGTCCGCCAGGTTGAACACGTACCAGCTGAAGCTGCCGACGTGGAAATGCACGAAATCGGCGACCGCGCCGTAGGCGAGGCGGTCGACCGCGTTGCCGATCGCGCCGCCGATGATCAGCCCGAGCGAGAGCGCGGCGAGCCGGGTGCGCGTGCGGGCGAGCCAGATCCACAGCAGGATCACGGCTACGGCCTTGCCGAGCAGCAGGATGAGGCCGCCGAGGGCGGTCTGCTGCTGCAGCAGCCCGTAGCTGATCCCCTGGTTCCAGATCAGCCGCAGGTCGAGCACCGGCGCGAGCGGCACCACGCCTTTGTGCGCGAGGCCGAAGCCGAACAGCAGCCACAGCTTGAGCGCCTGGTCGGCAAGGCACGCGGCGGCGGCCGCCGCGAGGCCCAGCCCGCTCAGGGGGCCGAACAGATAGGAATGAAACCGTTGCATGGACCCCGCGTGTAACGTTTTTCCCTTCACGCGAGGCGAACTCCGCTTCCCCTCTCCCCTTGTGGGAGAGGGTGGTTCCGAGCGTAGCGAGGAACAGGGTGAGGGGTCTTTGAGCTGTCAAGAAACCCCTCACCCGGCTCGTTGCTCGCTTCACTCGCAACGAGCCACCCTCTCCCACAAGGGGAGAAGGGAAGCGCGCCCGCCGCACTCGCCGCGTATTTATACGCCGCCGCTGCTAGCATAAGCTTCCTACTACTCCGCGGCTTTGCGCATGGCTTCCCATTCGCGCAACGCCTGGGCGTCGCGCGGCGAGACGTCGGGATATTCCGGATCGGAGCCCACGCTCGGCAGGATCTTCCAGGAGCGCGCGCATTTCCTTCCCTCCGCCCGGCGCGGCTCGACCGCAACCCCCGGCACGTCCTCGAGCCGGAAGGCATCTGCCGGCCCCTCGCCCGCGACGAGGCTCGCCGTGCTGGTGATGGCGACTTCGGCGAGATCGACGCCGTCGAGCGCCGCCAACAGCGCGCGATCGGTCACGTAGATCACCGGCGCGGCCTCGAGCGAGGAGCCGATGCGTTTTTGCGCGCGCTCGATCTCGAGCGCACCGGTCACGACGCGGCGAACAACCCGCACTTTGCGCCATTTCTCCGCGAGCGCCTCGTCGCGCCATTGCGCCGGCACCGGCGGAAAGGTTTCCAGATGCACCGAGCCCTCCGCCGCGGGATAGCGCGAAAGCCAGGCCTCTTCCGCCGTGAAGCACAGCATGGGCGCGAGCCAGGTCACGGTCGAGCGGAACAGATGCTCGAGCACATTGAGGCAGGCCTTGCGCGTCACCGACGAGATCGGATCGCAATAGAGCGCGTCCTTGCGCACGTCGAAATAGAATGCCGAGAGGTCGACGGTCATGAAGGCGTTGAGTGCCGCGAAAATCCGCTTGTAATCGAAGGCCGCATAGGCCTCGCGCACCAGCGCGTCGAGCTCGCTCAACCGGTGCAGCATCAGCCGCTCGAGCTCCGGCATCGCCTCGAAGCGCACCACATCCTCGGCGCGGAAATGCGCGAGGCTGCCCAGCATCCAGCGCACGGTGTTGCGCAGCTTGCGGTAGGTATCGACCGTGGTCTTGAGGATCTCGGGACCGATGCGCTGGTCGTCCCAGTAATCGCACGAGCCGACCCACAGCCGCAGGATGTCGGCGCCGCTCTGCGCGATGACGTCCTGCGGCGCCACCGTGTTGCCGAGCGACTTCGACATCTTGCGGCCCGCTTCATCGAGGGTGAAGCCGTGGGTGACGACCACGTCGAACGGCGCGACGCCCCGGGTCCCGCAGCTCTCCAGGAGCGAAGACTGGAACCAACCGCGGTGCTGGTCGGAGCCCTCGAGGTAGAGCACGGTATCGGGACCGCCGTCCTTGCGCCGCCGGACTTTCAGATCCTCGCGGACTTCCAGCGTGAACGCGTGGGTCGATCCGGAATCGAACCAGACATCGAGAATGTCGTCGACCTTGGTCCAGTCCCGCGGATCGTGTTCGGGGACAAGGAAGCGCGCGGCGGCGCCGTCCGCATACCAGGCATCGGCGCCTTCGCCCTCGAAGGCGGCAAGGATGCGGGCGTTGACCTTGTCGTCGCGCAGGATCTCGACCGAGCCGTCCGGTTTTTCGCGCACGAACAGCGGGATCGGCACGCCCCAGGCGCGCTGGCGCGAGATCACCCAATCCGGGCGGCTCTCGACCATGCCGGTGATGCGGTTCCTGCCCTGCTCCGGCACCCAGCGGGTCGCCGCGATGGCGGCGAGCGAGCGCGCGCGCAACGTGTCGCCCCGCCCGGCGATGTCGCGGTCCATCGCGATGAACCATTGCGGCGTGTTGCGAAAAATGACCGGCTTCTTCGAGCGCCAGGAGTGCGGATATTGATGCTTGAGGCGGGAGCGCGCGACCAGCATGCCGGCCTCGCGCAGCGCCGCGATAACGGTGTCGTTGGCGTCGCCCTTCTCGCCCTGCTCGGTCAGCACGCGCTTGCCGACGAATCCCGGCGCGTCGGAGGTGAAGCGCCCGTCGGCATCGACCGTGAACGGGATCGCGGTGTCGATGCCGCGCGTCCGCAGTTTCGCGTCGTTCGCGGTCCAGATCTCGAAATCCTCGCGGCCATGCCCGGGCGCGGTGTGGACGAACCCGGTCCCGGCGTCGTCGCTGACGTGGTCGCCCTCGAGCAGCGGCACCGGAAAACGATAGTATTTGTTCCAGCCCGCCAGCGGATGCGCGCAGATCTTTCCGGCAAAGAAGTTTTGCGCGATGTCGGATCTGCGCTCGTACTGCTCGACGCGGGCTTCCCGCATCACTTCGGGCGCGAGACGGTCGGCAAGGATCAGCCGATCGCCCCTCTGCAACCAATTGCCCGGCGGCGCCGCGGTCACTTCATAGAGGCCGTAGGCGATCTTCGAGGAGAACGCCACCGCGCGGTTGCCCGGCAGCGTCCATGGCGTCGTCGTCCAGATGAGGATCGCGGGCTCCCGCGCGCTGGGACCGTCCGCGGAAATCCCGGAATAATCCTTCAGTGCTTCGCGGACCGGGAACTTCACCCAGACCTGATCCGAGACGTAATCCTCGTATTCGACCTCGGCTTCGGCGAGCGCGGTCTTCTCCACCACCGACCACATCACCGGTTTGGAGCCGCGGTAGAGCGTGCCGTTGGCGGCGAATTTCATCAGCTCGCGGGCGATCTGCGCTTCCGCCGCAAAGCTCATGGTGCTGTAGGGATGCGCCCAGTCGCCCTCCACCCCGAGCCGCTTGAATTCCTCGCGCTGCACGTCGATCCAGTGCGCGGCGAAGGCGCGGCACTCGCGGCGGAACTCGACGATCGGCACCGCATCCTTGTTCTTGCCCTTGTCGCGGTACTCCTCCTCGATCTTCCATTCGATCGGCAGACCGTGGCAGTCCCAGCCGGGCACGTAATTGGAATCGAAGCCCAGCATCTGCTGCGAGCGCGTCACCACGTCTTTGAGGATCTTGTTGAGCGCGGTGCCGATGTGGACGTTGCCGTTGGCATAGGGCGGCCCGTCGTGAAGGATGAATTTCGGCCGGCCACTCGCTGCCTCGCGCAGCCGACGATAGAGATCGAGGCGCTGCCAGCGCGCCAGAAGCTCCGGCTCTTTGCGCGGCAGGCCGGCGCGCATGGGAAAATCGGTCTTCGGCAGGAACAGCGTCGCGCTGTAATCGCGGGTCATGGCGGCTCGTCGGTGGCGTTGTTTCGAAAAAAAAAGCGGTCCCGGTCTCCCGCCCGAAATTCAGGCGGAAGCCGGGTCGGTAATGGGCCGAATGATCGACGAAACCCCAGGGCGCGCGCGCATGGCGCGCTTCCTAGCAGGCGAGCGCCGCAAGGAAAAGAGCCGGTCAGGCCGTCGTCCCGGGGGCCGAGCACAGCGAGGCAACCCGGGAGCCATGGCCACGGATTTCGCGAATATTGCAGATGGTGTTCATAGGTTCCGGCGCTCGCGCTTACGCGCTCGGCCGGAGTGACCACATTTAGCCTTCCACGAACGTGCCCAGCGGAGGGAACGCCGCCCTCGTGCGCGCGAGCGCCTCGCGCGCGAGCCGCGCGTCCTCGTCCATGCGGGCGATGAGATCCTCGACCTTGGCGAATTTGGCCTCGGCGCGGATCCAGCCCAGGAAGGCGACATCGATCGCCGTGCCGTAAAGTTCCTCCGAGAAATCGAACAGGTTGACCTCGAGCAGCGGCGGGCCGTCGTCGAACGTCGGCCGGCGGCCGAAGCTCGCAACCCCGTCGCGGACCGCGCCGTCGACGCGGGCGCGGACCGCGTAGATGCCGTGCTTAAGCCCGCAATCGGCATCGAGCCTGAGATTGGCGGTGGGAAATCCGAGCGCGCGGCCGCGCCGGTCGCCGGGAACGACCGTGCCGGTCACGAACCACGGATGGCCGATGAGCTCGGCCGCCTCGATCACGCGGCCGGCGGCGAGCGCGGCGCGGATCGAGCTCGAGGAGACCGGCCGGCCCTCGTCTTCGAGCGGCGGCAGGATCTCGACCGCGAAGCCGAGCCGTTCGCCCTCGGCGGCCAGGAAGCCGGGCGAGCCGCGGCGGTCCTTGCCGTAGTGGAAATCGAAGCCGATGGCGACGCCCTTGACGGCCAGCCTGCCGACCAGGATGCGCGTGATGAAATCCTCGGCGGAGAGCGAGGCGAGCGAGCGATCGAACGTGAGCACCAGCGCGCCGTCGAGCCCGCTCGCGGCGAGCAGCCGCAGCTTGGTGTTCTCGTCGGTGAGCCGGAACAGCGGGCTCTCGGGGCGCAGGAACCGGCGGGGGTGCGGCTCGAACGTCAGTGCGACAGCCGGGGCGCCGAGCGTTTTCGCGCGGCGCGCCGCGGCAGCGATCACGGTGCGATGGCCGCGGTGCACGCCGTCGAAATTGCCGATCGCGACGATGCCGCCTGTGAGCGCGGACATGGCCGGGGAATCGTCGCGGACCACGAGAAAGGGCCGCGTCGAGCTCGCCGGATCGCTGCTTTGGGACGGGTGATGCAAGGCGCGCCGACGGTGCCGCCGCCGCGCGCTCGAAGTCAAGCAGGCCGTCGCGGCACCGAGACCACGGCTTCGCCGTCGAGCACCAGGTGCCCGTCGACCATCGCCTCGCACTTGAGCCGCATCCGCCTGCCCTCGGCAATGAGCTCGACGACTTCGACGATGACGGTGACCACGTCGCCGATCTTCACCGGCGCATGGAAGTTCAGCGTTTGCGAGCGATAGACCGCGCCGGGGCCGGGCAGCCGCGTGCCCAATACCGCCGAGATCAGGCTCGCGGTGTAGAGCCCATGGGCGATGCGCTGGCCGAACCGGGTCTGCGCCGCATAGACGTCGCACAAATGGATCGGATTGTCGTCGCCGGAGAGCCGCGCGAAGCCAACCACGTCGGAATCCATCACGGTTTTCATCAGGACTTCGCGCAAGCCGACGTGGAGATCCTCGAAATAGAGGAGCTTCAGCATGCGCGGATCGACGGCGGGCTTGAGGCTCGAGAGCGACATCGGTTCTCCGTCCAGTTCGGCCGCGCTACGATGGGCCCGGTTTCGCGGCCGCGCAATGTCAATCGGGCGCTCGACGGGCGCTCCGTGCGCTGGCAACGATCGAGTGGCCCGAAACGTTGCATCCCGTCTCGGCGCTCGGCGGCCCGCCGAGAAGGCGGGCCGCCGGGACGATTAACCCTATGTTCAACGGATTTCCCGTAACGTCGGGGACTGGGCCGCCGGCGGGCGCCCCGGGGCTGCCCGAGCGCGCGCCACGGGCGGTCCGGCGCTCGACGGAGACGAGGAATGACCGTGGATCTCTCGATGCCGATCCTGGTGGTGGACGATTCAACACCCTCGAGGTTTCCCGCCAATTCCCTGTAAAAGACCTAAAGAAACAATCGTTTAGCGATTAGCCGCTTCCCAGCAACGCGATTGGGAAGCTGCTGGGAACCAGGGAAGAGACGGGCGCCGGTTTTTTGCAATTGTTTCGGATTCTTCAAGCGCACGAGCGAATATGCTCCCTTGAGCTTTCTTCCCGCGAGCACGAGGCTCATGCTTCCTCTTGGCTCCGTGAGGCTCAGCCACAACCCGGTAAGCCGGAGCAGCTGCGCGCTGCCACCCGAATTAGCTGGTAAAGATTCCACTCCGCGCCGGGGTCGGGCTCGGTCGCGCGGCGGCCAACGGTTCTCGCAAGGGTCAAGGTGGGCCACTCACTGCATCGTTGATTGGCTGCGCGGAGTATTGCCGCCTGGCAAGACCACAACGCGAGTGCCCAATGTTACTCGGTTATACAAATCTTCGATATCCTCGTTGAGCAGACGAATGCAACCAGACGAAACAAACTGACCGATGGTCGACGGCTGATTCGTACCGTGGATGCGGTAGAGCGTGTTACCGAGGTATAGCGCTCGTGCCCCGAGTGGATTGCCCGGACCGCCCGCCATGAACCGCGGGAGGTAGGGCTGGCGGTCAATCATTTCTGTCGGCGGATGCCAATCCGGCCATTCGACCATGCGCGCAATGCGTTGCGTGCCGGCCCACGTGAAACCCTCGCGGCCGACGCCAACACCATAGCGCAAAGCCTTATCATGGCCGAGAACCAAGTATAGGTATGTATTGGGCGTGTCTATAATGATCGTGCCAGCCGGTTCGGTCGTCTGATAGCTTACGAGCTGGCGCTGGAACTCTCGCGGGAGATCCTTTGCATCCGTTTCCAGCTGATCTTCGGCGGAGAGCGAGCCATAGCTGGGGTGGGTCTCGCTCAGTCCGGGTATTTGCCCTTCATCGCTCTGCTTCGGCCAAGGGATTGCCGCGTACGGTCTCGGCAGAGATGGCTGCCCATAAACCGGGATGTACTGCGCTCCAGCGTGCTCGATCAGAGCGATCACGTTGATGATTAGAGTTGTGAGAGCGATAGCTGAGCGCAACACCATTTCAGACTGGCACCCTGACAGAGCTACTTCAGGCGCCCAGCATGAGCGATCATTGATTATAAATTGCTAACACCGGCTGTCCGTGTGCACTTGAAGCTTTGGCAAGCAGCCACGGGGGCTGCCCCTTTCCAAGGCCGGCTTAATCAACCGCCATGCGAAGCCAATGGCCCGGTTCGAAACAGCGGGTGCATGCCACCATCCCTCTCTGTCTGGAGCGGCA
>WNFY01008584.1_pt1 | contig 10279 bp, 6 predicted proteins | sample 5400091 | NCBI WGS metagenome assembly WNFY01 (sample SAMN13153364, study PRJNA577476) | soil metagenome | isolation source: 60 cm soil or saprolite under grassland replicate 1 | place: USA:California | collected 2016-06-15
CTGTCGCGGCCATTTCGGTGAGCAACCGGTCGAACTCAATGTACAAGCGAAAGTCATTTGGCGCTTGCCTGATAGCGTACTCATACTGCCGCGCCGCCTCTTCCTTCTTGCCTGAGACGACCCACAACCCAAGAGCAAAGTTACGGTGCGCGATGATGTTTGAGCGGTCGACGAAGGAGGAGTTCCAAGCCTTAAGGGCTTCTTCGTCACGGTCCTTCGCCGCCAAAGCATTACCAAGGTAATAGGCAGCTCGTCCATCGGCGTGGTTAGCATCAAATGCGGCATAAAGGATGTTAATCTCTTCGACCCGGTGAGGAAATACAAACGCCGGATCACCCTTCGCGCCGAGCGCGTACTCCTCGCGCGCCCGGCTCGGGTTGCCATCCTGCTGGTATAAATACCCGAGTGTGTAATAGAGCATCGGGTAAACGCGTTTCGTCATTCCGTCGGTTGTCGGCTCCTGCCTCCGTCTAATCGCCTCTTCGAGAATTTGTCGCGCCTCCTCATGCCGCCCAACGGCCATATAGTCAAAAGCAACCTCAAGAACTGAGTCCGGCTCGCGTAAGAGTAGTCGCCACAAATCGTGCCAGGCAGCTTTGGCCTTCGTTTCCTGACCGAGGGCCTTGCTGATTTCGTACTGCTCATGAAGCGCCAGATAATCAATCGGTAGTTCTTGCACGACCGCATCAATACGAAGTTGCGCGGCGTCGAGCTTACCGGCCAAACGCTCAGCGAGCGCGAGCACGGTCCGCGCCTTAAGGTCGCGCGGGTCAAGCATGACTGCCTGCGAAAGCTGGTCGACAGCATTAGTGGCGTTTCCTTCCGCGAGCGCAATCTCACCTAATACGTAACGCGCGACCGATTCGCGATGACCTGAGCGCACTGCCCAGATTAAATGATCTGCGGCTTCGCTGTTTTTTCCTTCTGCGCGCCTAACGAGCGCGAGGTAGTAATGGGCGTCGCCTGCGTCCTGGTTACGTCTGAGCGCCTGCATGAGATGGAGCGCGGCCTTGTCGTATTCGCCGCTACGGTAATACGACAGGCCCAGGGCAATGTGCGCTGGTCCGAAGCCGGGATCGCGCTTTAATGCCTCTTGGTAAGACACACGGGCGTCGCGCTCCTTGCTCTTCTTATCGAAGGCCAAACCCTCGACGTAAGCCTGCTCTGCGCTCGTCGGAATCTTAGGGTCGGGGATGGGTCGTCGTGCCGGCTTGAAATCGGGATTGCCGTCCGGCGGCGTGAGGTTGCTATAGCGAATCAATTCGCGTCCATCCTTGCTCTTAAAGCTAACTGAAAAGGGCGGAGGAGACGCATTCTGAACAGGCAGTGGGACCGAGGTGGTGAAGGGCTTGGCGGGGTCTAGATCAACGCGCTCTTTCCGTCCCCCAGCCACGAATTCGACATCCTTGAAACGCGAGTTCGCGTTGGCACTGATGACGGCACTATTACCTTGATAACTGACTCGCAGAGCCATGTCACGCGTGGCAGCCTGCCAGCCACCGCCGAGATGATTTACTGGAAACCAGTACTCGACGAAGTGCTCAACACGATGTCTGCGACATGAACGATGCCCCAATCTGCTTTTTCGTAATACACGCCGAAGTAATCCAGCTTGGAATCACGCGCAAAGAGCGACAGGAAGTTTGGCACCTCGCGATAAGTGCCAACGTCTACGCCTTTCTCCTTCGGGAAGGAAAAAACGGGCCAGAACGCGTGGGGATAGGCCTCGCGCATTGGATAGATGAAACGCATGTCGGCAGTCGCGGGCGCACCTGCCGTGGACCAGTACCAGTAGCGACCGGGCACGGGCTGGCGATTGTTGAGCGTCACTTCAGTCTCCACGACCCTGCGCCCCGGACGAAGCCTAATGATGACCTGCCACTGCATCCTCTGGACGCGTTCCGTGTCACCGACCGCTACTGCCGCGCTCCTGTCTGGTTCTGTGCGTGTGACGTAATCTATCGGTGAGACCGTCGTCAAAGTGTGGCCGTCCGGGAAATTCCACTCGATTCCGCCGGAAACCCATGCGCCGCGCAGCGCTACCATCGCATACTTCATGACGGGGTTGGAATAGAGCACGTTGCGCTTCGTTATCTTGTCGAAAATTTCGTAGATGTGGCCACCCAGTTCTGGCAACACCGTGACGCGCAGATATTCGTTCTCCAAATACACGGCCTTATAGCTCTTCTCGGTGCGCTTGTTTGTCAATGCATCCAGAAACGGGTAGGGATAGACAGGCCGCCACTTGCGCCGTTGCCAGTCGAGCAGCGCGGGATACGGGTTTGGCGGTCCGAGTTCGTAGGTTGGAATCACAAGCGGCGCTTCCCACACGCGCGGAGTCACTGATACGGCCTGTGCCGAAACAACATCCACGGCCAGGAGTAAAACTGCGATGCTAATTACCAACCGCAGCCGCCAGGTACGATAACGCGAATGACTCTTTTTCAGATGATTCATAGGAATCCAGTCCTCCCGGTTTTTCAATCCCCCGCCCCTTTTGTGCAGCTCTCTGGCTCTACGTAGCAAGTCTCTTCTTATTTTTTGACAAAGTTTTCCGCAGTCCCGGAGGGACGAAATATTTATAGCCCACGAATTCCAAAAATCTCCCGAGCTCCGGAGGAGCGACACGTCCGTTGCCGCGTAAGGTTAGAACATTGCGCTCCGCTGGAGCTCGATTTTTGTGTGATTCCTTTAGCTATAAACATCCGGCTCCTCCGGAGCTGAGTACGTTTGGTTGCGGCTAGCAGCTGCGCGGCGATTCTGTGGCTAACTCCGTCTTTTCAAAAACCTGTTACGACTTGAACTCTTCGTTGGCAATTGTGTATCGCTCAATCTTGTTGCGATTGACTTGAAATCCAGTTCCTGTTCCGGCCGGCAAATGGATAAATCCCTGCGCATCAATCTCGATAGCCGGCTCGAGAATGTCGTCAACGTACCAACGCGAGGAGGCTTCAATGTCTGTGGGAAAAGTGAAACCCTCATGCGCCGCGAGATGCAGCCCCTGAGCTGAAGCGATCCCGAGTTCAGGCATCGTTCCCACCCAGCATCCGAGTCCGGCCGCTCGCGCGCGACCAAGCATCTGTAATGCCTCGCTCAAGCCTCCGACGCGCTGGATCTTAATGTTAATAATGCGCGCCGCTTCGAGCGCAATCAGTTGCTGAAGCGCTTCGAGCGATTCGGCAGACTCATCGGCGCAAAGCGGCGTGTGCAATTCTTTTTGCAGCTCTCCCGCCTCAACGTGAGCTTCACGAGCGAGAGGTTGTTCGATCATGGTCAGGCCGTAAGAGTCCAGCCGACGAAAGACCGGTGCGTCAGAAATCGCGTACGCCCCATTCGCATCAACCATCAGCGAGACGTCAGGGAACCGCGCGCGAACGGCTGCCACCGGCTCGTCGTCCCAGCCGGGCTGAATCTTAATCTTGACGCGGCGATATCCCTGATCGATGTAAAGGGCAACGCGCTCAAGCAATTCTGAAGTTTGCTCGTAAATTCCAATAGCGACCCCGGACGGGATAGGGCGCGACCGCGCGCCAAGTAATTCGCACAGCGGCGCGCCCACCGAATGGGCGTAAGCGTCCCACACCGCTCCTTCCAGTCCTGCCTTCGCAAAAGCATCGCCCGGCAAAGTGCGCAAACGTTGGAAGTAAGTTGCGGCATTACACGCGCCGTCATGAAGTAGCGACGGGATCAACTGCGTAGTGAGCGCTCCCCATGTGCTCTCGGGGTTGTCATCAGAGTAGAACGAACCTGACATCGGGGACGCTTCGCCCCAACCTATGATGCCCGGCTCCGTCCTGACTTCGACCAACACCGCATCTTTGTCGGTAACTTTTCCGTTGCTGATGCGGAAGGGTTCGCAAAGCGGAATGCTTACGCGATGAAGGGTAATTCCTTCGATCACAATTTGATTCGCTTCAATTCGTGGCTGTGTCATCATGCGTGCGAAGGGTCCTCTGTTCCCCTGCCTAACTGCCTCATGTTCTCAAGTCATGGTTGCCAGCATCTGGCGCGTGACGAGGTTTTGGAGCGGTTCCCCTTTAAAGAACCGCTCGACCTCTGCGACCGCGACCTCGCCGATGGCACGTCGCGTTTCGAGACCGCCTGCGGCAATGTGTGGCGTCAGGAGAACGTTTGGCAGGCGACGCAATTCATGATCGGCTCGCAGTGGTTCCAGCGGATCGGTCACGTCAAGCGCTGCTGTAATTCTGCCCGCCCTCAACTCAGTAACGAGCGCTTCCGTATCGATTAGACCGCCGCGGGCGACATTAATCAGGTAGGCTCCCCGCGGCATAAGCGCGAGCCGTCGTTGGTCCAAAAGATTCCGCGTTTCCGGCGTCAAGGCCGCGGCCAGGACCACCACTGAACATGACTGCAGGAGTTCATCCAAGCCCACTAACTTTCCTTGCCTGGCGGCGACTACTTTGGCCGAGCAATAGGGGTCAGCAACGCTGAGTTCGGCGCCCAGCGGCTCGATCAGTCGTGCTAAGCATTGTCCGATACGACCGAAACCTACGAAGCCCACTCTTCGACCCCGCAACGTCTCACCTTCACTCACGTACTCGTTAGTCCTGATAACTCCGGCACGCATCTCCGCCGCGTACTGCGGGAGTCTGCGGACGAGAGTCAAGATCAGCGCGAGGGCCATCTCTGCAACCGGCCGGGCCATCGGCTCTGCCGCGTTTGTCACGGTAATCCGATCAAAGACTTTTTCCGATATGCGCGACTTCACCTCACCACCGCAATGTGCGATCAGGCGTACACGCGAACCTTTGTCAAACATCTCCGCGTGCAGGAAGGGCGAATGCCAGGTTGTCATCAGCGCGTCCGACTGCGCCATCCGTGCGCGCAACTCCGGCGAATCTTCACACTCGGCATGGCGCGACCAGTCTGCTATCTGATTCAGGCGGGCGAGAACGGACTCGGGAAAAAAATGAGAAAAGAGCACGTCGCTGGCAAGTAACAGCAGACGTGGTCGCATTGTGTGACGAGGACCTAAGTCGGATAGATTGGGCAGACCCACTCTATCTTTGTTTAGCTTTGCGTCTTTCAAAACCTTCAGCCTCACACTTGCAGCTTTTGACTTTCTCTGCCCATATCGTGCCGGAAGGCCAGTTTCATGGCGGTGGCGAAGTCCTCGAACGCCACCTCAGGTTCCTCGATCTCCGGGTGCCAGTACTTCTCCCACTCAAAACTGATATATCCCTCATAAGCCAATCCTTGAAGCGCATCAATAGTCTCCGCAAACGAGACCGCGCCGCGCCCGGCCAACACCGGCAGCCAGTGCTCGCGTCCTGCAACGGCACGCGCATCGCGAAGGTGGACGTGCATGAGGTAGGGCGCGACTGCGCGCGCCGACTCCTCAATTGAGTCTCCGGCGGCGAGTGCGTTAGCCACATCCCAGATGAGTCCTATGTTCCATTGATCGACGAGCCTAATAATCTCCGCTGCTGCATACCCACATGCGAAGTCGCCATGCGTTTCGAGGCCAACGCGGACGCCCGATGGCGCGCGCTTCGCTAACTCTCGCAACGACGCGGCAATGAGGTCACGCGTCTCTTCGCGCGTCGCCCCCGCAGGTATCTCATTGGGAAAGACTCGAACAAGCGGCGCTCCGAGTGCGGCGGCAAGCTCGCAGTGATGTAATGCTATTTCCACATTCTCCTGCCGAATCCTCTCATCAACTGCATCGAAGGAGCACGAAGTGTCCACGCAGCAAATCGAAAGATTTTGATCTTGCAGGAATGCCCGAGTCTGCTCAATCGCGCTGGCTTGAAGCTCCGGTCGCTCAAGAAGCTTGATGCTGCCGCCGAGGGCGCGCAACTCAATGCCTTGATAGCCTAAGTTGCGCGCCGCTTCGGTGATCTGCTCTAAATTCCATTCAGGACATCCCAAGGTTGAAAATGCCAGCTTCAAAATCGCACGCTCCGATGTCTATTACTCCATTAACCGGCTGCGGAGTTGCCGTTCCGACTGCTTGCCGCCAATTGCTTTAGCAAGCTTATATCTGGCAGCCTCGTATATGTTTCCTGTCTCGCTGAAGCCGACCCGCGAGTTTGCCTGAACATCAGAAAACATCCGCGGCACGACAGACTCGAGCACCTCGTTGACCAACGCATTAAGGCCAAGCTTGCGCGCCAGCGTCAGATACTGGTGATCCTGCAGGCCCCGACGAAAGTTTGCCAGTTGAATCGTCGAACAAGGTCCGGCAATACCTCTGTCCTCTTCCGGGTGTAGCTTCTCCTCACCTGGATACATCAATACGCCATCGCCGTTGGCAAAGCTTTGGCTGGTCAGCGGCTTATTCGGCTGACCGCGATTGTCGAAGGTGATCGGATTGGCCCAAACGTTTTGGATACGCTCGCCCTGCTTCTGACGATTGTGTTGCCAGTGATTCCCGTGCCAGTAGAAATAGACGTTGATGCCGTGCTTGAAGCAGCCCCAGATGGTAGCCCGCGCATCCGTCGCCGGAGCATCGACGACAATGGCGCCACCGAAAGGACGGCCGCCGTTGTAGACCCAGTAGTCATGGCCGCGCGCTCGTTCCTCAAGCGCGCGCTGAACGTCAAAGGCTTGCGGGCCTGAGCACCAGATGTCGATCGCTCCATCCAACTCCTTAACATAACCTTTGGTAACGAAGATCGGGAGTTGCTTCCCTGGGCCGGGATTTGAATGGACGTTACCTGCCAGTTTACGAATGCGCTCATAATCCGCCGCTCTGGGCTCATCAGGCACGTAGAGAAAGGTAATCGCGTCGGGAAAGGTTAGCCGCAAGAAGTTCATCCAGGCATCCGACTTCCGCCATGCGCTCGCACGTTCATCGTAACCGTCGCCTGGCCCATAGAACGATGCAGGAATGATTTTGTTGCCGACGTTCTCGCCTGGCCCTTCATAACCTTGAGCCGGCGTAAAATCATCGCCACTAAATCTGCCGCGGGCCTTTAATCCAGACTGCTCGTCGTAAGCATTTACCAGTTCGATTCTCTGACGATGTGCGAAGCGATGATAGACGGCGTCGAGATTGCGCCCTTGATATAAGTCGGTCTGAGAACCTTCGTAATAGACCATCGCCGACATGCTGTTCTCGTCCGCGAGAGTGAAGTCAAACAATTCCAGCTCGATAGGAACCTCGCGACGGTCGCCATCAGCTTCGACGCGCACGTTACCCTGGTAGATTCCCGCGGGCAGTTTGCGCGAGGTATAAACTTCAATCCACACGGCCTGGCTCTGCGACGGCTCGACTTTGAGTGGGAATCCTCCCTTCCCCGGCTTGGCGTTTTCCGGTACGAGTTGCACGGGCTTCCAGCCTGTCGGATTTTTCGGCGCCGACGGCGTACCTGGCTTGTAAATCCATCTCGCCTCCGTCGGAGCGGAAACGTGCATATAATTTTCGGAAAAGAGTTGGATCGGTCTGCCGGCATATTGTGTAGGGTCTGAAACTGGGGGAGCGTAAACAATCTCCGCTGTCCCATTCTTCTGCTTTAGGTTGGCAAGAGCGACAGAAAGTTTGTTGATGCCCCGAGCATTGGCTTCGCAGATCAGTTGAAAGGCTATGATCTCGTTGCGGGCGCCGAAAATCTTAATTCTGTGGCCATCCCAAACAGAGTTAGAGACCTTTTGAGGGTTCGGCAGATCATCTTTGTCAATCTTCTCGCTGTCATTGACGGCCCAGATTGTGCCAATGCCCGAGGGTAAGGTCTCAGCTGCGCTAAAAGAACGTGCAAGAGAATAGTTTTCACTCGCCAATCGATAGTCCAAACGCCCTGCCATTTCTGTGACCGCGACAATGAAAGCAAATAGAACTAGCGCCCGCACAGACAAATTTGACGTGCGAGGGTTCGTGGCCCTAACTGTTTTGAACGCGCTAAAATCTTCTTTGCTCATGCAGAATCTTTCCAGGAGATCTCTTGCGACTCTTCGACATTGATTGAGTTAATCCTCCGCCGCGGCTGCCAGGGCGGCTTCGTTTTCGCTCGCACGCTTTGGAGCTCGCCCGGCAGCCACGAAGGCGAGGCCGATGAGCGTGGTCACCAGGGCGTAAACGAAGACGATTATGCGATCTTGACCGGACGCAGAAACCAGCAGCATTAAAAAACACGCAAGCCCGATTCCCGTCGTGACTCTGCCCACGAGGGCAAGTTGACCTCGTCCGGAAACGCCGGTGTCTCCCAGCTCTGTTGCCGGATCTATGGGTGTCGCCAGCCGGGCGAAGAAGAGCGAAACGCGCTCGGCAAATGTGTTGGTCGCTCGGACCGTCAGCACCGGAACTAAGAAAGCGATGGTTGTCGTGATGGCCGGAATGCCAATCAGATAAGTCTCATTCAGGTTCATGCCGCGGTACCGATTCAGATAGAAGTTCACAAAAAGCGAGGTCGTGGCTCCGACAACATAAGCGCAGATGGCCGACCACCACGGCCCACGCTTCACGAGCATTCCGTATAAGAGAGGCAAACCCAGAGGAATTAGAAAAATCGATTCGAGGATAAAAAGGAGCGTGAAGATGCCGTTCGCACCCTGCGCGAAGATGAGCGCTACCCCAATCATGAATACGCCAACAAAGAGCGAAGCCACGCGGCTCGCTACCAGCATGTGCCGGTCGCTCGCCTCCGGGCGCAGATAGCCCTGGTAGAGATCTTTGGCGAAGATCCCAGTGACGACGTGATTAGCCGCCGAGAGGTTAGCCATGGAGGACGCGAGCATCGCAGCCAATAAGACGCCGACCAATCCAGGCGGCAGCACTCGCAGTCCCATCGCGATATAGGCTGCCTCCGATGGCTGCTTCAGCCCGTTGGCCATATTGCCTAACTCCGGCATGGCCACGCGCGCAACCAGGGGAGGCAAATAAAAGATGAAGCTCCCGATGGTGAAGAGCACGATGCAGAGCACGGCAATCTTCTTCGCGTCTCTCTCGGTAGGGGCGCAAAAGTAACGCTGCGCATTTGCGAAATTATTGTAGCCAGCGGTCTGCGAGACGGTATATGACAGCAGGAAAAGCCAGCCGTACTCGCCTATGAACGGATTGAAAAACCCGACCGGTGTTTTATGTACGAAGCCGCCCCACCCGCCGACGTTCGACAGCGAGAGGATCGCCAGGAGACAGGCCACGGGGAACAGGAACATGAACTGAAACATATCCGTGAAGCAAACCGCCCAATAGCCACCGAGGACTGTGTAGGCAAGGATGACTAGACCGCAAATGACGATCAAATACTCGACCCGGAGACCGAGAGCCACCGACATAAAGCTCGATAACGCGAACAGCCGGACGGCAGCGAACATCAGCTGACTCGGCCCCGTCATCCAGGAAAACATCTTATGCGTGCCTTCGCCAAAGCGACTGCGTATGTACTCAACAACGGTCGTCACGCGCGAGCGCCGCCACCGCTCCGCAAAGAGGAAGAAGCCAAAGACAAAGGCCGGTACGGCTAGCCCCATCAGGAAGACGCCAATCACTCCCTGCCGATAAGCGAAACCGGCCCCGCCTGTAAATGTCCAAACGGAAAAGCCGGACATGAAGGAGGCCATCCCTGCTACCCACCATTCAATACGATTGCCTCCTTTCAAAAAGTCTGAGCCCACTCGCATGTACTTCATGAAGTAACCGCCGACGCCAGCCATCAGCAGCAGGTAACAAATCAGCACAATGTAATCAACGGTTTGAATCGCTGAACGCATAGCTTGCAATCACCGCGATAAGAGGGCCGCCGAGTGGCGATCAAGAAAGAGATGCGCCTCCATGTGACGACGAAGAATCGATGCCGGGCACGCAGTTTCTATGGGACCTTCAATGGTCTTTAGTATTGCCTGCTGCTTCGCCTGCCCAGGCACAATCGCGAAGACTCGCGGGCACTTCATAATTGTTGGAATCGTGAGCGAGAGGGCACGGCGCGGAACATCCTCAAGAGATAAGAAAGCTCCATCGTGCACCTGCTGTGCACGGCAGACATCATCCAGCTCAACAATCTTGACGGGAAGCGAATCGTTGAAGTCGCAAAAAGGAGGATCAATGAAAGCCAGGTGCCCATTCTCCCCAATTCCCAGCACCGCAAAATCAGGAGGATTGCTTTCCAACAGGGCAGCGTAAAGCGAACACTCTCTTTCAGGATCAGTTGATTCCCCAGGCAACCCAAAGAATTTGCCCATCGACACTTTACTGACGAGTCGATCAATCAGAAACCGCCGGAAGGATTGCGGCGCCTGATCGTTCATTCCCAAATATTCGTCAAGGTGAAAGCCAATCACGCGGGTCCAATCAATGTCGGAACTCTCAACTAAAGCTGCG
>WNFY01006651.1_pt1 | contig 10278 bp, 7 predicted proteins | sample 5400091 | NCBI WGS metagenome assembly WNFY01 (sample SAMN13153364, study PRJNA577476) | soil metagenome | isolation source: 60 cm soil or saprolite under grassland replicate 1 | place: USA:California | collected 2016-06-15
GCGAGCAGCCCTCGGCGAGCGTCGGCTTGGCCGTAAACTACGTGGTCTTCGAGCCGGCGCGCGACAACGTGCTCGACCGCCAACTCGCCTCGGCCTATGACTCGCTCTTCAACCGCGGCGCGCTCAACTATCTGCAGGGCGAGCCGCTGCCGCTGCCCTTCGCGATGATGGCGCCCAGCGCCCCGCAGTGCATCGGTAAGTCGGACTTCATTGGGCTGAACGTTTACAACCGCCTGCATGTGCGCGCCCCTTGGGGCGAAAACTTCAGCAAGGGCGGGCTGCACGTTCCCGGGCATCTGCCGCAGGGAGACCACGGTGTGGCGGCTCCGTATGGCGAAGCCTATCCGCAGGTGGTCTCGGCCGCCATCCGCACCTACGCCGTGCTGAATCGCCCCATGTACGTGATGGAGAATGGCGTGCCGGACAGCGCGGATCGCATCCGTCCCTGGCTGCTGGTGAACTCGCTGAAGGAGCTGCGCCGCATGTGGCAGCAGGGCTACGACGTGCGCGGATACTTCCACTGGAGCCTGGTGGACAACTTCGAGTGGAGCGAGGGCTGGCACCTGTGCTTCGGGTTGTTCGAATTGGACCGCACCACCGGGGAGCGCCGCCCACGGCACAGCGCCGAACTCTACCGCCAGATCATCGCCGACGGCGGGATCCGCCGCGAGACGCTGGAGCTTTGGAAGAACGCACCGGAGATGAGTGCGCCGGCGACCTAGCAGCGCACGCTGTCGTAGCTTCCCAGGGCCTGCAGGCTGACCGGATCGTACAGATCGAGGAGTCGCGGTTGCGCGTCGAACTCCAGCGCCGGCTCGAACTCGAGCGCTGGGCACTGGTACTCGCAGATCCGGACGCCTTCTTCGTCGATCGCCAGGTAGGTCGGGTGCGCGCCGATCCAGCCTCCGCTGTTGTAGTAGTCGATCCCGTGGCGGCTCTCGTGGGTGGCGACGTGGGTATGTCCGCAGAAGATCCGGTCGGCCCGTCCGGCGCGCGCATAGAGGAAGGCGCCCTCGGCGACCCTGGATTCCATCCGCAGCCAGCGCGTGTTTACCCGGTCGATGAAGCGCGAGAGGCGCTTGCGCTCGCCCTCCAGCTTCTGCAACTCGTAGAAGATCCGCTCCCCGAAGCGGCTCAGGAATTCGTTCTTGCGCGTGAAGCAGTCGAACTGGTGCCCGTGCACCGCGACGTGGCGCTTGCCCTGGAACTCCCAGACATAGCGCTGATAGACCGGCACGCCCACCAGGTGCGACATAATCTGCGACAATCCATGGTCGTGATTGCCTTCGACCCAGACGACCTCAACCTTGCGCTTGGGGTTGGAGAGCTTGCGGATGCGCGAGAGGAACTTCCAGTGGTCGCTGGTCAGCCGCCGGAAGTTCAGGTCGCTGAAGATGTCGCCCAGCAGGACGAGGCGGCGGAAGTTGGTCTCCGCAAGAAGGGTCGTGGCTTCGCGCGCCCGGCTCACCTCACTGCCCAGGTGTACGTCGGAGAGGATCAGAGTGTCCATATCCTGATCTGCCATAACGCTCCCATGGTGCCTGAGCGGGGTTACGCGGCAATCAACTCTGCGTGAATCTTCCGTGAAATCCGCACCATCCGGGCTGCACTTAACGACCCTAGCTCCAACGCCATTATCCGGAGGTGTGTATCCGGTACAGCGGACTTTTGGCACTATCCCTTCATTCATCAAAGATTTACACTAGCTTCACAGCCCGGCAAGAAGATAGGGGCAAAGTTGTAACATCATGCGCCGCCGCCCGATCAAGAAGAACTCCCCAGCGCCGTTTACCAAACTTGGGAAGAATGTTCCCTGGGCCGCGCGCCCATTCATGCCCATCCGCCGCCTGGACCGCATCTATGCCAACGCACTGGAGCGCCAGGGCGCGCAGGAAAACGTCATTGACAGCATCCTGCGCGAGATGCGGGTCGAGTACTCGGTGCGCGAGTCCGACCTGAAGCATGTGCCGCAAGAAGGCCCGGCGATCGTCTTTGCCAATCATCCCTTCGGCATGCTGGATGGCCTCCTCATGGCCAGCCTTTTTCTGCGGCTTCGTCCCGACGTCAAGCTGCTGGCCAATCAACTGCTGGGCTGCATGTCTGAGCTGGCGCCCTACTACATCCTGGTGGACAACATGATGGGCGAGGGCCACGAGGCCGCCAACCGGAAGGGAATTCGCGAGGCGCTGGAGTGGGTGAGGCAGGGACACCTGCTGGTCGTCTTTCCGGCGGGCGAAGTCGCCTCCTGGAGCCGCCATCACCGCCGCGTGCTCGACCCGCAGTGGAACCGCAACATGGCGCGCATGGCGCGCGTGACCGGCGCCAAAAGCATTCCGGCCTTCATCTCCGGCGCCAACAGCGTTGGATTTCATCTGGCCGGGATGATCAATCCCCGGCTACGGACCCTCTTCCTGCCGCACGAGCTGGTCAACAAGTGTGGACGCCGCATGGAGGTCAGGCTCGGCGCCCCGGTCGAGGGCGAAACCCTGAAGGCGATCAAGGACGACGACAAGGCGATCGATCTGCTGCGCTGGAACAGCTCGCTGCTGGCTTTGCGCGACCGCATCGGCTCGCCCCGCACCCGCTTCTTCCAGGGGAGCTGGCAGCCTCGCCACGCCGTGGCGCCCGCCGAGGACCCGGTGGCGCTGCAGCGTGAGCTGGAATCGCTTCCCTCCGATGCTCTGCTGGAGACCACGGGCGAGATGCAGGTCTACGCCCTCAGTTCGCGCCAGGCGCCGCGCATCGTGCGCGAGATCGGACGGCTGCGCGAGCTCACCTTCCGTGCCTCAGGCGAAGGGACCGGCAAAGCGCGCGACCTGGACCGTTTTGACGCCTACTACACGCATCTTGTGCTGTGGAACACGAAGCGGCGCGAGATCGCCGGCTCCTATCGCATCTGCAATGTGCAGCAAGTGCTTCATCGCTACGGGCTGCGCGGGCTCTACACCGCCACGCTCTTCCGCTTCCAGCCGAAGTTCTTTGGCAAGGTTGGGCCTGCACTGGAGCTGGGGCGCTCCTTCGTCAGCCTCGACTACCAGCGCCAGTACGCGCCACTGCTGGTGCTGTGGAAGGGAATCGGCAGCTATCTCGTGCGCCATCCCGAGACCCCCATCCTGTTCGGTGCCGTCAGCATCAGCGCGGACTACTCCATGGCGTCGCGCGAGGTGTTGACCAGCTTCCTCAGCGCGCACACCGTCGATGCCGAGCTGCTGAAGATGATCCGGCCCAAGCATCCGCCGCGCGCCGCCGCCGAGAACGTGCAGGAGAAGGAGATCTTCTCGCGGGTCTTCACCCTCGACGACATCTCCGATTTGGTCAGCATGTTTGAGAGCGACGGCAAGGGCGTGCCCGTGCTGGTGAAGCACTACATGAAGCTTGGCGGGAAGTTCCTGGGCTTCAACGTCGACGCCAAGTTCTCAAACGTGCTCGACGGCCTGCTGCTGGTCGACCTGCGGCAGGCAAAGCCGGAGCTGCTGGGGCGCTATCTCGGCAAGGAGGGCGCGAAGGAGTTTCTCCGCCTTCACCGTGCGAAGGCCGAGGCAGCGGCGTCGCTTCATCCGGCGCACACCTAGATTGCTTCTCCAATCCAATTCGCAGCGCGGGTGCCCCATCCTACTCGTCTTTGCGTAGGGTGGGGTAGCTGACTTTGCTCTCGCAGTTGGTCTGCTTTTATCAAGCGAGTATTGCTCTCACCGGGAAGAATGGCGTATCGTTTTCGCCGTGGCGAGAGCAAACCCAAGCGAGATCAATCCGGCCACAACGGGCATCCGGCTGCTGGCCTTGTTGGCAAAGGCCTCGAAGCGTGCCAACAAAGGAGTCGTGCACCGCCTGCGCACGACTGTGCGCCGCCTGGAGGTGCAGCTCGGAACGCCGCCCCCCCGAATCGCGAAATCGCTGAAAAAACTGCGCAAAAAAGCAGGCGAGGTGCGCGACATCGATGTGCATCTCGGCCTGCTGGAGCCGCCGCTGCTGCCGGTCCGGGGCCGAAGGGCCTCCGACTCGCCCGAGACGCGATATCAGGAGAAGCTGCAGGGCACGCTGCAGAAGCAGCGGAAGCGGAGGAGCAACGCGCTGCGCACACTGGTAAAAGACTCCACGCCGCTGCTCGAGGCGCAACTGCCCACCCTGGTTGAAAAGTGCTCTGAGCGCAACATCACATTGGAGGAATCGCGGCAGCGGGCCGGCCGCGCCCGCCGGCAATTTGTGCGGTGGACGCGCAACATTCCCGACGATGCGCAGCGCCTGCATCAGTTACGAATCAACGCCAAAAAGCTGCGCTATGCGATGGAACCGCTGCAAAACTGCGAAGAGGCCGTCGCGCTGGCGGAAAAATTCAAGCAGGTGCAGGACACCATCGGGCAGTGGCACGACTGGGCGACCCTGGCGGAAATCGCAGAGCAATGCTTCGATTCGAAAGGCTCGGCTTCAAAGGACTCCCGGGCCGCGCCGGTGCTCCACGCGCTGCATGCGCGAGTGGAACGCGAGTATCGCAAGGCGCGCCGCAGCGCCGAGAGTGTGAGAAGCTGGATGACCGGGAGCGCGACTACAACGTCCACGGGCGCTCAGGGTAAAACGTCGCTGCCGGCCAGGAAGGCCCCTTCCCCTGCCGGCGCCGGCCCAAGACTCGTACATAAGGCAGGATAAAGAGCAAGATGGCAACACTGGCCGCCGTAGACATCGGCGCGAACTCGGTGCGGTTGAAGATTGCTCGCGTGGTGCGCAGGCGGCTGCAGGTGCTGCATGAGGACCGCGAGGTGGTGCGCCTGGGCGAGAGTGTCTTCCGCACCGGCGCGCTGGACCCGGCTGCGATGGAGCAGACCGTGCGCGTGCTGCGCCGCTTCCAGAAGGCCGTGCAGGCCCATGAGGCGACGCAGGTGCGCGTGGTGGCCACCAGCGCGCTGCGCGACGCCAACAACGGCTCGGCATTTGTGCACTGGGTGCACGCGGCCATCGGCTGGCATGTCGAGGTGATCAGCGGCGTGGAGGAGGGCCGCCTGATTCATCTTGGCGTCACCACCAACACCCGCATCGGCGGCCGCCTTTTGCTGATCGATCTCGGCGGGGGCAGCTGCGAACTGATCGTCTCCCAAAAGGGACAAATCGAGACCCTGTACAGTCTGCCGCTGGGCGCCGTTCGCCTCACGCGCGAATTTCTGCAGCATGATCCGCCCACCGAGACCGAGATCGGGCAGATGCGCGGCCTCATCTCCGAGGAGGTAGGCCGCATCCGCCGGAATTTGACCGCGCACAAGATCAATCTCACGGTGGCCACATCCGGCACTCCGGCCGCGCTCAGCGAGCTATGGGCCGCAGGCCAGCCGGGCCCGGTCTCCGTGGTGCCCCGCGCCGGCCTCGTGCGGTTGACCAAGAAGCTTTCCGTGCTGAATGTGGAGCAGCGCCGCTCCCTGGAAGGGATTGGCCCGCGCCGCGCCGAGATCATCATCGCCGGCGCGCATGTCTTCTCCGAGCTTCTCACCGAGCTGCAGTTGACCAGCTTCCGCTATCTGCCATTCGGCTTGCGCGACGGCATCCTGGCGCAGATGGCTGCCGACACCGAGGACATCGGCCTGAGCACACAGCTGGAGAACGAGCGGCGGAACTCGATCTTCAGCCTCGCCACCCACTATGCGGTGGACCTGCGCTTCTCAAGCCGGGTCGCCGAACATGCCGGGCGCCTGTTCAAGCTGCTGGCCCCGATGCACCGGCTGCCGAAGGAATACGGCAGCCTGCTCCACGCGGCCGCCACGTTGCATGAAGTAGGTTCGTTCATCAGCCGCGCCGGCCGGCGGCGCCATGCGCACTACATCCTGGCGCACTCGGAGCTGTTGGGCTTCAGCCCGCCGCAGCGGCGCCTGATCGCCGCCACTGCGCGCTATGTTGGGAAATCGAAGATCACACTTGCCAACCCCGCCGTTCGGCTATTGGCGCCGGCTGATCGCCCTCTGCTTCCGCGAATGGTGGTGCTGCTGCGTCTTGCACGCGCCATCGAGCAGGGCAGGCGCGGCGCGGTGCTGAGCGTGCGCGCCAAGCTGGAGCCCAGGAGCGTGCGCCTCACGCTGGTCACCCGGCCCAGCGGAGCAGAGCTGGAAATGTGGGCGCTGGAGCGTGAGCGCGGCTATTTCTTGGAGGTCTTCGGCAGAGAGCTGGCCTGCGCGGAGGTGTAGGCGCTCTTGACGAGGCGCGGCGTAATCATCCAGTGAAGCACGGCGCGTTTGGGGCCGGTCTCTACTCGGGCCACGCTGCCCTTTTTCATATCGATGGCAGCATCGTCGGCCCCGTTGGTCACCAGCAACGAGAGAAATTGGCTGAAGTTTGGATTGTGGCCCACCACCATCACCGACTCCATCTTTCGCAGCGAACGCAGCAGGTCGCGAAAGGCCTGGTAGTCCGCTGTGGGCTTCAGCGCCGGAGCCAACTCGATCTTTTGCTCATAGGCAATCTCGTTTCCCACGAGCGAGGCCGATTGCGTGGCGCGCTTCAGCGGACTGGAGAGGATCACGTCCACGTGTGTATCCAGCGAATTGAGCAGCCTGCCCACATAGCGGCATTGCTCGATTCCTTCCTTGTCGAGAGGGCGCTTGTCATCCTGCTGCGCATTTGCGCGTTTCTGTCCGGCGCTGGCATGGCGCAGGAAATAGATGATCATCGCTCAGCGAACCTTTCTCCGGCAGACCATCGTCTAGACCACCTTGGCGTGCGCCCTGGAAACGCGCGCCCTTGGGGCATGCGACCTCGTCCTGCGCTGCGGCTTGGGAGCCGCCGGCGCAGGAATCGAAGATGCATTGCGCCGTCCTTCGGCCACGTCGATCAGGAACTCCTGCGAGTTGAACGGCGCCGCCTTGCCCAGGGGGTTCTCGCGAACGTAGCTGCCGCCGCGCTTCACAACGCGCGCCTTCACATTATCGGCTAGATAGGCCGCCAGCACTTCATTCTTGATCCGGTCGCGCAGAAGCGGATCGCGCAGGGGGAACACCACCTCCACCCGCTCGTGCAAGTTGCGCGGCATCCAGTCGGCGCTGCCGATGTAAATCTCTTCGTCGCCGCCGTTCTGGAAATAGCAGATGCGGCTGTGCTCCAGGAAGCGACCCACAATGCTGCGCACACGGATGTTGTCGCTGACGCCGCGAATGCCGGGATTGAGCGAGCAGATGCCGCGCACGATCATCTCGATCTGCACCCCGGCCTGCGAGGCGCGATAGAGCTCCTGCACCACGTCTTTGTCCAGCAGCGAGTTCAGCTTGACGATGATGCGCGCCGGCTTTCCCGCGCGCGCATGATCCGCCTCGCGCGCAATCAAATTGGCCAGCCGCTCGGCCAGGTCCACCGGAGCCACCAGCAGCGGGTTGTAGTTGGGCTGCTCGGAGTAGGCCGTCAGGAAGTTAAAGACGTTGTGCACCGCGAAGGTCATCTCCGGGTTGGCAGTGAGCAGGCTGAAGTCGGTATAGAACGCCGCCGTTGCTGGATTGTAGTTGCCCGTGCCCAGATGCGCGTAGCGGCGGATCGCTCCGTCGGGTTCCTTGCGCGCCACCAGTGTCAGCTTGCAGTGGGTCTTCAGCCCCACCAGTCCGTGGAAGACCTGCACGCCCGCGTCCTCCAACTCGCGCGCCCAGCGAATGTTTGAGGCCTCGTCGAAGCGCGCCTTCACCTCTACAACGACGGTCACCTCTTTGCGCGCCGCGGCCTGCAGCAGCGCCTCTACGATCGGCGAGTCCTCGTTGGTGCGGTAGAGCGTCTGCTTGATGGAGAGCACGGCCGGGTCCTGCGCCGCTGCCTCTATGAAGCTGACCACGCTGTTGTAGCTATCGAAGGGATGGTGAAGCAGGACATCTCTCTGCCGCAGCGCTCCCCAGATGTCGCGCGTGCCTTTGGGCAGCGACCACTCGCGCGGCTGGAAGGGTTTGAACTTCAAGTCGGGACGGTTCACTGCGCTGTAGAGGTGCGCGAGACGGGAGAGATTCACCGGCCCCTGCGTGTGATAGACCTGCCAGTCCTGCAGCTCGAATACCGCCTGCAGCCGGGAGACGATTTCCTCGCTGGCATCGGATTCGATCTCCAGGCGCACCGCGTCGCCCTTGCGCCGGTTGTGCAACTCGGTGCGCACCGACTCCAGCACACTGCGCGACTCTTCTTCCTGGAGATAAAGATTGCTGTTGCGCGTAATGCGGAAGGCGCCCTCGCTCAGGATCTCGTAGCCGCGGTACATGCGCCCTGCGTGCAGGCCGACCAGGTCGGCCAGCGCGATGAAGGAATAGCCGTTCGGGTCCGGCAGCCGGACCAGCCGCGGCAGAGCGCGCGGCACCGTGACCACGCCCATATAGGTCGCATTTGCCGTGGAGCGGCGCCGGCGCTTGAGCAGCAGCGCCTGGCAGAGCGCCTTGTGGAGCACCCGCGGGAAAGGATGCGCGGGATCGACCGTCACCGGCGTCAGCAGTGCGTCAAGCTCAGTGCGGCAGTAATTGTCGACCACCTCGCGCTGCTCGTCGGTCAGGTTGGCCAGTGAATGTACCCGGATGCCTTGCTGGGCCAGAGCAGGCAGAAGCTTTTGGTTCCAGCACTCATACTGCGCGCGCACGAAGCCATGGGTCGCCTCGGCCACCAGATCCTGCTCATCCATCGGCGTCAGGCCGTCGGGACCTGGCTCGACGAGGCCGTCTTCCAGATGCTGCAGCAGCCCGGCGACGCGGATTTCGAAGAACTCATCCAGGTTGCTGGCCGTAATTGCTAGGTACTTGACCCGTTCTAACAAGGGATTGCGCTCGTCTTCGGCCTCCTCCAGCACGCGCCGGTTAAAGGCCAGCCAGGACAGGCTGCGGTTCAGGAAGAATTCCGGTTTGACTAGCGGCTTAACAGCCATAGTGCTTCAGTCTAATCCTAAGATGAAGCGAGGGCCATGAAGGATTGCGCGCTTCAGGATTGCGCTCTCGGAGGCGGAGGGTGGCGGGAGTAAGCAGTTTGGCCCTGTTCGCGAGTTTCAGGGCGATCCAGCGCGAACCTGCTCAGGCCCGCGCACACCTTCTCGCAATTGGGCCAAATGATTGCTACCGGGTTCTCTGGCTCAGGCAGCCCGGGGGTCTTCCTCGCCGGGATCGGGAATGCTCGATGGCGGGTCGCTGCTGGGGAATGTGTCTTCAATGGTCCTGTCCAGGGCCTCTTCCCGGATCCGCCGGAGTTCGGCGGAGGTCCCCGGCGTGCCCGAAGTCGGCGTGTCAGGGCGGATGCCGCCCTGCTGGCGCTTCTCCTGGCTCTCGCGCTCATCCGATCCGGCCTTGGGAGCCTGCTTCTCCTCGCGTGCTTCGCTCATGGTTCCTCTCCTGTGCTGGAATCCAACCGCTATTCACTTAATCGGATGCCTTTGGGCGCCTCCGCGCTGCTGATTGTTGTAGGCGAGTCGCAGCAGGTGTAGACGAGTCGCATGTGAGTGGCTGCCGTAAGTTCCTCCTTGCGCTTTGCAGAAGTCCAGCAGCATCCGAAGCCCATTCGTCACTTTTTCCGCTTTCCGGCTTCATGGTAACTTTCCGCATCGCAGTACCCGAAAAAATCCTATGACCCTCTCCCTACTGGATTGGCTGGCCATCGCCGGCTATCTCGCGATCACACTGCTGCTCGGCTTCTGGTTTCGCAAGCGCTCGGCGCAGAGCGTGGACGATTACTTCGTCAGCGGCCGCAGCGTGAACTGGTGGCTGGCCGGGACCTCAATGGTTGCCACGACCTTTGCCGCCGATACTCCGCTGGTCGTCACCGGTCTGGTCTACGCGCAGGGAATCAGCGGCAACTGGCTGTGGTGGGGCTCGCTCCTCTCCGGCATGATGACCGTCTTCCTCTTTGCCCGCCTTTGGCGGCGCAGCGGCCTGCTCACCGATGTGCAGTTTGCCGAGCTGCGCTACAGTGGGCGCCCCGCCGCATTCCTGCGAGGCTTCCGCGCGGTCTATCTCGGGCTGCTGATGAACTGCGTCATCCTGGGCTGGGTCACCAAGGCGATGACCAGCATCGTCGCTACCACGCTTGGAGGCACGCCGCTGCTGCTCACGGTGGGCCGCTGGGTCGCGCCGCTGGGAGGCATCTGGGCCGGCCCGGATGGCGCCGCGCTCGCGATCTGTGTGCTCTTTCTCATCCCGTTCACCGGGCTTTATGTCTCGCTCGGCGGGCTGTGGGGAGTGCTGTGGACCGACCTCTTCCAGTTTGCCCTGAAGATGTCCATCGTCATCGCGATTGCGTTCTACGCGGTACGCGCCGTTGGAGGAATGCCCGCGCTGATTGCGCGCTTGGGCCTTATGCGAG
>WNFY01006652.1_pt1 | contig 10277 bp, 8 predicted proteins | sample 5400091 | NCBI WGS metagenome assembly WNFY01 (sample SAMN13153364, study PRJNA577476) | soil metagenome | isolation source: 60 cm soil or saprolite under grassland replicate 1 | place: USA:California | collected 2016-06-15
TCAACCATTACTAGACGGGCATGAAGCATCGGACTGCTCTGTTTCGTTCTGTATCCAAGTCGACGAACCACAGGGTAGACCCTTTTTGCTTCTGACACGGAATTAGTCTTCAAGAAAATCCTCTGAATTCGATCAGGGTAACTAGCTTCGACTTGACGAGTAAATTCAGCGTAGTATTCCGGAGTCCTCCTACTAATCGTCTTATCAGTGCGTAGCCGCAAGTTGCACTCCGGGCAGAATCCCGCCACATCCCTTTCATGGAATAACACCTGAAAACTCATTGCGGAGCAACGTGGACAACGAAAAAGTTGAGGCGGTGGGATACGAACCACCTTGGGGACAGGTCTCCTAGGCGTCTTGGGCTCTGTTCCTTGTCCGTGAGCGTACGTACCGCGAGGACTACGAGGCATGTTCGACACCAAAACCGCTTATCAGACGGGTGCTTCAGACCTGTCTGACTGCGTCTTGTTAACGTTTCTGAAGAAAATGCACGGCACACAGACCAGCAGAAATCTCTTTCAGCCCCTTCCTCGGACTAGATGCCTGGCTGAAATTAACGGGAAAAGATGGCGTCAAGGATTTTTTTTCGAGCAGAACTGCGGATCCCAGTAAGACTCGACGCCCTGTGCACTAAGTGGATGCTATCGTTTACGAGCATTAATCCGAAAGCCGTGTTCACAGACACGTTCTTAGTGTCGAAATGCATCAGCACAATTTGGGGCATTTGGATCATCCTTGGGCGATTTCCCAGAAGCCATACATGATCACTGGAAGCTTGCCCTGTTGTCGTACTTTGGAGCTGGGATAGCCCAGTCAGTCTTCTCGATTCTTTACCCTCACCCAAGCTTCACTTTCGGCTTGGCCTCAAATCTTGTATCGGCATTTGCCTCCATTCCGGGTTTCCTTTACATTCTCAGTGAATTCGCAAGACTCGCTGATGCGACCGATGCTCCATCTAAGAAAGCCGTTAAGATGATGGTAATCGGGTTCGCTGCTTTCTTCGGGTTTGGAGTGGCTATTCCCCATTTGTATGATATCGCTTTCGATGCGTTCAACGTTGGTCTGCCGTACCACCCGAGTCTCCACTATTTGCTGATCGCGGGAGACTTGGCTGGAAAGGCCGTGATGGGTCTTGCAACAGTTTTCGCCTGAAAGGTCGGGCCTTTCGCTATTTCACCCGAGCAGGAGAGATTACTGCCAATGCGCGCTTGGCTGGGAGAAGCGCTGGAGGCAATCGGGCTTATGATGATCATGCTCGGTTTCCTTATCGGCATCGGTGTGCTTGCCCTTGCCGCCTTCCTTCTAGTAATCATAGGGGCAATACTCCTGACCATCGGATATCCGGTTCGAAAATTCTGCCACTAATCGAACCGTGGGGAATCGAGTAACTTTGTTAGTCGAAAAGTTCGCCATGCCGCCACATTGAACGGTTAACGGTCCCACAAATCCACCCTACGATCGGACCGATTTTTGCTCGTCGTCTAATGACGAGAGCCGAACGTCAAACAAGAACTCTCGAAGCTCGTCTTCATGCTGAGGATTATCAGGCAGGGAAGACTCTTTCAGCGTCGAGTACAACTCATCTTTGAATTTAGGAATGTCCTTGGGTGGGGTCTCAGTTACTCGATAGTAACCTATGGAGCAATAGGCGCTAATCGACACAGACCACGCGGCCAGGTCCCCATACTGGTATTGATGAGTCAAGAGCGTTCTATGTGTGATTCTGAATTGTTTTATTGCGTTCAAACGCACACAAGTGGTCGGGTCCGAGAGAGACGCGATCTCGTGTGTACATGGACGTTTTATTTGTATAGACAGCGAACTGCAAACCGGGTTTTTCTACAATGCCCGGGCCGCAGCAATGTAAAGTCTTCGATGCCGAGTCGATTATCTTGAAGCACGAGGAAGTGTCGGTACTTTGGAGGCATGAAGATCAATGAAGTTTACAACTGGAATGCTTGTGTGTTGCCTAGTTCTTTCGTCGTTCTTCATCTTCCGCGTTCCTCCGGCAAGTGGCTTGGGAGGTACATCTCTAGGCATTGATGGCTCGAACATTGCGACTTGCAGCAATGCCACGGCTTCCTGTTCTGCCAGCTTGAGTACGACCAAATCGAACGATGTTATCGTCGTGTTTGCCTCAGAGACGCTTGACGTTCAGACATCTTGTACATTTGGTGTTTCGGACACTGCAGGGCTAACATGGATAGTCAGGAGTCCTGTCGTCTTCGGAAGAAATAATCATGATCAGTTGCAAGAGTGGTGGGCGAAAAGCAGTGGCGTTTTGACTTCTGACAGTATAACGGAGTCAATCTCAGGCTGTGGACCAAATTACAATGGTCTTCAAGTCTTCGCCATAAGCGGGGCCAACGTCAACAGTCCTTTTGACCCGAATGCAGCTCTCCCCGGAACCGGGAGTGACGGAAGTAGCGGTCAACAATCACTGACGTCCGCTTCTATATCGACGAACAATCCTACCGATATGCTGTTCGCGGGTGTTCAGCACGGGACTGGGGCGGTCGCTAATCCTGGTTCAGGGTTTACATCGATCATATCCACGGGTGGTTACGGAGCAGAGTACGAGATTACCGGCGCATCCCTTACTAACTTCGCAGTAACTTTCAGCTTCAGCATTTCTTCCTATTGGCAGATGATCGCCGATGCCGTTGTTCCGGCTCTAACAATTGACGGTTCAGCCATTGCTACTTGTAGCAACAGCACTACTTCCTGCTCTGCTACCCTTAGCACGTCAAACATGAATGACATTGTTATCGTGTATGCGTCGGAAACCCTCGACGTTCAGACAAGCTGCACCTTCTCAGTCTCTGATACTGCAGGCTTAACCTGGGCGGCCAGAGGAGGAATTGTATTCGGGAGATCGAATGGGGTCAGCTATCGAGACCAGTTACAAGAGTTCTGGGCTAAGAGTTCGGCGATATTGACTTCTGACAGTATAACGGAGTCAATCTCAGGCTGTGGACCAAATTACAATGGTCTTCAAGTCTTCGCCATAAGCGGGGCGAACTTCAACTACCCATTCGACCCGAATTCCGGGCTACCGGACTCTGGGAGCGACAGCAGCAGCGGCCAACAATCATTGACTTCCGCGACGGTTTCTACAAATAATCCCAACGATATCGTATTCGCAGGAGTCCAGCACGGGACTGGGGCGGTCGCTAATCCTGGTTCAGGTTTTACATCGATAATATCCACGGGTGGCTATGGAACCGAGTATCAACTAGTCGGCGGAACCCTATCGAATTTTGCGGTAACGTTCAGTTTCAGCATGTCCTCATACTTCCAAATGATCGCGGACGCCATAGTACCCGCAGGCATTACCCCATTCGGATTCTCGCTATCATCGAGTCCAGCATCCGCAAACGTAGTCAAGGGCGACTCTGTAACCTCCACGATAAGCGTAAGTCTGACCCAAGGCACACCACAAACCGTTGCTCTGTCACAAACAGGATGTCCGCCGAGTGCAACGTGTTCATTTTATCCTTCCTCAGGAAGTCCCTCATTCTCGTCTATCCTCACAGTTGCGACGACATCCTCCACTCCAGTCGGGTCCTACACGATAATAGTGACAGGATCCGGGGGAGGAACCAGCCAAACCAGTTATGCAATCACCGTGACACCGTCTCTGGGAGACTTCTGGGGATACACCGGTAGCGGATCAGCCTACTTCGAACGTCAATCCTACACTACTCCATACAGCGCAATCATGTGTCCTGACGGTATTGGCAATGATCCGTATTGTTATCCGGTCCACGAGGTTGCACCGGTACAGGTCGACGCCAACACCATCTACATGTATTATCGAACTTACTACAACTCTGCAGATAAGAAGAACCCCAGCAATGGAGAAATTGGCCTAACATATTCGACAGATGGCGGAGCTAGCTTCAACCTTTGGAACAATGGCTCTCCCGTTGTTTCTCGGGGTGATGTATGCTACGGTTGGGATGGTCAAGAGGTTGTGGCACCGAGTGTTGTCATCGTAAATGGAGTCTTCTACATGGTGTATGAAGGACGAAACACGAACGGACTGACTAATTGTCCAATTGACACGGGGGACATAGGGCTGGCAACTTCCACTGACGGCAAGATCTGGGCCAAATACGGCATTATCATCTCTCATGGCTTGGGGTTTGAATTCGGGAACATTGGAACGCCTTCAATCCAGTATTTCAATGGAGAATTCTACGTTTTCTACCATGGCTTCGATACCGTACGAAGCAAGATCGGCTTCGCGCACGGAACAAATATCTATGCTCTCCAGAAAAACTGCTGCAACCCCGTCATGGATGACGGCAAAGGCCCGTCGAGTTGGGATTCCTATGTTAACAGTCGGGGCTCAATAATTTGGGATGCGGCTTCCGGGTACTATTACATGAGCTTTGAGGGCTCCCAGAGCAAGTTTGCAACATGTATGGGTGGGAATTGGGGCTGGGGAATAGCCAGGAGTACGGATCTCAATAACTGGGAGAAGTATGCGTTTAACCCTATCAGGCAGACGTACCAATCTGGATGCGGTAACGATCTCCCGTACATTTTCAAGTTCAATGGACAGATCTACGTCTATCAGAGGGAACAGGGTCAACGAAACATCCTGTCATCGGGTACAGACAGGTATCTGACCGTGTACCTCTCTGTCAACGGAGGACAAGGCCAGTGCGAACTGTATCACCACGAAGGCCGGGTCGATGGAGATGGATGGGCAGCCAACACTGTACAGGATGGTCAGGGACACATGTGCTACGGCCCCTATGTCTCTACCCTTCCAGGCGGGAAGTACACTGTAAACTTCCGAGACATGATCGATAACAACAACGCCGATGACTATCCAGTCATAAGCCACGACATTTACGACGATACCACAGGATCGATTGCGGTTCAGCACACAGTCTTGCGAAACGACTTCGCAGACACATATGTCTACCAGAATTTCAATCAACAGTTCATCAACACCTCACCGCACAGTTACGAGTTCCGGACCTGGTACTATGATATCGCTTACATCCGTCAGTTCATGGTAAGCGTACGTCAAATCGGCTAAATGGGTCGTTGGTGGAGACTTCAAACCTCCGCGATGAAGAGCCACATCCTGAAGCACCAGAAGTCGCTTCTGGCTCTAAACAAGCTAGGACTGCTGGGGCCATCCGATTCAAACGGCTGATAGCTCCATGGCGGACGATGACGAGTTTCTCTTATAAGAGAAAAGATTCCCCGTATTTCTGACGGCAGCCTCTTGAACAACAACATCTTAATGATACTTCTCAGCATAGTGGTTTTCTTTTTCGTCGCTCTCCCCGTCCTTATCATTTCTCCAGCAGCTGGGGCATTGATCTGGATAATCGCAGTTGTCATGTTCCTCTGGGGTGCGGTCGGAAGGAGGAATGAGATCAGAGCAGAGAGAATCCGACGAAGAGGAGAGCTTGAAGAAGAAGGACGACAACGCGCCCTGACAAGATATGGGAGTCAGGCACCAGAACAAGTAGTGAAAGAAACAGTCGTCACGAAGGAAGTTGTTCTAATCCAATGCCGACATTGCGGAGCACGATACCCACAAGGAACCGTCAAATGCCTCACTTGCGGCGCAAACCTCTAGACTATTGTCTCTAGCGGGTTCCCAAGAATTCGTACCAAATTGTGAAAATCTAGGATGAGCTTCGAACCGGCGGAACTGCGAGAGGCGGCTGAGAAGTACACCTACCATGACCTTGGCACGCACGGGGTCTGACCGAGGCTCGTAGGGACTCGGAAAAGCGAACCTCCGTAGCTAGGCTCGAACCCTGCCAACAGACGCCGACGGAGGTCCAAGTCTCTAGGTAGCAATATCGGACTAAGAGTAAGTCAAATTGTAGTTTCCTTTGCCATTTCCGCAACGCTATGGGTGGGCAGAAGTCGATCCAAATTCATTAATATTCAATGATAGCGGCAAAGCTATGGAAATTCTGGCTCTACCACCGATAGACCAGAAGAAGTTCGGGGCTCAAGTTGCCTCTACAGTCATCGAATGTATGAGGGCGCATCAATGACGATTCGAGAGCCGAAAACGCTCCGTAGTTGCACTGCGCCTTGATGACAACTGAAGAAGTTCCTACAAGTTCTGGGTCCAGCGAAGACACGTCTCGATATGAAGAATTGCGCCTCCAGCACATCTCGGACCTTCTTGCACGTATGCCCGAGAATATTAGACGTGTAAAGTGGCCGGCGGAACGGATCAGGGAGGAGCGGCAGCAGCGTCTTCGTTCTCTCATCCGGGTCGCGAAAGAGAAGTCACCTTGGCACCGTGAACGTCTGAAGAACGTCGATGCAGACTCCATTACAGAGGCAGACCTTGACAAAATGCCCGTGATGACGAAAGCTGACCTGATGAACAACTTTGACGAGATAATCACTGACAAACGGCTCACGCTGGAAATGGTCAATGCGCATGTTGCAAGCCTCAGAGAAGACAAGTATCTTCTAGACCAATACCACGTCATTGCGTCTGGAGGAACCAGCGGCTTCAGAGGAGTCTTTGTCTACGATTGGGATGCATGGACCACGTGCGCTCTTGCACTCAGACATGCTTTCCTTCCTGTAAATCCGTTTCTATGGCGCTTGCTATCATTCCGTCCGATAGGAAGGATTTTCGCAAATTCAAGAACGAAAAAGAAGAAAGCAAGGCGGCCCCAATCAAAAGCCGTAAGCGTGTTAGTGTTCGCTGACATCGCATCCCACATGTCCCACGCGATAGCAAACTCCGTCGGCTATCCCTTCATCGACCAAGAGTATCCAGCCACTCTCTCGATCCAAGAAATCGTAGAAGGTTTGAACTCTGCTCAGCCCGACAGCCTATCCGCCTATCCCTCCATACTATACCAGCTCGCCTTAGAGGCTAAGGCTGGGAGGTTGCACATCATGCCCAGGAGGATCGCTTCCGGGGCGGAACCCCTACTGCCCCACATTCGAAACGCTTTGCGCGATACGTGGGGGATACCGGTGACCAACTTTTGGATTACTTCGGAAGGGGGATGTATGTCCTGGTCCTGTGGTAAGGGCGAAGGTATGCACCTCAATGAGGATTTGCAGATCGTCGAGGCCGTTGATGAAAATGGAAGTCCTATATCTCCCGGAATAAAGTCGAGCACGATCTACCTGACCAACCTCTTCAACCACACTCTCCCCTTGATTCGCTACGTGATCACTGATCAGGTCACCTTTCTTGCCGACGAGGAGTGCGCTTGCGGTTCAAAGCTGCGCCGAATCAGCGACATAGAAGGAAGGCTAGAAGACATGTTCACTTACGAGGGCGGTGTGAAAGTACATCCAGTCGTTTTTGACTCCTCATTCGAACACTATCCCAGTGTGATAGAGTATCAGGTCAGGCAGACTCAAAATGGAGTCGCAATCTCCCTCCTGACCAATGGTCCGGTTGTCTTGGAACTGCTCAAAACGAATGTGGCCGAATACCTAGAGAGATCGGGCCTTCATGATCCTGAAGTGTCAGCGAGAATTGTGGACAGAATTGAACGAACACCTGGCGTTGCCAAACTGAAGAGATTTGTTCCGCTAACAAGCGTTGAGCCAGCAGTGACTCCAACCCCCAGCGTTGTCGCCTGACTCTTGACCCACTAAGGCCCGAGAAATACGATCCACTATTCTAGCAGTGATTCGACAATTATCAGGACGTCTGTGAACCAGAATGAGCTTCGAATTGGAGCAACTGCGAGAGGCAGCCGAGAAATACACCTATCATGACGCTGGCACGCACGGGGTCTGGCCAAGGCTCGTGTGGGAACGGAGAAACGAATCTCCGGTAGCGAGACTCGATGATGCGATAGAATTCTTGGGTAAATGGAAAGCCCTACGCTTCAAAGGTGGAGGCGCAGCCTTCACAAGAATCTGCAAGACTTGGCTGAGAAAAAATCTGAGCGACTTACAGCGTCTTCAAGGAAGGGTCCTCTACAGCCTTGCCCCTGAAGACTTTCAGCATATTCTCGATATCAGTACCAGCTTTCGAGACTGCGGGGCTCCACCAACCACGTTTGGCAAAGCACTCCATTTCTTCCTCCCTGAAACTGTCATGCTCTGGGATCAAGAAATAGTCAGGAACACCTACAAACTCTGCCCGGATCCGGAGAGCTTCGTGTCATACCAGCGCTTCGGATGGAAACTACTCCATCACGTTACACGTGGCAAAACCGTCAAGGTGCTAAAGCAACTTGAGAGAGACCACGCAAGATCCATCGGTTACTTTGAACCGATGACTATGATCCTGGATCATCTCGCATTTTCTCCCAAGCTGTCGGCAAGAGCCGTTGCTGCGCTGGGAGCAGCTTCGAAGGCGTTCTCACACGGTCTTTCGTTGTGAACGGCAGTGCGTTGCGCCGCTATTTTTGTCAAGACTGCGTCTAAACGTGTTTTGCGGCGTCTTTCAGCATAACGCAGAATGTGACTTTGAGCAACTTTGCTACTCAACCCAACCCACGAGATAGAAGAACAAGTAGGTCATGGCGAGAAACGAGTGATATACACGAGTCAAGGTGAAGTCTTCTTGAATAGAATTGGCGAAGAAGAGACGCAAAGCCGAAATCTCGGAAGACCAAGTCAAGAAGTTCTTTCACATCATCAAGAACTCTGACAAACTGACCCGTGAAAGAGATTGGCTGATATTCAAACTGATCTACCGGTACGGTCTAAAACCGGGAGAAGTAGCAGGCAACGTACGTCAACATTCACGAGTACCCGGGATCGCCATCACAGACCTCGTGCCCGAAAGGAACGCCGTGATCGTTCACAAGGGAGCAATAGCTGGGTTCAAGGTTTACCGACTATCTGTCGAACCGGAAGACATGAAACGGCTTCTTCAATACAAAGGAGAGAAAACCGAAGGCAAGCTTTTCGATATCGACGCTGATAGTGTCAATTACTTCTTCCATCAATATGCTAAACAAGCAAGCTTCCCACGTGACGCATCTCCTGAGATTCTCAGGACTTTCTACAAACCGCCTGAAATTGAAAGACGTTACTACCGTTATCTCAGCGAAATAGAGTCAGACATTGTTGAAGCGTCGTTGGACATGGCAAATCATTATGTGGTAAGTTTTTGCATTGAGAATACAGTGCGAAGACTCATCTTACGAACGTTGGATGACAAATACGATAAGGACTGGTGGAAGACCAAGGTCCCATCAGACATACAGCAATATGCAGAAGAAAGACAGCGAGAAGAAAGAGAAACTACCCGAGACATAAGGTCCGACGAACCTTTGAACTACACGACCTTCGGTCACTTGAAGGTCATAATAGATGTCAACTGGACTGACTTCGAGGACAAGATTCGCAGCAGAGGGTCCATCGACAAAGCATTGTCTGGACTCGGTGAGTTTCGGAACATAATTGCGCACAGCGGAACTCTCAGCAAGGACGACAAGGAAAAGTTCGATATGGCAGTTAGGGACTGGCGGAGAGTCCAATCCCCCAATTAGCGAGTTCTGGCCCAGTCTTGGCACGCTGTCCCGGATCACCTTGGAGACAGAAAGGGGTTACAGGACCCAGAATATTCGGTGAAACTGTTTGCTGAATGTTCGAGTAGTTTCCTGTTAATTTTCTTGGCGTGTTTCGTTCTGCTCTCTTGGACATATTCGACTAGCTCGTAGGATTATGCAGGTTACAAATGGACGAGGATGAGGTTGGTGAAGGGTCTGAGGTTAAGAAGAGTATCAATGCTTGGCGGCAGTCTGAGCGGAAGATCATGATCGAGACCGTACAGGATCTAATCCAGACTTCTCACAAGTATGCAAAGTCTCAGTATACTCCTAATGCTCAGCGGGTCAGGTGGACCAAGCTGGCTGGTCAGTTGATCTGGTATAAGGATCAGATCTTGAAGAATTTCAGTCTTGAGGCTATGACGATTCAGCTTGAGGCTCTGCAGAAGAGGATGATTGAGTCGGAGGAGCAGAGAGAGCGTCAGAGCCTTTCCAGGAATTATCAGACAATAGTCTTTCGCAAGCCAGAGGAGAAGAAGGCGGAGGAGGCGGAGAATGCGAGACCCCTGAGGCTTCCAAGGCTGACGACCCTGAAGGTGCCAAAGAAGCCGTGTCCGGTGCGGTTGGCTAGCTAGACAAGATTCTCTTGGATAGGGGCGGGATCCTCTGGACCTTCCCGAGCAATCCGAGAATGCGAAGACTGAACAGGTCCAGTGTCTGGCCTCGCTAGTTAGACTCGTTCGTCCTCGGCGGAGGGTTATTGGAAACTCTTCACGTGTCGTGCAATCCGGGGAAACTTTT
>WNFY01010370.1_pt1 | contig 10277 bp, 10 predicted proteins | sample 5400091 | NCBI WGS metagenome assembly WNFY01 (sample SAMN13153364, study PRJNA577476) | soil metagenome | isolation source: 60 cm soil or saprolite under grassland replicate 1 | place: USA:California | collected 2016-06-15
ACCTGGTTTACAAGTTCCAACAACTCCTTTTCTTCGCGTCCTGCCAACATCCGTTCGATGATGCTTGCCAGGATGCGAATAGTTTCGTTGACCTCGCCGGCCTTGAGGTAAAGGCGCGCCACGGCAATAAACTGGATATAGTTTGACGCGTCCTGCGTCATTAGCATGGAGGTCGCGCGTTCCGCGCCACGCGGATCTTCGGATGAAAGATATGCGCGCGTAAGCATGGAAACTAACTCGACGTCGTCGTCTCTACCCTCGACGATCCGCTCGAGCACGTCCGCCGCCTCGTCCGCAGTGCCGGCATCAATATGGGCTGCGAGCATTCCGCGCAGAGCATCCGCGTCGTCAGGCAAAATCTCCAATGCCTTCCCGTAAGCCACCAAAGCTTTCTCATTTACCCCGGCTTTATGGAGTCTGTTCGCAGCCTGTATAAACGCACTTGCGGCTTCCCGCTGCATGCTTTCCTTTAAATAGCCTTCAGCCAGTTTCAAACGGATATCGGTATTATTGGGCTCCAGGTCTGCAACCTTGTGGAGGATATCGAGAGCTTTCTTGTCTTGACTGACGCGGCTATAAGCGTCGGCTACTTTGAGATAATTCGCGCGCGCGTCAACGACGAGACCCTGACTGGCGTAGAGTTCGGCGAGTTTGTAGGCGACTGCCGGATCGTGCTCCTTGAGGCGCTCGATCTTTTTGTACATCGCAATCGCTTTGAGATTGAATTCCTGCTTCGCGTAGTGTTCGGCGATCCGCTCGAAACAGGAGACGGCCTCCTCTTTCTTGCCGGTGCGCACGTAGAGATCTCCCAGCATATTCAAGGTAGTCAGATCGTCCACGTCGTTGTCGACGATTTGACGATATTCCTTGATTGCTGCGTTGATCTTCCCTTGCGACAGGAATTTCTCGGCGGCTTTTAGTACCTTAGCCTTTTCGAAAGCCATTAGGAATATTTTGTATCACTAAATCGGTCGGCGGCGTTAACGTAGCGGCAGGCGGAGGGACAAAGCCAAACCCGTAGGACCTTGTCGAAACCCGAGACATTTCCGTTATACCGGCAAACAGCCACGCGATACGCTAACACGCGTAAATAAAGGTGTCAATTCGCTGATATTTTGGGTAGTGCCTCATTTCAAAATGAGACACTACCATATTTTGATACAGGTGCAGTTTGCGCATGCTGCATCCACTTGGCTTCAGTTCCCGTTAATACCGCGGCTTTCAGCCCGGTAGAGAAAGGCTCAGACAAGCGATTGAGGCTATAAGCTAACAAGGCTAAACAGTGTCAACAACTCTACCTTCTGAAACACCTCTTGCACATCTGGGCCAACGGCTGGCCCGCCTTGGCATGGTTCTCTATGCCGTTTTTGCACCTCATTCCATTGCCGCGTCGGAAATTTCCATAGCCATCGGGGCATTGGGTTGGCTCATCCGTACAGTGGCAACCGGCCAGACAGGTTTGCGAAGATCCAAATTCGATCTCGTGATCCTGTTGTTTCTTTTGTGGACCGTGGTTTCATCGCTTCTGTCAGCTGAGCCGGGTATCAGTGTCCCAAAGCTAACATCCTGCTGGGTCGTTCTCCTTTTCTATTTAACCCGCGCAGTGATCACAAAACCCTCGGCGATTCTACTTGTGACTCTGCTGATCCTCTCCGGCACTGCGGGAGTGTTCTACAGCGTCTATGATCTCTTACGCGGTCGCGGCGTTGTAATCGAGTCGCTCTCGCTCGACAGCCCGTTCCAGCAGCTTGGCGTTCGTCCAGGCGACACAATTTGGCGGGTAGCCGGACGGCGGGTCTATTCGACTACCGACATAGATCAAGCGATCAAGACGAATCCTTTGGACACGCCGATTTCAGTGAGCATCATTTCGCAAGGTGAACACGTGGAGCGCCCGGGCCTCACGGTAACGGCAGCGTTGCAGCAAAAACCCGCACCTTCGGGCCTTGTGGGCAGTGCGCGCAGCCATCGCTTTCGGGCGTCGGGCTGGACTCGACATTACGAGACGTTTTCCGAGCTGTTGCAAATTATCGCCCAACTTGCGTTTGGCCTGGCCCTTGCCAATCTCAGAAATCACGGCGCGAACAAATATTTCAAAGCAACGCTGTTGGCCAGTTCGCTACTCGCGTTAGGTATTGTTCTTACCGCTATGAGAACTGTGCTCGTAGCGTTCGTGTTGGGCGCTTGTTTCATTGCCTGGCGCTCGGCTCGAGGTTTTGTGAAGTATGCGTTAACGGCCGCTCTGGCTACCGTTCTTGTCATCGGAGCCATGGTGGTTTGGCAAACACGAGCAGAAAATGCGCTTTCGTTCGCCGACCCAAGCGCCGCACTCCGGAGCCAGGTCGCGCGCGTTGGGCTCTCACGCATCATGCTTCATCCATTCTTTGGACACGGCATGGACGCTATGAAGAAACACTGGAACGAGTGGGGCTTTCTGAGTATAAACCGCGCAGCTAAGCGAGCAAGCGATATGAGCGATACCAACTCCTACGGCATACTGCTGGGAGCACTGGGCGCGCTTACAGGCTTCTTCGCCAGTTCTCTTGTGAATTACAACTATGGCGACGGAGAAGTAGCGCTACTTTTCTGGTGGGTGATGGGCGTCGCGCTGGTGCTTTCGGATTTCAACAATCCGCAAAATGCGCAGCGTGGCTCAGGCAGCAAACAAAATGAAAGCCAACTCTAGAAGACTCTTAGGTTTGCCCCCTTCCCGGCCTGCAAATCTGCTCAGGCCGAATGCGAACAAGAAAGACCGGGGGTTATTCAGGGCCTCCTCCTTAGGTCGCAACACTTCAGCTTTATCGTAATTGGCTCTCGCCCTGCACTCGCAGGTTGTTTGTCACCGAGAAAGTTCCCGGCACACGGCTCGCCGCCATGTAAGCCAGTGTTCGATCGCCAGTACTGGACACGACACCCTCGAGTGTTACATGGCCATGGTCGACAACGATATGCAACGACGGATTGCCGCCCGACAGGTAACGATAAAGCGCGCCGCTACGAGCTATAGAGCGATAGGTGGCCCGTCTAATCGAGTCGTCAAAGCTCGATAGCGGTAAGACCCTGATGTTGTTTACGACTTGAGCTACACCGGGCAGTCTTTCAATTACACGCTGGGCACCCGAACGCGTCGTAGGACGCACCACCTGTCCGTAGAGCGTGACAGTACTGCCTTTGATGCTGAATTCGAGATTATCAAAAACTCCAAAGTATGGCAGCGTTATCAACTCATGACGCACACGTTTGGCGAGTTGCGTATTATTTGTCGCAGGCCCTGACGAAAGATCCGCTAGTGTTGCTCGCGGTCCAATTCCAATTAATAAAGCCGCCCCCAGCGCAGCCAGTATTCTCTTAGTCGTTTTCATTTTTCTCTCACCTTCCCTTTGGTTCATATTGTTTAGACTTATGTAAGTTTCATGTCGCCGCGTGTCTCTCGCCACTCTGTCCAGTTCCACCAGCCTGATTTTGAGACCTAACTACGCGCGTTGTGCTTCAACCCACCTTAGAAATTGTTATTTTTCTCTTGCGGAGGAGCGCTTTCCAAAAAGGCTTCACAAGCTCTACTTAAACAGACCGCGAAAAGCCGCGACTGGTTTCAGTCTGCGATCTCGAATTTCGGAACATGGTTGGAATTAGCTGCTCAAGAATCCTGGCCTTAGCGCTCAGAAATTCCTTCTTCCCCGACTTCCTTGATCCGCGTTAATCTGTGGGCCCATTCACGACCATGCCAAACTCTCTGATTCGCAACATCTCCGATACTGCGCGGTGGACTGCCGTCTGTCGCGCTCGCGAGACTGAAAGGCCCGATGCGCTCTTTCGCGATCCATTCGCACGCCGCCTTGCCGGTGAACGTGGCGAAGAGATTGCCAACTCCATCAGGTCTGGTAACAACTGGTCATGGTTGGCGCGGACTCATCTGTTTGACAGTTTTCTTCTCGCCCAGCTGAAGCAGGACTGCGACATGGTCATCAATCTGGCCGCGGGGCTCGATGCGCGTCCCTATCGCATGGATCTACCCGCCTCGCTCAAGTGGATCGAGGTCGATCTCCCGGACATTCTCGAATACAAGCAGGAGATCCTCGCTGCCGAGGTACCAAAGTGCACGCTGGAACGTGTGGCTTTGGATCTGTCGAACGTGGCCGCGCGCCGTGAGCTCTTTGATCAGCTGGGACGGAGGTCAAACAAGGCGTTGATCATGAGCGAGGGCCTTATCATTTACTTCACTGCTGAAGAGGTCGGTGCGCTCGCCCAGGATCTTCGCGCTCCGGAGAGTTTTCAGCATTGGATTGTCGATCTTGCTTCGCTCGGACTGTTGAAGTTGCTTCGGAAAAAGATGGCTAAGGAGATGGGCGAGCGCGCTGTGCTAAGGTTTGCACCGGCAGAACGACCGGAGTACTTTCGACCTTACGGTTGGACACCACTCGAGACTCACTCGCTACTCAAAACGGCGGGACGGTTGAAACGCCTGCCGTTATTCCTGGAGCTCGTAGCTCCCTTTACTCCCGAAGTCCCTACTCCGAAGCAATCACACCGGCCATGGGGAGGCATTTGCCTCCTGGAAAAAGCTGCGGGATGAGTTTTGGCTTGCTGGGATGCGTGCTGGGCCAACATGGCCTCGTGCTCCATTGGACATTGTGACCCAAACTACTTACGATTCATTACGATGATTGGACATCCGGAACAGAAAGAAGCCGCACCTTACTATTCGCGCTACATCAATCTCGTCTCGAGCGACGACATTCTCCAAACGCTGAATACTCAAATGGAGGAAACTATCGGATTCCTTACTGGCATTTCCGAAGAGCGATCGCTGCACCGGTACGCACGCGATAAGTGGTCAGTTCGCCAGCTGTTGAATCATGTCAACGATACTGAACGCGTTTTCCTTTTCCGCGCCTTCTGGTTTGCCCGGGGTTTCGATACGCCCCTGCCCGGTTACGATCAAGACGTCTGCGCGACGGTTGCTAAAGCAGATGAGTTTTCCTGGAGCAGCCATGTTGACGACTTTCGCAGCATCCGTCTCAGCACTCTCTCGTTCTTCCGCAATCTCACTGCCGAAGCCTGGTTGCGCACCGGCATTGCGAGCGACAACTCGTTCACGGTTCGCGTCCTTGCCTACATCATCGCCGGCCATGTCACGCACCACACAAACATTCTTCGCGAACGCTACTTGTAGGCTGGGGTGGTATCTGACCCAGTATCCATCCTTGTCGATCACGTATTCGAATCCGCGGATCTTCTCGTAAATGAAACATGGTCTGCGACTCTAGGTCTTCTTCAGGGCCCGCCGTTTCAATCAAACAAAGAGGCATATCCTAAGGCGAGTGGCAGCACATCCTGGAAACCTTCCCGCGCTGTCGTCGCCGCAAAGCTGAAGGGTTCTCGTTAAACACCGGTCAGCAAGCTATCAAAGCCCCGTGAGGAACGGTAACTCTCACCCCTCGATAAAAGCCAGTAAAACGGTGCTATTTACGCAGTCTCAGCCAAATTGGAACCTCACAGTGCAAAAACCCGTTGTGGGTGCCGGGCAATCTGTGTAAGCTTGGGATCTGCGGATTCTCACTGCGGGGTCACCCAACGACATCGCTAACATCCGCGCCCCGCCAAACAATTTGATCGGGAGGAGCGCCCAATGAAACGCTGTCCGCTGTGTGAGTTCATTTATGAGGACGAACAAAGCCTCTGCGACATGGACGGGATCGCGCTCGTCGCCAGCCCCGAGGCCCTGGCCATAGAAGGAATCTCAGCAACAGAACCAGTGGGGTATGCGACCATATCAACCAGGTCACGAGCAATGCGCCTCTTCATCACGGCTGTAGCTGGAGTGGTGCTGGGTCTCGTTCTTGTCCTTGTTTACTCAGTTTCCAACCAGCGAGCAAGAATGCGGGTCACCAGTTCCTCACCAGCACAAGTCGCGGTGGATTCACAATCACCCGCCGCTGATTCCACAACGGCAGCGCCGCTGGCTCAGCCCCTTGATTCAACGCAGTCCCCCGAGCCTCCCAAGACGCCGGAGACTCGCGAGTCACCAGCGCGAGATGCAATTGTAATTACCGATTCTCCTGAAGGCGCGAAGCCTCTCCCCGAGGCTTCTCAATCTCTCGCCCCGAGGTTTGAAAGCAAATCAAAGCCCGGCATCGCCAAGCCGAAGCCGCAGGGTGTGAATCTGAAAGGGCATGCGGAAGAGAACACCAATACGAAAAAGGATTCCGCGGTTGGCTCAATCCTGAAGAAAGCCGCGAATATCCTGAAAAAGCCATTCAAACATTAGACAGAGCCGGGGATGTCGGCGTCCCTGGCTTAGTTCCGGTGCAGTTTGCCGCGGCGCTGCCACAGTACAAACTGCAAACAGTACTCAGGGATTCGAAGAGATGACAATCATGCTGCCTTCGGACACCTGCTTCACGGTTTTCGGAGACACCATGTGCTCATCGCACATATGTTCTGCACAACGACAGTTTTAAGAGGCTCGATAAATTCTCCACCTAACCAAGTCGTCGCCTTCATCAACATCGCTTCGTCTACCAGGAAGCGATCTGAGCCATCGGGTAGATGATAACGACAGCCCTCGATTAGCCTGACCTGGTCTTCCATGCCGATGTTCGAGGCCAAACGGGCGAAGAAAATCCCGCCAGGTTTAAGCACACGCCACATTTCCGCGACCATTGCCTGCCAGTGTTCCTTCGAGACAGCAAAGTCGAGGACCGCGCTACTAATGACGGCGTCGAAGCTGGCGTCAATAAATGACATTTGCTCCAGGGCCTCACACGAAAGTTATCTTCCGGCAAATGCGGCGCGAGCGTCGATCTTAGCTGGCGAGCTTAGCCGGCGAGTGTGGAAGAGGGCCTCGCTTGACTGATCAACTCCGAAAACGCTGTAGCCGCTGCGCAGGAAGTAGACGAGATTGCGCCCCGTCCCGCAACCAGCATCGAGTAGCTGCGTTTCGTGGGGTAAGCGTCCCTTCAAGAGCTGATCGAACAAATGAATGTCGATTTCACCAAACAACTCCTGAAGATTGAGAGATAGTTGCATGCAAAGGTGATACGCGAAGGAGGATTGGCTGGAAGGGTTTGATATTCGCCTGGGAGTGTTTGATAGTCCCTTTCATCAGGGTGAAGATACTTTCAAGACTGACCACTTCCGGAGTGGTTCAGTCAGTTGATTCTGGGAACGCAAACAATCTGATGCCTCAAGCTCCAAATAGTCATTGTCCGGCGCTGGCTCGAGCTTTTGAATATTGTCCTGAGGAGTAAATGCCAGCAGAAGCAATCCACCGACATAGAGTGCGAGCGCGAAGAACGAAATGTAGCCCGTGGCTGGAGCAAGCGTGGGCACATCGAGCGAGCCAAGCGTCATTCCTTGCAGCAACACCGCAGTCACTCGTTTCAGCCACCCTCCTTCCTCGTACAGGCTGGCGAGTAATATGTGCTTGAGCACAAACGCTGTTCCCAGTAGCACAACCAGACTCCGCAACAGTCTCCGCGGATCAAACGAGGAAAATTGATTGTTCCAAAGAGTCCAGAGGAAGAAAAATGAAAAGAGCCAGTGCAACAGACCACGCTCTGGCAGGGCGGAATTAAACGCCTGCGCTGACGCGAAAAAGAGCGTGATGAGCATCCAGATGTGCGCGATGTTTGTCAGCGGCGGATTCGCGCTGGTGATCCACCTCTGCAACTCGATCAGGCGACCTCGCACAAAAAGGAGCATCAATAGTAAGGCAAGGATTAGAGTAATAAGCGGCGGGGGAATGAAAATGAAGGCGCGGTCCGCAGCATTTACGCGTAACCCGCCGAGCAGTGATACGGTCAGGAAGAGGATCGGCAGCAAAATGTGTGCGACGAGAGCCTGATTCCTCGAGCGATTGTTCACGGTCAACTCATTCACAGCAAATGGTTACTCCCCAATTCCCTTCTTCACTTCCTGGTTCGCAACACTTTTAGCGGATTGATGTCGCTCAGGCTTCGCTCCGTTCCCAGTTCCAGTTCGGCCTTCAACTCAGCAGCAGTGTGCATTTGCAAGTTTGGATCATTTATGACGACTGGCGACGAGCTCGCAAGTGAAATGGCACGATCTACCTTTTCGAGACCCTGCCTGAACAAAGCCTGATCATAATAGACGCGTCCCCAGCCCTCTCTATAAAAGGCGTATGCGATATAAAACTGGGTCCTTGCGTCGTTTTCTGCGGGATCGGCTTGTTGCCATTGGTCGCGTGCGGCGCGAAACTGCTCTCGCCGAAAGAGGTCGAGCGCGGAGTTGAATTTCTCCTGGTCTACCTGATAAGAACCCGAAACGACCTCTGCGCTCGTTGCAACCTCTTGAAGCGTCCGCGGCTGAGTCGCATAAATCCAGATGATGAAGGCGGCGTAAATCGCCGTTAAGGCGAGCCCTGTTAGCTGTATAAACTTGTGCTGCATTGTCAGTGACGATTTGACCGAACTGTACCTCTTTTGGCGCTTCTGGCTTTTGTTCACCGGGGACATTAAAGCAACGCAAAGACTTCGGCACGACGGATCATTGTTCGACTGGTATTACACTTTCGCTACTCCGGAAATTCGAAGCTAGAGGATGCATACATTGTTGTCAATTATAGCCAAACACTTTCGCTAATCAGATTTCCGCAATCCCGGATTCTCCAACATGATAATCTAAGCGCATGAAACGTTGTCCTCAATGTAGCTTCGTTCATCTTGATACTGATGACCGCTGTGATCTCGACGGCACGATTCTCGTCCATGCAGATGATTCAGAAATCGATTCTGTCTCCGGCGCCAACCAGGGAACACCAGTAGTTGCGCAAAGGAAGGAAACAGCAGTCCTGAAACCGGAGAGAAGCCGGAAGGCTCTGGCAGTCGCCGCAATAGCTCTGCTGGTTCTGGGAGTGATTCTGTTTGTCGCCTACGGCGTTAACCGAAAGAATCAGCAGGCTATCCGGGTTAACGAAAAAATCTCGCAGGAGCCGTTATCCACACCTTCGCTCGGGCCACAACAAACGCCATCAACACCAACCCCTGAAGAATCGCCTAGGCTCAATACATCATCCTCGCCGACTTTGAGGTCAACGCCTTCGTCCTACCCACATGCTACACGCGAGGCGATGAGTTTGAATCCGGTGTCGACCGGCACCAATGGAGACGACAGGATAGGGCCAGTGTTCATTCGACTTACTAACGGCGTCAGAATTGAAGCTGATGAAGTGTGGCAAACAAAGGAGGGTTTCTGGTACAGGCGGAACGGCATCGTGACGCTTATCAAAGCGAATCGAGTAAAGGTGCTCGAGAAGGCGAAGCGAAAGCCCTGAAAGTACGGGAACAGGTGGATTTCCGCAATGCGAACCTCTAGAATGTCCGTCATTCGCGGTCCATGCTTGAACCGGGCTAGAAAGGGTCACGGCCGATCCAGGCTAAAGAAAGAAGGCCAATCTGAATTCTGCCACTCGTTCATTACTTCGTGCGGCGGCCCAGGGCGATACAGATGTCTTGAGAGACCTGCTCGCTGAGGGTGCGGACGTAAATGGAAGTATCGAGAGGGGCCAGACGGCGCTCATGCTCGCTGCTATCTTTGGCCACGACGACACTGTGGCTTTTCTGCTCAACGTACGCGCAGATGTGCTCTTGAAGGACGACCTTGGCCTAACCGCAGAACAGTGGGCTGTAAGGAGAGGGTTTCCGAACATAGCTCAATTAATTGCCAATACTTCACCTCATCAGGTACCGGCTCGGGCAAATGGAACTGGAGCTCAAGCTCAGTCGGAAGCCGAACCGAAAATCGAGACTGCCTCGCAAAGATCCGGAGTTGAGATAGAGACAGCCAATGATCTAAATGACGCGCAACAGTCGGAACCACACGAGAGTCGGAAAGGGGCGTTGGGAGCAGCCGCGACGGCAATGCTAAGAGCTCGAGCCGCTTCTCAAATGGATCTTCAAACGGAAGCGAAGCATCAGGACAACGAGGCTGCTGGAAGTAACGGCGCGGCGGCGCCTGCACAAAGCCGTACGGAAGAAGAGCAAACCACTGCGGCGGTGCAATCCACAACGACCCAGCCAGAGGCCGTAGAAGCTCGAATAGAACAAGACCTAACCATCGAGGAATCTCCCAAAGTCGCTGAAAGTTTGACTGCGGAGTCGAATACGGAGGAAACGCATAGGATCGATCAAGAAACGCAGCCCAGGCAGCCCATTACAGAGTCACCAATTTCCGCGTCCGCTGCGCCGTCAGCAGCTCCCCCCGTCATAGCATTACCGCCCATCTCATCGGGCCCGCGAGCGGCAAGGCTTTCACCC
>WNFY01006654.1_pt1 | contig 10275 bp, 5 predicted proteins | sample 5400091 | NCBI WGS metagenome assembly WNFY01 (sample SAMN13153364, study PRJNA577476) | soil metagenome | isolation source: 60 cm soil or saprolite under grassland replicate 1 | place: USA:California | collected 2016-06-15
TACAGCGACCGGCACTGGTTTCTGGCTACACAGGTCGCCGAGATTGAGAAATACAATGTCCAAACTTGTCAGGACTTCGTGGACATTGCCGCGATGATCGAGCGCGGCGAAATGGTGACAGTGCCCGCCGTCACTGACACTTACGTCTTATTCGGCGTCGGCGCTAAAGCAGACGAGGGTGTGTTCAGTAGATACGAGGACGATCACAGCATCGAACTCTACAACGATGCACAACTGAGCGATGCCTATAAACGACTCGACGACAAACGATCGAACCTCCAAAACGAAATTGCGGCTTTGAAAATTCAGTCAGCCGCGCTGAGGGAATCGCGTAAATCACTTGTAGGGGCGGCACTCCGTGGCCGCCCCGCGTCACGCCAAAGGGGTGGCCGCCCGACATCACACCAAAGGGGTGGCCACGGAGTGCCACCCCTACAATCAATCGAGCAGCAGCTGAACTCGCTTGACGAAGACAAAGCGCTGCTCGATCAGTTCTACGGGCAACCTGACAGTCGCCAGAAACTATTCCACGATTACGAGACGCTGCGCGCGCTGGCAAGCAATTTCGGTGGACGCTCTTACAACATCGATGACTCGTCGGACCGGCAGGCGATGAAGGTCCGTCTGCTCAGTTCGCTAAGACCCGAAGCGTTGAAAGTCCTGGAAGAAGTAGCGTCGGCCTATCACCGCCAGTTTGATCGTCAGCTACCTGTAAGTTCACTCGTAAGACCCGAACAGTACCAACATGCATTGAACAAGGTGAACCGGAATGCAGTGCTCATCGACACACCACCGCATTCAACAGGTCTCGCCTTTGACATCGATTATCGCTACATGAGCGCCGCAGAACAGACGTTCGTGATGGCCCAACTGGCGCGCTTGAAGGATGAAGGACGGATTGAAGTAATCCGCGAGCGCAACGCGAACTATCACGTGTTTGCTTTCGTCAACGGCACTCGACCAAGTGACGAACTGATTACAGCGTCGCTGGATAAGGCGACCGTGCCGGTGCAGGAAGCACAACACGCGCGCAGCAAACCCGTGAATGTAAAGAGCAAATCGCAAAAAGGCCAAACGACGAAATCAAAAACAAGAAAGCGCCGCTAGATGTACTTTGCAAAACGAGTCCAAATCCCACCATCGAAGAACATCAGGCGATCCATAGTTCCGATACGAAATAGGCGTTCGTTGCGCCATGATATTCCGAGCGGTTTCCGCAGCATAGCCCGCAACAATCAGACGGGCGTGGATAACAAAATTGCAAGGACCACGGTCGCCATCGTTAACAGGCAAGTAAATCCCGCGACTTTGGCAGCTTTGCCTTGCAGAGAAGACGGTCCACGAAGTCACACGAAAGCTACGAAAGATCAAACTCTTCTTTTTCAATCTTAACCACAGCCGTAACAGCGGGAAACGTTTCCGGTGTGGTAGCAGTAGCAAACGGCGGGAGCGGTGGTGCGAACGCGGCAAACGCAAGAACAAACCTTGGGTTGGGGACATTGGCAACTGTCACTCCGACAGGCAGTTTTGATACCACACCGGCGCATTCCTTTTCCGTTGTTGCCGGAGATGCGATTGCAATACAGGTTACTCAAAATAATTCGGCACCGACGGTACGGATGGCTCTTACGACTCACTGCCGATGATATTCAAGGACAAACTTAACCTAACGCGGGCGGGGTTATCCGTGTTCTCCGTGTCTCCGTGGTGAAATGGTTTTCGGCACTTTTATCACCACTGAGGAGGCACGGAGAACACAGAGAATGCACTAAGACAATTTCAAATTAAACTTGCTCAGCTGAATTGAGTTTTTGGGAAGGGTTTATTGTTCGGTTCAGATAAATCGAAGGTCGTCACTGAGAGTTAGTGTTCGGCCTACGTTTGAGCCGTCGTCTCGCCTGACGCAGGATGCTCACGCGACGCGAGGTGCTCAATCGCCAGGGCGGCAAGCTTGGTGGCCACGTCTGTGAGGTGCCTTTCTTCGCCCTTTGGTGGGCGCGGCTCGCGGTAATACATGGCAAACGAACCAAGCACTTTGCCCTTGCTCGACATTATCGGGGTGGACCAGCAAGCGGCCACACCGATCGCCCACGCAAAGTTGCGATATTCCTCCCAGAGCGGGTCGGTAGAAATGTCGGTGACGATTACCGGCTTACCCCGGAACATAGCCGTCCCGCATGAGCCATGCTTCGGCCCAATCGGACTGCCATCAATCACCTTAACGTAATTCTCCGGAAGACTCGGCGCCACTGCATGTCGGACATGGTTGCCGTCATCGCTAAGTAGCAGTATCGAGCAGAGCATCTCTGGCGACTGCGCCTCGATCATCAACACCAGGTTCGAAAGGATTTCGCTAAGCGGCGCCTTTGCGGCAATCATCTTCATGATGCGCCCCTGCTCCGCGCGAAATTGTCCGCCATCTTGAGCAGTCGGAACGATGTCAGGCGGTGCGACGGCAGGCAGGGCGGCAGGCATTTCCTGAGTCTTCGCAGCAGCAAGTTCAGTTTGCTTCTGATCGGGCATCATTGTTTGGGCCCTCCTCGGCGCCCATTTTACGCCTGGTACGTAACGAAAGCCATATTTGAGAAGACAGGTGATAGTTGATAGGTCAAGCGATTGCACTGATCTTTACCGTCGCCGCCCTGGAACTGCCGCCAATAACTAAAGTAAGTCTGCGAGTCTTGCTGTGTTTTTGTTTGAATTCGTATCCTCGTTCCTCTTACTTACTAAACGTCGCCTGAGGTGCGGCCCGTTCGCTCCAATTTGGAGTCATGGAACCTAACGCTGAAAGCGTTCGCTAATTCCAGCCCAGGGGGCTGCGCTCTGGCAACCCTGGGAAAGCATGTTGATTTCTCGAAGACGCAACTCTTGAAAAGAGTTGCGTCGCCGCTCGCTTATCGTAAAGCCGTCGCAACTCCTTCAGAGTTGAGACTAAATAAATATGTGCGCTCTACCGCTCGGTTCATTGACGTGTTAGAGGGCCGCGCTTATTGCGCAAGGGCCCTCCTCAGGGCTGCTCTCGCGAGCAAGCGCGTCGAATCTAAGGTAGGTAGAGGAGTGTCGTCCGGCCGCACGATTAGAGGTATCTCAGTGCAGCCGAGGACAACTGCGTCACATCCACGCGCCCTTAACTTGCCCGCCACTTCATTAAGGTATAGCCGGGAGGCTTCCAGGAAGATGCCGTTTACTAACTCCTTGAAAATAATCTCGTTGATCCTTTCCCTATCCGCTTCATCAGGTATTTTGCTCTCTATCCTGAATTCCTTTAACGCCTCGGGGTAGACAGGCCCTTCCGTCAGATACTTTGTCCCTAAGATGCCAAGCCGCACGTAGCCCAAACGGTGGGCCTCTTCAGCGACCGCACCGGCTATATGTAGCCACGGAATAGGAGAGCGCGGAATTAAGTACTCAAACGCCTGGTGGTATGTGTTATCGGGGCAGATGGCGAAGTCGGCCCCTGCCTGCGCTACCTTACGCGCGGATGCTATCAGAGCCTCGGCTAACGCCTCCCAGTCATTCGCGCGGATGTGGGGCATGTGCTCAGCCATCGGCGCCGAGTTCATTGTGATCTCTGGGTGGTTATGCTCACCCATGATGGCCGGGGCCTCCAGGCAGATCGTTCGATAACAGAGGGCAGCGCCCTCGGCGCTGCCGGCCACGATACCAATGTGTTGGGTCACGACTTCTTCACCTCCGCTTCTCTAAAGGCCTTCGGAACTACCAGGGGAACATCTAAGACTAATTATGCATTACATCCTCGTCATAATATTCCGATTTGCGGTGTTATGCCTCACCCTCGTGCTCTTTTCTTCCCACCACTTCGGGACCTTGACGCCCTTCACGAGAAGCCACAGCATGAACGCCATCTCGGCGAGGAAGGCGATGTTAAAAACTATATTCTCGTAGCGACGATTGACATGACATTTAACGCTGAAAGCGTTCGCTAATTCCAGCCCAGGGTTGCGCTTTGGCAACCCTGGGACCACGCATCTCATTCCTCGAAGACGCAACTCTGAAAGAGTTGCGTCGCCGCTCGCTTATCGTAAAGCCGTCGCAACTCCTTCATCAGAGTTGCGCCGAAACAACCGTGCCCTTTATCCCAGGGTTTCAAAGCAAACCCTGGGCTGGAATTAGCGAACGCTTTCAGCGTTAGCCTCCTGATGATGTAGATGGACGAATAGCATGGCCCTTACTGAGACGGGCGTGCGCCAGCGAAGCCGCAGACGATCAAGAAGAGTGACTTTTTTCAGAATCATAGATAATGATCACGATCTCAAAGCCTTTAGTCGTGTATTATCGGCGGCAAATTTTATTTGGTGAGGATTCCCCAATGTCAAAACACTTTCTATCAGTACTTGTTTCTTGCTTCCTTGTGGGCCACCTGTCCGCGCAAGTTCCACAAAACGCGGTTGCGGACGATTACAACAGCATTTTCAAAACAGTTAAATGGCGATCGCTTGGGCCGTTTCGTGGCGGCCGTTCAAATGCTGCCTGCGGAGTAGTGGGAGATTCCAAGACTTATTACATGGGAACCACGGGTGGCGGTCTTTGGAAAACAGATGACATGGGAATCAGCTGGCGGAATGTCTCAGATGGTTATTTCAAGACCGGTTCCGTCGGTGCTGTAGCTGTTGCCGAAAGCGATCCGAACGTCGTTTATGTAGGTATGGGAGAGCACGCGGTACGTGGTGTGATGACCCATCCAGGAGACGGCGTATATAAGTCAACCGACGCTGGAAAGACATGGAAGAAGATTGGATTGGAATTAACTCAGCATATCTCTCGGATCGTCATCCATCCTAAAGACCCCAACATAGTACTGGTGGCAGCACAGGGCGCCTTATACAGCCACTCACAGCAAAGAGGTGTCTTTAAATCCATCGACGGCGGAGTGAGCTGGAAGAGGGTTTTATTTGTGGACGATAAGACCGGCGCAGCGGAACTATCAATGGACATGAATAATCCACGAATACTTTATGCAGCGATGTGGGAACACGGCCGGCTCCCCTGGAAGGTGATCAGCGGAGGTCCAGGCAGCGGTCTCTATAAATCCACCGACGGTGGGGACACGTGGGAAAGAATGAACGACGGATTGCCGGAAGAAATGGGCAAGATGTCGATTGCTGTAAGCCGCTCGAATCCTGAAAAAGTATATGCACTGATCGAAAGCGATTCTGATAAAGAAGCCGGTGGTTTATTTGTCTCGAATAATGCCGGTAAGAAATGGAGCCGCATTACCAATGACCACCGGCTGGTGCAGCGAGCCTGGTATTACATTGAGCTGTTCATTGACCCAAAGAATGAAAACATTATTTATGTTATGAGCGCATCTGCACTTCGTTCGACGGATGGTGGTAATACATGGGACACCCTGTCCGGCACGCACGGTGATTTTCATGATCTTTGGATCAACCCCGATTATTCCAACAACTTTATCATCTCCAACGATGGCGGTTCCGCAATAACTTTCAACAGTGGAAGAAGCTGGAGCACGCAAAGCAACATGCCGACGGGGCAGTTCTATCGCATCAACGTAGACAATCAATTTCCATATCGCATTTATGGAGGACAACAGGACAATACATCAGTTTCCATTGCCAGCCGTGAGTTAGGTAGTGGCGGGATCACCGCGGCAAGCTGGACAGCTTCTGCCGGTGGTGAGAGTGCTTTTCTCGCATTTGATCCAGATGATCCCAAATATGTTTTGGGCGACAGTTATCAGGGAACGATCGAGGTACTCGATGTCAGAGCGCAAGCCGGCACAAATATTATGGCCGCGCCCATTCAGTACCTTGGTATGGATGCGAAAGACATTAAGTATCGTTTCAATTGGAATGCCCCAATCATCTGGAGTAAACACGAACCCAATACCTATTACCACGGAGCTCAATACTTGCTGAAGACAAGTGATATGGGTAGGACATGGAAAGAAGTCTCACCTGATCTAACACGCAATGAAAAAGAGAAGCAGGGGAGGGCTGGTGGACCATACACAAACGAAGAAGTCGGCGCCGAAAACTACGGTACGTTGAGTTACGTCATAGAGTCGCCTCACGAAAAAGGTGTGATCTGGACAGGCAGTGACGACGGTCTTGTCTACCTGACTAGAGACGGTGGCGCCAACTGGAAAAACGTAACCCCACCCGGGTTGGCAGAGTGTTTGATCAATGCCATTGAAGTATCCCCGCATGACAAAGCAACTGCCTACATAGCAACAACGCGATATAAGTTCAACGACCACACTCCAGGTTTATATAAGACCACGGATTATGGAAATACCTGGAGAAAGATTAACAATGGACTGCCTGCCAATGCGTTTACGCGGGTAGTGCGTGAGGATGACGTTCGCAGGGACCTTTTATTCGCGGGTACTGAAACGGGTCTATTTTTGTCCTGGAATGGTGGAATCGACTGGTCGCCTTTTCAATTGAACCTGCCCGTTACTCCAATAACCGATCTCCGCATACATAAAGGAAATCTGATCGCATCCACGTCAGGAAGAGGGTTCTGGATACTCGATGATTTGGGTATCATTCGTCAGTACAAGAAGGACGCGGCTCCTTTCGCTATCTACCGACCCGAGAATGCTTACATCGTAAATGGGTCTAGCGAGATGGATCAGTCGGATGATGAGTTTACCGGAGCTAATAAGTTCAGAGGAGTAAACCCATCGACCGGAGTGGTTGTTTACTACCAACTGCCCGAGTTGAAAAAAACTGACGAAATTACGATGGAGATCAAGGACGCGGCAGGAAATACTGTTCGCAGCTTTTCTTCAAAGGCTGATGAAAAGTACACGAAATACGATGGCGCTCCAAAGCCAGAACCGCTTTTGCCCAAAGTTAAAGGGCTGAACAGATTTGTATGGGATATGCGTTATTCAACCATGCCGGGCGTGCCCGGGGTGCGCATCGAAGGTAGTTACGCCTCACACAAAGCACCGCCGGGAAAATACAGTATAACCGTAAAAATGGGTGAACAGGCGGTCTCAACCGAAACTGAGATACTTGCTAATCCTCTCTACCCTACAAACGCTGCCGTCTACATGGAATATCATCAGACGATGTCGGGAATGGAAAGCGAATTGTCTTCTATGCACCGCATGATAAACAGCCTATATGAAAAACAGAAGCAGTTAGAATCGCTTCTCAGTACATTACCGACCGGGGATAAGTTCACTGCCGTAAAAAAAGAAGGCGAGGCCCTGTTAAAGAAAATGAAAACCTGGGACGAGGATATGGTGCAGCGTAAATCAAAGGCTTACGACGATGTTGAGAACTTCCCAAACAAGTTCACGGCCAATTATCTGTTCCTGATCAACCAATCGGAAAGTGATATTCCAAGAGTGAATCAGCCTTCGCTGGATCGGCTCAAGCAACTGAATATGGAATGGGCTGCGTTGAAAGCAAGGGCCAATGAAATTCTCAACAAGGATGTTCCGTCGCTTAATAAACGACTGTGGGAAGTTGGACTAGGAGCTATTTGGAAAGATTAGGGTCTTATCATAACGCTGAAAGCGTTCGCCAATTCCAGCCCCGGCTTGTTACAACCCTGTGGAAACACATGACCATTTGTTGACGACGCAACTCTGGGGTTGCTTCGTTATTGGCGGATCGAAATCGTCACAAGTCCTTCAGAGTTGCGACTAAACAAACGGGCGCTTTATCTCCAGGGTTTCAAAGTAAACCCCGGGCCTGTATGCGATGATAAAGAATGGGAAGGAATGTGAAAACCTCGCGTTTTCTTCGGTGGCTGCAACTTTCGAAAAGTCACTAACTTAAGTTCAGTTCGAAGTCTCGTATATTGTCGTCATTAGCCGGAGAGTATCAGGCTGACATGAATACCCCTGCTGAATTAGAATGTACCCCCAAATCTTTACAAGAATGGATCAGAAATGAGTCCGGATCGGAGCATTGCCCCCACCGAACAGCAGATCCGGTTCTGCAGGTCATCTGACGGAGCTTCCATTGCCTATGCCACAGTTGGCAACGGTCCTCCGCTGGTGAAGGCGGCAAACTGGCTCAGCCATTTGCAATACGACTGGAACAGCCCGGTCTGGCGTCACTGGATAATTGAACTTTCGCGACACCACACATTCATCCGTTATGACGAGCGCGGGTGCGGCCTCTCCGATTGGGACGTTGAAGAATTCTCGCTTGAGGCCTGGGTCCGCGATCTCGAAGCGGTAGTTGACGCCACAAAGTTAGATCGCTTTTCGCTCCTGGGCATATCGCAGGGTGGCCCAATCGCTATCGCTTATGCCGCGCGCCATCCCGAAAAGGTAAGCCAACTTATCCTTTATGGCAGTTACGCTGCCGGCCTCAGGCAGCGCAACCTGCCGCAAAACCTTTTGGAAGAGGCGGAAGTCTTTCTGCAATTGATCAAATTCGGCTGGGGTAAGGAGCATGCGGCTTTCCGACAGGTATTTACCTCGCTATTTATTCCGGAAGCGACATCCGAACAAGCCAGCTGGTTTAACGAGCTACAGCGAGTATCCAGTACACCAGAGAATGCCTCTCGCCTGCTGAACGCATTTTACGATCTTGACGTAAGAGCGGAGGCTGCAGCATTAAAGGTGCATACCTTGGTTCTTCACGCCAAGGGGGACTTGAGAATTCCGTTTGACGAAGGTAGGCGTCTTGCCGCATTAATCCCGGATTCGCGCTTTGTTCCTTTGGAGAGCAGAAATCACATCCTGTTGAAAACCGAGCCAGCATGGCAACGCTTCCTTAGTGAAGTTCGCAGTTTTCTCGGCATGGCTCCGGCGGAACAACACGCGACCTTACTGAAAGAGCGGGCCACGAAAGCGTCTCGAGCAATCACCGATCCTCGCTGGAAAGAGATTAGTGCTCTTTTCGATCAGGCAGTGAGTCTGGGAATAACCGAACGCAGTGAACTGCTGGCCCGAGTCAAGGACCATGACTTGCGCCATCAGGTTGAAACTCTACTCGAAAAAGATGTTGCCGCGAGCCTTGCGCCCGATTTTGGCGACCTGTTGAAGGGTTCACTTCTTTCGTTCGATCAGGCGTTCAATGATCTCAGAGGACGCACAGTCTCTCACTATCGCATTCTTGAAAAACTCGGCGAGGGCGGCATGGGAACGATCTACAAAGCACGCGACGAACGGCTTGATCGTTTCGTGGCCCTGAAGTTTTTGCCGCCTTACTTCAGCGCGAAACAGGAACTGAAGGGTCGTTTCATACAGGAAGCCAAAGCGGCGGCTGCGCTTGACCACGCCAACATATGCACAGTTTACGAGATCGGCGAAGCCCCGGATGGCCAACTTTTTATTTCAATGCCGTGTTATGAAGGCGAGACGCTTAAAGACAAGATCGAGCGAGGGCCACTTGCCATCAACGAGGCGATCGCTTACGCGCGGCAGATCGCCGAAGGACTGGCTCAAGCGCACGCCGCCGGCATCGTTCACCGCGACATCAAGCCCGCCAACCTGTTCGTGACCAACCGGGGGCAAATCAAGATTTTGGATTTTGGTGTGGCCAAAGTTATCGACGTCAATCTGACGAGCGCCGGAATGTTAGTTGGGACTGTTGCCTACATGAGTCCCGAGCAAGCGTCTGGAAAAACTCAGGATTATCGAACCGATATGTGGTCGCTCGGAGTTGTCCTACATGAAATGTTGACAGGCCGGCATCCATTTGCGGGCGAGTCAGGAGACGTGTCGCTTTACGCCGTCCAACATGAGAAACCTGGAGGCATCACAAAACTGCGGCCGGAGGCTCCGGCGGTGCTGGATTTAGTTCTCGAACGATTATTAGCAAAGGAACCAGCTCAACGTTACACAACCTTTGAGGAGTTCTTTGCTGACCTTAAACCACTACAGGACAACACAGAACAGCTTGCGACCACAGAGAAAGCTGAATCACTGACCGAACCGATCGCTGTTCAGAGGAAACGCGCCAAGATTGATACAGCCGTTGACTCTTTTGCCAGCGGGGCGGAGACGACTAACTTCGTGGGCCGAGAACGCGAGATGCTGCACCTTGAAGCTTTACTTGAAAGAGCATGCGCCGGCGCCGGACGAATTGCTTTCATTACCGGAGAACCGGGACTGGGAAAGACATCGCTTGTCAATGAATTCCTAAGGCGAGCAACTCGACAGCGTCCGGCGATGCTGTGCTTGACGGGACGCTGCGTCGAACAATACGGAGCCAGCGAAGCCTATCTTCCTTTCCTCAACGCTTTTTCGCGCTCACTTAACGGACCAGCGAAAGAGTTCGTTGCTCCGACACTGCTTAGTTATGCGCCCGCCTGGTC
>WNFY01020303.1_pt1 | contig 10275 bp, 12 predicted proteins | sample 5400091 | NCBI WGS metagenome assembly WNFY01 (sample SAMN13153364, study PRJNA577476) | soil metagenome | isolation source: 60 cm soil or saprolite under grassland replicate 1 | place: USA:California | collected 2016-06-15
AAAAGGATGTTGAGAAACCTTACGCAACAATTACATTGAAGGTCTCGGCGTTAGAATAATGATAATAAATTGCAAATTGGCCACAAGCGCGCAAGCCTAGCCAATTTGCAAGTCGTATCCAACACATCTTGGCCTATGCGTGGTGTGAAGGACAATGTAGTATATGGTAAAAGTAGGAAATAAAGCTTATTCCGTAACATTAATGTGTGCTATTTTGCTTGGCACATCAAGACCAGCTTGCAGCGCATGAGAATTGCGTCCAACACACCGATATGATAACAAGACCAACGTTTACAAGAGAAGATAGAGATAGACAAGATGTGATGGACAATAGCATTAACCTATGACATGGTAAATAAACTCTTCTTCATATACGCCCACTCATGAATCATAGCGCAAATTTTATATTATTAGAACCCTAAAGATGTATCGTCTTTGAAAGGACTTCCAGGAATAAAGCGAAAATCTCTAGGGTTCTAGAGTTCCTTATGCCCACCTTGGATTAAAAAGTTTATAATCTAAAAAAAGAGAAGGCTAGAATATTAGTCAATCTTTGCTATGATCCCAGTTGTAGTTTTCATTCCTTGTTGTAACCAGTCCTTGAGGAAGTTTGACCATTTTTCTCCCATATTATGGATTAGAGTGATTGTGTAATTAGTTCTATCATCATCAATATCAACTTCATATTCACCAAATCCATTGTACCTGCATACTAAAGAAAGATATCTAAGATATGTTTCAAGATCGGACCTCTTAAACCAAAACAACAGGAATTGTTTAGGTATTAAAGAACCTATTTCTTTGGCAACTTGCGCAAGCTTGTCGTCCTCAACTACCTGAAGAATAGATCTAAAGCTCTCTTGTTTTAAAGTGATCGTATCATACCTCTCATTGTATCTATCCATTTCAGCATACTTTGTCATTATGCTGCTGCCAATCAGAGCATTAGCACTAATCCTTTTAGCTTTGGCGTCTTTCAGTAATAGATCATCAAGTCCTTTTGTTATATGTATGCTCCTTATGAGTGTCTTATCTTTTGTAGACGTAGGCAACTACCTTCAGACGTGTTATATCTCGCATTACAATATAAGTAGTGTCATTATTATAAATGTCCTACAATTTGAAATCTTTAAAGGAATGTGTAAAACGAGGAAACGAAGTAAAAGGAACAACCCAATAATAAATCGTATTGCATTTAGCGTATCTTATCTGGATCAAGCTATAAAATGATATATCGAAATATTGGGATTCACCGTAGTTAATAGACCAGTAGAAGTCGTAGGTGATGATGATTCCAAAAGATCTGGTATGTGAGAGATGTATAAGCCGCGGGAGCCTACCAATTCAACTTCGAAGGTAGATGCTGATTGTAGCGTAGCTTTATCCAAGCATGAGAGAACTTTAAATCGATTTTCGTAGTTGATAAAGTATCAGATAATCATTATGTATAATGAACCTCTGTGTATAAAATGCTTGCATCCATTAAGTTATCACACTGAGACAATTGTACGTTTAGCAGATACAACTGAATTAAGACGTTGTACAATTGGCACATGTTTATGTATAATTCATTTGGAAAAGCCATAAGAGAAAAAATAATCAGTGTATAAAACAAAACATCGGCGATAGGATCACAAAATGTCGTTATGTTAATAAAACATATATCAGATTGTGTTTGGTTTCATGATTTTCTCGCAAACAAATTAGGGGTTTCATTCTCCACATTCTGTTAAATACGATTGAAAAATTGTTTTTATATCCTCATTCATTATTTCCAAATTTTTCTTGATAGATTGTCTGATACATTGAAGTGATTTTACGTTTTGCCTGCCTATAAGATTGGTATTTGAAGCGTTTTGATAATCAATACTAAACTTAATCTTTTCATCTAGGCCATACTTTGCATAGCATATTTCTGTTGCGTCATTTTCAATCTTCTGGAGTAACAATATTAATTCTTGATTTGAAATACCTTTGTTGTTGTTGTCATTATCCAACAGAGTTTTCAAAATATTATTCAATCCACCGGTCCGCATACACTCATATTTATTAATCTATACCTTAAATGCATTGTATGGGATTTGCTACGAAGTCGGGATACAAACGTGGTCCCAGGAATGGATAGAAATTGTGATAAGCAAGGTCCAATACCAAGTCCTTAACTCACATATACTCAATCAAGTAGAAACGCATGATTTAGCAAGTATAATATGTCCAAATAAATAACAATAAACTCAAATGATGAAAGCAAAGTGTGGTCATTTTGTAGAAAAATCATTCGCACAGGCCCATGATGGACTATGCAGGCAATGCCATTCAAGCTTTGCGTTCCTTGTAGACCTAGAATATAGGTATGGTGAAGATGCACTAATAGAGTACTGGTATGCGATAATACTTGCTTATCTATCAGAGGATAGAGAAAGGGTAGGATGCCTCATGGAGCATTTGGTAGCATTTTATAAAAGAAAATTAATAGAAGTACCATCAAAGGAGAATTATATCAGAAAGATGCTTTACATGTTGAATTCACTTCAAGAACCATATGATATAGAATCGTTAAGATAATTTTATTTGATATATTATGTGGAGAATATCTAATATTCTGATATTGTTTTCCTTATAGTATAAGACGCTTCTCGGAGAGTGCACATATGGTCTGGTGCATTGAGACGACCTTGATGCGGACTTTCCCAGCACCAGGTTCCGGAATGTCTCGTTCTACGATTTCGAAAGGTCCATTAGGCTTGGCGACTTGTACCGAACGCATAATCTATCCACGAATTATTCCTATTTAGAAGGTTCTGTTGCAGCCTCGTTTGGTGGTTGAAATCAAATTATGTTTGGATACATTTCTGGAGTCCCTCCCCATTTCGGGCTTCATGTCTGGCAGAACATTCACAAAAGCAGCTGAACCATCTGCAGAAGTAAATCCTGTCAAAAAGACAAGCACTAAATGACAGGCATTGAATGGGAATTTGTTAGGTAGACGTAGATAACCCTCAACGAATTTTTGGTGGCGATGTCGATGTCATAGAATATTTAGTAGGTTTAATAGAATTTGGATAGCGAGCATTTAGCGTTTCAATACTATCAAAAATTATACGTTCCGTTCGAAGAGAACGTTTTGACTCCATGCATTTGGACACTTGAATTGAGGCATATCTTGTGTTAAGAGACATGGCGCTAATAAGATAATAGTATTATGAAAGGAAAACACGGTTATTTTGCTATTAACTCTCCCAACATTGTTGGATGAAGAGTACAATAGTATTGTATAGTTCCTGCCGTGTCAAAATTATGGGTAAACGTTTTTCCAGGAGCAAGAATGCCTGAATCAAATCCATTTGGAGGGGTATTCCCAGATGGATTTCCTTCAGTAACTGTGTGTCCTGTGTTATCATTATTTGTCCAAACGACGATAGTTCCTACTGAGATGCTAAGTGGTGAAGGGCTATAAGGTTCTGTGGTGCTAGGATTTGACGCACCTTTAACTATTGAAATAGAAGATATTTTAGATTGTCCTAAAGCGTTAGGTGCAAGATTAACAAGGCATACAATCAGCCCTATTGTAATTACAATGCTAACAGAGACAGTGATCGATTTGTACATATTCGGGTTTTTTCGCATGTTTATAATCTAGGAATATTAGTTAGATAAATTTAACTGTCTAGAATCTCTAGAAACCGATATCATTTGCAGTATTATTATTACATGTAGTGAATCATTAGACACGATAACTCTGCAAAGGTTACCGTACCCGCTGGAACGTTTGATAGCACAGTAATCACTTGGCATTATGGTGTAGATAATAATATTTATGAATGGTCGCATTTTCCGACTTGATTTGGTTGTTGTGCTTCTATGTCTTACTTAGCTCTCGATCATCACTTCATATTCAGCCAATTGTGTAATCGGGATTGTGTTTTTCGTACTCTTGTAGTATTCCACTTAGGGCAAGAATAGAACAATCTATATACGAAACGGAGCCATCCTTTCCCGGGTCTTGTGCATTTTGTCTTTTGTTTGCGCAATTTTGTGGTTAATTCTCTGTTCGAGCTTTATTAATTCATCCATATAGAATTGATTGCCTGATCTTTATCGATATATCTATTGAAGGACGTCAGGGAGAGGGGATGACATTAGATAATAAGAAATACCATAGATGTTAATGAGATTAAGTTCAAAAAATATCCTTTCGATGGATCAATAAATCAAGGACACTTATTTTTCAAATGATCCTGTTTTGGACTATTCATGCCAAAGTAATAACAATAACTATCGTCATCGATCGTCATCGATTAGTTTTGGTAAGTGGAATGGCTCTTGGCAACTTCGGAAGTCAGTTCTCTGCTTTGATTGCTTCTGACGCGGCGCGATCTCCGGAGAGTACGGCGCCTTCGATTGCTCCATTGAACGCGGTTGAGGTTTCGGTTCCAGCCCAGTGAATCCTACCTATGGGGTCCCAGAGGGCGGAGGCATATTCTGTGATAACGCCGGGAGGCCAGTGGGCCATGTAGCATCCTCTCGTCCATTCCTCATCAGCCCAGTTGTGGTCAAGTCGACGGGGGTTGAGGCTTTAGGGCCGAATATCTTTACTAGCTGTCGGATAAATGTGCTCTTACGGTCGGCGCTTGACAGTCGCGCCAGTTCCCTGGCCTTGTGTCCAAAAGCGAACGCGTTCAATGTACCTAGACCGGAAGGCGGAGAGCCGTCGTAAGTGACTTCGACTAGGGAATCGAGGTCTACGGATTGGCCGCTCATCCCATCCCCACGCCAGAAAGGTTCATTGTAAATTGCCGCGCACTTAACCGCCGTCCCGGCCGGCAACCTTTGCACCAACATTGCGCGCTCTGCCGGAAGTACCGGCTCGTAGGTTATACGCGAGGAAATCGAAGGCGGAACGGCTACGATGACTCTCTTTGCCCTAACGGTTACAGCATCGGAGCTCACAACGACATTTTTCGTTTCCTGGGCAATTCTCTTCACTGGTGAATTCAGGTGAACCGAGCTGCCAAGTTTCTCCGCGATTTTTTCCGTTATCAATTGAGCCCCACCCTGAATCCTATCATTCTGCATGCCCTTCCCCGTGCTAAGTATGGCGTTAATACCACCGCAGCTCTTTGCCTGAAAGAGGGCGAACAGCATCGAGACCTCACCCGGATCAGCGGTATAGATTCCATTCATCAAAGCGGTAAGCATCTTTCGCGCAGTAGCGGATTTGGCTGAATTATTGATCCAAGTGGCAACCGTCATAGAGTCCCACTCCTTCGCCCGCTTCGCAGTCCACGGCGCCTCAAGAGGCACTTCGTCGGACCATTTTGTGCTTGCTATTTAGAATCTATTTACCTTCCATTATAGCATAGGAAATCTCTAAGACCAATCATCTATTAAGCTAATCGTAATTTACAATAATTGGTTATTTTTGAGAAAAAAATCCAGTAGCTGTTAATATTACACGACCTGATCAGTTGATTCTAGAGATTTCTACAAAAAATATAAGTGCTACATCATGTATTTTACAAATGTTGCGATAATTCCAGTGAATAAGAGTCTCTCATGTCTACTATCTGGCTTTATAATATTAGTACTATTTACCTCGGCTCTAGGTTCACGTATGGCACATGCTAATATGCCGCCACCCGTACAAGGACCAGCAACACCTGACAACACTAACACCCCACCGGCTGACAACACTAACACCCCACCGGCTGACCCAACTTCGCCAGATTGTAAAGCAGACCCTACCTGCGAAAGTCGCACGCAATTGAAATCACTATCAAATTACTGTGATACACACCAGACGGAGGCATTCTGTCAAATGCTTAGCGGTTCCAGCACTGGTACAGGAGGCTCACCAGTAAATAATCCTGCTGACAACAAGAAGAACAAACAATAGAAATAAGGAAAAGCATAGTCATTGATGCTTCACCAGATGTAGTTCTCAAAGCTATCACTGATCCAAACGAATTAACAAATTGGTTTCCAGATAATGCCATATTTGACGGTACGATTGGAGGAAAGGTCAGATTCACCTTCAATAAAGAAAGATCAAAAGAGCAGAAGGAACACAGCGCATGCGTGTTTTACATCTAGGTCATCCTGAGGACCCGCTTTTTGTTCTTGGTCTTGTTCCCCTTCTTTGTCTTACGACTTGGCTTGCGGCAATACCAACATATTCCTAAATACATTCGCAGTCGCGCTCTTGGGCATCAAGTATCCCATTATCTAAACTCACTAACATTAATTCGCTAACTGTCATTCCTCATCAGATATTTGGTTATGTTTAAAGCTGAAAGTAGGAGTCCTAATATTGTACGAACAAATGAATAAAGAAGAAAAGTATGATTGCATATTTGGAAATCATCCGGGTGAGTACGTAGTTAACCGTCTTGACTGGCTCGATGCACTACTCTCCGATATTCGGACTTTAATAGATGGATATCAATGTTTGAGAGAAAATTCGAAAGGGAGCGAAGCATATGGAGCAGGCAATATATCAATACCTGTGCTTGTCTGTACTGGTCTAGAACTAATTTCGAAGTTGTTTGTCGGAGATCCTACAGAAGTGGAATTCGGAGTACTGCCTGATGAGCCAGCTGTTGTTCCACTAGATCCCCCCGGAGCTTGTTTCCAGGTAACTGATATATTAATTGCATTGTGAGTGCCCTTGACTGACTCGAATACTAAAAGATCAAAGAATAACTTGTTCTGTACACATGGGGCCAGAAGGTGTCACAAATTGTCTCATGGCTGCTACACGATTTGTTTTAGTTCGCATAGGTTACGACGTATGGAATCTGCTTCCAGCTTATCAAAGAAACATATATAGAACATCCGAACCTGTGAGTTCGATGGAGACTGGTACTTCTGTCAATCTTTCGGTTATAATTTTATCCATTTTTCCATTCGTCCTAATATTTGGAGGACTTGTCGATATATTAACTGACTTTTTGTATGTGTTAACATTTAACGATGAATCCAAAATATTTGCACGTTAGCTTTACGTTATAGTGAAACAAAGTACACACAAAATATCTTTTGGGGATTTAATCTGACTCCTATTTATTTATTGGGAAGTGATTAACTAAGTGCGATAGGGCAAGACTCTTAGTTGCTAGCCTCTCTTTATCCCTTTATAGGTAGGCTAAAGCTAAATTTGGCACCTTTACCATCAGCATTATTCTCAGCCCATATTTTGCCATCATGAGCTTCCACAATACTTCTAGAAATAAACAAACCCAAGCCAGTACCAGTTTCAGATTTAGCAGCAAATTTTGAAAATAACCTTGGCAATATTTCGGGATCTATCCCTTGACCCGTGTCCTTTACGCTGATAATAGTCTGATTATTGCCTTCGTCTATTTTTGTTGCAATAGTAATCGTCCCTTTCTTGGTAAATTTAATAGCATTACTTATCAGATTAGAAAAAACTTGACTCATTCTCCCTTTGTCTGCTTCTAATACAATATCTTTAGGTTCGTATAATAACTGAACATTGCTGCTGTTGACAAGGTCTTTGCCTAATATTATATCATCTATAGCGTTTATTATTATATTATTTAGATTGAATCGTTCTTTTTTCAGTTCTAGAGATTTACTTTCAATTTTTGTGACATCCAGTATATCGTCTGTAAGCCGACTCAATCTTTTTGCATTCCTGTTAATAGTATCCAGTAGTTCGTTGTTCTCCTGAATACTTCCTGTCCTCGAAAGAAGAATTTGAGATAAACCTAGTATCGGCTGGATAGGTGTTCTCAATTCATGAGCTGCTATATTAATAAACTCTTTCTGAGCTTTAGCATGAAGCTTTAACTGTTCATGTGCTTTTTTAATTTCTTCATATAATTCAGTTTGTTTCCATAAATTCTCAAATATTGCAACATAAGATAAAACTCCAGCCTTGCTATTAGAATGTTCGGTTGATTCATGCTTAGGCATCAATATTCTAACTTTTACTTTTCTTTTTTGTGCTGACTCTTTTGCTAATTGTGCTGCCCCCATTTTGTACTGACGGAGAAAAGCATTAGTGGTTGGGAACATTATCATAATTTCCTCGTGTGCATTTTTTACGTCGTTTAAATAGAATTCCCTTGCGATAGATGCATTTGGAATGACTTCGATATCTGGCATTTCAACGCCTTCGTCAACGCTTGCCATTCTCGCTCTGGTATCACTCGCATTTTCCCATAATTTCTCGAAAACAGAACGAAAGTGGTTTACGTAGAGAGGTTCATTGCTAACTAAGACGCTTTGAACCATATTGCCATCTTCCATGTCATCTATGGTGGCATGAAGCTCTTTGTCTGTAACAGAAAAATTCATCGGTGGCATATTCTTGATTTCTCTTATCTGAATTCCGAAATCCAAGAGCATTTTGACCAGTTCTGCACTATCTCTGTCTATCGCTGTAGTGACTAGTCTAATGCCTTTGTGTTCTCCCTTTCTGTGCTTATCCATTAGCTCCTTACCCAAATCTAAAAACCTACTAAATCCTAATTGTAATCCACCGTATCTTACACAAACTAATAATTCATTTGAATTGTCGAGCAACTCCTTTATTTTGTTACCGATTTCTTCTTGATTTTTTAATACCTTAGTTTCATAGTGTATTACTCTTCCTTCTTCAATTTCTTTGATCCTCTCTTCTGCATCCATAGCTTTGATCCAGAAACTGTCAAATATGTACTGCTGCTGTTCTACAACTTCCTTAAGGTTGCTATATACAGCTTGCGGAGCTATCTTCCCTTTCTCAAATAAAATTACAGGAGCAAGATATTCTGTTTCACTTACCATAAAATTTCCTTTTATTCCATCTAAATGTCGTAGCTCATCTACTATTGTCATAAGCTCTTTGCAAGCAGCTATATTATCATGAGTAATTTCAGTAAGGTACCTGAGCTTTACACTTCTATCTTTTGCATCAAGAAAAGCCTTCTTTATTGGTTCAAGTATGACGGCCAATGATGGCCGTGTGTAGTTCATACAAGTATCAATTCTTTTCTTTGAATTAGCAAAAAACTCTAATTCTGCATCGATTACATTAGCAACACCATACAATACATAGGTTTTGCCTTCATTTTCCGTATTATTCTCAAAAATTATTTCGTTTAACTACCTATTAACCATTATTTCGACATTTACTGAAGACACGGAGAGCGCCATCAGTTTATAAAAAGAGTACGATACATTCGACGAATGTATCACATGGGTAGTTGTTAGCATATGACATTCAATATTTTGAATTCCTCTACTCTTAGTTGTTATTGTAGTGGTAAGGAAAATATAATATTGAAGACCTGCAGGATTAAAAGTAAAGTGTGGACAAGAAGTTACCTATTATTTCAATTGGCATAGTTACGACCATTCTCGTATACTTAGCATTGCAAAATTCGTTGTTATTTCCTACATTCTTTTCTACACCAATATCAAATGAAGAAGCAATATCAATTGTAGCACATAAACTGAATCTTACCAAATACAATGTAAATAATTTAATGTAAATGACCGTATCAAGAAAAACTAAACTAGGACGGATTGAAACGATTTTAGTCTAGCCGCCGTTCACATTTCCTCACGTCGTCGTTCACGGCTTGTCTTGTGGGGTTTACAATAGATAAGAGATATACACGGGCGATTATTCGAATCGAACAACATCAAGTGCAATAGCATCTGCAAGCAAATCCAAATGTTTACTTGCTAATACATAGCCATTTTTGATCTGACCTGGCGAAATCCATCTGTTTGAAGATGAAAAAAGCCTTTCGTTCCGCATTCGCTTTTCAAGTTCTTCCACATCCAATTCTTTCTCCTCAATTTCTTCTGTAAGGATATGTTTTATTGTTAGCAAGATTCTCTTCACCAACACTCGACGTCCATACCTCGGAGAGAAGTCTCGGGCGTCGTCAAGGTCCAATATCTTTATCTTTATTTGGAACTTATTTAGAGCATCACGGCTTGTGAGTGGCTCATCAACAAACCTGTCATAGCTCATTATTTCTTACCCCTCGATATAGTTCTGATGTATATGAATTAAGCCTTTTTTAAACTCTCAACCAGACGACTGTCTTACGCATGAGTCGAAACTGATTCCTACAAAATCCTCACAAGGACAATTCTCAACTAAGCTGACAGCAGGCCCATGATAAAACAAATCGTGTGTGCATTGATACCAAATCGACACGATCATTTATTATATTCCATAAACTATTTCTATGTTATTCTTTATCCGTTGGTAAGGTAAACGAGGATCTATTGTCTTTGCTATATGGTAATGCC
>WNFY01006656.1_pt1 | contig 10273 bp, 11 predicted proteins | sample 5400091 | NCBI WGS metagenome assembly WNFY01 (sample SAMN13153364, study PRJNA577476) | soil metagenome | isolation source: 60 cm soil or saprolite under grassland replicate 1 | place: USA:California | collected 2016-06-15
GCACTTCGAACTCGAGCTGCTCCTCACCCACCAAGACGAGCTCCGCGTCTACCGACACGGGAAGGCGTATCGCCGGCACGGATGGGTCGTGGCCGGCCGTCGACTTGTCTCGGTCGAGCAGTGCATTCGCATCAGCAGCTGCGACGAGGCCGCGCGCCTGCTCCCGCCCGGCCTGCCCGAACTCTTCGACACTGCCCAGCTCGCCGAGGCAGCCGCAATCGAGCGCCGGCTCGCCCAACAGATGACCTACTGCCTGAGAGCACTGGGCGTCCTCCAAACGACAGGCAAACGCGGCAACGCCATCGTCCACCGCCGAACCGACAAGGTCGATCCTCGACGACCGCTTCGCTGCACGGGATGAGTTGAGGGATCAGCCGACGGGGTTCCTGACGGGGGTTCCTCGTGCGTAGCTGTCGCATTCGAGGCGGAAGTCCGACACGCGGGTCGGCCGCCCTTGGTCCTACGTTGGCCTACCTTCTCGGGCGTCTTCGCGACGAAGAATTTCTGGGTGCAAACGTTCAGGCGCTTCCAAGCGTGCCTCCGATGAGGCCGGCGGCGACGTCTCCAGACACGGTTGGAGCATACGACCTCGCCCACCGAGGTCAGAATCATGAACGGCGCGAAGCCAAGCCCCTAGACTCTGGCCCCAGTCCAATCCGCGATTCGCCGAGAGGTCGCGAACGATGTCGACCGACGTAGCAGTTGCACTGATCGTCGCAGGTGTAAGCCTTGTCGGGACAGTCGTAAGTCTCGTTTGGAACGCGCGTCTTCAACGGCGGCAGGCGGAGCAAACAGCACAGCGCGATTACGAGTACGAGGCGCGCAAGCGCGTGTACCAAGAACTACAGCCGTTGCTGTTCCAGCTCTCCGACGCTTGCGAAAGTGCTTATGGGCGGATCCAGAATCTCGCGCTCGTTTCGCGGGAGGGCTGGCTCGAGGGTACCGAGCCAGAGAAGAACTGGTTGCGCGGCCAGTACTACCGCGAGTCGACCATCTACCGACTCCTCCTCCCGGCCGTCCTCGTTCGCCTCTGCCGGAGCAAGCTGACACTCGTTGACCTGAGCGTCGAGCCGCGCTTACGAGGTCAATTCGCGCTCGCAAAGCTGATCTACTCCACCTGGAATGACGGATACGAACTTGCCAAAATCGCTGGATACGGCGACAAATACCATCCTGAGCGAGCTGGTCATGACCCCACGTATCAGCACGTCGTGACGGGCCAACTCGACCTCGCTGCAGCCGCGATCACGACGACTGACGCAAGCCAGGAACGGCGCCCGCTCGACTTCGGTGAGTTCCAGAGGGCCCTTGCAGAGAATGGCTCAGACGTCTCCGAGCGCGTAGGCGTCTTTGAGTACCTATTCGAAGATTTTCACCCGGACCGGCGCCCGGTTCTTTGGCGGCTCCTCCTCTGCCAGGCGCACCTGTGCCGGGCCTTTGTCAAGAGTATGGTGGTCGGAGAAATCGTCGAGCCGGTAGATGCGATCGATCTTGCTGAAGAGGGGCCGGAGTTCCGATGGCGCAGAGGGGAAGCGCCCGCGACTCCGGAGGACAAGCCGGTCCTCTCCGAGATCCTCTCCGAGGCCCTGGACGCGGCCCGGCGTCACGCACAGGACGAATTCGAGAACCTGCCCGAGAACAAGTTCACTGGGCCGAACGTTCAAGCGCCCAGCTTTCGCTGTCGCTGGACCCGGCTCGTCTCGGGGGGCCACGAGCGAACGAGAAGCTAGCGGCCTCGCGCTCGCTGATGTGCCGCTGTGCGGGTTTGCCACCTGTGGGGTGCGTAAATACGATCTCGCTGCAAAAGGGGCAGATCCGGACGGCGGACGAGTTTACGCACCCCACACGCCACGATCGCCTCGGCGGCCTCCTACATGAGTACTACAGAGCAGCAGCCTGAATGAACGTAGTTTTGACACCCTTGACGCCGGCGATTGACTAGCTCGCTGACGGAGGCGTCGCAGGTCAGCTCGTGGTCGCGGGTTGCTCGCCTTCGATGTCGACATTCGGAAGGGCTCGACCGAACTTCGAGGGCAGCTTCCATGCACGGTGTCCGAGCAGGATGAGGACCAAGATGGCGACGCTGAGCAACCCGATCGCGCGCTCGGTGCGCGGCGTCGCGGCCGGAACACTCAGCCGGATCGGACCGATCAGACATCTGATCACGATGTGGATCACAGGCCTGAAACGCAGTCCACTCCAGGACGGCCTGCCGACAGTCGCACCGACCGCGCGAATCCACAAGCACCGAACTGAATCACAAGGACATTGATGCTCGACGCGGCGTCATTTCCCGACGATTCAGGCGAACGCGATCGTCGATCTGAGAAGGGGCCACTCGGATCGGTCAGGCATGCTGGCCTCTCTGTTGGTGAAGCTGGACGTGATCGGCAAGCTGGTCACCCTCTCCGAGCGTGAGGCGGGGGAGCTTCGGGATGTTGCCGCCGCGGATGCTGGTCGATCAACGACTAGGCGAGACCTCTCCCTCCTGCTCGAGCGCGGCCTGCGCACGAAGACGACCGTCGCTCTTAGCCGGGCTGAGGCGCGCGAGCTGGCGGAGTTGCTAACCAGCGGCGGGGTCGGCTCGAATCTCGCGCTCCTGCGGGAGGCGCTCCTCTCAACGCTCGAGGATACTCCGCAGTAGGTCATCGTCCTGCCGGGCTGGCATGGCTCGACGGGTCGAAACGGGACCCGCAAAGAAGCCCAGCCGCCGCGCCCGTGCGGATGCGGTCGCGGCCAGGTTTCCGTCTTCCAAGCTCGGCAAGGACCAGACCCAAGCGATGATCGGGAGGTGAGTCGATGCCGAGGATCGAGGGATACCGGTTCGGTTATCTCGTCGTCGACGGTGAAGAGCAGACGCGTGACGTGATCGTCCTCCCCGAGCGTGTGCTCACCGATTGGTGGCGGGCCGATGGGCACCGACTCGTCCTTGCCGACCTCGGGGAGGTCATCGACGAGCTGCCGGAGCGCTTGGTTGTAGGCACGGGCGCATACGGGGAGATGCGTCCCGACCCGGGGGCGGTTGAGCAGCTGCGGCAGCGGGGTGTCGAGGTCGAGGCCCTGCCGACGGGCGAGGCTGTCCGGCGCTACGGCGAGCTCGACCCCCGCCGCACGGCGGCCGCCCTTCATCTGAGCTGCTGATGTCCGAGTTCGCGCTCGAGAGCAGCGCCTGGGTTTGGCTACTAGGACGACGCGCGAGATAGGGCACGGGCAGAAGGACTCGCGTGGCAAGCGTTAGCTTCAACGACGTCGCCAAGGTCCCAGACGGCACGCGCTTGCAACGCGTGCAGTTTGTCCAGGCGTTCGTGTGTCGGAGAGATGGAATCTCGCAGCAGCTCCGTTGCGCTATCACTTAAGCGCCGAGAGGACGGGATAGGTCGCGTACTTGCCGAGGATCTCCGGAATCAAGTCGATCTGGGCGCGGATTCGGTGGGCCAGCCGGTGCCCGTAGCGGTGGACGGCCTCGACGTGGCGCTCCTCATAGACGGTGCAAATGCGGTCCCAGGTCGCGATCGTGTCGGCGATGATGTCCCGACGATCGACGATCGTGAAGCCGTGGCGGGCAAAGAGTGCGGGCCAGTCGGTGACCAGCTCAGCCCCGCTGTGGTAGAGGACAGCCCTCAGCGCATGATCCTCTGTCTGCGACGGGCAGGCACGGAGGGCTAGGTCCGAGAAGCCGACGTGGCCGCCTGGGCGAAGGACCCGATGAAGGCCTCGGACGAGCCGGTCCTTGTCCAGCTCGGTAACGCAGATGTCGCCGGCGGCCTCCTGGCACATGATCGCGTCGAACGACCCGTCCGGGAAGTTGAGCGCGCGCGCGTCGCCCTTCACGATCTTCACCCGGTGCGACATGTGCCGCTCCTCGATCAGCCGCCGTCCTTGGCGCACTTGCTCGCGGCTGATGTTGACACCGGTGATTTCACAGCCGTAGCGCGCGGCGATGCGCAGCGCCGGCGCGCCGATCCCGCAGCCCGCGTCAAGCACGCGCTGGCGTGTCTGCAGCCGCGCCATCTCCCCGACCAGGTCCGTGTGGGCGTCGAGCGCCTCGGCCAGCGTCTCCCTGCCCGGGCGGAAGTATCCGACATGGAAGTTATCGCCGTAGAACAGGCGCGCATCGTCGGTGATCAGATCGAAGTATGCCGCGACGCCCGTTGCTGTTCGTCGCCCCTGAACCAAAACCGGCAGCGCCATCCTGATTGCGGCCCAGAGCTTGCGTGCGGAGCCGCCCGGACCGCCATCACGCCAAGTCGCGACGAGCAGCTGAGCTGGCACCTCCCACGCCCTCCTATCTCCGCCTTCGTCCCGCCGTCGCGTAAAGCGCCGTTCGGATCAGGCTCGCAGCCGCCCCGTCAGTTGCGCTTCCAAGGTTCTCCCTGCGCCACGCACACCCTAACCGGGAACGCCAGCTCCGAGGTGGCGCAGCCGCGCCGAGGCCGAGAGTGAGCTCACGAAGCGGCTTTGTTAAGCGCGTGTAAGAACTTTCGAGCAGGACGCAGATTCTCGCGTCGCAGAACGTTCTCTATGCGAGGGATGTCTACTAGCGCCGCTCCGCAGGAGGCCGGTCTTCTCGGTGAGGACCTTGACGTCTACCGATGGCGCGTCGAGCAGTTTCGTCAGCTTGGCTTCGACGACCTGGAGGCGTCCGGCCTTGCGGCCTCCGGGGCAGACCTCAATCAGGCTCGCCACCTGTTAGGAAGCGGCTGCCCGCCAAGCCTGGCGCTCCAGATCCTGTCGTAGCCCGGACGGTTCGCGGCCGAGCAACTCCGTCTCGCGCGGCCGCGCCAGGCACTTGAGCGCCTCCGTCTCGAGCTGGCGCACCCGCTCACGCGAGACTCCGAGCCCCCGTCCGATCTCGTCGAGCGTCTTCGGCTCGGAGCCGTAGAGGCCGTAGCGGAGGACGATCACGTCTCGCTCACGCTCGCCCAAGATCGCGAGTGCGTTCGCCAACGCTTCGTTCCGGAGCGTCTCTTCGACCCTCTCCTCCGGCAGCGGGCCCTCGCCGGCTACCAGGTCGCCGAAAAGCGTGTCCTCCTGGTCGCCGAGCGGCTGGTCGAGACTCGTCGAGGCCCGGGCCGCCCCCGTCACATCGAGCGCCTGCTGGAGCGAGAGGCCTGCCCGCTCAGCCAGCTCCGCGAGCGACGGCTCGCGTCCGAGCTCCGTCCACAGCGTCCGTTCGGCCTGGTTCAGCTTCTGCATCCGTTCGACGATGTGCACGGGCATCCGGATCGTGCGCGCGTTGTCGGCGAGCCCGCGCGCGACTGCCTGAGCGATCCACCAGGTCGCGTAGGTCGAGAACTTGAAGCCTTTGCGCCAGTCGAACTTCTCGACCGCGCGAATCAGTCCGAGCGTCCCGTCCTGGATCAGATCGAGGAAAGGGAGGCCCTGGTGGCGGTATCGCTTGGCGATCGAGACGACCAGGCGCAGGTTCGACTCGATCATCGTCTGCCTCGCGTCGACGTCGCCCCGCTCGACCCGCTTCGTCAGCTCGACCTCCTGGGCCGCGGTCAGGAGTGGGCGACGGCCCGCCTCGCGCAAGAAGAGCTGGAGAGCGTCGGTCGTCGCCTCCTGCAAGACCGGCTGCGGCAGCGCGGCGCGCCTGTCCTCGACGAGTTCGATGCCATGCTCCTCGAGCTCACGGGCGACGGCCTCGAGCTCGAGCGGCTCGAGCTCGCGCCGGTCGAGAATCTCCGCAACCGCACTCCGCCGGACAGAGCCCGACTCCTCGGCGGCCTCGAGCAGCCGGTCCCAACGCTCGCCCGAAAGGGGATGCGCCTTCGCCGATGCTTCGGGGCGGATCGGATCGTCCGCCAGGGGAACTCCTCTCTCTCGACCGGGAACCGGTCGCAACGAGTAGAGGAGCCGGCGACTTCCAGATGACCTGGCTTCGGCGTCCGCTACGACTGCTCGCCGTGGCCTCGACTGCAGCCTAGCAGCGCCTTTGCCGCCTGTCCCCCGCGTGGTGCCGGAAGCGCGCAATCGCGAGCGTTCTACCGTCACCGTTCCCGGATGCGCGTGCGGGGGCAGTGCCTCTAACGCGCCGCTCACGCGCTCGCGAGCGGGCCACAGGCACGGCACGGACAACTGATCTTGGTGCACGGTCGAGGCTGTCCGAGCCGCCGCTCTGCACGGCCCGAGGGCAGCTCGCGACCTACTACCCTTCGGCTCTGAGCTGCTCCAAATGCGCACGGCCCGAGTCGGTAATTCGCCAGTAAGCCGCCGCAGCCCTGACGCCCGACTCGTACGGTGTGACTGCCGACAGTTCGACCAGCCCTCGTTCCCGCAGATTCTCCAGCTCGCGCCGCACGTCGTTCTCGTTGGCGCGCAGGTTCGCTGCGATCTGCTCTGACGCGACCGCCCTCTCTACAAGCAGCTCAAGGATCTGACCCTCCACCTCCAGAGACTGCTACCCGCCGCGGGCGGCGGCAACACCCAGCGCAGACCGCCGATAAAACGCACGCGGGAGGGCCCAGCGCGCGCGGATGTCGGATACGGCCGACTCTCTCAACTCGCGTGCACAATTCACTGATTGATGGGCACGCGCCATGAGGGGCGTGTCGCAGTTCCGCCAAAGCGCGGGGACGCACGGAAGATCATCCGGGCTTCGCGGCGGCAAGATGAGTGTCGGGCTGCAGCGGTCAGGCGTGAGGACAGACGAAGATGCTCACGGCGCCATAGTGCTCGACCCGCGCGGCGCGGCCAAGCGCGCTGAGTGGGCCGGAGAGAGCTCCGCCGTATCGGCGGAAGGAGATAACGATGCGAACGGAATCCGAGCCGAACAGCGACTACACCAGGACATGGTCTCCGTCGGGGGAGATCGAGTACGCCACGCTCGCTGACGGGACGCGTTTGAGGCACTTGAAGGCGGGTTCCGGCCCGGCGCTGATCTTGCTGCACACGGTCCGCACACAGCTCGATCAGTTCCAACTCGTGATCCCGAAAATCTTGCACGCTTTCACGGTCTACGCGATCGACATGCCCGGCATGGGCTGGTCCGACATCATTCCGGGCGCGAGCTACACCGAGCCGGTGCTCCGCCGCGCGATCGTCGAGTTCGTCACGACGCTGGACCTCAAGGATGTCACGCTGGCAGGCGAGTCGATGGGTGCGACGGTGTCACTGACGGCCGCAACCAAGCTCGAAGATCGTGTGGGACGGGTCGTCGCGTTCAACACCTACGACTACCCGAAGGGTGTCGGTCGAGCCAATCGGATCGCCTCGATCTACGTCGGCAGCGCACGCCTCCCGGTAAATCGGCCCGGTGGTCACGAGGATGGAGAACAAGCCGGTCCTGGGCATTGTGCTGCGGGGCGGCCTGTTCGACGGGCGCAAGCTGCCAAACCACTACCTGGTCGAGCTGCGCCGGGTTGGCCACCGTCCCGGGTACCCGCGCGTGGCGCGGGGCCATTGACTCGCAGGTCCGGTGCTGAGAACATGAAGCCAACCACGGCGAACGCTCTGCGGCAGGAGGTCGATCATCGCCGCAGCATCGCTTTCGCGCCGACCACTCGGAAGGAAATCCACAGCAGGCCGACACGCCTGTCCGTCTGCGGCACGCGAAGGCCGCTGTTCTTTCTCCAATCTCCCGAGAGTGAGGTAGATCGTGCCGCAGCTGCCGACATTCGGGGGCGAAGAGATCATTTGGGCCGGCGGACCCCTCAATACAGGCAAGCTCGTCCTTCTTCCTGGAGCCGCACCCAAGCCTAAAGACGAAGCGCACGCCACGGTGATCTTGCGCGGCGACGGTTCGCTCCGCCTACGAGGGCTTCAGGGTGAAGACCACATCTACCTGGAGGCGAGGCCGTCTGCGCACACGGGCTCGATCCTTTGGATTGGAGGCAACGGTCGGGCGGGAGATGTCGTTCTCTTGCCAGCGAGCGCAACGAGCCGGGATTCAAAGCAAGCAACCATTCATCTGAACGGGGCAACAGGGGACATCACTCTCCAAAACGCAGACTGCGCCGAGGACTTCGACGTCACAGACAGGACCGAGGTCGAGCCTGGAACCGTGATGGTCATCGACGACTCAGGCTCGCTCCGGCCGAGCGCTGAGGCCTACGACAAGCGCGTGGTCGGCGTCGTATCGGGAGCGGGAACGGCGAGGCCCGCGATTGTGCTGGACCGGAGGCCGGCAGAGAGTGTCCGGGCCCCCGTGGCCCTCGTGGGCAAGGTCTTCTGCAAGGCGGATGCGCGAACTTCCTCGATCGCGGTAGGCGATCTGCTCACAACGTCTGGCACACCAGGGCATGCGATGAAGGCCGTCGATCCGACCAAGGCTTTTGGCGCAGTGCTGGGGAAGGCGATGGATTCCCTCGCGGACGGCGCGGATCTGATCCCGGTGCTCGTCGCGCTCCAATGACGTGCCCGATCCCGGGTCCCGAGGAAGCCCCGAGCGGACCGTAGATGGCAGTCAGTCTGAATCGGATCGGTTCGTGCCTCGGCCTCAACGGCCCCTACTCGGTCCTCGATGACGTCTTTCTCTTCGCTGCCGACTCGCCCACGCACTCGCTTCGGGAGGTCTTGGAGCGAATGGCCAAGGACTGCTTGCCCTACATCGAGGAATACGCGCTGCTCGCGCTTGACGCCTCGGCGAGCATCACGGCTCTCGCGACCGACCCGGCCGGATACCTCCACACGATCTCCTTCGACGTCGAGATCACGAATCTGACGAGCGAGACGGTGGCGGTGAACGACCACCTGCTCTTGCTGACGGACTCGGGGGGATCCGTGCACATGTGGTCGCCGCTGTACGGCCCGGGATCGCCACTGGATGGCCAAACGGACTACATCCCGGCCGGTCAGACACAGAAGGGCTCGTTTACGTACACATGGGGCGGCGGCCCGTTCAACTTCGTGATCAGCATCTGGGCACAGGCCGGACCGAAGCTCCAGCAAATCGTCCGCCGGGTGCCGATCCTTCGCGCCGGGTTCCACGCGCCACCCGTCATTCAAGTTCCTGCCCCTGTCTACATCGGCTTGTGGAATCGGCCGGCGGAGGTGATCGAAGCCTGGCACGTCGATCACAAGGCGACGTGGCTGACGCTGGCTGGGCACATCGTGAACCTGTCGCTCGGCGAGATCACGGTCGACTCGTGGCAGCTCACGATTCAGTCCGATGGGAAGGTTCTCTCGCAGCGAGATCTGTTGAAGACGGGAGACGGGGCGCCCTTCTACAAACCTCCGACGGGCGACGAAATCGTGCCGAACGATGACGGCAAGATCCCGTTGGAGACATCGCGATACGGCGGCTGGCCCTCGGGTTTCGTCTACGGCTTCGAGCTGGAGAATCTGCCGAAGGACCTCTCGAGAGCGACGATGAAGCTCGTCCTGGACTACCGGCGATTCGTCGGTTCTGGGCCACAAAAGGGCAGAGCGGTCTGTGTCACTCGGCTCACGCGGAATCAACCGGTAGTGCTCTCGTCGCCCGTACGCTCACCGTCCTCCGGCAACTGGCGTTGGGGTAACGCTCCGGACAAGAAACGTTGGGACGTTCACACGTGGGCGGGTGAGCGCTACTGCTACGACCTAACTGTCGTCGGCGCCGGCGGTAAGACCTACGCAGGGGATTGCGTCGACAACCCGGACGGCACGCATTCGGGGGCTTGCACGCAGAACAGCAGCTTCTTCGACTACGGCCTGCCCGTCTACGCCGCGGCCGGGGGAACGGCTCAGCTCACGATCGACACGCTCGACGAGAATTTCGGAATGAATCCCAACAAGGCGACGAAAGGCGGCAACTGGGTCGTTCTCGAAGACGGCGACCACACGTTTTCAGGCTACTTCCACCTTCGTAAGGGCCGGAACAAAGTGTCGCAAGGGCAAGCCAACATCTCGCCCGGAACACCACTCGGAGAAGTCGGAAACTCGGGCGGCTCGAGCGAGCCGCATCTGCATTTCGGATGCGTCAGGCTGCATTCCACGGGTCGCGGTGTCAATGTCCCGGTGGCGTTCTCGAACCTGAAAACGACGACCGGCCAGTCCGTAGCCGTCGTCCCGGGATTAGGGCAGTACAAGAGCTAGAAGCCCGCCGCCGAGACGTTCGGCGTCGCGCTGCCGGACGGTGTGGGGTGCCAAAACCCCAGGTCGTCGCGTTCAACAGGACGATTTGCAGGCGGAACCCGAATTTGGCACCCCACAGGGCGAGGATCCCGCAAACGAGGGCAGCGCGGGCAGGGCGGTTGGTCTTCGCAGACACGCGCAGGGCGCGGCTGGAAACGACGGCGAACAGCGCGAACGCGACCACGACGACGATGGGGATCAACACGGCGGCCTCGCG
>WNFY01006658.1_pt1 | contig 10272 bp, 10 predicted proteins | sample 5400091 | NCBI WGS metagenome assembly WNFY01 (sample SAMN13153364, study PRJNA577476) | soil metagenome | isolation source: 60 cm soil or saprolite under grassland replicate 1 | place: USA:California | collected 2016-06-15
AGCGACATTAGCCTGAAGCTGCCCGGTGGTGCGATCTTGAACAACGTACCTCTTGCCACAGGCATGAAGCAGACGAACGTGTACTTTAACCGCTGAACCGCAACCACCACCAACCACCAACCACCAAAGGGTCGGTTATGGACAAGCCGGAGGAACAGTACCCACCGCAGGAGCAGCCAATTACCAACAGCAACCGACAGGGTTCGGAGCTGGTGCATGGCTTCGAAGCTGATCGGTGGGGTGGCTGGTACTGGGAAGAGCCGATGCACGAAGAGCACTTTCGGCGCTGCAGCTACTGTGGAAGCGTACACCCCGAAGACCTAGTAGCGGAGCCGGAGTGGCATGCGAGTTGGGCAGACCAGAAGTACGGATGGCCACACAAGTTTTACGTAGACATACCAAACCGTGAGCCGGACAAGCTGTTTTGTGTGGGAAGTACTAGTGGTAACAACCCCCAGCAGCATACGTACTACGGCGAGTCAGCCTGGGTAGCCCACGCTGACCTTACAGAAGAGCAGCGTACGATCGTTGAGCGCGACCGTATGACTTTGCAGCATGCCACCTACTACATGTTTGGTAAACGTCCGAAGCACTTTGGCAAGTTTTACACCAAGCACCTTGCCGATCCGGACCTGGATCCTGATGTAAAGGACGAGATTGAACGTAAGACAGGGATGCAATTTACGTTCGAGGGTCATCAGGTACGGTGGCGTAGGACCGAGCAAAGTGGAGGCAGTAATGTTTTTTGGCGAAGCGCTTGAGCAACTAAAGGCACGACGGAAGGTTACACGGACCGATTGGAACGGACCGTTCCAGTACGTAGTTCTGCAGAAGGGCTACCCCGACGGTGTCCCTATCAACGAGAATACTGCAGAGGCCATAGGCCGGCCTGCCGGAACGGTTTGTAAGTTTAGGCCTTACCTGTTGTTCAAGACCACCCAGGGTGACTATGTGCCGTGGGTTGCGTCTCAGACCGACCTCTTGGCCGAAGACTGGTCAGTGGTCTGATGCCACTCAAGAAGCGTGCCCGAGCAAAGTGGAGGCAGTAATGTTTTTTCACGGAGAAAGTGACAAGGACGAAGCGAAACAGCGCCACATGGACCCACGAGAGGAATTGCAAACGTTGGCCAACACCTACGACAACACCGACGCTGTCGAAACTACTCCGTACCACCGAGCAGTTAGTGACGTACTGCAGCATTTTGAGTACGAGCACCTGCCTGAGCCGCTGCGGAGTGTGTCGCACACATGTTCTGACCTAGCACACATGATGGTCAAGAGCATTGCTGACGACCCTGAACTGACTCGGGGCCTGCACAAGCTACTAACGGCCAAGGACTGCTTTGTGCGTGCTATGAGAGTCGCCGGCCCACGTCCTGATGCCAACGCCAAGGACGTTGTTTGGACGCGCCATGGCACCAAAGCTACCGAAGGTTAAACTGCCAAGGCCTACCATACAACAGCAATTGCTGATGGGCAGAAAGCAGGGTAGGCCACGCTATGGACCAACAAGGACACCACACATAGGACACCTCAGGGGCACTGCGATACCTGGTGGCCGAAAGAGGTTCCTGAAGACGTCGACAAGTACAAGTCGACCACACATTATGGACGTTCAGGGCCACGTTTCTGTAGCGCTCAGTCGGGGGACAAGCAATCGTAGGATCCTTACAAACATACATATCCTAATGCGTCTGGGCTGGGCACCGAAGCAGGCACTTCGAACAGCACTGCTAGTGGCACAGAAGTCTCACTTCCAGAAGGGACGACAGACCTTCAGGGTATCACGTACCGTAAGAAGGCGATTTTGATGTTCGCACTACTCGCAGCGGTGTGCTTTTTTCTAGTGATGGTTGGCCTTCATAACCTGGGCAAGGTGGATCTAGTAATCCTGGGATTCTTTTTCATTGCCCTTGAGCTACTCTTTTCGTGGCATCCTTGGGATTATTTCCATCCACGTCCGCCACAGTAAGGAGAGCAGATGCCTAGGTGGCAGCCAAAGGTCAACAGACATTGTGCGTACCAACTACAGAAGACGGTAGGGGGTAACACCAACTATGTCAAGCGTCGTCCTGCAATTGTAACTGCCATTGCCACCGACACGAACCCCGTTCTACGTGTACGTCACATTGGGGAGACGTACGGCACTGGAGCCGTAGGAGTGCCCAGACAGATTAATTCAACGACTACAGTACCTGCAGCTAGAGCCGGGAAGTATGTGAGTCAGTGATGGCGGACACTTGGGAACTTTCGTTTCGTGTTGGCACTACGCAGGACAAGGACACACGATACGCGGAGGTGTACAGTAGTGTGTTCATTCCCGACTCCTGCCTAGCTGACGTTCAAGCCGCACACGATAGCGTTTGGAGCGGTTTCGCGACTGAAGGCGAACCCGCCAAGCCGTATGCTGTTTACATGAGTGGGTGGAGAGACGAAAGCGCAGGAACATCTGACTACACTACAAACGTGGTACTTAATGCCTAGTGCATTGGAGAAGAGATGAGAGTCAGCAAGGCAGAAGTCAGCGGCACATGAACAGTCGTGACAGCATTGGGGGATCGTACAAGGTAATCGACAAGGCTGCCTACTTTAGGAAAATTGGTTACGAGCCTCACCCCGGACAGCTGAGATTTCACAATGCTGGTACGCGCTTTCGGATCCCGGTGTGCGGAAGAAGGTATGGCAAGTCCTGGATGGCAGGCAGGGACAGAGAGCCTAGTCTTCTAGTGCCCAACACGCGTGGCTGGATTATCGGACCTTGTGTTGACGAGCTGACTGAGATCTTTACGTCAAGGGGCTGGCTCCGGTATGATGAGGTGGTCGAGGGTGACAAGACCTTGTCAATCAACCCTTCGACAGGACTAGGCGAATGGGATACTGTGCACAAGGTCCTTAGGTATCCTGGACAGCACCGTGTAGTACACATGACTACTCAGTCGTTCGATGCAGTAAGTACTGGACACCACCGTTGGCTGTCACATAGTACGAACAGACAAGGACCTGAAAGCGGCTGGGTTTGGCGAACGACAGACACACTACGGCCCACCGATAGAATTCCACGCGCTGTTCCTGTTGCCGATCTACCTGCAGAAGCCAAGCACACTGATAACTTGGTTGAGACCCTCGCGTGGCTCTGGACTGAGGGATCTGTTGTTAACGGCAAGGACTTTCGAATTAGTCAGTCACTGACTGCTAATCCAGACAACGTCCTACGCATTCGTCGTGCAGTGCAAGGTCTCTGTCGTAACGAAACCGTAACACACGATGGAACAATGGCTCAGTTCTACTTCAACGGTGAGTTGCTCTGGCCACACTTACTACGGCACAAAGTTGTTAGGCCCGAATTTATCCTGGAGCTAACGCCTGCGCAGCTTCGTTTGTTCATTGACGTGTCGGTGCTCGGTGATGGTCGTGGTAATTGTATTTACCAGAACAGCGAAGAGCAGCTCTTTGCTGTACAGTTGGCAGCTACGTTACTAGGTATTTCGACTAGTACTAAGCGTCGCGGTGATGGGCAGTACGTACTAAGTCTGCTGACAAAAACATATGCAGCTGTACGCTCTATGGAAACTCAGGAAGAAGTTTACGAGGGCGAAGTATGGTGCGTAACTACGCAGAATCATAATTGGCTTGCTCGTCGACACGGCTCTGTTTATTACACGGGCAACACATATGACCTAGGTGAGAAGGAATTTCGGGTCATATGGATGGATATGATGGTCAAGCTCAAGCTCGGACGCGATCGAAGGATCCATAAGGCGTATAATAAGAAGCAAGGCCAAATGTACATTGAGTTCCCTTGGGGCACTGTCGTCGAAGTACGGTCTGCTGACCACGCCGAGTCGCTGGTTGGTGATAGCCTTGACTGGGTCATTATGTCAGAGGCTGCCAAGCACAAGCTAGACACCTGGGAAAGATATGTACGTGCCGCTCTTGCCGACAAGCGTGGGACCGCTGACTTTCCTACATGCGTAACTGGTGACTCCCTAGTAATAACTGACAATGGTATCGTACGTATTGACGAACTTGCCTTGGGTGATGTTGGAGAGTATACGCCAATTAAGCTTAAAGTGGCAGGACTCCCTATAGCCAACGAAGATTCGATTCATGCCTTTAACAATGGACCGTCAGGGACCTACAAGGTTACGTTAGTTGGCGGCTACCACGTCGAGGGAACTCCGAATCATCCTGTTTGGACTCGTAGTGGATGGAAAGAACTACAGAACCTTAACATCTGGGACGAAGTTGCGGTCCGTATGGGTGCTGAGCTTTGGGGCCATGAGCACCTCGAACCTGACGATGCCTACCTAATGGGACTCATTCATGGTGACGGACACGTCTTCATGAACAGCAACGTCGCATGTGTAACTGTTGCATCTGCCGACCTAGAGGTTCAGGCCCTTTTGGAGGCTCGTGGTTTTAGGCTTCAACCAAATTCGAGGAGCCCTAACGGATCGACTATTGCCTACAGACTTAATTCACGTAGTTATGTACGACACCTACTGGACTGGGGCTTTGAACTAACTACGTCCAAGTTCAAAAAGATTCCTGCGCGTATTCTTAGGGCAGACCGCGAGACAGTCTGTGCATATTTGTCCGGTCTGTGCGACGCTGACGGCACAGCTAACATTCGCGGGAGAGTTTCTCTGGCGTCTACGTGCTTCGAAACTATTCGTCAAGTACAGGTTATTCTAGCCAATATGGGCATAGCCTCGTCCTGGAGTACCAAGCTAACACCACCCACAAGGCTGTGCAAGGTGGAAAGTCGCATGTGGAACCTAGAAATATATGATGAAAGGTTTTACACCGAAATAGGATTCAGAATTGCTAGGAAGCAGGCGAAGGGTAACAAGAGCTGGAATCAGAAGCGTCGTGAGCCTCTGAAGTGGTGTAAGGTAAAAGATATATCCAAAGGGTTTGCGTACACGTATGACCTAGTGGTTCCAACTAGTCACGCGTTGACAACAAACGCAGTTGTGTCGCACAATACCCCAGAGGGTCAGAACTGGCTCTATGAACTCTGGCTTCTCGGACAGGACCCTAGGTACCCTGACTACTGGAGCCAGCAATTCCCATCCTGGCTCAACCCTTACGTCTATCCTGGTGGGCGTGATGACCCAGAAATTAAGCTGATCGAAGCAACTACTGCTGGGGAATGGTTCCTACAAGAATATGGTGCGGACTTCACCTCTTTTGTTGGCCGTATCTATCCTGACTGGCAAGTAAAGACCCACGTCAGGGAGGTAAAGTTTAACCCAGCCTGGCCCAATTACATTTGCGTTGATGAAGAGACTGAGATTCTTACAAAGCGTGGGTGGCTTAGACACAATGAAGTCACGACGAGTGATGAGACTCTTACAGTAAATCCCTCTACGGGTTTGGGTGAGTGGAATTGTATTGAAAATGTCCGTAGGTATCCTGACGGCCCGCACAAAGTTGTTAGAATGGAAGGGCGACAGTTCTCAGCACTAACTACACCCGACCACAATTGGTTAACGTGGCGAGATCCTCATCCTCGTGGAGGCAAGTCTGGTTGGCAATTTAGAACAACGCAACAGCTAGCACAAGCTGATTGTATTCCAAAGGCCGTACCGATGACTACATTGCCTACGGAGCAAAAGTATGTCGATGCTCTCGTAGAGGTACTTGCCTGGCTTTGGACTGAAGGGTCTGTAGGTAGAAATAATACATTTACTATTCACCAATCACATACAGCAAACCCTAGTAAGGTATCGCAGATTCGTATAGCACTCACTACACTGTTTCCGGAGGGTATCTGGTCAGAGAAGATTCGACCATCGGCACCAAATATGACGGCTTTCTACCTTGGAGCATCGAATAGTCGTATACTTTGGGAAATGTTAAATGCTCATAAAGTGATTAAGCCTGAGTTTATTATGCAACTTACTAAGGCACAACTTCAGCTGTTTGTAGAGACGTCTATTGCTGGTGACGGACATGTAGACAAGACATCTGGTCGTCGAAGTATTCAGCAGGAGAATCTAGAGCAATTGTTTGCAGTACAACTTGCTTGCCATCTTCTAGGAATTCCAACAAGTACTACGAAGCTTGGCGATGGATGGCAACTAAACCTTCTTGATGGATTGTTTGCTACGCCCAAAAGAAGTGCCTTGTCTACTGCAAAACGTGATGGTGGTATGGCTATTACGGAAGAAGTTTACGAGGGCGAAGTATGGTGCGTAACTACGCAGAATCATAATTGGCTTGCTCGTCGACACGGCTCTGTTTATTACACGGGCAACTGTTTTGACTGGGGCTTCACAAATCCGTTGGCAGCAATTGAGTTCCAAGTGTCTCCTGACGACACCGTTCACGTTTGGCGAGAGCATTACAAGTCTTACATTCGACTAGAAGACCACTGTCGAATGCTCATGGAAAGAGACCAGCCTGAAGGTTACCACCTGGACCTTACTTTTGGTGACTGTGCAGACCCTGGTGCTTGTGTTACCGTAGCCACACTCATGGGCGTTCAGTGCCTTGCCCTCCCTGAATCCAAGTACGGAACTATTAAGGGTAAGCGTGCACAGACCGAGACGTCGGGGTGGCGTGAAGGCGTCAACCTAGTAAGTAGTTTCCTCAAGGTCCGTGATCTGGCCGACACGGACGACCTGAGTGATGCTATTCTTCCAGAAGACTGGGACAAGATTGAAGACGTCAAGCTTACCAAGGCAGGCTTGTACGTTGACTTCAGTTGTCCGAACACGATTCGTGAGTTCAACAACTACCGCCGCGACGACGCAGGACAAGGCACACGCAACCCAAAGAACCCTCGTGAAGCTGCTGCGAACAACGATAACCACGCACTAGATGCTATTCGGTACGGTCTAATGCACATCTTTAAGCTCGGCGCACGTACTTCTGCACTCGCAAGCGTTTACCCCGACCTTGCGGCGCAGACAGCAACGTCTATTGCAATGCACGAAAGCGGCGAGCTGGCTTATTCGCTCTCGCCCGAAGAAATTGGGCTTTACGTGCCCAACGAAAGTACTTTCTTTCCCATGAGTGGCATGCCGTAGGAGTTACAGTGGACCAGCAACTCGAGCTCTTCCCCGTGGCAGATGCTAACTCTGGTGCGAACTTGAACCCAGGCCGTGTGGAATCTGTGAGCACTCCGCAAGGCATTCAAGATCCTGAGTACGTAGACCAGGGCTCTAGAGGTCTTGCTGACCATATCCGTGAACGTAGCATGACACTGCGCGAGGTAGTGGAAAAGTACCCTGTCGTTGAGGCTGTCCACGACCCAGCTCACGGTTCGTACATTATTGTGGAGAACAGTCCGAAGGCGTTGTCTGATCCGACTGGCATTTCGTACCCCGAGATGGGGTACGCTAGCCCTTCTCCGTTCCTGTCCTGGACTAGATTCGAGCAGAACCCGAAGCTGGCCGGCCTACAGGGTCTTCGCGAGTACTACAACATGAAGCGTTCTGATGGAACGGTACGTGGGTCACTACGACTTTTTAAGACGCCAGTGCTTGCGGCTCACTGGTTTGTTGAGCCCCACGATGATACTTCCCGTAACCAGAACGCCGCAGACTTTGTATGGGAAAACTTCTCGTGCTGGCTCAATGTGTCGTGGGCACGACTACTTGACGATGTCTTGCTCATGGGTGACTACGGGTACATGGCCTTTGAGAAGGTGTGGCAGGAACCTTACGGTCCAGGCGATGAGGTACGCGACGGCAAGCTGCGCCTTGCGAAGTTGTCGCCTAGGCACCCTCTCGACATACAGGAATGGGTTTGGGATGTCAATGGTGGTCCCAATGGGATTATCATGCACTCCAATCCTGCCCCCAATAGCAGCGGTCCTCTGGCAGATACACGTCCTGCTCCTCAGGGGCCTATTCCCATTCCTATCAACAAACTTGTCGTCTTTTCGTATGACGCCGAGGGTGGCGACCTATCAGGAATTAGTGTGCTTCGTTCAGCGTGGAAGCACTACTACTACAAGGACAATCTGTACAAGATTGATGCAATTCAGAAGGAACGCCACGGTATTGGTATTCCCATTATCAAGCTACCTCCTGGCTTTAGTCCTACGGACAAGTCGACTGCAGAGGCATTGGGGCGCAACCTCAGAACTAATGAAAAGGCGCACGTTGCGCTGCCTCCGCTCTGGGAAATTGCGTTCGCGAAGCTTGAAGGCCAGCCTGTCGATTGTATGGTGTCGATCAGTCACCACGACCTCATGATAGCGACTAATATTCTGGCGTCGTTTATGGGCACCACCAATGCACATGCAGGCAGTGCTACTCAAACGCTGTCGGATATCTTTTTCAAGTCGACCAGATACCTAGCCAATATGGTGTGCGACACCTTCAATAAGCACGTTATTCCACAGCTGATTGATGCGAACTTTTCGAGAGGAGTGAGATACCCTTATCTTCGAGCTCGACGCATTGGGGAGTGGGAGGAGCTACGGACTTTGTCGTTTGCGCTGCGCAACTTGGTTGGTGCCGACCTAATTCGGGCCGATGATCCTCTCGAGGCGACGCTACGGCATGAGTTCGATCTTCCGCCCATGGATCTTGAGACTGCACGGTCCCCAGTCTTTACCCAGGCAACGCAAGCTACGTTCCCTGCAGGAGGACTTCCTGGCGACCAGCCGCCGGGAAGTCCTACGCCACCCAGCACTACTGTTCCGAAGGCTGGTCCACCTCGGCAGACACCACCTGGCGTAAGTCCTCCGACTGGCAAGGGAGGACAGGACCGCTCCGGGGGCAAGTAGTGTTACTAAGTATTATATGCCCCGTTGCTTTTCTTCTTTGAGGTAAGTTAAAATCAAAGTAGGTTTCCAGCCCAAAAGGAGACGGACGTGGCCAAAGGGATGGGGTTCAAAGCGGCGGCATCGTCTGTCGCCCGTAAGTCTGGAATGCCCATGAAACAGGCGCAGGCAGTAATTGCTGCGGGTGCACGGGGGGCGAGTCCTAAGGCAAAGGCGGCCAACCCTAACCTGAAGAAGGTAGCATCTAAGAAGGCTACCAAGAAAGCTACCAAGAGTGGTGGCTACTAATGGGGAAGCAATACGGATACTACGTTGACTTGTCGGGGGTAGCCTTCGACGAGATGACAAGTTGGCTGCATGCAATGCCGTTCGGTACCTTTCAGCACTCAACATACGGGGAGTTGAACTTCGATACTGGTAAGGTCAAGGGCTTCGCTGACAGTGTAAAGAACAAGGTACGTGGCATCGACCTTGATGTCGACTACGACCACAAGGCAAAGACCCACGAAGCTGCTGGGTGGGTCAAGGACGCTGATGTTCGGAGCGATGGCCTATGGCTGTTGGTAGACTGGACCAAGGAAGCCGCCCAGAAGATCAAGGACAAGAAGTACAAGTACTTCAGTCCTGAGTTCCACGATGAGTGGACGGACGCCCAAGGCAAGATGCACCAGAATGTGCTCTTTGGCGGCGGGCTAACTAACCGACCATTCCTCAAGAACTTGGTACCAGTCAATCTCTCGGAGCTCTCTTTCGTAGAGCCTAGTCAGGAGGAAGGCATGGATCCGAAGAAGCTCCGGGAACTTTTGGGGCTTGCTGCGGACGCTACCGATGAGCAGGTAGCTACCAAGCTGTCGGAGAACAAGACCACGATCGAAGTTCTCCAGGCAGCTGTGCAGCAGCAGACGACTCAGCTGGCCGAGTTCAAGACCGAAATCGAGCAGATCAAGAATGCTCCGCCCAAGCCTTCGGGTCCCGCGATCAGCGACACGCTCAAGCAGCTCGCTGAATCGAATCCGGTAGTCAAGGCTCTGGTCGACCAGGTAGAGGGAACGAACAAGGAGCTGGCTGAGACCCAGAAGGTCCTCCGCGAAACTCGTACTGCGCAGAAGCTGACCGAGCTCGATGGTGGAAGCAAGATGATCCTGACCCCGCGCGCTAAGGAACTAGCAGCGAGGGTCCTGAACGAGTGCCCTGCACATCTGACCGAGTCGGTGTGGGAGCTCCTGGGTCTGTTCCGTAAGGGCACCAGCGCCATGGTAGAGTTGGGCGAACGTGCTGGTGCTAGTGTGCACTACGGCACCGAGCGTACGTCGACTGAGCAGTTTACTTCGTTCGTTGCGGCTCTTCAGAAGGATAACCCGAAGCTCAGCGAGCGCGAAGCTATGGATATGGCAGCAGCTCAGCACCCTGAGGTGTACAACCAGTACCGCGAAGACTCCTACTCGTTCCGGGCATAAGGGAGGTGTGATAGATGGGTAACTACGTTCTTGATCGTCCACTTCCCGTACTCACGACGTACAACACCTCGA
>WNFY01011435.1_pt1 | contig 10272 bp, 8 predicted proteins | sample 5400091 | NCBI WGS metagenome assembly WNFY01 (sample SAMN13153364, study PRJNA577476) | soil metagenome | isolation source: 60 cm soil or saprolite under grassland replicate 1 | place: USA:California | collected 2016-06-15
CGTCGCCTGGCGATTGAGATTGATCGCCAGCAGATGCGTGGGCTGACCACTGGCCTCCTCATGCCCGACAAATGCGTCGAGCTGGGTCGTTCGTGGCCGCCCATAGCGGAAATCATCGATCACGATTTGTGCTTTGCCGAGCATAATACTTACGAGAATATAGATTGCGATCGCCGCGAGTATCAGCGTCACAGCATACATTGTACTATAAAGACGTTGCGGTAGCGCCGTTGTGCCTGGTCGCGCTCCAGTCGCGGAGCGCATACTTTTCTGGGTGACAGCCATAGTCCAACGTCTCCTCACCTAGGCCGGCAGCATGCTCCCGTCGGCGGCAACGCTACAGGTTTGTGCCCATTGCTCCGCCCGGCTGCCGATGTACTCTATGGGTACTGCGGTGAGGAATATTATAATAGAACATCTGTTCTATGTCAACAGTTTTTTCGTAATTCGCTCATTTTAGAATTTAACGCTATTTGGCTTTGGAATGCCATCCAGTAAAGGTTGCAACCAAACCATTTAGACGAGTTTTTTACCGACACACTGTCGTTCTAACAAGCGCCCTGACTCAGCGTCGCGGCCTTGATGAGACGCCGGATCGCTCGCCAATGTTTCATAGTACCGTCTCAATCATATGGCTTGCCAGCGCGGGATGCAGCCGGGTTGCCGCCAGCCATGCCTCGACCGCCGCAACGGGTAGGATCCCCTGCTCGGTTACGATGCCAGAGATAAATTCTAATGGCGTGAAATCAAACGGCAGGCTGCCCAACCTGATCTCGCTCGGCGCATTACCGTTCGAACCACCCTTCACAAGCCATTCGGCACTGTCGACCGGGCGGAAACCAGGCGGTAAGAATTTCTCGCTGCCACAGAAGGTATAGAAGGGTGTTCCGGCAGCTTTGGCCGCCATCGCCATGCGATAGGTGCCAACTTTATTGACGAGCCCGCGGTTGGTCAGCATATCGGCGCCCACCAGCACCAGGTTGGCCTGCTCAATCGCCGCGACCGCCGCCTCGTCGTCCAGCAGTAGAACCGTTAGCCCGCAGTTTTCGAGCAGCACAGCCGAGTCGCGGCCTTCCTTGCCCGGCAACGACTCGGCACAAATGATCGTGGGATGCCGCCCGGCGCGTTGGGCATGGATTAGCGCATGATGGATCGTGCTACTGTTCGAGAGCGTCACAATCTTACTGCCCTCTTCGATCAGCTTAAGCGCTCCTTCGGCAATATTGAGCGCGTGCTGGCGCATCTGCCGCTTGAATTCCTCCGTCGCTTCCGCTACCGCCAGGCGTAAGCTGCGCGGCGACTCATCTTCCTCGATCTTCCAAAGGACGGTGTTGACAAGATTTACCAGCGGCGCCATCACCGCTTGCGCGCGAATGAGCGCCCAACCGGTCATAAGAATTTCACGTCGGAATGCGTCAGGTGAAGGGGCCTGGCCAACGTTTGCCCGCTGCAGCAATATATCCGCTGCACGCTCGGCGATTTGTGCCGCGCCCGATCGGTTATCTGCCGCGATTGCTGCAATTGCCTGTGTGAACGTTTGTTCCACGACTTGATCTCCTCCCTGCGCAGAACTCTTCCTTGTGAAACGCAGGGTTTGGACCACGCCAGTTGCGTCATTGCTTGCGTAGTGTAAAAAGAATCCGATAGTCTGTCGTATAAAAGGTTTGAATCGGAATTGATTAATTGCTCGATCCTCGATGCGCTGGGTTGCACTGCACCCATGCGCGACGCTGGGTGCATATATGCGGTAGCCGGTTACTGTTCAATTGGTCGCTGCGCCAGGAGACCTCGGACGAGCGTTTCAAGTCGCTCGATTGCGAAGGGCTTGGCAATATAGGGGTTGCCGCTTTGAGCGATGCGTGCCTGGGTCGCTGCGCTAAGCATGTCGCCGGTGACAAATACGAGCCGCGACGCCAGCTCGGGGTTGGTTTGCTTAATGATCTGGTGAAGCTCAAATCCGCTCATACCAGGCATTTTAACATCGCTTAGTATTAAGTCAAATGAAATGTGCCGGATTCGTTCCAGCGCCTCGGCGCCGCTGCCAACGACCGCGGGCTCATGGCCGAGCTGCCGGAGTAGCCGGGCCAGCAGATTCGCGACTGGTTCCTCGTCGTCGACGACCAGTACTCGGCAGGCTGGCTGTACATCGGCCGCATTGTCGGCGCCGTCGGCGTCTGGGTTGCTGGGCTGTTCTTTGTGCGCTTCGAGTAATGGTAGCGCAACTGCGACAGTTGTGCCAACTCCAACTTCACTTTCGGCCCAAATTTTCCCACCGTGCTCCTGCACAATCCCGAAGCAAATCGATAGACCCAGCCCGGTGCCCTGTCCGACCGGTTTGGTCGTAAAAAATGGGTCGAAAATCCGGTTGAGATCGCGAGCTGGAATGCCTACCCCCGTATCGCTGACCGACAAGACTACCATCTGCGGCGCGGCTGTGCTGATGTCGCCCATTGGCTGGCTGGCTGTATAGGTGCGCAGCGTCAGCTTGCCAGTGCCGCCGCGCTCGGCCATCGCCTGGTGGGCGTTATTGATCAAGTTCAAAATGACTTGCTGGAGCTGAAACGGATCCGCCACGGTCAGCGGCAGATCCCGGTCGAAGTCGATCACCACCGCGATATTATCGACGCGTAGCTGGTAGGCGCGCAGGCTGAGTGTGTTGCGGAACTCGTCGTTGAGGTTGACCATGCGCCGCTCGGGCTTATGCTCGCGGGCGAACATCAGCAGATTTTGCACAATCCGCGCGGCGCGCTCGGCCTGGACGTTGATATGCTTCAGGTCCTCACGAATATCGCCGCGCAGCGTCTGATCGCGCAGCAGCAGCTGCGTATAGCCCGAAATGCTGGTCAGCGGGTTGTTCAGCTCATGGGCCACGCCAGCCACCAACTGCCCGATTGCCGAAAGCTTCTCGGCGTGAATCAGCTGCTCTTCCAGCCGGCGGCGCTCGGTGAGGTTGCGGGCAATGCAATGAATACTGCCGGGCTTACCGCGATCCTGAATCAAGCGCGCGCTGGCTTCGAGCACCAGCGGCTCGTCGTCGTTGCGGCGGAGCTGTAGCTCGAATGGCTGGATGCTCTGCCCCATCAGCAGATCGGCGAAGCGCTGTTCGGCGGCGCTCCACGCGTCGGCGGCGGCGATCTCGCACAACGGCCGGCCAAGCAATTCGTCCTCGCGATAACCAGTCAGCGCCGGGCCAACTTTGTTGATGCTCTGGATGCGCAGCTGCCGATCCAGCGTGAAGATTAGATCGTATGCATTGGCGAAGAGATCGCGGTAGCGCGCCTCGCTGCTCTTGGTCCCCTGGTACAGCCGCGCGTTCTCGATCGCGATCGCGGCGTAATCGGCCAGCGCCGAGAGCAGATACTGATCGTTCTCGCTAAAGGTGCGCTCCGACTGTTGATTGTCGACCGCCAGCACGCCAATTGCCGCATTGCCGACTGTCAGCGGCACCTGTAAGATCGCGCGCACCAGAAAGCCGGTCTTGATTTTGAGCGCGCTACCGGCGCTGGCTCGATCGAGCCGCACTGGCCTGCCGCTGCGAATCACCTGGCCGGCCAGCGTATCTTCGATCGGCATACGCATGCGCTGCGCGCGTTGCTCGCCCAAGTTCTTGGCGGCGCGCAGATACAGCTCGTCGGCGTGTGGGTCGCGCAGCAGCAGGAAGCCCTCCTCGGCCCGCGTGATATAAACCGCCGCTTCGACGATTCGCTCCAGTAATTCTTCGAGATCGAGTAATGAACTGACCGACTGGCCGATCGAGTACAGCACGGTCAGCTCTTTGACGCGCTGCTGGAGATTACGGGTCAGCTGTTCTTTCTCGCGCTTGAGCCGGCGTTCGCGCAGCGCCTGGTCGATCACCACCTGCGCTTCGGTCTCGCTAAATGGCTTGATCAGATAGTTGCGTGCGCCAAGCCGAAACGCCTCGACCGCGATGCCCTCGGAGCCATGTGCGGTCATAAGGATCACCGGCACATCATAGCCATCTTGCGCGATGAGACGGAGCAGGTCGAGCCCACTAATATCGGGTAGTTGGAGATCGAGCAGAATCAAATCCGGCAGCCGCTGGCGGAGGCGGTTGAGACCCTGGCGGCCAGTATTGGCGATCGCCGAAGTATAGCCAAGCTCAGGCAGGACATATTCCGCCAACATGGAACAGATCTGCTGGCTGTCGTCAATAATTAGGATCTCTTCCATACGTCCGTCTTAATACCGCTGGAGTTTCCTCATTTTTGCAACCAATCTGAGAAGTTCATTATACAGCAGCGAAGCACGGCCGCCAAGTAGCAGAGTTTACGACATGATTGCGAGATCACAACGATATCAACGAATACACGGTTCAAATGCCTCATCCGTTTCTCATCCGTCCTTCACTTCATTCTCAAGCAGTTCTGGCATACTCTCTATTGAAAGAATTTACGCGGTGGCGGAGGAGGCTTGCTTCCCCAAGAATTCGTTTTTGGAAGGTCTCGGTCACTCGATGTGGCCGAGACCAGCCCAAAAACGAGGTCGATTTTGGAAGGTCTGTGACTCTCCAAGCCGCCCGCACGAGGATATGGAGGATAATGTTGGAACGTCGTACAAATATTCCAGTCATCATTGCTCTGGCGGTGACATTATTGTTCGGTATTGCGATTGGTGGCGTCGTCGGCGGTGGAGCCGCGTACTACCTGACGCGTAAAGCGCCGGCCCAAACCGCTGCGCAGCCATTAGGGCAGCCGATCTCGAGCGTCGAGCAGGCGCCGCAGCCAACCGTGGCGCCCGCAACACCTCAGCCGTCTGCGCCACTGCCGGCGGCCGGCGACACTGGCGTGGTCGCCGCGGTGAAGCAGGTGTCGCCGGCGGTGGTCACGGTGATTAACACATTGAAGCCCGATGCGCAGCCGAATGATGCCCAGCAGGTTCCACTGCCGCTGCCCTTCCCAGGGCAACAACCCGATCAGCCGCAGCGCCAGCCGCGCGCCAGCGGTTCCGGCGTGGTGATCAGCAAGGATGGCTATATTATCACCAATAACCATGTCGTCGAGGGCCAGCAGTCACTGGCGGTAACGTTCGCCGACGGCACGCGCCACGATGCGACGCTGGTCGGCACCGACCCACTCAGCGATCTCGCCGTGATCAAAATCAAGGATCCCGTGCTTGGATTTGCGCCGCTTGGCGACTCCAACGCGCTCCAGCCGGGCGAGACGGTGATTGCGATCGGCAGCCCGTTGGGCGATTTCAAGAATACGGTCACGGTTGGCGTGATCAGCGCGCTCAACCGCACGGTCCCCGGCAGTGGCCAGGAGGGCCTCATCCAGACCGACGCGGCGATCAATCATGGCAATAGCGGTGGCCCGTTGCTCAACCTGCGCGGCGAAGTGATCGGCATTAATACGCTCGTCGTGCGCGGCGTTGGCACGATTGGCGACCAGGCCGAAGGGTTGGGTTTCGCAGTGCCGAGTAACACCGTGAACCACGTCAGCCAGGAGCTGATCGCACATGGCAAAGTCGAGTATCCCTACCTGGGTATTTCCTACAGCATGATCGACGCGGATATCGCGGCGCAGGAGAATTTGCCGGTGCAAAACGGCGCGCTGATCAGCGCGAGCAATTCAAATCAGTCGGCGGTCGTCGATGGTACGCCGGCGGCTAAGGCCGGTTTGAAGGACGGCGATATCATCACCGCGATCGGCGGTGTTAAGCTCGATAGCAACACATCGCTGCGTGCCGCGCTGATGCAGCACAAACCAGGCGACGCGGTGCAGCTTCAGGTACTGCGCGACGGCAAGACAATGACCTTCGACGTGACGCTCGGCACGCGGCCGGGCGATCTGCCCTAGACACGGTGACACGATGACAAACTGACAGGGTGACAAGATGATCGAATTTCATCTTGTCACCTTGTCAGCTTGTCATTTTGTCACCGTGTTGGTCGAGCGCAGGCTCGCGGCCACCTCAAACGGATCCGCGGTGATGCACCCGGCCACGAACAGCTCCATCGCCCCGACATCGCTGCGATTGGTCAGCGGGTCGCCACGGTCGCCGATCCGCGCGATGATCGGCATCTCGCTCCAATCTTCGTCGGACGGCCCGATCGGCGGCAGTGCGATCGCCAGGTTGAATGCACGCGTGCCTTGGTTGGTAATCAGGTGTCCCAGAACCACGGCAATTGTTTCAGCCAGGTCGTCGAGGCTTGGCAGCGGGCCGCCATTCCCAGCGGCTCGATCAGCAAACACGATCTCACGATTGCGCATGGGTGTCAGGTGCGCGACGGCGCGGGTTGCGCTGCCGGATGGGATCGCCAGATCCAGGGCCGAGTGCAGCGCGATGAAATCGTCGAGATAGCCAGCCCCGCTGGTGGCGCGGTAGTGCGCGGCCGCGCGGCGCCACGCTTCGATCTTCGCATAGTGCATTTCGCGCGCCAGTGCGATCTGCATATGGCCATGCATCAGCGTGGCGCCACTTTTCGGTAGGCAGTTCCAGGTGATGATCGGATAGATCGCCGCCGGGTCTTGCGCGTGGGCCGCGGCGATCCAGCGCAGCGCCACGTCGAGGAAATCGCTCAACTGCTCCGGCCCCACGTGCAGTGGATGCGGATCGTCGAAAATCACCAGCCCGTGCCAACCGTCGTACTTCGCGACATTCGACGCGCTGATGCAATATCGGCCGCGAATTCGCCCGAACACATCGGCGGTGGTCGTGCGCTCGGGGTCGTGAAAGATATCGTGTTCGGCAAGTTCTTGCGCGATCCTGCGTTCCAACTCGGCATCCCGCTCCGGGCCACTAGTAAGCGCGCTGCTACGGGTCGGCCGGCGCGCGCGGATCGGGTTGAACAGGGTGCTCTCCAGCGTCAGCCGGTTGGTGACCTTGATAATCGTCTGCCTGCGCACCAGTTCGATCGCGCCAAAGTATTGGGCGATCCATGGCTCCATGCTCGGCGGCGGTTCAGTATAGCCGGTTGCGACGTCGACATACAGAATTCGCTCGCAGATTCGCCGCAGCTCGGCGGGGAGCGCGGCGATGCGTTCGGGCAGCGTCTCGATCTTTGCTCGCTCGTTTCGTTCATCAAGCGCCGATTCTTCCATATTGTACTCCAGTGGAAATCGGATCGAAGCATGGCAATTGCACAAGTCCAAATGTTGTCTTATGATAAACCTACAGTGATGCCTAAGTAATACTTATGGAACTTCGACACCTGATCTATTTCGAAGCGGTCGCGCGGCACCAGCATGTCTCGCATGCGGCGGCTGAGCTGGCGATCGCACAGCCGGCGGTGAGCAAGCAAATACACGACCTGGAGCGCGAGCTGGGCGGTGTCGTGCTATTCGAGCGGGTTGGGCGCAACATTCGGCTGACCGAGGCTGGCCAAGCGCTGCTCGAACATGTGCGAATCATTCTCGCGCAGGTCGAGGCGGCGCGCGCCGAGATTCGCGAGCGGGTCGGGTTGCAAAGCGGGCGCGCGTCAATTGGGGCGCCGCCGACGGTGGGCGTGCAGCTCCTGCCCAGAATCCTGGCGGCGTTCAACCAGCGCTACCCGATGATCGTCGTGGCGCCCGATCATCCGCTGGCCGCGCGCGAATCAGTGGCGCTGTCGGCGCTGGCCAATGAGTCGTTTTTGCTGTACCCACGCGGCTACGGCATGCGCGATAAAACACTCGAAGCTTGCCAGCAGGCCGGTTTTACGCCGCGGGTGGTGCTCGACGGCGGCGAAATGGATATGGTGCTGCGATTGGCCGAAGCTGGCTTGGGGATCGCGCTCATGCCCCGCTTGGCGCTCGATAGCGCTCCGAACCTGGTGGCACTGCATGTCAGCGACCAGGCGCTGCGCCGCACCATGGCGCTGGTATCACGCGAGGATCGCGCGCTAGCGCCAGCGGCACGGGCGCTGCGGGCTTTTTTGGAATCGCGGCTTGTGCCAACTTAGCGATCTTCAGGTCAGGCAAGCGCGCCGATCAGCATGGTCACATTACGCCCAACATTTTCGCGCATCAGCAAGAAGTACAGCGGCTCGTTGCCGAAAAAGAGCACCGGCTCATCGGCAAACGCCGCCGGCCAACCGGCGGCGCGCGCAGCCGCTAGTACCGGCCCAGTGTCCAGCGAGGCGATCTCGGCATTGGCCAGATTATCGTGCCAGCCATAGGTAGCCGAAGAAGGCGCGCGCTCGCTTTGCATGCTCGCCGGGCCGCCATAGCGCTGCAGCCACTCGGCCGGCGTGAGCTGCGCCAGCCGCCCCTGGTACACATGCCCGCCCGCGGCATGCACCGCGCGCTCGAGCCGCGCCAAGCCGTCGGCGTCCAGCGTTGCCGTTCCAGTCAACACCTGCTCGCGGGTGGGTCCGCCCGCCGCGATCGCCAGCGCTACCGGCTGATCGGCCCACGTCGATAGGACGATCTCGGCCAAGCTGCGGTTGCCCAGGTACAGCCGGCCCGCCTCTGGTGGCTGAAGTGGCCCGCTGACGAGCCCGATATGCAGATCGCGCGCTAGCTGCTCCAGAGCCTCAAATGTCGTCTGTGTGCGTGCCATAGCTCCTCCCCATGCTCGCCCAATTGCGCAACTGGGTAGCAAGCGGTGTGCCAGGGCGCCGTAAGGCATAGTGCGTAGGGACGCAATATATCGCGTCCCTACGCACTATGCACTACAGGCTAATGCAATCTGCAATCGGGTACCCTCTGGGTGAATCTACAATCGTCTTAGTGCCGGTGAACTTTCTCCCACAATGGCCGCTCGTCCTTCACGCCGACGCCGAACACCGTGCGCACGCCGAAGAGATATACGAGCACGACCAGATCGAGCGCCAGACCGCCAATCAGCGCACTGCGCAGCACGATTGATACTGTCGGGACCGCAAACTCCGGGCGCAGCCGGTTGATTGCCTCTCCGGCTATCGGAGCATAGCGCAGCGCGAATGCCGTAGCCGCGATGCTGAGCAGCGTTAGCAGCAGATTGGCCCACCATGCCCATTTGATCACTTCCCAGAAGCCCCAGTTAATCCACAGAACGACGAGAGCAACCACCGAGATGAGCCCCAGCGCTGCCAGCTGCGGGCTCGGCGCAACGCTGATGCGCATCAGACCCCATATGCCCAGCAGAGCCGCGACACTCAGCAGCAGACCCCCGATCACACCCAAACCGGCGAACACTGCGACGCCGAACGGTCGCTGCTGCCGGACTACTTTGACCGGCAGCCGATAACCACGAGACATTGACATCCGTCATCTCCTTCTACGCCGCCTGGGCGCGCTGCGCAAGATCCAAGAACGCCTTCATCGCGGTGTGGTTGAATTGTGAGATGCTGCGTGATGCCTCATTATAGAAATTGCTCCCCAACGCTGTCAAATGACATTCTTTTCATCTGTGGTATAATCCGCCGCTATGAACTACATCCCGTCTCGAAGCCTTTTTCTGGCCAGCGTGGCCCTCGCTGTCCTGACGCTCGCGCTCTTGGCCGGCTGCGCGCTCGACCCTATTGCGCCGACACCCACCGCACCACCACCAACCAACACGCCGCTGCCCCGCGGCGGCAATCTCACGATCTGGCTAGCCGCCGACCTGCCCGATCTGCGCCCATGGCAGCCGCGCTCGCGTGGCGAGGAGCAGATCACTGGGCTGCTCTACAGCGGCCTGACCCGCCTCGACGCCAAGCTCCAAGTCCAGCCCGATCTCGCGACTCGCTGGGATGCCTCGCAGGATGGGCGGCTGATTACCTTTACCCTGCGCACCGATGTGGCCTGGCACGATGGACATCCCTTTGGCGCCGACGATGTGGCCTACACGCTGAGCGCGCTGAAGGAACTTTCGCCGACCACCGCGCTGCTCGCCGACCTCCAGCGCATCGCACAGGTCGATACGCCGACGACCAGCACGGTGGTGCTGTCGCTCACCGAGCGCTATGCGCCAATCTTTAGCGATCTGGCGGTGGCTATGCTGCCAAGACATCTGCTGATTGGCAAGGATATCGCGACTTTCAACTTTTGGAGCGCGCCGGTCGGCACTGGGCCGTTTGCGTTCGTCGAGCGCAAGCCCGACGCTTCTGTGACCCTGAACGCCAACAAGCGTTTCTACCGCGGCGAGCCGCTGCTCGACCGGGTGGCGTTTCTAGTCGCCGATCCCAAGATCGCGGTCGATGCGCTGAAAAACGGCCGGCTGCTGTTGGCCGAGTTGCCCTGGGCGCAGGGGAAGACTATTACTCAAACGGTGAGCGGCATCCGGGCCGGGGCCTACCCGGAAAATGGCTATTTCTTTCTGGCCTACAACACGCGTGAGAAGCGCCCATTTGCCGATGTGCGCGTGCGCGAG
>WNFY01014172.1_pt1 | contig 10272 bp, 7 predicted proteins | sample 5400091 | NCBI WGS metagenome assembly WNFY01 (sample SAMN13153364, study PRJNA577476) | soil metagenome | isolation source: 60 cm soil or saprolite under grassland replicate 1 | place: USA:California | collected 2016-06-15
TAAACAGTTCCCATACCACCCTCGCCGAGGGCTTCCAGGATGCGGTAATGTGAAACCGTTTTCCCGATCATTGGCGCGGATTGATGCACAACCAGCAAGTTGCGCGGTCGCCCCTTTAACCACGTAAAGACGTAACGACGGCGGGAACTACCAAGGCAAGGCAGCCACGGACGAAGACCAGTGCAGTTCGCGTGAAATACTACTTCAGTGCAAGAGCCTTTTCAAGATTTCGTTGAAAGGGTTCTTTCATTTGGCCGAGCACTATTCAGAAAGCAGCGCGATGTCCATGATTCAAGGCGCACTAAATACAGTGAAATTGTCCCAGTGATTGAGTAATCCCGGACGAGAGGAGTTGTTATGCAAGCGCGCGCCAGTAGCCGTAGCCACGAGCGGATGTGAGCCGTAATTTCACAGTCCAAACGTAGCTTTCCGGTAAGGTGCCGTTTGAAGGATCATCCTTTCTTATTAGCACCGCGGCTTCAGCCCGGTGACAGGGATCCAGGTTGTGAACTGGACCGTTAGAACGGTTTCCCAGTCTTCTGTCTGGCAACTGTTCACCAGGCTAAAGACGCGGTGCTACTGAGAGCGAAGCTCATTCAAACTGCATCAGTACCGAGCTTTTCTGTCAGGTTGCTTCTACCCTCTCCTTTCCGTATAATTCACGGCTTGCTCGAAGCGCGGCGGTCTCGTCCGGTGGGTTCGCGCCCACTTTTTCTTTTGGGCGCTAAAGCTTTTCGGAGGGTTAGATGGCTGCAGGTTCGATCCTTGAACGAGTCCAGGCGATTGCTGAACAAGCCGCAATTGATCACGGCCTCGAACTGGTGCACGCGGAAGTCGTCGGGCCTGAGAATAAGCCGATTGTCCGCATATTCATTGATAAGCCAGACGGGGTGACTCACGCAGACTGCTCAGCTGTGAGCTTGCAAGTGGGTACGGTGCTCGACGTGGAGGACTTTATCCATTCGGCCTATATCCTGGAGGTATCATCGCCGGGTCTGGAACGCGGTCTTTATAAGCGAAGCGACTATGAGCGCTTTACGGGCAGCCAGGCAAAAGTAAAGACTCAGCGGGCTATCAACGGTCAGCGTAATTTTCGAGGTCGCTTGCTGGGCGTGGACGGAGACGACGTTCTTTTCGACGATCGCACCAATGGTCGAGTGACCCTACCACTTGATTCAATCGTCAAGGCAAATCTGGAATTGAACGCGGAGGAAGAATTAAGACGCAAGTAGCATCGGCTATCTTGCGGTTTCTGGGCGCGGCATCAGACTGAGCCCGCTTACAACTGAATAGGCTCAAACGACGTGACAAGAGTAATGCGTCGAGCCAGCCGAGAGGCACTGAGAGTTTCATGAGCACAACCATCGCACAAAACATCGAGGCCCTTTGTCAGGAACAGGGAATTGAACGTGACCTCGTAATTGAGGCCATGAAAGAGGCTGTTCGGGCGGCCGCGAAAAAACAGTTTCGGTCAGGCGAAGATATCCAGGTCGACTGGAATCCCGACACGGGCATTGAACTCTCTGCCTCAAAAGTTGTAGTGGATGAAGTGACCAACCAGGCTACCGAGCTTTCTATCGATGAAGCCCGCGAACTGGCGGGTGACGAGGTGGAACTCGGCGATGCTCTGCTGCTGCCACTCCCGATGGAAGAATTGGGGCGCATTGCAGCTCAAACAGCCAAGCAAATCTTATTTCAAAAGGTTCGCGATGCCGTTCGGAATAACGTTTACGAGCAATACATTGATAAGACTGGAGACCTGGTCAACGGATACGTCAAACGTTTCGAGCGTGGCAACATTATCGCCGACCTGGGAAACCTCGAAGCCATCCTGCCGCGATCACAACAGTCGCGCGGCGAGCAGTGGAATCAGGGCGAACGCATTCGCGTTGTGATTAACAATGTATCGCGCGAGTCGAAAGGCCCACAGGTCGAAGTTTCGCGGACTTCGCCTGAACTCTTGCTCCGTTTGTTTGAGATGGAAGTGCCGGAGATTTACGACGGCACTGTGGTGATCAAATCGGCCGTTCGTGAACCTGGCGAACGCGCCAAGATTGCGGTGATGTCGAACGAGCGCGACGTCGACCCGGTTGGCGCCTGTGTCGGTATGAAGGGTTCTCGCGTTCAAGCAATCATTCGTGAGTTACGTGGCGAAAAAATCGACATCATCGAATGGTCCGACGAGCCCTCAGTCTTCGCCGCCAACGCACTCTCGCCCGCCAAAGTCAATCAGGTGCGCATCACGGACATAGAAAACCGTCAAATGGAAGTAATCGTAAATGAGGATCAGCTTTCCCTGGCGATTGGTAAACGCGGCCAGAACGTCAGACTTGCAACTAAACTGGTCGGCTGGAATATCGACATTCGCAGCGAAGAAGAGCTCAAGCGCGAGGTCACAGAGCAGATGGGAGCGCTGATAGCTTCGGGCGAGTCCGTGCCGCTATCGGCTATCGAGGGCGTGACGCCACAACAAGCCGATGCCCTGGCAGAGCACAATATTAACGACATCGATGCGCTGGCGAGTACTTCGGTTGATGAACTGGTGGAAATTCTGGATCTCAGTTTAGACGAAGCGGAAACAATTCTTAGTGCGGCGCAGGCCGTCGTTGCTATGCGTGTCAAGAGCATTCCAGGTGATGGCGAGGAAGCTGCTTCCGCCACCGAAGCTACTGGTGTGGAATCCGAGGCAGGAGAACAAGCAGTCTCCACCGAGCCCGATGAAACTGTCGAAGCCGCTCGTGAAGAAAACGAAGATCCGACCGCGAAGGGCTATGACGAGGCCGTGGAATCCGGAGTTCCGTTCCGTGCCGAACCGGAGATTCCGGCGAAGTATTCTGCGGACCCTGTGGCACTTACTGAAGTCGAGGCGCTCACGGACGACGAGATAGAGTTGCAAGAGCTTGGCCGTGACTTGCGTCCGGATACCATCACAAGAACGCCCGATATGGGTTCCACCCTCGCGGCCGCATTGGAAAATCTTGAGGAATTGGCCGCGAGCGAACTTGCGGCCGAAGAATTCGCCGAGGGCGAACTGGCAAAAACATTTGCTCCCGAAGGCTCGGACGCTGCATCGGTCGAGAGCAATGATGAAGAGAAGCAAGATGCTTCCCCAGATGCAGCAGAATAAACACGGCGGGGGCGCTGGTTCTGCCAGCGTGCTTCGCCACTCGCTCCAAAGCCACTGCCTCGCGTTGCGCTTCTGAACGCGGCTTCTTTAAAGGTGGTTGGGAGCGAGGGTTCCAACCACTTGAAGTCGCCCGGACGCTCGCCTTTATCAGCGTCCAGAAGGAGTGCATGACAGTCACGTCAAAGGTTCGTATTTACGATCTGGCCAAAGAACTGAAGCTCGATACCAAGAGGCTTATTGAAGAAGTCCGCCGCGAGGGCGTCGACGTCAGCGTCCCATCCAACTCCGTTTCAAAAGAGCTGGCAGAGAAGATTCGCAACAAGTACTTCCCTAAAAAAGAGACCGCCGTAAAACGAGCGGTGAAGGTCGTAAAACGCGTTGCTCGGCCGATTGAAGAAACCGCCACTGGGGAAGAGACTCCGGTTCCCGAGCCAGAGATCGAGCATCAAGAAGTCGAACCAGTTGCCCTCCCGCCGACGTTGGCGCCCGCGACCGCGCCAAGTCATAAGCCATTAACAGCAAGGTTGGTCAAGAAATTGAGCCCAGCAGCACGGGCAGAGGAACCACCTGCAATTACAGATGCGAGTCCGGAAGTTCTTCCCAAGGAGGAAGTCTTTGTCGATGAGATTGAGTCCTCCCTCATAGCGGCGGAAGCGATCTCTTCAGAATCGGCACCGGAGGTGGTTTCGTCAGCGCCAATGCCTTCTCGCCAGGTCCGGGTTTTGCGTATTCCACCTCCGGATTCTGGTCGGCGCCGTTCACGTCGCACCACGACGCGGGGCGGACGCAAGCCTGACGGCAAAGGGGGACGATTTGATAAAGGCGACTTTATCCCGCCCCCGAAGGTTCTGTCCCTCGAAGATCGCATCGCGGGCAGGCTCGACCTGCCGCCAAGCGGCGAACTAAAGTCGGCCCGTCTGATCGAAGGCTCAACAGTAAAAGAGTTTGCCGAGAAGCTCGGAATCAAACCGAAAGACGTGGTGACGTTGCTGCTGCAACGAGGTGTCTTCGCGACCATCAATCAGGCCTTGACGGACGATGTGGCGGTTGATCTCGGCCACCGGTTTGGCTATGAGGTGACGTTTGTTCCGTTTGAGGAGATGATCGCGGAAGAAGAGTTTGAAGAACTGATCGCGACTGACTCCGACGACGTGGAGGTGCCACGCGCTCCCGTCGTAACTGTTATGGGCCACGTCGACCACGGCAAAACGTCTTTACTCGATGCTATTCGAACTACGGACGTCGCCGGTGGCGAGGCTGGTGGCATCACCCAACACATTGGCGCGTATAGCGTGCAGGTCCCGAGCGCAGACGCTTCGGGAGATACGCGACGTGTGGTGTTTCTCGATACCCCCGGCCATGAGGCGTTCACCATGATGCGTGCACGCGGAGCGAAAGCAACCGACATCGTCGTTTTGGTTGTCGCAGCTGATGACGGAGTCATGCCGCAGACGATCGAAGCCATCGAGCATTCACGAGCCGCCAATGTACCCATCGTCGTGGCGATCAATAAGATCGACAAGCCAGATGCAAATCCGGATCGCGTCAAACAGGAATTGGCAAAACAGGGGCTGTCACCGGTTGAGTGGGGCGGCGAAACGGAGATGGTTCAGGTATCTGCGAAGAAACGCCAGAACGTGGACACGCTGCTGGAAACCATTTTGTTAACTTCCGACCTTCTGAATCTGCGCGCGAGTCCGACACGCCTGGCGTCAGGAGTAGTTCTGGAAGCAAAACTGGATCGCGGTCGGGGTCCGGTCGCGACGGTGCTCGTGCAACAGGGCACCCTCCGGACCCAAGAACCCTTTATCGTTGGACAGATCTCAGGCAAGGTGAGAGCAATGTTCAATGACCGTGGTGAACCTGTCACCGAGGTTGCTCCGGCCACGCCGGTGGAAGTGCTCGGCCTTCAGGGCGTTCCTCAAGCTGGGGATAGTTTCCAGGTCGTTGCCGATATCTCACGGGCGCAGCAGATTTCGCAACATCGGCAAATGCTTAGTCGACAATCAGCGCTCTTGCAATCAACCAAGCGCGGTATCGAAGCCCTGGGCCAGAGTGAAGTTAAAGAACTCCTGGTCATCATTAAGGCTGACGTTCAGGGCTCGGTGGAAGTGCTCAAGTCGACCTTGCAGAAGCTCTCTACCGACCGGGTGAAAGTGAAGGTTATCCGTTCAGGCGTGGGCGCCATCACCGAATCAGACGTGTTGCTGGCTTCGGCCACGCAAGCCGGGTCATCGTCCTCCGCGGTAGTGATCATTGGGTTCAATGTCCGGCCGGAAGTGCGTGCTGCGGATCTTGCCAAGCAGGAAGCCGTGGACATCCGTCTCCACTCGATCATCTACAAGGTTGAAGAAGAGATCCGAGCGGCCATGATCGGCATGCTCGAAGCTGTCGAGAAGGAACGCATTCTCGGCAAGGCAGACATTCGCGAAGTCTTCCGTGTACCGAAGGCAGGTGCTATAGCAGGCTCGATGGTGATTGACGGCATCATTCGTCGCAATGCCAGAGCCCGTTTGATTCGGGACGCTGTGGTCACCTGGGAAGGCAACATCGCTTCCCTGCGCCGCTTCAAGGACGATGTCTCAGAGGTTCGTGAAGGCTTTGAGTGTGGTATTGGCCTGGAAAACTTCAACGACATTAAAGTGTCTGATCAGATTGAGTGCTACTTCGTCGAGAAGGTGGCAGCCACGGAACTTTAGCAGGCAGGAGCAGGCGGCAGAACAAGAAGTTCTGCCTGCTGCCGACTGTTGCTGCCTACTATTTTTAGCTATGCGTCGCCCGGAAAGAGTTGCTGACATTCTACGTGAGGAGATTTCGCAGATTGTCGGTTACGAGTTGAAAGATCCCAGGATAACCGCGGTAACCGTGACGGACGTGCGTGTATCCCAAAATCTTCGAGCAGCGCGTGTTTTTGTCACCATCGCGGGGGATGAAGATGAGCACAGGTTAGCGCTTAGGGCGCTCCGTCACGCGGCGCCGTTTGTGCGGAAACAGTTGGGGCTGTCGCTTAACTTGCCGCGTACTCCTGAAATCTACTTCGTCAGAGATCTCGTCGAAGAACAGGGCGAACGCGTTGACAAACTGCTCGACAAGATCGAACGAGAATGGGAGAGCAATGGAAAGGATGAAGGCGGAGTTGTTTAGAGTTCAATGTCCGATAAGCTTTAGCTTGTCGCTGCGCGCGACAAACTGAAGTTTGTCGGACAATGAACTCGAAACGACTTCATCCCGGTTACGATGCTTAGCCAAGTCGTTGAATTAATTGAGTCCAAACGCCGGTTTGCCATTACCTCTCACATCCGGCCCGATGGTGACAGTTTAGGGTCGTCGTTGGGCCTCTACTGGTTGTTGCGCGCACTCGACAAAGACGTCGAAATTATCATGCGCGATCCCGCTCCACACTCTTATCAGCAACTCCCGGGCGCAAAAAAGGTACGAGTCACACCCGCTGTCGATCAGAGTTACGACGCGGTTTTTGTGATCGAATGTTCCGACATCACGCGTCCGGGCCTCATCGATCTGGAAAAACAATTCGTAGTCAACATAGACCATCATTCCACCACCGCCCTTTTTGGCAGTATTAACTGGATCGACTCAACCGCTTCTGCTGTGGGCGAGATGATCTACAACCTGTGCAAGGCGACTGGCGTCCGCGTGACGAAAGAGATTGCCGAATGTGTCTACACTGCGCTGATCACCGACACCGGATCCTTTCACTACTCAAACACTACCGAGCGAACCTTCAAGGTGGCATCAGAGTTGGTGCGCACGGGTGTCAGGCCCGCCAAGACGGCGGAGGCTGTTTTCGCCAGTTACCCCTGGAGCCGAATTCAATTGATGGGGGCGGTTCTTTCCACAGCCAGGCGAGACGCGAGTGGTCGGGTGGCGATAATGCGCCACACAACTGAGATGCAAAAGCTTATTGGGGCTTCGGACGAAGACGCGGATGGATTTGTTAACTACCCGCTTACCGTTTACGAAGTTGAAGCTGTCGCTCTACTGAAAGAATGTGCCCCGCGCACTTACCGGACCAGTCTCCGCTCGAAGGGTGACGTGAATGTTGCTCGTGTCGCCGAAAAGTTTGGCGGCGGAGGACACCGTAATGCTGCAGGCTGCACTCTTAGGGGCTCCTGGGAAGAGGCAGAAGAGGAAATAATCGGCCTGTTACGTGATGCGGTGGAACGCGCAAACGGTCTGAAGGACATTACAGAAGACGCTCTGCAAGGCCCGGACTGAATCAGTGAATTTAGAGTTCAAGTCAGTTTAGAGTTCAAACTTTAGTTTGTGCTGCCGCGACAAGCAATCTAAAGGCTGAACTCTGAACTAAAGATTGAACGCTAAACTTCCCTGCACGCCTTAGAATTCATGACGACAAAGGAAAAGCAATACAAATGGCGGCGCGAGGACTATCAGGAGAAGACTCGCGGTCTGCTGATCGTCCATACGGGAAATGGAAAAGGGAAAACAACCAGCGCCCTCGGTTTGATGATGCGAGCTGCCGGTCGCGGCTTGAACTGTTGCATGGTCCAGTTCATGAAATCACGCAATGACCGATACGGCGAGCACGTCTCCGCTGAAAAGCTCGGTATCGAGATCCACACAATGGGTGACGGTTTTACCTGGGACACAAAAAGCCCTGAGCAGGACAGACAGACAGCACGGGAAACATGGAATCTATGTGTGGAAAAAATGCGCAGTGGTGACTATGACCTGCTGGTTTTCGATGAACTCGTGTATGTGCTCAGCTATGGCATGCTCCCCGTCCAGGAGGTCCTGGAGGAATTCCGCACCGTCCGCGCTGCTCAGCCTGCCTTGCACATTGTGGTTACCGGGCGGGACGCCCCTCCAGCATTGATTGAAACGGCCGACTTGGTGACCGAGATGCTTGAAGTCAAACATCCTTTTAGCGCCGGCATCCGGGCCCAGCAGGGAATCGAGTTCTAACCGGGTGACGAAGGAGCAAAGTATCGGGGAACCAGTTGCCCCAGGAAAATTTGGGACGCCAAAACCTCTTTGAATTGAGCTTATTAGCCCAAGCAACCACGTCGCCCTTTCCCGACTTCGCCCCATCTCCCCTTCTCCGACTCTAGCGCCTGTGTTACCCTCTGCCGCATCCCAACCTAATTCTATATGGCCTGGTTTAACAAAAAAAGTAAGCGCATCGAGACCGTTCCTCCCGAGGAGCGGGTGGTCAGGACAGAAAACGTCTTCGTGAAGTGCGACGAGTGTGAGGCGCATATCTACAAGCGCGAATTAGACGAAGCGCAGCAGGTTTGCACTCAGTGCGGTTATCACTTCCGGGTCGGCGCGCGAGACCGTCTGACAATGCTTTTTGACGATGGCAAATACGAAGAACTCGACGCCGGAGTGGTTTCGACAGACCCGTTGGGGTTCGTCGATCGCAAGCCTTATCCTGAGCGACTGCACCAGGCTCAAGAGACCTCTGGACTACCCGAAGCAATCATCAGCGGGCGTGGCCGGGTAGGTGACCAACCGGTTTTTGCCGCCGCGATGGATATGACCTTTATCGGCGGTTCGATGGGTTCCGCGGTTGGCGAAAAAGTAACCAGGCTAATTGAGCGAGTACAGAAAGAACGCGCAGCTCTCGTGATATTTGCCGCCTCGGGAGGGGCGCGCATGCAGGAAGGCACACTGTCTCTGATGCAAATGGCCAAGATCTCGTCGTCGTTGGCCGCCCTGGATGAAGCCCGCCTCCCATTTATTTCCGTGCTGACCGATCCGACAACGGGGGGTGTTACTGCTAGCTTCGCCATGTTGGGTGATGTAATCATCGGAGAGCCAAAGGCCTTGATCGGATTCGCTGGTCCACGCGTGATTGAGCAAACTATTCGTCAGAAACTTCCGAAAGATTTTCAAAGATCCGAATTCCTTTTGGACCATGGAATGATTGATGCCATAGTCGATCGCCGAGAGATGCGCGATTACATCATCAAAATACTGGGTTTTATGATGAACCCCGAGATCAACGGCGAGCAGGAGATGGAAAAAGTGCGCGGCCGTTCTGCCATCAGAAAGTAATCGCCTTAAACCTTCCTACTAATTTGGAGTGCGCTGGCCTGGCAGCGCTTTGGCCTAAGTCGCAGCAGGTTTTCTCGCGCACGGAATGGCTGTGATTGGATGATAATCATTTCTTGAATGCACTTTGACGAGGCACTCGCGTATTTGTTGAGTCTCGGCCACGAGACTCTGACGATAAAACTCGGTCTTCACAATATTGAAATCCTCCTCGAGGCTTTAGGCAATCCTCAGCAAGCCTTTCGTTCGATCCAAATTGCGGGGACAAACGGCAAAGGTTCAACGGCCGTCGTTGTAGAGTCGATACTTCAAACTGCCGGCATCCGCAGTGGCCTCTATACCTCGCCGCATCTGGTCTCAATTACCGAAAGAATAAAAATAGACGGCCACGAGATCTTACCTGAGACTTTTGCGCGATTTGCCGGCCAGGTTCGTACCACGGCGGAGGAACTCGTCGAACGAAGGCAGCTCGAAGCCGTGCCTACATTTTTTGAGCAAGTGACTGCGATTGCTCTCCTCGCGTTCAGGGAGGCAAAGATCGAGCTGGCAATTCTCGAGACAGGCATGGGTGGGCGGCTGGATGCTACGACGTGCGCCAAGTCGGAGATCGTGGCGATCACTCCAGTAGCGCTGGATCATGAGGAGTACCTGGGTGAGACGCTCGAGAAAGTTGCCGCCGAAAAAGCCGCCATCATCCGCCCGGGAGTGACCGCGATCATTGGCCCGCAAGTAGCAGCTGTGCGAGAAGTCATTTTACGGCAATGCCAGCTTAGCAACGTGCACCCAATCTTCGATCAAACTCGAAAGAAAATAGAGGATGTTGCGGCGGACGGCCGCTTCTGCGTCAGTCTTGAAACCTCAAGCAACACTTACGAACGAGTTTGGCTGGGACTCCGTGGGCGACATCAGATCATCAATGTGTCACTGGCAGTCGTGATTGCTGAAGTATTACGCGAAAAAGGTTTCGATATTCCCGCGGCGGCGATCATCGAGGGCATTCAAACCGCGGAACACGCCGGGCGGCTTGAACTAATCCCTCGAAAGCCGGCACTGATGTTTGACGGCGCCCACAATCCAGCAGGAGCACAGACATTGCGGGATTACCTCGT
>WNFY01028853.1_pt1 | contig 10271 bp, 9 predicted proteins | sample 5400091 | NCBI WGS metagenome assembly WNFY01 (sample SAMN13153364, study PRJNA577476) | soil metagenome | isolation source: 60 cm soil or saprolite under grassland replicate 1 | place: USA:California | collected 2016-06-15
GCGATGCGTGATCTCAACCAGCGAGCACACATTCAAGTCGATCATGTTCAGCTCACGGACGAGATCGAGTTTCACGAAATCTCCCATTGAGCCAAAGCCGGCGTTATTAATGAGCAGATCGATTTCCAGGCCGCGGCTGCGCGTCTCTTCAAACAAACGTGCCGGCGCCTCGCTTTGTGAAAGATCCATCGCCACGTACTGCGCGCGAATACTCTTGACGCGCCCCAACTGGTTACAGAGCGCGATCAGCCTGTCCTGCGATCGCGCGACCAGCAACAGATTGTGCCCGCGCGCGGCCAGCTTGCGAGCAAATGCTTCACCAATTCCCGAAGACGCACCGGTGATAAGTGTTGTGTTCATAAAATTCAAATCGTAAATCCGAGCCGAATCAATGAAAGAAGTTCAGCCCCGTCAGGGGCGGGCGAAAATAGCCCAGCGATTTATCGCTGGGAAATCCTACTAACAAAAGAGTGCACGGGGGTCTTCCTTTCGTCCCTAACGGGACTTGCCAACTGCCTCGCCATCGTACCCAGCGATGAATCGCTGGGCTATTTTCGTTCGTCCCTGCGGGATTAAGTATTAGCTAATCTCTAAAACACTCAACTCGATAATATCTACATTCGTCTCGCGCACTCGATCAAGCATTGCACGCGAGGGCGCCTTGTCGAGATTGATGCGCGCTACGGCGGCCTGGGCGCCTTCGAAGACGATATGGCGCCTTCGAAGACGATATTCTCCATCTCTTGCACGTTGATCTGTTCGGCTCTAATAGCCTCGAGCACCTGCGCCAGCACGCCAGGTCTATCGCGATGACGGACAACCAGACGATGAGTCGCCGGCGTGCGCTGCGCCAGGTTCACCACGTTGGGCACGTGACCCGTCTCTTTGAAAGATTGGATGATCCGCACGGTCTCAGCAGCGATTGCTTCCTGTGCCTGGTCAGTCGAAGCGCCTATGTGATGCGTGCCGTAAATACCTGCTTCTTTCGCGACCGGGTCAGTGAATTCCGCAACAGCCGAAGTAGGCTCAATCGCAAACACATCGAGGCCGGCGCGAATGCCTTTCTTGTGGGTGGCCTCAATCAGAGCTCCCTGATCAACAACTTCGCCGCGTGAAGTATTGATAAAGTAGGCGCCTTCGCACATCGCAGCGAAAAAGTCCGGGTCAATCAGCATGCGCGTGTCAGGCTTAAGTGCCAGATGCACACTGATGATATTCGCGGCGCGGGCAACATCCAGTGGGGATTGCTTGCGTTCGATACCCAGTGTCATCGCCTTTTCATCGGTTAGACTTCGGCTCCAGGCAATGACCGGCATGCCGAAAGCCTGCGCGCGCGAAATCATTTCCTGACCAATTCTTCCCAAACCCACTAACCCAAGGGTACGGCCAAACAAACCACGCGCTTTGGAAAACTCTTTCTTGTTCCATTGACCGGCACGCAAAGCGATCACGTTGTCGGCAACCCGCCGATCAAGAGCAAGAATCAAAGCGAACGCCAATTCCGCAACCGCAATTGAGTTTTTGCCGGGACAGTTGGAAACGTAAATGCCGCGAGCTGAGGCTGCGGCAACGTCGATTGTGTTATAGCCGGCGCCGGCACGCACGATCAGCTTCAAAGGCCCCGCCGCGAGCATCGGTTGGGTGACTTTTGTTCCCCGGACCACCAGCACATCGGGCTTTTCCTTGCTGATCGCATCAACGAGGGCGTCTTCTTTCAGGTCAGGCTGATACAAAACTTCGCAGCCAATGCCGCGCAGGCCAATGCGGCCGGACTCCTCGAACTTATCGGCGACTAAAACGAGCATGTCTTGAGCTCTCAGTTTTGAGTTTTGAATTTCAGCATCGCTCGTACGCGGCCGCGCTGAACTGAAAAAGTCAAAATCAAAATTTATTTATTCTTCCTGATCAAACACTCGTATGAAATCTTCCGGCAGCGTCGAAGGAACGCGCGCAAGCTGCAAATTTTCTTCGACGTGAGCGCGGCTGCTCATGCCCACCAATGCAGTCGTGATTCCCGGAGCCGAGCGCACAAATTGAATACCGGTTTGCGCATCCGTGGCAAGCGAACCCAGCGGTTCGCGAATCGCTTCCGGCAAACCACGCGAAACTTGTCCCTGCAAAATCGATGCACTCGCAATTACCGTTATTCCCAGGGTCTCCGCCGCCTCCAGGGTGCTCACGTATTCATCGCCAAGCTTTTGATTCTGAAAGAAAGCCGCTTCCGGCATCGCCAGATTGAATGGCAGTTGAATGAATGCGAAGTGATGGTCGGAGCCGCCGGCTTCGAGCGCGACTTCGACCATGCGCTCGAGCGAATGATATTCGCGGGCATCAGGTTCGGCGCGAAACCCAATCCAGGTTGCGACGCCATATTTCTTTATTTTGTTGTTCGCGACATTCTGTTCTAATAGCTCGAACGCCGCACGCAAGCGTTTCCAGAACGCTTCCGGCGAAATAGCGGCCAATTGCGACTCAGGATTGTGCACGTAGTAAACGTCGACACAATCAAGAGCCATGTTTCGAAGCGACTGGTCCAACTGGCTTTGCAAGTAAGGCGGCGTCATGCAGTGCGAGCCGCCCACAAAGTCCGCGAAACCGGCAATGCCTGGCTTAACAAAAGTTTCTTCGACATATTGCCGAACATCGGGCGCCGGCGCGCCGTCAAAAGGCAGATAACCACCTTTGGTGCAAATCAGCATCTCATCGCGAGAAAAGCCGCGACTGACCAACTCCCGCAGCGCCGCGCCGATCGATCTCTCGCTGCGCTGAAAACGATAATTCGCCGCCGTGTCGATAACGTTTGCGCCCAGCTCAAGCACACGCACGATCGATTCTGCATATCGCGCGTCGGTTTCATCGTCCGCGTCGCCGAGATAGGTGCCGGTGCCAATTGACGACAGCCAAAGGTCCTGTTCATTGCGAAAATGATTTTCCGCCGCGATGTCTTTGAAACGTTCGCGATAGCGCGTTGTGTCTGCGAGCGTCGCGCAACCTTTGAGTGGCATCGTTCGATTATCCGAAATGATGGTTAATTAACTAAACGCGAACGACTATACCCGTCGCATCGCGCGGCTCGCAACCTGCCTTAGATCACTCAGCAACGTTGTGATAGCGTGTAGTTGACTTCGGAAAGCCGCCGTGACCGATCCACTCTACAAAGACGAAATGGAAGTCGCGACACACCTCGCGCGCGCCGCCGGAGCGATCTTGCTCGAACACTATTACAGTCAGTTTCTCGTCGAGCAGAAAGTAAACGCGCTGGACGAAATTGAAGAGGTTACCGCAGCGGATCGTGAAGCCAATGAATTGATCGTCAATCGGTTGCAAACCGAGTTCCCCGACGACGGCATTCTGGCGGAAGAGTCAAGTGACAGCGAGCATCGTCTGGAAAAGAATCGGGTGTGGCTCATCGATCCGATGGATGGAACGAAAAACTTCATCGCGCGCGACGGCGACTTCGCGGTGCAGATCGGGCTCTCCGTCAACGGCGAAAGCATTGCCGGCGTCGTTTACCAGCCGGTTCGTCAAGTACTCTATCGCGCGGTGCGAAACCGCGGCGCATGGATTGAACAAGATGACAAACCGGCAGCGCGCATGTTCGTGTCAAACCGCACTGAGCCTGGCGAAATGGTTTTAGCCTCGAGCCGTTCGCATCGCAGTCCGCGCATGGAGCGCCTGGTCACTGAGTTTGGTTTCAAGGATGAAATGCGGCGCGGATCGGTCGGCGTGAAAATCGGATTGATTACGGAACAGAAAGCGGATCTTTACCTGCATCTTTCGCCCAGCACAAAGCAATGGGATACGTGCGCGCCTGAGATAGTTTTGGCTGAAGCCGGTGGACGTTTGACGGATCTGTTTGGACAACCGCTGCGCTACAACGGTCGCCGCATAGACAATCGTAATGGAATCGTAGCCACGAATGGCGCCGCACATGAAGTCGTGATTGACAAACTCGCCCCGCTGCTTCGAGAGTTCGGGCGCGTGCCGGTTTAGGAGATTCCCCCCCTCTCCCTTTGGGAGAGGGGCAGGTGAGAGGGATTGAGCCTCCATCCCTCTCTTTAGGGTTCAACGTGAAGACACAACAGTATGAGTAAGGTTGAGTAAACGACGGGCCGCCGTCAAGAACGAGGCTCAGACAATTCATGTCCGGGACAAAAAAGGGAGAGGGAGAAGGAGCGCGCCTATAGCGCCTTCTTCAACATCGCAATTTGCCCGGCGTGATAAAGATCGTGCTGGATGATTCCGTGCAAGGTGACATAGGTCGACGACAGCCCTTCGACAATTGGTTCGTCCAAACGCGACTCATTTATGCGGGCGATCGCCTCTCGCAATGCTTCATGGCCACGATCGAGCGCAGCCTTGGCTTGTTCCCATGCTGCGTCGCTGGTGTCGTCTGGCGGCGGCCAATCGGCAGGCGATGAGATGTCGATTTGCGCCGGATCTCCTGCCAGTCTCCTTCGGCCCGCGTTTTCCCAGACAGCGATGTGATGAACTAATTCCCAAATGTTATGCGCGTTCGCGAGAGGTCGAGCCTGTGCCTGCTCTGCTGTAACGCCCGCTAATAGTTCGCGCACTGAGGGACCGTGCCACGCCTCGCCTTTATATGCTCGATCAAGTTGATTCAGAATCCTGTCGACTTCGGTCATTGGTTGAATTCTCTCTTTCTGATTGGCGGCCTGACGCTTCTTCGAGTTTCTCCCTAATCAGCTCACGTTCAGCGTAAAGCCTGGATAATTCTGTCGGCAGTGCTACGTTTTCAGCCTGCGCCGGATCGAATCCACGCGCGCGCATTTCTCGTTCAAATTCGGCGTCGAGTGCGCGAAGTTCCTGACGCAAATCATAGGGTTTGTCTTGCGGTTCAGTTGGACACATCGTCGGCATTGTAAGCTTGCGGCTCTGCCGCCGCACAGTGCGGAAAGCCTATGGCTTTCCGTAACGACTCTTTTGCTTCCGAGGCTACGCCTCGGATTCGGCCAGGCGTAGCCTCGCCTTAGTCTTACCTGCTTCAAAATTCCAATTCGTTTTCAAGGAACAGGCGTGGCCGTCATCCATCCTTTCAACGCTCTTCGTCCGTCAGCCGAGCGCGCGGCGCAGGTCGCGGCCGTGCCTTACGACGTGGTGAACACCGAAGAGGCGCGCGCCCTGGCGGCGGGAAATCCGTGGAGCTTTCTGCATGTGTCGCGTCCAGAAATCGATCTGCCCGAAGGCACCTTTATCTACAGCGACGAAGTTTACGCGAAAGCGCTCGCCAATTTCGAAAGGCTGACGAATGAGTGCCCGCTGCAGAGCGAAGAAACGCCCGGTCTCTATCTGTATCGCCAAATCATGGGCAATCACGAGCAGATTGGAGTCGTAGCTTGTTGCTCTGTTGATGAATACGAGCGCGACATCATTCGTAAGCACGAGCGGACGCGGCGTGACAAGGAAGATGACCGCACGCGCCATATTCTTGTTTTGCGCGCACAGACAGGACCCGTGTTCTTAACTTATCGCGCGCAGCCACGGATTGATTCGCTCGTGACACATGCGCTCAGTGCTAACCCGCTGCTTTACGACTTCGTAGCCCATGATGGCATCCATCACACCATCTGGCGCGTGCCTACCTGTGATCCGCTGGTGGAAGCGTTCCGCGAAGTCCCTTATCTATACATCGCCGACGGGCATCACCGCGCCGCGAGCGCCAGTCGCGCGCGCGACGAATTGAAAAACCAGGGCTTTGCTTTTATCGGCAATGAAGAATTCAATTTCTTTCTGTGTGTGGTCTTTCCCGATAATCAAGTGCAGATACTTCCATACCATCGCATTGTGCGCAATTTGAAAGGAATGTCTTCGGAAGAATTTTTGACTCGTGTGCGTGAAAATTTCGCGGTCACGGAAAATGCCGCGCCAGCGCCGCCAAAGCGGGGACATTGGAGCATGTATCTCAACCGCCATTGGTATGGCTTGGCCTTGCGGGATGATGCTCCGCCTGCGGAAGGCGTGCTCGATTCGTTGGATGTCAGCATTTTGCAGAATCGTCTGCTCGACCCAATCCTTGGAATCAAAGACCTTCGCACAGATAAGCGAATTGATTTTGTGGGCGGAATTCGCGGTACTGAAGAATTGGAAAAGCTGGTGGACGAAGGAAAGGCGGCGGTGGCGTTCTCACTCTATCCAACTACGATCGAGGATTTGCTTCGTGTTTCAGATGCTGGCGAAATCATGCCACCCAAGTCGACGTGGTTCGAGCCAAAGCTCCGGGATGGATTGTTGAGTCATCAGATCTAAAGACCCCGTTTAGAGGCGGGACTTGTCCCGCTCCGCGCGCACAAGTGCGCGCCCTAAACCACCCGATGTGCGGAAGGCCTATAGCTTTCTTGTTCTTTTGCCCTCTCCCTCTGGGAGAGGGATGGGAGAGGGCTTACGCGCGTCGCGGACTAAGCCCTTCCCCTTAGTCCCCTGCCCAGTGGGGAGGGGAAATAGGCTGGAGGGTGCTGCGCACACTGGCGGACAAGATATCGCGCTCCCACCTTCAGACAAATGTCGACATCACTTCATTCGACAGTAACGCACCGCGCCTGGTCAGGCGCATCAAACGGTCATCAATCTCGATCAATCCGGCATCGCGCAAGCGATTCAGATCCTCATTATAGAGATCTCTCAAGTCGGAACCGAACCGCAGACGGTAATCTTCCAAATCAACTCCATGCATTAAACGCAAGCCAAGGAAAATCGATTCCGAACGTTCGTCGTCATCACTGAGATTCGTCCGTTCTATAACGGGCGACCTCGCCGCTTCGATCATGGCGGCATAATCTGTCGCGTCACGCTCATTAGCCCAACGTCGTCGCCCGCCATCGTATGAATGGGCCGAGCAACCAAAGCCGTAATATGGCGCGCCGCTCCAATACTTCGTATTGTGGCGCGATTCGAATCCCGGCAGACAGAAGTTCGAGATCTCGTAATGCTGGTAACCGGCAGCGCCAACCTCATCAATCATGATCCGGTACATCTCTGCGGCAAGATCTTCATCCGGCTTCGGCGTCCGACCCTGGTTGATCTGATCAGCGAGCGGCGTGCCTTCATGCACATCGAGTAAATAAAGCGACAAATGTTCGGGCCGCAACGTCAACGCCTTAGCCAGATTTCGCCGCCAACCGGCCATTGTTTGACCAGGCAATCCGGCGATCAGATCGAAGTTTACATTTTCAAATCCAGCTTCGCGCAAACGGCCAAAGGTGGTGCGAATGTCAGCCGAATCGTGGGTGCGCCCGAGTTGTTTTAGCTCGCGATTGTCGAATGTCTGCGCGCCAAAGCTCGCGCGATTAATTCCCAGCCGACGAAACTCTCGCATCGCCTGTTGCTTAGAGGTGGCACTTATGCCACCATCTCCGGGATTTATTTCTAATGTAATTTCCGAGCCCTCAAGTACATTGAATCGCTCGCGAAGCGCTTTCAAAATTCTTTCGATTTGTGCCGGCATAAGTAACGAAGGAGTGCCGCCACCAAAATAAACCGTATCCACCGCAAAAGGATTTTCGACCTCGCGCCAGCGCGCGATCTCAGCGACGACTGCTCGCACATAATGCTCAGCCAGATCGCTTTCATACCTTCCGGTCGCAAAGTCACAATAAGAACAACGCGAACGACAGAAAGGAATGTGTATGTAAACTCCAGCGTGCGACATTGCTGAAGATTATAGGCGTTCACATAACTCATCTGCTACAGCGAGTCGTCCACACTGCTTCTTGCTTCTTGCTTCTTGCTTCTTGCTTTTGCTTTCTGCCTTCTGCCTTCTGCTTTCTGCTTTCTGCTTTCTCTGTTCGGCTTTTATGCTGCGTGTACGCTTTTTGAATTCTGGTAATCGCGGGGTGCTTACATTTTCGCGGGAATCCGTAGAGTTTTACTGGCACGAATGTTGATAAGACGTAAGGTCGCATGCGGGCCGACGATTCTCTCGACGGCCTGAGACGTTTTTCAATCAACAAGCAATACAATAAGGGGAAGGATTGATATGCCAGACGACAGAGACAAGAATCAAGGTCAGCAGCAAGGCACAGGCGGCGGATTGGGCGAGGGCCAGCAGGGCGGCGGCCAGCATGCCCCGGGGCGGAATCCACAGGATGATCGTTCAGCGGGTGGCCAGCAGGGCGGTCAAAAGCCAGGCAGCCTGGGTGGCCAACAAGGCGGCATGAAACGCGAAGAAGGCGACCAGAGCGAACAGATAAGACGCTAAGAGTGGTACTGTCCACACCAGGGCTCACGCGTGATGCTTCCGCAAGGAAGCTCATCGTGAGCCTTCTTTTAGCCGCGGATAGACGCAGATACACGCGGATAAGGCAATAGCAAAGCAGTTGAAGGCTGTTATGGTTTTGATCGGCGCAGATCCGCGTTCATCCGTGGCTTATTTGTTGATCCTTGCGCGCCATGAGTTCCGCCTGGGCAAACAGGCGCAGAAAATTCTCGCCGAGAATTTTACGAATATCCTGTTCACTGTAACCGCGTTTCAGCAGTTCATAAGTAATATTTGGCAGCATCGAAACATCACGCGCACCTTCCGGAAAATCGTTCGCACCGTCAAAGTCCGCGCCAAGGCCGACATGATCAATGCCGGCCACTTTCACAATGTGATCAATATGATCGATGAGTTTTGAAATCGGAAGCGGCGGCAGTGGATTAGCACCCTCCAACCTGTCGCCTTCTTCAGATAATCGTTCCGGATCGTCTTTGTATTTTTCATTAAGCGCGTCTTGCTGCGTTTTCAAACGCCTTGCACGTTCATCGCTCTGGGGGGAAACCGTAGCTGCATCAACAAAGACGCTGTAAAAATTGACCTGGACTACACCGCCATTCTTCGCGATGCGTTTCAGCAGATCGTCAGGAATGTTTCGCGGCACATTGCTCAGCGCGCGTGCCGATGAATGCGACGCAAAGATTGGGGCCCTGGAAACATCCAGTGCGTCGCTCATCGTCTTGTCAGAGACGTGCGAAACATCCACCAGCATTCCCAGGCGATTCATCTCACGGACAACATCCTTGCCAAAATCCGTGAGGCCGTTGTGCTTTTTCTCTCCGCGCGCGGCATCGGCCCAGTCGTTCGTGTTGTTCCACGTCAGCGTCATGTAGCGCACGCCGAGACGATAAAATTCGCGCAGTGTCGGCAGTGAATTCTCGATCGCATGCCCGCCTTCGATGCCCATCAAACAGGCAATTTTGTTCTGGGCCTTGGCGCGACGAATGTCGGCGGCTGTCGTCGCGAACATCAGATCGTTCGGATGCCGTTCCACTGCGCGATAGACCGAATCGATCATGTCCAGCGTCCGACGGGCCGCGCCGCCATGCGTGACGTACCAGGGTTTGATGTAAAGCGAAAAGAACTCAGCAGTCATTCCGCCTTTCTTCATCCGCTCGATGCTGGTGCGATAAGGCGCCGGAGGTGAGCCGCTGAGATCGTAATCGTCGTTCGTGCGTTGCGCGCCGATGGGAATTGCTGATGCGAAGAAGGAGAGAGCGAGAAACGAAGTCAGTATTGAGAAGAACAGTCGTCGTCTTTTCATGTCGTAGAGATTTACCACAAAGCTAACGAGTCGGAAAGAAGACTTCGTGGCAATCGTCAACTGATTACTGGGAGCGCGGGCGCCCACGCCCGCCCAGATTCGTAGGCGCGAAGTTTTCTCGGAACAGAAATCCTACCTTTCGCGCTTCGCACTCATTGCGGGCGATAGACGCGCTCCCAGTGAAGCGAATAGCAATCGCGGCTCTGCCGCTTCGATGTGCGGAAAGGCTCTGCCTTTCCGGTTCGTCCTCCTAAGAATTTACTCGCTCATCGTGAGGCTCAGCCTCACGATGAGCGAGAGATTAGATAAACAGCTTTACGGAAGGCCGCAGGCCTTCCGCACATCAGGCGGCACAGCCACACGCGCAAGTGTGGCTCGCCACATTTTTGCCGCAATGCCTTTCAGGCTATGATCAGCCCACCATGTCTATTCTGATTGCCGAAGACAACGTGGCCCAGCGCGCTTACCTGCGCGAAATCCTCCAGCGAGACTTTCCCGCACATCAACCGGTGCTCGAAGCCGGCGATGGTGAAGAGACTGTGGCGATGGCGCTCAAGAACAAGCCGGAAGTTTGCATTCTGGATATTCAGATGCCCAAACTTTCCGGGGTCAAAGCGGCGCGCGCGATCTGGCGCGACTTTCCCACCGCGCGCATAATTTTCTGGACGCAGTTTCCGCACGAGATCTACATCAACGAGATTCGCAAGATCGTCAAGTCGGTCGATCCGCCGCCGG